>Ga0070734_10000686_pt1 | contig 63540 bp, 51 predicted proteins | sample Coa_R1_8_FD_66444 | JGI IMG/M metagenome (GOLD analysis project Ga0070734, IMG submission 66444) | Surface soil microbial communities from Centralia Pennsylvania, which are recovering from an underground coalmine fire - Coalmine... | ecosystem: Environmental > Terrestrial > Soil > Unclassified ...
GCCCGTCCATCGGTTCGACGCAGATCCTGAGGGGCGGGCTTTCTCTTACCTGCACGAGGTTAAGCAGCAGGAATGTGGCACGTCATTCTCAAGATATGGTTTCGGTTAGCCATCGCACTGGGCATCATCCTGCCGCGCTGGCTGAAGCGCCGAGGGCTGTAATGGAGGATCGTTGAATTGAGAAGATGGGAGTCGAACGCCGCGCAATGGTCCGCTTCTCTTCATCGAGGCTCCTTTCGCATTGATCTGGGGATCTTGAGTGCCATGGCTTGCTAACAACAGTTGATGGGAGTTACTCTGCCCAGCGAATACAACCCTCAGGATTAGCCTCGATGCCGCTCTGCGCAAGCTCGACCAATACCGATGGAACCCAACTGACCAATATTCGGTCTGAGAAGCCAACCCAGATGTCCCATGGGGGCACGTTGTTTACATCAAAAAAGCCGTTGGAACTGTATTTGGCCGCTCCGTCCATCAGGGTCTCGCTGGGGATGAACTCCAGTAGGCTGCCTCCAGCGAGGCTCTGAGACTCAACGCTCATGGAAACGTTACTCAGTTGCGCCGACCGTTTCGCAACAACTTCGGACACTGCCTTATCCCACAAGTCATCCTTAAACTCATCCAGTTGGAAGCTGGGTTTCAGGGCTGCAGTCCGTAATTGGGCATCCAGCAAGGACAGCGTATCCGGGTCCGCTTGCTTGTTCAATTCTTGCGACTGATGCCACTCTGCACTAGCCCGGACTTTGTCCCAGTTGTGGTTGAAACGCTCGAAAACCGTTCGGAAGAGTCGATTCGATTCGTCGAGGAGGGCGCGACGACGACGAATGTCGCCAGACTCCTCAGGATGAGCCGTCAGTGACTGACCAGCACACCAAGCAATCGTCTCAGCGAGGGATCGTTTAAAACTTGGTGAGTTGAAATCGAACACGATGGCAAGTTTACTGGTTTACCGACTTGCCTGTCAGTTGGCGATAAATCGCCATTGCACTCAGAATCTCCTCCGGCTCAATTAGTTTCCCAGCACCCGCGCGCTTACGACGCACCAACTCACGTTGATCTGAGAACCCGCCTGTGATGGTTCGGTTACGCCAGTAACCGAATTGGGCTCGTATTTCCATGCTACTTTCGGCTCGAGGAACCCCCATTAATCAATGATGGATGTAGAGCATCGCCTGCTGTCGGCGTATTCCGCGCCGCAGGGCGCTGAGGCCGCGCATGGGGCCGGCGCGGGGAAGTATGTCGACTTCCTGTGGCGCACCGATCTGCTTGCCGATGCCGTCATGCAGGAATTTTCCGGCATGCCCGAGGGGGAATGGCGCGCGCTGCTTGAGTTGGCACTCGCGAAAGGAATCGAGAGCGTTCCATCCGCTCCAGATGCTTTGCGCGTTTTGTTCCAGCAATTGGAGCAGGTCCCTTTCTGGGTCGATCGCGAACGCTGCAATCTAGGTGGTGCGACGTTCTTGCGCTGCCGGCTTGGGTTCGCCGTTCTGGCGATGCTTTCCTTACCGCTCATCTACAGTTGGCCCGCGGGAAACAAGGCGTTGGCTCTCTCCGGACAACTGATGCATCGCGCGTCGCAGCGCCTGAAAGATACGACTCGTTACGTGTTCTCGGTTTGTCAGCCCGACGGTCTCTCGCGCTTCTCCGAAGGTTTCGCGATGACCGTGCGGGTGCGGCTGATTCACGCACAAGTGCGCCGACTGCTGCTCCAATCTGGACAGTGGCGCGACGATGCATGGGGCGCGCCTATCAACCAATGCCACATGGCCGGAACGAACCTGATGTTTTCCGTGGGAGTGCTCGACGGCCTATCTCGCCTCGGCTATCGCTTCGACAAAGTAGAGCGAGAGGCGCTGGTTCATTTGTGGCGCTATGCCGGCTATCTCCTCGGAGTGGAATCCGAACTGTTGATCGCTGACGAATTTGAAGGGAACCGCCTGTTGGATTTGATGTTCGCCTTCGAGCCTGCGCCCGATGATGACTCTCGCGCTCTCGTCGACGCGCTCATGCAAACCTCTTTCGACTACGTGCGCGGCTTCAAAGCAGGGCGGTGTTGCAGCGTGAATCTCTGCTATGGCATGTCGCAAGCGTTGATCGGAGACGAGCACGCCAAAGCCTTGGGATATCCGAAGACAAGGTGGCGCTGGCTGGTGCCCGCAGTTCGTCCTGCCACGTGGATGGTCGAGACCGCCCGCATCTACAGCAGTCGCGTGCAGGAACTTGCAAGAGTGGCGGGCCCGAAGGCCTTCCGTCATTTATTGAGCGACCGCGGACTCAAAGGCCGCGCCGGAGATTTTGCGATACCTCGCAAGCTCGCGGTTCGCAGCGATGCACCGCAACCGAACTCCACAACAGACTCGGCTCAAGATGCGATCCGGGAGGTGTCCAAATGAGCGATCCAACCCGCGTGGTCTGCCTCGGCGGCGGATGGGTGGCGATTTATCTTGCCCGCGCATTGCGTCCCGCGGTGAAAAAAGGCAGCGTCAAGCTAACGGTCATCAGCCGCGACAACTATTCCACCGTGCATGGACTGATCGCCGAAATGTTGACCTGCAAGATCCAGCCGCAGCAGATCAATTCCTCTGTGCGCGAAATGATCGCCCCGGCGCAGCTTCACAATGCGGAAATCCAGTCCGTGAATCTCATCAACCGTTGTGTCCACACGCGAAGGCTGCTCGATGGGCGTGCCGACAACGTGCCCTACGATCATCTAGTGGTGGGTGTGGGATCGGTGGAAGACTTCTCGCGCTATGCCGGAATCGGCGAGCATACCTTCCCACTAAAAACTTTCGCTGACTGCTACCGGCTTCGCAACCACCTCGTGACGGTGCTCGAGACAGCCTCAATCGAAACGGATCCCGCGGAACGACGGCGGCTGCTCACGTTTCTGATTGCCGGAGGCAATTACGCTGGAGTCGAAGTGGCCTGCGACCTGGTGGACTATTTTTGTTTCCTCACGCGGCGGAGATATCCGGAATTGAACTCCCAAGAGTTCCGCGTCATGTTGGTCGAATCGGGCCCGCAAATCCTGCCGGAGTTGGGCAAGCGTCATCCCTATCTGGTGAGCTACGCTGAAAAGCGAGTCGAGAGACTGCGCATTGAGTTGCGCCTCAACACTCGCCTGCATGCGGCGACCGCAGAGGAGTCTGTGCTTACTTCCGGGGAGCGCATTCCCACGCGGACCATCATCACCTGTACCGGGATGAAGTGTTCGCCGCTGCTTGATCAGTTCCCCTGCGAACGTGACGCGCGCGGACGTCTCGTAACGGACCAGTTCTGCCACGTCCCTGCCTTGCCCAATGTCTGGGCCGGAGGTGATTGCGCCGCCGTTCCTCATCCTGATGGAGGCACGTGCCCTCCCCTCGCACATTACGCACAAAAAGCCGGAACGAATATCGGCACAAACATCTTGCGGGAAGCGGCAGCGAAGCCGCTGAAACCGTATTCGTTCAACGGACTCGGCGAAGCCTGCACGCTCGGCCATCGCTCGGCCATTGCGCATATGAAGGGCATTCCCGCGTGCGGCTATCTCGCATGGATCGTCTGGCGCTTCATCGTGCTTACGATGTTTGTCCCCAGTTGGACCCGTCGGATACGCCTGATGTTTGACTGGTGGCTGACGCTGATCCTGGGCCGCGATATCGTGAATCCGCGCATCGAAGAGCGCGGAGCCATCTCTCACGTCCTCTATGAACCCGGCCAGATCATCGTTGGCGCCGGCGAGACCCGTCGCCATCACTACATGGTCGAATCCGGGCAGGTAGACATAGTCTCCAGCAACCGGGATGGCGAGGTGATCTTGTCATCTCTGAAGGCCGGCGACTACTTCGGGGATGACTGCCGTCCGGTCACTGAATGCTGCATTCGCGCTCGCACGCGAGTGAGGCTTCTGGCAATCGCCAGCGAAGCTGCCGCCGCGCTCAGTTCGGTGCGGCCCGATCTGGCGACGATCTTGAAGGGACGCAAGTCAAGCGCGCCGGAAGCGCAACACGTCTGAAAATGTTTGCCGACCCGATGAAAGCGACTCTGTTTGAAGTCTTGCTGCGCCGCCGCTCGCGGCGAGTAGGACTCGGGATGACCATTCCCGAGGGTCCGTTCCAATACACCAGCCCCCACAAGCCCGTCCCGCTCACCGAAGACGAGGAGGCTGCATTGGCCTTCGCAGCGTGCGGTATCACCGGCTACGCACTGGCCGATCTCTCGTACGGTGCTGGACAGGGCGGCAGCATGCTGGCGGGAAGACTCGGCCGCACCATCGCTAGCCCCGATGCAGTGAATGCCGTCTCTCTTCTGGTCACGAATGATCGCGGCACATGGCTCATCAAGCGTCCGCAGGATTTCGCTCCCAGCGAATTCGTCGAGTTGGTCCACTTGGCGAAGCAAGGCGCTCTTGCCGATTTGTACAAGCGCGTCCGCATTCAGCTTTCCGATCGCCGCACTGAGCCGCCTCTCGATCCGGGATCTAACTTCTCCATTAATCGCTGGTCGCTCTATGCGCCCGGAACGACGTACTTCTTGCCGATCATCGAAACCACCGCGCTCACGATTAACGCGCTGCTCGAATTATTTAGCGAAGATATGGGCGTGTTTCTGCGCGATGAGCGCGCATGGTTCCGTCCGGCTGGAGTTGGCCGCTTCGCCCGGAGCAAGGGAGGCCATTTGCATGACAATCCCGAGGACCTTCGCAGCGCCACGATTCAGATGGCCGAAACGGCTCTGCTCGAGTCCATGGCGACCGAACATGGAATGGTGCTGCAGAACCTCGCGCTCATGGCTGAAGCCCTGGGATTAGGCGGATTCCCCAATTTCGCGCGCCACGAATATAGCTGGTTCCAGGCCGCCGGATTCCGCCTGGGATCGATGAAGGCCAGCCGCTACGCCGGGACGGGCCGCTTCCTGTCTGCAATCGCGAGCCTATTCATCAAAGATCCCGTGATTCCATACCCTCTCGGACTCGAACGCGACAACAAGATCCTGCTTCAGCCTTTCTGCCCTCCTTACTACAAATCCATGGGTGAGGCGGTTCAGGCCTTTGTAGAAACGAAGTTTGGAGCCAAAGGAAGTTACCGCGGCGGAGCGAAAGAAAGCACGTGGCGCGATCCAGAATCGTGCGCAGCCAGGATTCCAGCACCAAGCGCAGCGGCCGTCGACGCCACGATTGCTTACTGCAACTACGTCTACAAACGTTACGGACGCTTTCCCGCCTACAGCGCCCCGTTTCGAACCGTCATCGGTTTCCAGGCCTGTCACGTGGATGTAGACTTTTACGATCGCTTCTATTCCCGAGAAAGTACTCCCGACACCGTGAGAGCGTGCACCAACGGAGCTCTCAGGCAACAATAAAGGGACCACACAATAACGGGCACCGGGTAAGAACATTTGGCCATGAGTAGTGTTTACTTTTGCAAGTCTCTGGGCTTGCAGTTCACTCAAGACGGAGGTGTTATGGCTCGACTAAGGGTATCCCTCCCCACTACGCTTCTGATCGCTGGCATTGAACTTGTAGCCGGCGGATGTGGTAACGCAAGTGCCCCTCCCCGTCTCCTGCAATCAGTCTCGGTGACTCCCGCAACCGCCAACGCAGAATCTTTTTCCAACGGACAAGTGCAGTTCACGGCTGAGGGAAACTACAGCCAGCCCCCTTCTCCGTCCCCAATCACCCAGCCGGGATGGTCGCTATCAGATCCAAATATCGCAACGATTAGCCAAAGTGGGTTGGCACAATGCAATTCAGGCGCATCGGGAGTAGTGACCGTAAGGGCAAGCACGCCGGCGCCGTGTAGTGGTACGGGGTGTACTGCGGCCCTGCTTTCGGGAACCGCGCAACTCACTTGTCCTTAACAGGTGAACGATGCGGGTCAGTGGGTCGGCTCACCGCCAGCGGCGTCTTCACCAAAGCCGACCGCGGAAGACCGGAGGGCGAGTCTCACCCCGCACGCCTACCGGTCCCGATTACGAAGGTAAATTGACCTCCGGTTACTCCCGGTGCCACCATCCGGTCAAGAGTGCCTTGGGCCTGTCGCGATTGCATTTCGCAGGAATTCATGCCCCGGGGCTGGAGATTCCATGCGGCTCTCACATCGAGCGGTACCCGTTTCATTGTTTGTGATCCTCAGCGTGATCCTGAGCTTTGCACAAGCTCCCAAGAAAGAAGTAAAGATTGCATTTTCCATCGAGAACGTGAAAGGCGAGCGTTGGCAGACGGATCTCGACCAATTTCAGCAGCGTGCTCATGAATTGGGCGGCGCAGTCGTTACGCGCTCCGCCGATGGCGACGATGACATCCAGTTCCACCAGATCCAGGAACTGCTCGATAGCGGTATCGACGTTCTCGTATTCCTTCCCCACGACACCAACAAAGCCGGACGCATCGTCGAAGTGGCCCATGCCAAACATGTTCCGGTCATCAGTTACGACCGCTTGGCGAGCGCGCCCGTCGATCTCTACGTTGGATTCGACCTGTTCGCCGTGGGAGTGCAGCAGGCACAGAACCTGGTCGATCACGCCCCGAAAGGCGACTATCTATTGCTGGGCGGATCTCCGCTCGATGGCAACTCGAAGGTCGTCCGTGCAGGCCAGATGAAGGTGTTGCAGCCCTACATCGACCGCGGTGACATTCACGTTCTGGCCGACCTCTGGGTGCCCGAGTGGAGCGCAACCGAAGCGTACGTTCTCGTCACGAAGGAGTTGCAAAAGCTCCACGCGGCTCCTACTGCGATCGTGGCCTCAAATGACTCCGTTGCCGGAGGCGCGATCCAGGCACTCGAAGATAAAGGTTGGTCAGGCAAGGCTCTGGTTTCGGGACAGGACGCAGATCTCGCCGCCATCGAACGTATCTTTAGCGGAACGCAGCTGATGACGGTTTATAAGCCAGTAGGCGCCGAGGCGCGTGCGGCCGCCGAAGCAGCGGTGAAGCTCGCAAGGCATGAGAACGTTGAAAATGTAGTCGACGTTCCGAATGGCGCGATCACAACCAAAGCGACCCTCCTGACGCCCATCGCCGTGAACGCGGAAAATGCAAAGCAGACCGTCTTCAAAGATGGATTTCAGAAGCTGGAAGTCGTGAAGCAAGGCTTGCCGAAAGAGAAGCAGGCGCTGCTGGAAAAGCCATAACGATCGACCTGAGCTTCGAGGTCGCGCATCCCTCGCAACGAACTCGAAGAGCGAGCGTCAGTTCTGCTCCACCGCAACTGGTGACTCTTCCGATTCGTCGACAAGCTCCTCTCGCCTGGCATTTTTCCTCACATCGATAACGATCGTTTCGGCGAGTCGGTCTTGCGCGCACATCCGGTTCTTGTCCCAGAAGAATTGCATGAACCCGAGGCCACCTTCGAGGATGGCCGCCCCGTAACCGAGCGCGCGTTCGATCGATTGCCATAACCCCAGCCGTTCGTTGGTCAGCGATACGATTCGTGTGCGCGCCAGCAGTTTGCCTGGTGTGCGTCCGTTGGCGAAATAGTGGAAGGCCGCAAAGTAGAGCACCAAGACGACGAGATTACCGACTTCGTGGAAGTCCCACCTGAGTTCGATATCCGACTGGTGCAGGACATACCGACGCCACAGAAATTCCAAAGGGGCCCAGATCAGTATCGCGACAAGAACATCGCTAAAGTAGCCAAGCGCTCGCTGCCAGAAAGTCGCCAATGGAAGCCCTTCAAGCGCATCGAGACAATCACTGTGATGAGCATGAAAAACACGGCCCTGCGTGCGCGAAATCTCTTTTGTGGAAGTATTCATAAGCGGCTGTGTATCCTGAATCCTGTCCTGCTCACGCCTTCGCCTGCCACACTTGTCCGTGGTGATACGCGAGATTGCCGACGTGGCCGGCCCGCGCCGCAGCCACTCCCGTCTCCACGGGCGCGTTCGGTTCTTTGCGGGTCTTGACGCAGTCGAAGAAATTTTCCATGTGATCGATAGTGCCGTCGCGGTAGCTGTGCGCCGAGAGAACGGGATTCTGTCCTTCGCCCTCCTCGATGCGCTCGCGATAGATTGCGAAGCCGCTGCGATTAACCTTTAGCGTCGCCTCGGTGCCGCGGAACTCGAGGCCTCCATCGTCGATCGAAGAACTCATCATGCCTTCGTACACCACGTCGAAGCCCGGATAGCGGAATGCCGCCTGAATCGTATCAGGGCATTCCCACTGGTCGAAGATGTATTTGTCGCCGATCATGCAGGCGCTTTTGGGTAGGTCAGCTTTCATGGCCCAGTGCACGACATCGATCCAGTGCGTGAACAGATCAGTCATGGCCCCACCACCGAAGTTCCAGAACCAGCGCCAACGATAAAACTTCTCCTCGGTGAACGTCTGATCGGGCGCGGAGCCGAGCCAAGCCTTCCAATCGAGCACTTGTTGGTCAAGCGGCTTCGGCAGCCAACTGCGCCCGTAGTTCTGCCACCAATAGGTGCGCACCTGCACGACGCGCCCGATGCTGCCCGCCTGAATCATATTCACGGCATCGCGGAAGTGCGTCCAACTGCGTTGCTGCATGCCGCACTGCAAGATCTGCTTGCTCGACCGGACTGCCTTCGTCAGCGTGTCTCCCTCATGCATCTCGTGGGTCACGGGCTTTTCGAGATAGACATCTTTTCCGGCCTTGATCGCGTCCACCGCCATCGTTACGTGCCAATGATCCGGCGACGCGATGATCACAGCGTCGACCTCTTTGTTGTCGAGCACCTCGCGATAGTCGAGATGCGTCGTCGCCAGCCCGTTCGACCGTTGCTTCACTGCATCGCGATAAGGTCCGTAGACATCGGCAACCGCAACAATCTGATAAGGCACCGCCGATTTGTCGGCGGCATCAAGCAATCCTTTCATGCGGTGGCCGGCACCGATTACGCCCACCCGAATCGTGTCGTTTGCGCCAAAAACGCGGGTTGAGGCGAGCGCGGTCATTCCACTGGCGATGATGAAGTTGCGGCGGGTGATCATGAGTTGCAGACCTCCATGTGCGGGAAGAATGGTACCAACTTTCCCCGCAACCGCAAGCCTCATGTAATCCCTGCCAAATACAAGTCGCACGTGGTGTATTCTCTTGGGCATTATGCGTAACTCAATTTCGCTGTTGTTCCCATTCGTTGCAGTGATGATGGTAAGTTCCTGCGTTTTCGCCCAGCAGCAGCCCCCGGCAGGCGCGAAGCCGGAAGACACAGAAGTATGGCAGCCAGAGCCAAAAGTAATAACTCCGGGTGAGTGCGGTGCGCCTCCGTCAGACGCGATCATTTTGTTCGACGGCAAGAATCTGGATGAGTGGGTATCCGCGCAGGACAGATCCGCCCCGGCGAAATGGAACGTGGCCGATGGCGTGATGACCGTGAACAAAGGCACCGGGAACATCGAGACCAAGCGCACCTTCAAGAACTATCAGTTCCACATGGAGTGGAAAGTTCCCGAGAACATCACTGGTGCCGGACAACTGCGCGGCAACAGTGGATTATTTCTGGCGTCGACGGGTCCGGGCGACGCAGGCTACGAGTTGCAGGTTCTGGATTCTTACAACAACAAAACGTATGTGAACGGGATGGCGGGAAGCTTGTACAAGCAGGCGATTCCGCTGGCAAATCCTACGCGCAAGCCCGGAGAATGGCAGGTCTACGACGTCGTATGGACCGCCCCCGTCTTCAACGACGACGGATCGCTGAAGGCTCCCGCCTACGCGACCGTCTTCTTCAATGGCGTTCTGGTGGAGAATCACTTCGAGCTAAAAGGCGAGACTCGCTACATCGGGCAGCCGTTCTATAAAAAGTTCGACGGAGCGCCCATCAAGCTGCAGGCGCATGGCGACAAGAGCGAACCGTTAAGTTTTCGCAATATCTGGGTGAGGGAATTGCCGTAGCGCAAGCTCGGCACGTATCCCCGGACGTATTCGTCCGGGCGAGCGAGGCGAGTGCAACGGCCGAAATCTTCACATAACCTGGCGCTTACGTTTCGTTGCACCCGACGTCTTTACATATTGTCCCAACATTCTGCTACTCTGCGCATTCCGTTCCGGGAGGAAATAACTGAAGATGCGATCGAATCGATTGACTGTGGTGATTGCTGTCGTTTTCTGCTTTGCGTTTTCGTTGTCGGCGGCGGACAAGAAGAAAGAGGCCAAGGCCGACGACACGGCGAAGCCTTCATACGAAATGCCGCAGCCTGCGGTGGAGAACCTGGATCTCACGATGTACCAAAGAATTCGCGAAGAGGGCCTGGAGCATTCGCACGTCATGGAGTACGCCTCCGGACTCGCCGACGGAATCGGCCCACGTCTGACGGGATCTCCAAATCTGAAGAAGGCCAACGAATGGACGCGCGATCAATTCACAGCGATGGGCTGCACCAACGCGCACCTGGAAGATTGGGGCGAATTCGGCATGGGATGGCGTCAGTTGAATACATGGGTCCGCATGTCCGCGCCCGATACGGCCGTATTCATCGCCCAGGCGTTGCCATGGTCCCCTTCGAGTCATGGAGCGGTCAGCGGGCAGGCCGTCTGGGTCGATGCGAAAGACGAAAAGGATCTGGAGAAGTACAAAGGAAAGCTAGCCGGAAAAATTGTTTTCTTCGGCGAGATGCGCGATGTGAAGCCGGTTGATAAGCCACTGTTTGAGCGCAGAGACGATGCGAATCTGAAGAGTCTGGTCGAGTATCCCGTGCACGTTGGGCCGCACGAAGATTTCTTCGCCACGTTTATCAAACGCCTCGAATTCCGCGAAAAGGCTGGAAAGTTTTTTGCCGACGAGCACGCTGCCGGGATCGTGGTACCCAGCCGCGATGGCCGCAATAACGGGGGATCGGGCGGAACGATTTTCGACGACGGCGGAAGCGGCATGGGATGGTTCACCTACAAGCGCGAACACGCCGAGGCGCTGCCGATCGTCGTCACGGCAATCGAGAATTACGGGCGCGTTTATCGGCTGCTGAAAGCGAATGTCCCAGTCACGGTCGAGATGGACGTAGAGACCGAATTCACCGGCGACCACGAACACGGGTTCGATACGATCGCCGAGATTCCCGGTACTGATCCAAGGCTGAAAGACGAATTGGTCATGGTCGGTGGGCACCTCGATTCGTGGGCCTCAGGCACCGGGGCGACGGATAACGGCGCCGGAACAGTTGTCGCAATGGAAGTGATGCGCATCCTGAATGCGCTGAAGGTGCAGCCGCGTCGGACCATTCGCGTCGGCTTGTGGACGGGCGAAGAGCAGGGTGAATTCGGATCGTACGGATACGTGCGCCAGCACTTCGGGTACGTGCCGCTTTCGGAGGCGCCCGATCAAGTGAAGCTGCCCGAATTTCTCCGCAAGCCCGCCGGGCCGGCCATTATCAAGCCGGACCAGTCCAAGATTTCCGGGTACTTCAACGTCGACAACGGCTCGGGAAAGATTCGCGGCGTGTATCTGCAGCAGAATGCGGCAGTCTCCCCGATCTTCCAACAGTGGATCGCCCCGCTTGCGGACCTTGGCGTCTCCACGATCACCATGCGCGACACGGGCGGCACCGATCACGAAGCGTTCGATTCGGTCGGGATCCCGGGATTCCAGTTCATCCAGGACATGCTTGACTACAGCTCGCGCACCCATCACTCGAACATGGACGTCTACGAGCGCCTGCAGCCGGATGACCTCGCGCAAGCGGCCACAGTAGAAGCGATCTTTGTCTACAATGCCGCGATGCGCGACCAGATGCTCCCTCGCAAGCCGGTACCGCATCCGGAGCTGAAGGAGCAGAAAGATGCTCCCCTGAAGAACGTGATGCCCGGAGCAGAGAAGACCGGGCTGTAGCAAAATGTTCTCGAAAAGTCTGCCCACCCTTCGCGATTTTCGAAGGGTGGGAGCCTATATTTGCTTGCTAAAACCTTTCTGGAGTAGCCTCGTCTAAAGCCACAACCTCTCTCTTGGAGTTCCTTTATGTCTGCCTATCGTTTGACCATCAACGATCGTGCGCACGATGTGGACGTCTCTCCTGACACACCGCTGCTATGGGTTTTGCGCGATTCCCTCAGCATGACTGGCACAAAATATGGCTGCGGCATGGGACTGTGTGGGGCGTGCACCGTGCATCTCGACGGCGAGGCCGTGCGTGCCTGCCAGACCGCAGTGTCCTCGGTTGGATCAAAGAAGATCACCACGATCGAAGGGTTGTCGGCAGATAACTCGCACCCGGTGCAGCGAGCCTGGATTGCCGAGCAGGTTCCGCAGTGCGGATACTGCCAGCCGGGACAGATCATGTCGGCGGCGGCACTGCTGACGAAAACTCCGAAACCGAACGACCAGCAGATCGACGAGGCGATGATGGGGAACCTCTGCCGCTGCGGCATGTACGGCCGGATACGGCGCGCGATTCATCGCGCCGCGGAACAAGGAGCCTAGCCATGATTATCAGCCGCCGCAAATTCGTGAAGGGTGGGGCAGTCGCGGGAGCGGGCTTGCTTATAGGCGTGCGCCTCTCGGGAAGCTTGTTGCACGCACAAGAGTCGGAGAAGGCCAAGAAGAAAAAGGCGCCGAATCCCTTTGATGCATACATCCACGTCACACCGGATGGAAAAATTTCGTTGATCGTCGCGAAATCAGAGATGGGGCAGGGCATCAAGACTGGACTGGCAATGATCCTGGCGGAAGAAGCCGAGGTCGATTTCAGCTCCGTTAGCGTGTTGCAGGCGGAGACGCGTCCGGACATTTACGAGCACATGGGCACCGGCGGCAGCGGAAGCACGATGGAAAACTTCATGCCGCTCCGGCGTGCCGGCGCGACGGTGCGCGACTTGATGATCACAGCCGCATCGCAGAAGTGGAGCGTTCCGAAAAAGCAATGCGAAGCCAAGAAGGGAACCGTGGTCCACGAGGATTCCGGACGCAAGGCAACCTACGGTGAACTCATCGAAGCCGCGAAGAAATTGCCGGTGCCGGATCCCGAGAAAGTCGAACTCAAAGATGAATCCGATTTCGAACTGATTGGTCATGCCACGCCGCGCGTGGATATCCCGTCGAAGGTCAATGGCAGCGCGGGATTCGGACTCGACGTTCGCGTGCCAGACATGCTGTTCGCGGTGGTGGCACGCTGTCCCACATTCGGAGGCAAGGCGGCAAAAGTCGACGCGGCGAAGGCCAAGGCTGTCTCCGATGTGCGAGATGTGTTTGAAATTCCAGCTCTCGGTGCCGACATGTTCACCGCGGGTGGCGTTGTAGTGGTGGCCAATTCCACATGGTCGGCAATGAAGGGACGCGATGCCCTCGACATCACTTGGGACCACGGCAAGGCAGCGGTGGAAGCGAGTCCCACTCTGCACGAAGACCTTCGTGCCGCGGCTGCGAAGCGAGGAAAGAGTATTCGCAACGACGGCGACGTTGACAAGGTGTTCGCCAATGGCGCGAAGAAAGTCGAAGCGATCTACGAAATGCCTTTCCTGGCCCACGCCACTATGGAGCCAATGAATATCACCGTGCATGCGCGGTCAGGAGAAGCTGAGGTCTGGGCTCCGACGCAGTCTCCGGATTGGGTTCAGCGTACGGTGGCGAAACTGTTCTCGATCGAGCCGAAGAAAGTCATCGTGCATACGACGCTAATGGGCGGAGGCTTCGGACGCCGCTACATGGCGGATTATCCTGCGGAAGCCGCGCAGATCGCGAAAGTCGTGGGAAAGCCGGTGCAACTGGTCTGGTCGCGCGAAGACGATATGACTCACGATTTCTACCGTCCTGCCGCATGCCACCAGATGCGCGGCGCACTCGACAGTTCAGGGCGCCCACTGGCCTGGTCGCACACGATTGCGTCAACCGCCATTGGAGCGTGGTGGAATCCGCCGAACCCGGAAGAGTCTGAAATCGGCGGCGCAAAGCAAATGCCCTACGCGATTCCGAACATGCGGCTCGAATATAACCCGGTCGCGAGTTCCGTTCCGCCGCTGTGGTGGCGCTCGGTAGAGCATTCCTTCAATGGATTCGCAGTCGAGAGTTTCATTGACGAACTGGCGGCGGGTGCGGGAAAAGATCCCGTTGAGTTCCGCCGATCGCTGCTCGTAAAAAATGCAAACTGGAAGCCACGCTTCGAGGACGATGTCGATCCTGCGCGATTGCGCGGTGTTTTAGAGTTGGCAGCAGCGAAGGCCAACTGGGGCACGCCACTGCCGAAGGGCAAGGGCCGCGGTGTTGCGTCGTATGCCTCGTTCGGCAGCTACTTCGCCGAAGTTGCGGAAGTGACGGTAGAAGGGAATAACTTCAAGATCGATCGCATCGTGGCCGCGGTGGATTGCGGGCAGATCGTCAATCCGGAATCGGTGCGATCGCAGGCCGAAGGCGCAATCATCTACGGCCTGAGCGCTGCGCTGAAGAATGAAATTACGATCAAGAACGGCGCGGTGGAGCAGACGAATTTCGACGGTTACGATCCGATCCGAATCAACGAAGCCCCGCCGATCGAAGTCCATCTGACAAAAAGTAAGGAAGATCCTGGAGGAATGGGAGAACCAGCACTCCCGCCGGCGGCTCCGGCCGTAGCGAACGCCATCTACGCGGCCAGCGGCCAGCGCTTGCGCAAAATGCCGTTTCAACTAAAGACGGCGTAGCCCTCAACTTCTTTGTGGCCCATGAACTGGGGCCAGATCTTTTACTTCTTCGTGTATACATCGTATACATCAAGGTATACACTGTATACATGTCAGCGAGCCCCGTCGCCGAGAGGATCGCCATTACCAGCCGGCGCCTGCTCAATAAGGGAGGCGCCGATGCGGTAACCATGCGGCGTGTAGCCAACGCCGTCGGACTTACACCAATGGCCATCTATCGCCACTATCGCGATAGAGCTGCGCTGTTGAATGCAGTGGCAGATCAGGGATTCAAAGAACTTGCTCTCCGCCTTGCCAAGACACCCAAAGCCGGAAGCATTGAGGACCGTCTTGCCCGAATGGGCGAGGTCTACCTCGACCATGCTCTGGAGAATCCGCGGCTTTTCGAACTCATGTTTCTCGAGCCTCGTGCGGGTGCGCGTCGCTACCCGGAAGACTTCAAGGCCGGCCAATCGCCGACTGCCAATTTCTTAGCTCAGGTCGTGCACGAAGGAATGGAGGGCGGCTACTTCCAGCGGGTCAGTGTCTGGGAGATCGTTTTTGATATGGGCGCCCTTTCGCATGGATTGATCATGCTGTATCTGGGAGGACGTATGAAGATGAGTCCCGGTCGTTTTCGCAGTCTCTATCGGAGATCGTTTCGGAGGTACATTCATGGCATCCGCAAATAACCGGCATCTGGGTCTGGCATTCCTGGCCGCGGTGAGCACCGGAGGCCTCGTCTACTTTGGCACCGGGCTTCATCCGTGGTGGCCATTGATGTGGTTCGCACCGATACCGGTTCTGCTTCTATCGGCGCGCGTTTCGTGGTGGCTCGCGGGACTAACGGCAACGGTTGCGTGGATCCTCGGCGGGATGAATCTCTGGTATTACTTCAACTCCGCGCTGCACATGCCGGCCGGAACACAAGCCGTGATTCTCGTCGTCCCGGCACTGCTGTCTGCTGCAACCGTGTTGCTGTTCCGGGCGTTGCTCCGCCGCCGCGCCTATTGGAGCGCGATGCTGGCCTTTCCTGCGGCCTGGGTTACATTTGAATATTTGAGCAGCCTGGTTTCGCCACACGGCACGGCTGGAAGTCTCGCGTATTCGCAGTTGAATTTTCTCCCGTTTCTGCAGCTTGCGTCCGTCACCGGCCCTTCGGGCATGAGCTTCGTTCTGCTGTTGTTTTCATCTGCGCTGGTTGTAGGCTTCTGCACCCACAAGACATCCTCGAAGCAGGCAATCCAAATCGTCATTGTTGGTACCGGGATCATTGCCGTCGTGCTCATCTTCGGCTTTGTGCGCTTGTCATTGCCAGTGTCCGGAAGACTGGTGAAAGTGGGACTCATTGCCTCCGACCTGCCACAAAACATAGATGTGGCCGAGGACGGCGCCGCTACTGAACAGTTGCTGCGCGAGTATGCCGCACGCGCGGAATCACTCGCGGCAGCGGGTGCCGAGGTAATTGTGATTCCGGAGAAGTTGGGTGTAGTGACGGACGCTGACGTTAAGCAAACCGATGCTCTCCTGCAAGGTCTCGCGGATAGGACCGGGTCAACCCTCGTAGCAGGCGTGGTCGATGTCGCCGGCCCAGTGGAGTACAACCAGGCGCGCGTCTACAGGCCTCAATCTGTCCCGCTGACGTACGACAAACACCACATGCTGCCGCCTTTCGAATCCCGCTTCCAACCGGGGACCAGCCTCACCATCATGCCAAAGCCTTCCGGAACGTGGGGTGTGGCGATCTGCAAGGATATGGATTTCACGCACCTCTCGCGTCGTTATGGAGACGCAGGAGTAGGACTCATGCTCGTCCCAGCCTGGGACTTTAATGTCGACCGGTGGGCGCACGGTCATCTTTCGATCATGCGCGGCGTTGAAAGCGGATTCAGCATCGCCCGCGCTGCCAAGCAGGGTTATCTCACTGTTATCGACAATCGAGGACGCGTGTTGGCTGAGGCGCGTAGCGACTCTTCGGCCTTCGCAACGCTGGTTGCGGAAGTTCCGGTGGCGCACGACACCACAATCTATCTTCGTTTGGGAGATTGGTTCGGCTGGCTTGCGATCCTTATATTTGTTTTCAGCTTGGTCCAGCTTTACCGAGTGCGTAAGAATCTCGAAGCAGGGAAGACGCAAACAGTGCCGATGTTGTCAGTGGCGTGATGGATACCGCGCAGAGTTATGTTCTAGCGCCGCGGTCAAACTAAACGCCGAGGTAACCTTTCGCACCTGCAACGCCTTACAAACACCAAACGCCGCCCGCAAGGGCGGCGTTTCAAATTGCTGCACAATCCGCTAGCGCGAGGTTTCCTCGAGCATGCCCTGCTCAAGCTTTTCCTGGCACTCGATGCAATGGCGCGTCCACGGAACCGCCTCCAGCCGCTTGGCATTAATCTCTTTGCCGCAGCTGATGCACTCGCCAAAACTGCCTTCGCGAATGCGGGCCAGTGCGTTGTCCACCATCTGTAGCAGTTGCCGCTCGTTGTTGCTCTGGCTGAACAGAAATTCCTTGTTGTAAGAGCTGGCGGCGCGGTCGGCGATGTCGGCTGCGGCCGTGTCCTCATCTGCGGTGCGGCCGTCAGCCTGCGTGCGGGTTACGGTACGACGCAATTCCTGCTGCCGGGTTTCTAAACGCTTCTTGAAGGCTTCTAGCTTCTTCTTGTCCATAACTCACTTAGACCAAAACTGCGTATGAAAGTTTTAAGACGCCCCGTTGGGGGCGTCCTTGGCCATTAAGGCCAAACGGTTATGATAAGACCGAAAAATATGATGCGTCAACCGAAGGATTGGTTTCGAGAGAGGTCGTTATTACGGGGAACCCATATTTTTGTACTACTTGCGGGCATTTGCAGCCCGGACGCACCTCGTCGGAACGAGCGAAGTGGGTGACGTTCGCGTCCGAGGTGATTGCGTTTTACACTCGACGGTACGATCTGCGATCGGCGTTGGGTTTCATCTCGGCAGTGGATTCTTCATACTGGCCAGCGCGTACCCCATCACCGCCATCGCGGCGGCATTTTCACGCAATTCCATGGGGACGATTTTATCCAGCGTGTCGGCGGCAGTGTGGTGATAGTTAAAGTACGAACGTCCATCTTGCAGGATGCCGAGCGCGGGCACTCCTGCTTCCGACATTGCAGAGATATCTGCCCCTGGCGGGTAGTTCGTAGGCTGAAGCGCGTTCGCTCCAAAGCTCTGCAGCACGTTGAGCGCGGGACGAAGCAGTTCGGCGGCCCCCGCGCTGATGCGAGCGTCGAATCCGAGCGGGTGCGCCGCGCCGGTGTCGCATTCGATCGCGGCAACGTGATGCGGGAACTCATTCGTGTGGTCGGTGCTGTAAGCACGGCTGCCGGCCCCGCCGCTTTCTTCATCGATCCAGGCAATCACGCGCAGCGTGCGCTTTGGATGCAGCCCGAGTTGATGCAGCACTTCGGCCGCTTCCATGGCGACGCCCACCCCGGCAGCGTCGTCGATCGCTCCGGTCCCGAGATCCCACGAGTCAAGATGTCCGGAGACGACAACAATCTGCTCAGGATGCTCGCTGCCCTTGAGATCGCCGATCACGTTGTAGCCGGTCGCGTCAGGAAGTTTCTGCGGAGTCAGCGTGAGGTGCATGCGCACCTTACCTTGCATGAAAAGACGAGAGATCAGATCGGCATCTTCAGCAGTGACCGCTCCGGCGGGAATGCCCGCGGGCGCGCTGTATCCAGTGTGAGGGAGACGGTAATCGGCATTGCCGACCGAGCGGACCAGCGCGGCGACCGCGCCCAGATCGGCAGCAGCCTTCGGTCCCGCGCCTCGATAGCGAACCGCTTCTCCGTAGGCCACGAAAGAGAGGCCGGCGGCGGCTTTTTGTTTGTCGAAGAGCACATTGAACAGGACAATCTTACCTGCGACTTTTTCGCGCCCCAGTGCGTGAAGCTCGTCGAAGTTATTCACTACGACCACATCGGCGTTGAGGCCGTCAACGGGTGTCGCTGTGCTTCCACCGAGTGCGGTGAGGACGATTTTCTGTGTAGTTCCCGGGACCTGTCCGGCATACTCGGTGAGTTCGGCGGTCTCAGCGCCGCGCACCCAGTGTGGAACCTTGACTTCTTCCAGTTGCACCTCAAGGCCAAGTTTGCGCAATTCTTCTGCGACGTAATCAACCGCTGCCTTGGCCTGTGGCGATCCGCTGAGCCGCGGTCCAATGTTGTCGGTCAGATGCGCGACTTGATGGTAGGCGTAGTCGTCGGCAAGCGCAGAGAGCTTGATCGATTCGAGTTCATTGAGCAGCTCCGGCGGGAAGTTTTCCTGCTGCGCAGCCGTTGTCTGCGGTGCACCGCGGTAAGGCGATGGCGTTTGCTGCTGTGTCTGAGCTAAGAGGATTGAACAAAACAAGAAGACGGTGATGAGTCTGCTCATGGTCGGACGACAAGTGTAACCGAGAAGCGCAGGAGCGACTAGCGTTGACCGTCTTGCAATCTGGAAATTGCTCCAGTCGAAAACGGTCGCGTACTCGGTGAACTCTGCGGAATTTCTCAGCGTACTCGGCGGTAAAGCTTTGGACCTGAGCAGCGATACAAGCGAAAGCGATCAAGCAATTACTCCTTGACGCCGATCCCGTCGTTCTGTAGCATATCTGGAACAAGTTTGCCCTTCGGGGCAGACCTGAATTTCATGCAGAGTGGCTGAGGGACGAGCCCTGAGACGCCACGGCAACCGATCCAGGATCATATATCCCGGGTGACTGGTGCCAACTCTCTCCTGGAAACAGGGAACATGGGATTCGGCAAGCGCGCAGTATTTGCTTTCCGATAGCCTCTTTTCCTTTTCCTGGAAAAAGAGGCCATTTGCTTTTATGGCCGCTTTTTCCGGCTCGTCGTCAGCTATTCGCTGCTTGAAGTGAATTTAGAGTCGGTTTTGACTTGGTGTCATCCTGAGCGGAGCCGCAGTTCAGGCGGAACGAAGGATCTCCCGAGGCACGAACCCCGACCGAAAGCGAGTAGCAAATGTCACACTACGAACTGCGGTGCCGCGAATGCGGACGGACTTGGGGAAACCAGCCCCGCTCCATCTGCGACGAGTGTTTCTCCCCTCTGGAAATCGCCTACGACTACGACGCTCTGAAACCGTCCGTCAGCCGTGAGCGCATCTCGCAGCGGCAGCCGAACATGTGGCGCTACTCCGAACTTTTACCCCTCCCCCAGGGCTATGAACCGCGGCTGCCGGTCGGTTTCACTCCACTGTTTAAAGCTCCACGCTTGGGTAAACGGTTGAGTGGGACCGCCGCTGCCGCGGGCAATCTCTACATCAAGAACGACGCCGTCTGTCTGCCGACTCTAAGCTTCAAAGATCGCGTCGTCGCCGTAGCTCTAGCGAACGCTCGCGAGTTCGGATTCGACACGGTCTCGTGCTCATCGACCGGTAATCTCGCAAACGCCGTCGCCGCCCACGCCGCGCGCGAAGGCCTCAAGGCTTGGATCTTCATTCCGTCCGATCTCGAGCCCGCGAAGATTCTCGGCACCAACGTCTTCGGCGCGAAAGTTGTCCGCATCGCCGGCAACTACGATCAAGTCAACCGCCTCTGCTCGCAGATCGCCGACGAGCATCGCTGGGGATTCGTCAACGTCAACCTGCGTCCTTATTACGCGGAGGGCTCGAAGACGGTCGGATTCGAAATCGCCGAGCAACTCGGATGGCGTCTGCCCGACAACATCGTCTGCCCAATGGCCGGTGGATCGCTCATCACGAAAATCAAAAAAGCCTTCGACGAGCTCATCAAGCTAGGCCTGGTCGAGCCGAAAGAAGTGAAATTCTTTGGCGCGCAAGCCACCGGCTGTTCCCCGATCTCAACCGCAGTAAAAACAGGCAGTTCTGAGATCGAGCCGCAAAAGCCTTCGACCATCGCGCGTTCGCTCGCGATCGGCAATCCCGCCGACGGCCACTACGCGATCAAGGCCATCAAGGGCAGCGGCGGATGGAGCGAAGACGTCAGCGATCCCGAAGTCATCGATTCGATTCGCCTCCTCGCCGAAACCGAAGGCATCTTCACCGAAACGGCAGGCGGAGTCACGGTCGGATGCGCCGGCAAGCTCTATCGCCAGGACCGCATCCTGCCCGATGAGACCACCGTCCTCTGCGTCACCGGCAACGGCCTGAAGACCACCGACGTGCTCGCGGGTGTTTATCAGACAGAACGGCCGATCGCTCCCAAGCTAGTCGAATTCGAAGCGTATCTCCAGCAGACGCTCGACGTCGAAGAAGTTCCGGGCGTCGTCGCCGCGACGGAAGAAGTCGCTGGAATCGGAGCGTAAGTATGTCGATCACAGTTCAAATCCCTACTGCCCTGCGCCGTCACACCGACGGCGTAGGTTCCATCACCTGCGCCGCTTCGAATCTCGGAGAACTCTTCTCCGTGCTCGACGAAAAATTTCCGGAACTAAAGCCGCACCTCCGCGACGACAAAGGCCAGATCCGCCGCTTCCTCAACATCTATGTGAACGAAGAAGACATCCGATTCCTCGGCGGACAAACCTATGCCTTCCAGGAAGGTGACGAAATCCTGCTGGTGCCATCCATAGCCGGAGGCTTGGGCTAAGCACAGCCTCGGTTCTGAAATAACAACTGACAAAATGTTATTCGCTCGCGTATCACCACTATGTCTTCCGCTGTGATTTGTTTCAGCCGGCAACTTCCCTAAAGAACTTCTGCAAATCATCCCTGATTCGCTACCAACTTTCTTAGGCGCACGTCTTATGCCCCGGCTGTCACAGGATTCATCGACTCGCTGACAAGTTAGCGTCGAATGAATTCGTGAGACGGTTCAGGAGGGCGTGCGATGAGCGGTCGCATTTTTCTTTTTCTGCTTCTAGCCACCGTTTCTGCGGCAGCGCAAATTGACCCCGTCACCCAGTCCATCGACACGTCGTCTTCGATTGGCGCCTTTCCGAAAAGCAGACTCAACACTGATGCAGCCGCCCCGCAGAATTATCCTGGTAGCTCCATCGTATCGGTAGCGGCGCTGTCCATTCCTGCCCGCGCTCGCAAGGAGTTCAACAAGGGAAACGAAGCGCTTCAAAGGCAGGATTTCGCGCAGGCGCGGCAGCTTCTAGGTAAGGCTGTCTCGCTCTACCCGCAATTCGCAGGTGCCTACAACAATCTGGCTGTAGTATTCGCTCATTTAGGCGATCACGAGCGCGAGAGAGAAGCGCTGCAGAAGGCGCTCGATCTGAACGATCACTTTGAGCTCGCCTACCTGAACTGGGGGCGCATGGAAATTGGCAATTCCAACTTCGCAGACGCCGAATCTGCGCTGAGCAAGGCTTCTGCCTTAGATCAAAACGATTCCAACGCGACCATTCTGCTGGCTTATTCGCAATTCATGCAGGGACATCTGCAAGCTGCCATAGCGAGCAGCCGGAGAGCTCATAATCTGGGGAATCCCCACGCGTTCGCACATCGCATCGCCGCCCGTGGGTTCGTGCAATTGGGGCAACCCGATCGCGCAGTCGAAGAGTTGAGTCTGGCAATGGAAGAAGACCCGGCGGGCCATCAAGGCAGTGAGGCTCGCAAAGAAGTGGAGCAACTACGAGCCTTCTCGCGGTAGCGGCCGCCGTGTACGCTTTCTAGTATTGCGGCTCTGCGGAAACTTGTCCGGTCGACAAATGAAGTTCTTTCGTCCGGTCCATCACCCACTGCGGAAACTTCGGTGCGCCTTGTGGAATCTTTCCCTGCGAAATCGCCCAGTGGTCGATCCATCCCGTTCCTTCTTCACCCACATAGGTATCGGGCAAACTGTAAGCCGCATCTTCCAGCGCATCGCCGAGCGTAATGAAGCGATAGCCGCGCTTTCTGAGCACGTCCATCAATTCGCCGATGTGATCCGCTTCAAGATTGCTCGCGTGCAACAGCAGAATCTGCTTGGGCTCGTATCCAATGATCTTCGTCGACAGTTGCTCTTGATAAGCGAACACCGCATCGTGATAGGCGAGATATTCCTTCACAATCTTCGCCTGCAAATCCGTGTCGTTCCGCTTTTTCGCATCTTCGTATAATCCAGCAAACATCCAGTCCCAACCGTCAAGCGTGATCGGAGCGATGCGGTATCCGCGCTCCACCAGAAACGCTTCCGCCTGTCGCCGCGTCTGCAGATCGCGCCCTGTATCCAGGTACGGATGCCGGAAGTACCGCAGCTTCATCTTGTGCTGCGTGAGCAGAATCTTCGTCACGCTCTCGCCCTGGATCACATCGTCTTCCCACGCCTTCAGCCCGGCTTGGTTCAGCGACGTATGACTGAACGTGTGATTCCCCAGCTCGAATCCGTAATCGATCCACATCTGCAGGGCCTTGATGCGCTGGTCGACCTCGCCCGGCTTGTACAACTTCCTCTCGTTGACGAATCCAACGACAGGAATTTTCTGATCGCGCAGCGTCCCGAGCAGCTTTGTGGTAAGCGCTGTGATATCCGCCGCGGGCAGCCGATCGGCCATGCCGGCAGGCAAATCATCAATTGTGACCGCAACCTGCCGGTCGGGTTTCGTAGCCTGCGCCGGCGATAAAACAGCCGCGAAACAAAGCGCCAGAATGAATGGCAAAAAGAAAGACACCCTTCTCATACGCACACCTCGCCCGTGAAGATGAAAACGAAACAGCCATTAAAACACGGACGCCAAACTCCGCCGCCATCCTCTGGCGCCGATTCCCATCCAATGAAAAACGATGTCCCAAAAAGAATGCACAACAGGCAAGGTGCACATCGGCACGTCAGGCTGGCATTGCAACCACGGCTCGGCCCGTTTTATCCGCCCAAGATTCGCCATAATCACCGCTACCCCAGCAGCACCCGGTGCACAATCTCTGCGTTCTCCCGCACTTCGTCCTTTCCGCGAGGAAACAAGCCCACGATCACGCCATCATTCGGCTTGATGCTGGAGAAAGCTGTCCGGAACGCCTGCTCCACTCCCCCATCGTCCACCCGCCCAGCCGCCAGAATTTTGAAGGCAAAACAGGGTTTAGCGGTCTGCCGCATTACGCCGTACATTCTGGCCGGATCACTCTGCAAATAAATCTCGTGCGCCATCTCGGTGATCTCGCCATTCAGAATCTTCTTCCACTCATCAACGGTGCGCGTCCGATTGTAGATGCACCCCGCGTAGAAATCGACGTCCCAGCCTTCCTCTTCTACCTGTGAGATTACCTCCGGCTTATGTGTGCCGACGCCGACAATGATCCCCATGTCTCGCACTACCTTGCACCACTCGCGCACGCCGCTCATCTTTCCAGCCATGAATGCCCGATCGACGATCTCTCCTTGCCGGAACATGGCAAGCGGCTTCAGGCTTTTGGCCAGCGCCATCGTCTCCTCGTTGTCGCTCAACACCTGCATAATGAGGTGCATCTGGCCACCCTCAGCGACAAATCGCAGCCAGTCCTGCGGCAGGCGCTCCAGCGCAACGTAATTAAATGCATTGATTCCAAACCGGGTGCACTGATGCATCACGGCGCACACGCGATCCGGTGTGTACCACTCTTTCATCACGCCCGAATAATTGTTGTTGTAATGCGCGTACCCGCAAAATGGATTCACCCCCAGCACCATTCGGCTGATCTCAGCATGAAAGAACTTCATCTTCGGAACTTGAATCTCAGCCGCCGGTTTGGGTGCGGCCGTGACTGGCAACGACGGCGCCGAAACCGAAGGCATCGCATCTGCAGCGACCGCAGATGGCGCACCTGACAACGCTGCCGCCACGACTGCGCTCGATTGCAAGAACTTTCTTCTTGTCGGCATAAGACGACCTCCGCTGCGATGAATCTCATTTGTCTCGTCAGGACAATGAGATTCCCGCAGCACGCAGGCCGTCTGTGATGACTGTCACAATGCGTCGTGAGAATTGGTGAGGGAAGTCGGAGGCCTCCAGACCACGAACAGATGCCTCATACGTCATCGCGGTTGACGGCAACTCACACTGTCACGGTCGTCGCGGGCAAACCCTCGGGTTGAGCCGGCTTCCGCGCCAGCGCTTTGTCCAGCGCATCTCCGATTCTTAGAGATGCTTGGCAACCGATGTACTCCCCCAACGCCCGATAACTCTCAAACTGCAATTCGTCGAACCATTGGTCGGCCGTGCTTTGATGAGGAAACGTCACATGCTGGTCACAGTACCGCCAGACATCATCCGGCAGTTTTCTATCGGAAGTACTGCACGGAGGAGCACTTCGCTCCGGCATACTCGCCTTCACCACGATCAGAGTCCCGGTATCCGTCGAATCCTGCGGATCGTAATAAATCGTCCCGACGACGCAGGTTTGCGGACACTCGCGGCTACCTGCCGCCGGTTGAATATCCTGGAAGTTGATCTCGATCCACGCTCCGAAATCCGTCCGCGCCTTCTCGACCAGGCTCAGCAGGTCCGAGAATTGATACGCACCATCGGCATCGGCATCACACGCCACGATCAATCGGCATCGCCGCCGGATCAGCTCGTACACAGCCAGATTTTCAAAGTGCCCGCCATCGGAAAGATACACATACCCGCGTTGCTGATCACTGTTTGCGAATACCTCGGAAAAAAGATATCCAAGCCCAAGCTGCGGCCCTGTACTCATCCACTTCTTCGGATATCGCGAGTTTCCCATCCACCATCCCAGACGCACATCAAACAATGCCATGAAAAACGCAGTCGCAGGGCTCGTGTGGTACCCCATGTTTGGGCTTGCTGCCGCGCCCGAAATCGCCATAGCTGTTCCCAGCGAAATTCCACCCTCCGAACCCAGTTTCCCCCAGCGGCTCTCGGTGCGCCCATGCTCCGTTTTCGAATAGCTGCGGAGAAATCCGTCGTCGCATGTGAATCGCTCTACCCCTTCACCCGAAGAGCCGAGCTCGTATCCGCAGTACAACGGCGTAAATATGAACGACTTTGCCCGCCGCGTGGCATAGCCGAGTTCCTCGCCCCCAGTGATGTTCAACGCGGCATTCAGAATCGGATACGGACCCGGATAGTTGTCGTCGAACGAGCACATCGGCAAATCATCGCTCGGATCGAATCCGGTGAACGGTTCCGCCTTACGATCCGCGTTCGACGCTCCCAGATAGCACCGCACGAGGCGGTTGCGATAAAAATGATGCAGCGAGAACTCGTTCACATCGACTCGCCAGGAAAGCCCCAGTCCCGCCAGAAAGAATCCTGCTCCCAGCGAAAGCAGCCACTGTGCTGGCAGAGTCGTTAGCACGTTCCAGTATTCCTTGTAGAGCGCTGCCCAGTCGGCATTGTTAAAGTGCCAGAGGTGGGCCGTATCCTTCGAATCGAACACCAGCCCCGTCGCAATGTGGACTGCTGTCGCCAGCAACAGCACAAGTCCCACAAGGAAAACGTACGGTGCCACTTTAGCCAACGCATTCAAAAAAGCGGGGGATTTCAATGTTCTTGTGATCCACGATCCGCTCTCATCACCATTTGACGAGGCCTTCTTGGCATTGGAATCATCTGCTTCGTCTCCACTCGTTTTCGGACTGCTGGCAGCCTTCAGGCCAAAGTAGTTGTGAACGATCCACAGCACCAAGGCCGTAACCGACTTCCAACCCTTCAGTTCATAGAACGCCCAGCGCACTCCCAGCGGAGCAAACGCACACGTTCCAGCCAACAACAGCCAGCCCAGCGTAATCAACATCAGGTATCCGCCAAGCCGCGCCCACCATTCCCGCACCAGGTCCATCGATCCCCGTCCAACTAGTCCCAGATGCAATGTGCCGACCAACAGCACCGTGATCATGACGACGCCGCTTCCGAAAACGACGATCACCCATTCCGCGTTGACCCAGGTTTGCGGCTGATTCAGCAAAAGCGTGTAGGCTCGAAGTAAACAAGCGCCAACCGCGCCTGCGATCGGCGAGCAGATCAGAAGCGCCCGAATCGAGACCATACGCTTGATTGGCTTCTCGCGGCGCCTGCGCACCAGTCGCCGCACCGCAGCCATGATTGCGACAATTCCCCACACCGCTAAATAAAAAGTGGCTCCTCCCAGGGCCCACTCCCAGATCGGTACCTCCACCATCTCGTTCGACATAAACCACAGCCCGCAGTTCAATAGAACGCAAGCGACCACGAAAGGCAGCATCACCGTGACCGTGATTTTGATTCGTCGAAAGAACGTCTGGAAGATCGCCTTGGATCGAACCTCCTGCACAACATTCACCGCCATCGAAATCGCGGCCAAAAACAGCGTGGCCATGCCGCCGATCAGCGGTATCCACCCGTTTGCGCCTGGATTCTCCACCATCGGCAGCAAAGCACTCAGGCACAGCAAAAACAGGCTGATGAACATCATTCCCAGAATCGTCTGATTCAGGATGACGTTCCGCAGCCACGTCCCCAGCATCGCCCACGTGTCTCCCGAAACCACTCCGGTGTGTGGCGTCAGGTAGTTGCTATACAGTCGCAGCCAGTGCAGCACCGGGGGTTCGCTACGTCGCTCGGCTTCGTATCTGTGCGGACTCAATGCGTCCTGCACATCGGCAAATGTGCCCGCCGGACAGCTCGACCCCGCTGGAGGATCGGTCCGCCGCTTGGTGAGAGCGGCCAGCCACGAGCCGATGTAGCCCCCACCCGAGACCGTAGAAAGATAGTCGAACTTCTGTAGCAGCCCTCGTTGCGCCAGCGCCTGCAGAACGCCCAGGTTGAACGTTGCGCTGCGGATTCCGCCTCCCGAAAAGGCCAGCCCCGTGAGATTGTCAGAATGAGCCGGGAAGGGAACCTTGCGGTTCTGGCGGGACTTCGCGAGTCTTTCAATCTCCCGTTTGAGAACGCGATCGAAGGTTATGGGTACATCACTGCCAGCAGGGACATCTGCAGAAATAGCACACCCAACTTTTGTATGTGCCATAGTGACCTCGAGACGGGGATGTCAAACCCTTGGCGGGCGCAACGATACCAGTCTTTTCAGGCGGTAGCTACTTAAATAGTGCATTTCGTCTGGAAAACGTTACAAGAGTTGGCAGGACTCGGCGTCCTCAGCGGCATCTCTCAGCGTTCTCAGCGGTAAGAATTCACGCCTGCTGGATTCCTCCAAGTTCGCTGAGGCTGCAGAGCCGCAGCCAGAACTAAGAAAGTCCGAGAAATAAAATTTTCCGACGGCTTGTAGAATTCCGGTCTGGCCGTTCGTCGCTGTAATGAAGGCGGGCAGAGAGCCTGCCTGAAGACCATTCCAGGAGGAGACAATGCCGCAATATTTGATTGCTGGTTACATCCCCGACAACTTCGACCCGTCCCAGGTAGACGAAGCGATGGGCAGCAAGATCCACGCATTCAACAAAGAGATGGAGGACGCCGGTGTCATGAAATTGGCTTGTGGCCTTGGGTCCGCGAAGTCGCTGCGAGCGAAGGCCGATGGCGGAGTCCTCATCACCGACGGGCCGTACCTTGAGACCAAGGAACATATCGGCGGTCTTTATATATTGGAATGCGCTGACATGGACGAAGCGGTGGCATGGGCGCGCAAAGGCGTCGCCGCCACTCGGGGGCAGGTCGAGGTGCGAGAGATCTTTTTCATGCCAACCGACTAGCAGCCGAGCAGACTTGAACGAACCGATGAAGTTCAGTGAGCAGCGACGGCGACAGAACATCGCACGGTGACGTGTGATCTGCGCCCCATTCTCAGGAGGAAAACTATGCTGAAAAAGAAGGTTGCTGCGATCGCAATCCAAGGCTTCGCACTCGCCGTGCTCGGTACAGCGTACCTCGGTATGGGGAACCGGGCGACGGCACAGGATGCCGCGACGCCTTACCCGAAGATGGCCCCGATCGAACAATATCTGATGGATCGCGACGCGGAAATCGCCCTGGCCCGCAGCGCCGCTCCAGACGCCATTTCGCACGACGCCTCAGTGATCGTCCTGACCCGCCACGGCTACGAAACCGCAGTCGCAGGCAAGAACGGCTGGGTCTGCTGGGTCGGACGTGGATGGTTGGCCATGTTCGACCATCCCGAATTTTGGAATCCCAAAGTCCGCGCCGCAGATTGTCTCAATCCCGCAGCCGCCCGCTCCATCCTTCCGTACGCCTACAAACGTACTGAATTACTCCTGGCCGGCCATTCCAAGCAAGAAGTCATCGCCGCAATCAAAGTCGCCATCGACAAGGAAGAATTACCAGCTCTCGAGCCGGGGACTGTCTCCTACATGATGTCCAAGTCCTCGTACCTGACGGACTACGGCGACCACAACATGCCTCACCTGATGTTCTTCCACACCGACAAAGACGGCGCAGCCTGGGGCGCCAACCTGACTAACTCGCCAGTCATGTCGGTCAATTATTGGTACATGTCTGCAGAAGCCTATCCACAACTCAAAACCTTCCCGCCACTGTCCGTCTTCTTGGTAGGAGTAACCAAATGGTCCGACGGCACACCCGCCCCACCTATGTAGCTCCGGCTGATTCGATAACCGTGTATGCTCCTTTCCTCCGAGTCTTGGTTTAAGCGCACCAGGGCCACTCGCCTGTCTGGAGCCGACGTGGTTATCTGTCAGCAGATTTATCACCAACCTTCCAACCTCATCCTTCGATTGGAGGCTAACCACAGACCAGCAAACCCTGTTGCGGTAGCATTGCAAGACAGTGAAAGATGGAGGGGATGTGAATGGGCCCACAAATCCGGATCACTGTCTTTGCCTTGATAGCCTGCACTGCTTGTGCCCAGAACGCTCCCTCGTTTCAGGGCGAGACTGCGCTCAAAACCCAGTTCGTCGACGTTCAGCCAGATGTAAAGCTCGAGGTGCTCGACTGGGGAGGAACCGGGCGCAATCTCGTTCTTCTCGCCGGTCTCGGAAATACAGCTCACGTTTTTGACAGCTTGGGGCCGAAGCTGGCGGCGCACTATCACGTCATTGGGATTACACGCCGGGGCTTTGGTCAGTCCTCCGCGCCTCACACGGGTTATGACCCACGGCGGCTCGGAGATGATATCGCCGCGGTGCTTGACGCCTTACAAATCACTGATCCTGTCCTCGTCGGGCATTCGATTGCAGGAGAAGAACTGAGCGCCATCTCCACCTACCATCCAGGGCGCGCTGCAGCGCTCGTCTACCTCGATGCCGGAGCACCTTTCGCTCTCTACAACCCCAAGCATGGCGACTACGCACCGGCTTTGGCGCAGCTCAAAGACGATCTTTCGGCACTACAAAAGAATCTCTTCGATGACAGTCTTATATCGAAGACATGGACGGACATGGCTCTGTTTCAGGCGAACCTTGCCGAACTTCGCGGCGAAGTCGAATGCGGAACGCCCCCCTCTCCCAAAGCCAGCGACCTTGCCAGCATTTCTGCCTTCCAGAGCTACATGAAAGGCTACTTCGGTGGCATCATCCCCGAAGCGGAGGTGCGCCAGGATTTCCGCATCGGTGAGGACGGAAGGGTCGGCGAGTGGCTGGGGCACGGGTATCCGAACCAATCTGTGATGCTCGAAGAAGAACGTTTCCACTCCGTCGAAACACCCTTTCTAGCGATTTTTTCTTACCCTTCGGCTCCCTCCCCAAGTCAAACGAGCGACCCGGCAAAACTCGCTGCCTGTCGAGCCGCAGAAACAAGCCGCGAAGAAGCGCAGTTTGCCATCTTTCGGGAGCAGCCCCATGCAAAGGTGATCGTGATTCCCAACGCCACCCACTACATATTCCTCTCACGCGAGGAGGAGGTGATCTCACAGATCACCGACTTCGTGAATAGCCTTCCCGCCAAACGCTAAAGCCCGAGCCCGAAGTGAAAGATTCGAAAAATAAACTTTCCCGACGGCTTGTAGAATTCCGGTCTGGCCGTTCGTCGTTCTAGTGAAGGCCGGGCAGAGAACCCCGCCTGAAGCACCACTGGTGGCTCAGTTTGAATTCGAACCCGTACAACGGCGTCATCCCGAAGCGCCCGCGCTTTCACCAGCGGGCCGAGGGATCTCCCGTAGCACACTGCATCCTAGCGGGAGATCCCTTCGCCATGCGGCTCAGGGCATGCTCTTCGCTCCGCCTGAGAAGCGGCTGCGCTCAGGATGGCACCATCTAGAGGAACGAAAATTCAAAGTAAGCCACTACGGAAGGATTATTTACAGGAGAAGACATGCCGCAATATCTCATTGCTGTTCAACATCCCGAAAACTACGACCCGTCGCTGGAAGGAGAGGCGATGATTCGCGACATCGGCGCGCTCAACGATGAGATGGATGCGGCTGGTGCCCGGTTCTTCGCCGGCGGGCTGGAATCGGCAAGCCACGCGAAATCGTTGCGCAAGCAGGCCGACGGCAAGGTCTCGATCACCGACGGTCCTTACCTCGAAGCCAAGGAACACGTCGGCGGCTTCTGGATCCTCGAATGCGCCGACATGGACGAAGCGCTGGCCTGGGGACGCAAGGCCGTCGTTGCCTGCCGGGTTCCTGTCGAGGTGCGAGCCTTCCTCAGAATCAGGCCGAATAAAAAATCCCCAACAAGCGCTTAGAAAACAGTGTGCAGCATTCTTGAGTTGTCATCCTGAGGCCCGCGTTCTTTGCGGGCGGAGGACCCATGCACCTTGTTTACAGCAGCAATGGTGCCGGCCAGATTGCATAGAGCCTTCGTCGCAAAGAACGCTCCTCAGGATGACAAACGTTGGACTACAGAAAAACTGAACTGTTCTTAGCCAAGGAGACTCGCAATGAGAAAGCTCAGAATTTTCGAACACATCTCGCTCGACGGCGTGATCCAGGCCTCCGCCGATGAGAACAATTTCTCCTACAGTGATTGGTCCGCGCCCTATCGGACTCCCGCTGGCAGAGATTTACTCCTTGCGAGATATGGCGAGAAGTTCGATCTGCTGCTTGGCCGGCGCACCTACGATGGCTTCAGCGCCTTTTGGCCGAAGGCACCGAGCAGTCCGATGGCGGACCGTCTCAACGCGGCGAAGAAATACGTCGTGACCCACCGGCCGGAAAGCCTGGAATGGGGCCCGTTCGAGGGCGTTGGTCCGGATCTCGTCGAGAGTATTCGCCGCATCAAGTCGCACGATGGCGTCGACCTGCTCCTCATGGGCAGTTCAACCCTGACATCGACGGTGCTCGAATACGGCCTTGCGGATGAGATCGTGCTGCTCGTCGATCCAGTCCTGCTGGGCACGGGGAAGCGCATTTTTGCGGATGGCACTCCGGCACGCGCATTCGAGCTTGCCAGCACAATCGCTTCGCCGACAGGTATCGTTGTGAATTCCTACAAGCCCGCTGGGCCTTTGAAGAACCACCCATAAGGAGCAGCGCAATGCGGTTCATGATGATGGTCATCCCGAAAGGCTATGAGTCGGCCGAAGGCTTCGAGCACCGGAACGTCGTATCCTAGCTTGCATGAGCGATGTAGCGAAGACGATTGAGGCCGTGTGGAAGATCGAGTCGACACGCCTCATCGCCGCGATTGCTCGCGTCACCCATGATATCGGCATTGCGGAAGAACTGGCCCAAGACGCTCTGGTGACGGCCCTCGAAGTGTGGCCTGAGGAAGGCATCCCTGACAATCCCGGGGCATGGCTGATGACGGCGGCGAAGCGGCGCGCAATCGATTCGTTGCGACGCGGCCGCATGCTCCTGCAGAAGCATGAAGAGGTTGCCCGCGAGCTGGAAGCTCAACAGCAGCGGCTCGGAGAGGAACTGGAGCATTCCTTGGACCAGGTGATCGATGATGACGTGCTGCGGCTTATCTTCACCGCGTGCCACCCCGTGCTTGCGGTGGAAGGACGCATCGCGCTCACGTTGCGCCTGATCGGCGGCCTCACCACGCCGGAGATCGCCCGCGCCTTCCTCGTGCCGGAAAAGACCCTCGGCCAGCGCATCTCTCGTGCCAAGAAGACCCTCTCGGAGGCACACGTTCCTTTTGAGACGCCGAGTGGGGACGAGTTGCGCCGCAGGGTTGAGTCCGTGCTGATGGTCGTCTACCTGATTTTCAATGAGGGCTACACCGCGACCTCAGGCGATGAGTGGATGCGCTCCGCATTGGCGGATGACGCGCTGCGCCTGGGGCGCATGCTGGCGCAACTTCTCCCTCAAGAATCCGAAGTCCATGCGCTCCTCGCGCTCATGGAGTTGGGCGCATCGCGCAACGCAGCGCGCCGGGGCAAGAACGGCGAGGCCGTCTTATTGCGGGATCAGGACCGCTCATTGTGGGGCTACGCGCAGATCCAGCGGGGAATGACCGCGCTCGAACAAGCGCAAAGACTAGGTGGAGGCGCGAAACCCTACGCCTTGCAGGCAGCCATTGCCGCATGTCACATGCGCGCCCGCACCGCTGAACAGACAGACTGGGACAGCATCGTTCTTCTCTACGATGCCTTGCTCGAAATCAATCCATCTCCAATCGTGGCACTCAATCGCGCAGTCGCCGTCAGCGAGGCTCAGGGCCCAGCCGCAGGGCTCGAGGCACTCGACCGAGCCGCCACCCTCGCCGGTAACTCTGCGCTAGCCGGCTACCATCTCTTTCCCAGCGTTCGCGGAGACCTCCTGATGAAGATGGGCAGGCTCTCTGAGGCGCGTGAAGAAATCCAGCGCGCTATGGCAATGACGAAGAACCTGCGGGAACAGGAATTGCTGGCGAACAGGTTAAAGCAGCTGGAGAAGGCGGCCTTCCCGATATAGGTGGGTTCACTCGGACTATTTCGGTTCTGTGATGCGCAGAGTCTGATTTTCTTCAAGGCCGGCAGTAATTTGCTGTCTCTTGCCAGAGGGCCAGCGGACTTCGATGCTATCGACTTTTGCAGCGTCCCCGAGGCCGAAGTAAAGGGGCAAAACGCTTTGGGCCAGGTACCCTGACTTGCCGTCGGCGTATTTCGTGTAGGTTTGTCCGCCCGCGTGGACACGTACGGTTGCGCCCAGGCCATTTCGATTGGAACTCGTTCCTTCCAGCGCGATCTTGAGCCAGTGAATCTGTTGGCGCTGTGCGAGGTCGCTGACCAACACCATGGGTTCGGAATTGAAATCGTTGGTGACGATGTCGAGATCGCCGTCGTTGTCGAGATCGAAAATGACGGCAGACCGGCTGGAGCGAGGCGCCATGACGATCGACTTGCCGCTTTGGCCGACGCAGACGTTGCTGTTGAGCTTCTCCTGCGCGGATCGTTCTAGCGGGTCTGAGCAATCGATTTCAAACCAGGCTGTATACAGATTCTTGCGAGGCTCAACACCTAACACAAATTCGGCGTCGAGGAATTTCTTCCCGTGGTCGTTCAACAGGAGCGAGTTGATCCCATAGCGATAGGGATAGCTCATTCCCGAAGGGATGAAGATGTCGTCCCAGCCATCTGCATTGAGATCGCCGATGCTCGGTCCCCAAGGCCAGTAGGTTTCGATGCCGAGACGATCGGAGACCTCTTCGAACTTTCCGTTTCCCAGGTTGTGATAAAGCGCGTTGCCCCAGATGAAATCAGATTTTGTACCTTGAATATAGGAGTCGTCCCAAGTGATTTCCGACTTCTTCTTTTCGTTTTCCGGGCCGGGCTCCTGGCTCATGTCAGAGTGCATATCGGCGATGAACAGGTCCATGCGGCCGTCATTGTCGTAATCGAAGAACTTGATCCCCATCGCGCCCCACGGCGTTTTCGGGAAATACTGGTCTGTTTTCTCGACAAATCTCTTGCCGCCTTGATTCTCGTAGTAGTGGCTGTGCCCCTGCATATTGAGGAAGAAAATGTCCGGCCACCCGTCCTCATTCACATCGTAAACACTGGCTTCGCCACACCAGCCATGCGGCTTCAGGCCTACTTCTTCCGTGACATCTTTGAAACGGTTGTGGCCCATGTTCTTGTAAAGCACGGGATATTCGTAGCGGTCAGGATGCAGATGTCCGTCAAACGCGTTTGGAATCCCGACATATTCGCCATCCGGTCCTTTGGTGTCTTCGGTGTACTTGCCGACATTGCACACCAAAAGGTCGAGCAATCCATCGTTGTCGTAATCGAAGAGCAACGCGCCTGAGGAGTGCGCTACCAGATCAAGCCCGGCTTCATGGGTAATGTCGGCGAAGTGTCCGTGGCCATCGTTTTCAAGCAGAGCATTGCCGCCGCGAACTGTGGTTACAAACAGATCCTGGTCGCCATCGTTATCAATATCGGCAAAGGCCGCAGCTACGCTGATTCGGCCCGGCAATGCGACTCCAGCTTCTTGCGTGATGTTCTTGAACTTGCCGTTGCCCAGGTTCTTCCACAGCTCGTTTCCGCCCACCTGATTGACGAAGTAGATGTCGTACAGCCCGTCGCCGTCGACATCGGCTACTGCCACCCCGCTTCCATGGTCATAGTGGCCCATGCGCATGTGTTTTGTGACGTCGTCCACGGCCCGATATTTGAAAGTGATTCCGCTTTCTTTGACCCGGTCCTCGAATTGAAATTGATGGAATACCTTGAACTGACGGGCCGCTTCCAATTGAGCCTTTTTCCGCGAGGGAAGAGAATCCTTACCCATGTCCTCGTCGGGAAATCGGGCGCGGATAGTGGAATCGATGGCTACAACGGATAGAACGAGAATCGTGACCGCGAATAACCCGAAACAGGATTTGAGCAAACGACCTCTGACACGCGGCATCGCGGCAGACCTCGGAGGGAATTCTACTGCACAAACATGTTGGTCCGGGCGCATCATCATCGTCAATCCGAAGTAGGCGCCGCGTGCCGTCGATTGGATGAAGAATCGGATTCGCTCAAAACCGCATTGGATATTTTGTGTGTCATGGCCTGGTTTCAGCAGCCACCGCCAAACCGCCGCTGGTTCGGAGTAAGATTTTGTGTGGCTGGCGGTTCTTTGGGAGAGACTGCCCATGAGACGTTTCGCCGATTCGGTGGTTATATCCGCCGTTCTTCACACTGCCGCTTTGGTTTCTTCGTTTCGGGCTGTGTTGTGGAATTATCTAGCCGGAAGCGACAGAGCGTCGCTTCGCAAAACTTGATGCCGGTTTCAGACTGCGTCTGAAAACCCCGCACTATACGCGTGGATAAGAGTCGGCCCACCACCCTCGCCACCGAATTGGGCTGCCCCGAACGGGAATACGCCGTAGATCATCTTCAGAAGGAGAACACATGACTCTCGCTAATCATCTCATCGCGTTGTTGTTCAGCGCTCTGGTCGTTATTCCCTCCTCTACCCTCGTCTTCGCTCAAACGAGAGTAGGACCGCCAACCGCGATCGTCTATCGCGACGGCCAGCATGACTTCGATTCGCTCGCCGGCACTTGGAAAGGTCATACCAAGTACCGCGCTCACCCCTTCGCTGGATCTGATACGTGGATCGAGTCGGATGGCACTGAAAGTTTCCAAAAAATTTGGGACGGCGCCATGCTCGAGTTGTCCGCAGGCGCCAGCGCCAATGGACCTGTCGGCATGATGTTGTACACCTACAATCCGCAGAGTCACCAATGGTATGTCTATTTCGCAAGCCGCAAGGATGGCAAGGTAGGGCTGCCGAATGTGGGCGAATTTACGAATGGGCGGGGTGAGTTCTTCGTGCAGGACACGCTCGACGGCAAATCGCTGCTGAACCGGTATGTCTGGTCGCAGATAGTGTCGAACTCTCCTCACTTTGAGGAGTCATGGTCGAGCGACGGCGGACTGACGTGGGAGCCAGTCAGGTTTGTAGATTTAGCGCGGGTCAGCGACGTCACCGGCAATGCCCACCCGACTGGCAAGTGAACTGAGCGCGTACCAGACCTGTAGTCACTCATTGATTCTGGACCGGAGGTTGGGGTGCAAGGGCGTCTTAACATCAGGTATGCGACATAAAACTAATAATGGAAGGACTGAAGTTGCAAGGGTTCCTGGTTGGAGAATTCCACTACGACCGGGACAAACCCAACTCTCGCCTTGGGATTCAGAGCGATGCGCGCAGGGCTCATCGGAATACGGCTAAGGCCTGTGATTGTCTCTTGAAGATTACCGGCCTCGTCGTAGACATAAATGCGCGGTTCAAGATCGGTAATGTTACCGGTCGAGCTATATTGCGCAATCAGGAACAGCTTATGGATGGAATCGAATTCGACGTCCAAGCCGGCCTGGGTTGTGCTGCCAGCGTTGGGAATCTTTACTTCGAACCCGGCTCCTGATACCAGATCGTAAAACTCGACTCCCTGGTCAAGGGATGTCGTTGTACAGGCAATGCTCGTTTCTGGGTCGACCGCCAGGCCATTCACCGCTCCAAGCCCGATGACATCGCTGTACTCGGCGATGTCCCCGTAGACAAGATCAACTACCAGGATGGCCATCTCACATCCCAGAACAGAGCAGCCCGGAGAATCGGCGAGTATGGCGCGATGGGCTTTGTTGTCCAGCGCGATCCGGGGCTGAAGGAATTCATTTCCGGTAATGAAATCCTGAAGAGAAATTTGCGGCCCAAAGGTATTCTCCGCGATGTTCGAGCGAAACACATAGCTGAGACCAGTAACGGAAGAGAACTGATATGCCGCTACCGCGGGGCTACCCTGGTTGGCGCTGATCCCTCCGAGTTGGTAGTTTGGTTTAATGGGCGGCGTCCAGCTCCCGGTGAACTTGTTACTTTCCACCGGACTCATGGTGAGAAAAAAGTTTTGTCCATTGTGCTGATAAAGCACGAGACCGACCTTGCCAAGAACGCCCTGTGTGACAAAGTCATCCTGCGTCTCGGTCTTGGCAACTACACTTAGAATCTGTCCACTGGGTTGATAGAAGGTCTCAGTCGCCGCCAGCACATTTCCATTCGAGAGATTCACAACCTCGCTGAGCACGCCCTCCGAACCAGTGGCATCGACGTCATAACCAACAATCTGGCCGCCGAACATGGGCGTCACGATGACATTCGCGGCAGTCTGCGGACGTGTGTCTCTTCCCGCTGGGTCTGCAAAGCTGTTTGTGACCGAGGACAATCCGCAGAGTAGTGCTGCGGCAAGCAGCAAACTCTTGGCAGGTGAGAGCCGATGGCACGATGAGGTCATTTGGGCCTCTCCCGAAAAAATCAGCGCCGGCGCAAATTAGGTTGCGCTGGGTGGGCGAAATTGTCGCCACTTGTCAAAAGTTTGTCAATGTCCGGCGTTTGGATTTTACATAGTGTTCACGAAGAGAACTTCTTCCCGCTCCCGAAGGAAATTTCCAGAAGGAACGGAGCAGCGCTTCTGGCGCTCGCGGTGCGCCAACTGAATCGAAAGAAGTCGGAATTTGAGTGTTGAGCGCTTTCGACAGTAATCCGATTTCGCTCGAAACCCTCGTATGTTCTGCTTCGAATATTGAGTTTTTCAAGGTACAATTTCCTCCCCCTGAAGGAGCGTCATCATGAAGTTAACCAGCCGAAAAGTAGTATTCGTACTTCTCGCCATTGTGGCGCTGGGCATCAGGTCGAAGGCTCAGGTGCTCACCAATGTCTACAGTTTTAGTAACGTTGACGGCTATGACCCTCTCGCATCCCTCGTCCAGGGTGTCGACGGAAACTTTTACGGGACCACCGCGTTTGGTGGTGCGATGGGTTTTGGCACCGCGTTCAAGGTGAGCCCTACTGGAGTGCTGACAACACTGCATAGCTTTTGTTCTCCAGCAGGTTGCTACGCCGACGGCTCATACCCGTACGGCGGGCTGGTCCAAGCGGCCAACGGATATTTCTACGGTACTGCTGATGAAGGCGGGGCCTATTCCGCAGGATCGGTGTATCAAATCAGTCCGTCTGGCGACTTCAAACTGATTTATAGCTTCTGCGCTCCCTTGAACTGCTACGAGGGCGAGTATCCGAACGCCGGGCTGGCGATTGGTATTGATGGCGACCTGTACGGAGCCACATCGTTCAGCAACGACGGCACCTTGTTCAAGATCAACTCGAAAGGCAAGTTGACCATACTGGTGGCGTTTACAGGAGCGAACGGCTCGACGCCTCAAGCTGCAATGACGCTTGGAGCCAATGGGATGTTCTACGGGACAACGGAGTACGGTGGCCAATACCCCTCTTGGGGGACTGTTTACAAGATGACCCCCTCGGGCGCATTGACGACTCTCTACAGCTTCTGTTCTCGCACGAGTTGCGATGACGGTACGCTTCCCTTAAGCAAAGTCGTGCAAGCCAGCAATGGCAATCTCTACGGGACAACATACGAAGGAGGCACCCATAGCTGTGGCACGGTGTTTCAGCTTACTCCTGCGGGAGTGTTGACCACTCTCCACAGTTTTACCTGCGCCGCCGACGGCATGTACCCAAACGCGCCTCTGATCCAGGCGACTGATGGAAACCTCTACGGTACCGCATCGACAGGAGGGTCCGACGACAATGGAACGCTCTTTGAAATTAATCGCGCCGGTCAATTCATTCTTATTCACGAATTCAACGGAACCGACGGAATGGGCCCTGCAGGGCTGGTGCAGGGGACAGACGGCGCTATTTACGGCTCCACTGGAGGTGGAGGAAGCGGACAATACGGTACGATCTTCAAACTCGATTTGGGATTGGGACCGTTCGTCAGTTTTGTGCAACCGTTCGGAAGATTAGGCGAAACAGCTTCTATCATTGGGCAAGGTCTTACCGGTGCCACGAGTGTTGTTCTAAATGGGGTGCCGGCGGTTTTTGCCGTTGTATCTGATACACAAATACAGGTGACCGTACCAGAGGGAGCGACCACGGGCTTTGTTAAGGTGACGACGCCTGTTGGCATCCTAACCAGTAACGTGCCGTTTCATGTGATTCCATAGTGTCGGAAGCAAGCAAATGCGGCTGTGATGGCCCCGTGCTTTGGCACTACAGAACAAATAGCGCTACGCAACTTCGGACCCGATCGTTTCCGAGTTAGCGCTGAGGAGATCTTGGGCTTGAGATTAGTCGTCCGACTAAAGCGTTTTCCACAGCGCCCGACGACCGATTGTGACGTCTGACCTTGCGCCCTCCGAACAGAAAAGCAGATCATGATCGGTGCGGGCTGCGCGATGGTGGTGAACTAAAGCCGAGGCTTGGAGACTAAGTCTCACGCGCTCAAGATTTTGCCCGTAAGTGATTGCAGCCCATAGATTATTCCGCGATTTTCCGCTAACTCGCTGATTCCAGAGATCCGAGGGGGAGGGGGGTACCCCACCAAAGAGAAGCCCGTCCCAAAATGGAACTACCTCGGATGTGTTTTCCGATGTTGTCGTGCTGAGCGTAGCTGGAGTGCAGCGAAGCGGAACTCCGGCGTAGTCGAAGCATCCCTACCTAAGAACAAGTGTCGCGGGAGGGAGTTCGGCTACGCGCGATGGGCTTTGGGCAGCACCAATTTCCAAAACGCACAGGAGTTTGCCGCCTCGCCCTTCAACTAGCTACTGACCCTCAAGTTTGATGTCTCCGACTCCGACGTGCGCTCTGAGTTCGTATTTTCCATCTCCGTGATACTTGAGCGTTTTTCCCAGCCAGCCACTGGTTGAGCCATATCCATCACTGTTCACGTCGCCGATCCCCGTGTCTGCGCGTACTAACCGATAACCTGCCTGTTCGGTCGCGATGCGAATGTCTCCGACTCCAAGGCTCAAATCTTTATCGCCTTCGATGTTGTCGACCGTCATGTCGCCGACTTTCTGATGCACGTCGATGTTCGTGTTTTGCGGAATCTCCAACTGAACATCGAAGTTCGTGTTCCCGCTCATTGGCGAGTGGAACTCGATCGTCGCATCTTTGCCGCGCACATCGAAGTCGACATGCGCGTCCTTCACACTATGCTCGCTGCGCGACTTGACCGTGTATTCCAGCTTTATCTGGTTGGAATTTCCCCGCTTGATGTGAATGTCGCCCACACTGAAGCGCACATGCAGATAGCCACCGGAGACAAAGTCTCGGGAATCAGTGTGCGTTTCCTCATACCGCCAATCGTTCGCACCACACAGAGGAACCGCAATCAGGCACAACAAGACGACCCTGTAAAGCGACTGAATCGACCGCTTCGCCATGGAACACCTCGCAGGCGCACTGCGCCACTCAATGCTACGCAGGGAACGACTCAAGAGTTCCGTGAAAGACTCGCAGGAAAGCCTTCACTTATTGAAGTCTGCCATGCCGTTCCACACCAGTTGGACGGCAATGGCCAAAATCAGGAAGCCAAAAATACGGTTAATCGCGCCGACCGCGCTCGGACCGAGCCGCCGAACCAGCGGTCCGCCAAGGTAGAAGAAGAGCACCACGCTCAACGCTACCGCCGCGATGCCGATGACCATCCCGACGTAAGCCGCAGCGTTATCGACGTGCGCTGCCAACGCCATCACCACGCCGATTGCGCCCGGACCCGACATCAACGGCATCGCGAGAGGCGTGAGAGAAATGTCCTCTTTGTCCTCCGCCTCGTGGCTCTCCTCGGGAGTGATGCGCGCCTTCGAAGTCACCATGCCCCAAGCGGCATTGGCGACGATCAGTCCGCCCGCAATCTTCAGCACAGGCAGCGAGATGCCAAAGAAGTAGAGGACAAACCGTCCAAAGAACAGGAATGTCACCAGAATCACGAAGACCCAGAGTCCGGTTTTTAGAGCCGTGCGATGGCGGTCGCGCTCCGTCCACTCAGAAGTCATGGCAAAGAAGATCGGAATTCCGCCGAAGGGATCGACGATCGGGAACAGCGCCAGAAATGTCGCCGCCGCCGATGCCGGAAGCGTGCGAAGGAACTGTCCCAGCACGTGAGCCGAGTTCATGCCTTACTTGTACCCTTCAAGCCTCTTGGCTGCACGTTCAAGCGCTGCAGCCAATGTTGCCAATTGCTGCCGCGCGCGGTCGCTGTCACCCTTGTCCAGAGCTTCGTTTACGCCCGGAATCACAACCGCCGCGTATCCCGTGTATTCTCCCGGAGCGTAGATGGCATGGCGGAACCACGGACGATGCGGCAATCCTTGCTGCACCGTCAACGCCCGTTCGGCATTTAACAAAGCCTGGTTCAGACGCGACGCATCCTGCGGAGGACTCTTCTGCTTGGCAAGGATCTTCGTGCCCGCGGACTCGAAGTGGTGCGCCGCTGTGTCGACAGCATCGAAGTCAATCGAATGTGCTCCAAACTTGGTTTCCGCCCGCTTATGCGCCGCATCGAGATACGCGACGACTTCTTTTCCGTATTCTTCGTAGTCGTAGGGCAAAACGTCCGCATCAGCCATGCGCACGGCTTCCAGGCCAAGGATGCGCGCCATCTCCTGCTCGTAAACGAAGTCCGGATCGCCAAACTTCTTAAACCAATTGAAGTTGTCAAAGACCGAGTGGTAAACGCCGTAAGGTCCGCTGGAACTGATGTCGCTCGACGGCACGCCGAGATGCTGCAGAAACGCCGTATAGTCCGAACCGCTGCCGAGATCACCGACCGGAACATCGCCCTTTACTTGTGCCGCTGGAGTGCGACGACTGTCGCCAATCGCTTCGGTAGGTGATTGCGTCGCCGAAGGCGTTTCCGGCTGCGCGGCTTTCTGCCACGCGTCGTACACCGTTCCGCCCTTCGGACTCGGAACCTCTTTCGCGATGTCACGTAAGAACTGCTTGAGGCTGGGAACAGAAGACGCGCCGAACTTCGGTCCCGACACTGCTACATCGACGTTGAAGTACGCAGGTGAATTGCGCAGTTCAGCTTCATGCTGCTCTACCCACTCCGTCGACCCGATCAATCCTTCTTCCTCTCCGTCCCAACTGCTGAAGATGAGCGTGCGCTTTGGCTTCCATCCTGACTTGAGCAGTTCGCCGACTCCATGTACCGCTTCCAGCATCGCCGCGGTACCACTATTCGGATCGACTGCGCCGTAAACCCACGCATCGCGATGATTCCCCACGACGACCCATTGATCCGGAAGTTCGCTTCCATTGACGCGGCCAATCACATCCCACAGAGTGCGGAACTGGTAGTCCTGCTTCAGGTGCAGCTTCACCTTCGACGGTCCCGGACCGACGTGATAAGTGAATGGCAGCGAGCCCTGCCACTCACGCGGAGAATCTGGTCCGCTGAGATGTTGCAGGATCGGCCATGCATCCTGATACGAAATCGGCGTGGAAGGAATCTTCGGAAGTTGTGCTGACTGTTCCGGCGGAATGCGCTGCGAGTCGGGCAGAGAAGGAACCGACGCTACACCCGGAGTGGTCGGATCACCGGGAAACTCGAACATGTATCCGACGGAACCGCGCTGCACACCTGTGTCAGGACGCCACGGTCCATCCGGGTATTTGTCGCCGCGCCGCCATCCATCGTCCGCGGGATCGGAATAGATAATCACTCCCGCCGCACCGTGTTCCTGCGCATCGAACACCTTCACGCCGCGGAAGTTCTGGCCGTAGCGGACTAAGACAATCTTGCTTTTCACATCAATGCCGAGCTTTGCTAACTTGTCGAAGTCTTCTGGTGTGCCATAGTTGGCATAGACGACGTCGGCCTCGACGTCGCCCGAAGGTGACATGCCGTTGAATGGCATCACCACGCGCGGATCGTCCTGGTAAGGATCGTTGCTGACGTGCTCGCGCGTTGGTCCATGCATGGTGACGCCCGATGGCGCGGTCATGTCCACGCTGATTTCCTGTGGGTAGTTCATCCACACTTTGTACTCGACGATTTCGGTGTCGAGTCCCGCCTCGCGGAACTTCTGGGCGACGTAGTCGGCGGTGGCTTTGTCTTCGATTGTTCCGGCCATGTGCGGAACCTGCGTCAAGGTGCGCAAATGCTCTTCCGCCAGCTTGGGATCAGGCACGGCCAGGAACTGCTTCTCGAAGGCGTCTTCTGCGCTCGCGTTGCGGAAACCGAAAATCGGGGCAGACGAGTTTGAGGAAACCGGCGGTTTCTTGTCGGCGCTGGTCGAAGAACCGGACAGCACGAGTGTAGAAGAAAGAATTCCCGCGAAGAGGAGTTTCATGAGTTTGCAGTCAAAGGTAGTAAGGTAGCACAGCATGCAGGCTGGCGCGTTGCGTTCGGCCTATGAGCGAATCTGGCCCGTTCCGACGATTTCGTATTTGTAAGAGGTCAGCTCGGTGAGCGCAAAAGGGCCACGGCAGTGGAGTTTCTGGGTGCTGATGCCCATCTCGGCGCCGAACCCGAATTCTCCGCCATCTGTGAAACGTGTGGATGCATTCCAGTAGACTGCCGCGGAATCGACTCCGCGCAGGAACTTGCGCGCGTTGGCTTCATCGGCCGTGACGATCGAGTCGGAGTGCTTGGTCGAAAACTGGTTGATGTGAGCGATCGCCTCGTCCACATCGGTCACGACTGCAATTGCCATGCAGAGGCGGAGATACTCTTCGTGCCATTCCTGCTCAGTAGCAGGAGCAATTGGCAGGCCGTCAGCCAGAGCGATCGTCTTGGTATCGCCTCGCAGCTCGACTCCAGCGTCGATGAGTTGCTGCGCAATACGCGGAATGTATTCAGCCGCGATGGATTTGTGCACGAGCAACTTCTCTGCGGCGTTGCAGACCGAAGGCCGCTGCGTCTTGGCGTTGATCACGATGCGGTCGGCCATGTCGAGATCGGCTGAAGCGTCGACAAAGATGTGGCAGTTGCCCGCGCCGGTCTCGATAACGGGAACGACTGAATTCTCCGTCACGAAAGTGATCAGCCCAGCGCCGCCACGCGGGATGATCACATCCACGAGGCCTCGAGCTTTGATGAGGTCCTGAACGGACTGTCGCGTCGACGAGTCAAGCAACTCGATTGCGCCTTGCGGTACTCCAGGAATAGCGCACATGATGTCGACCAGACACTGGTTGCTGCGCGCTGCCTCTTTGCCACCGCGGAGCACGATGGCGTTGCCGGTCTTTAGAGCGAGAACTGCGGTGTCGACCGTGACGTTCGGGCGCGATTCGTAAACAATCCCGACCACGCCGAAAGGCACGCGGACTTTGCGGATATGCAGTCCGTTCGGCTTGGCCCATTCGGCAAGCGTCTCGCCGATCGGATCGGGCAGCGCGGCAACTTCACGCACTCCGCGAGCCATGTCCTTGATCCGCAATGGAGTGAGCAGAAGGCGATCATGCATCGCTCCTTCGAGACCAGACGCTTCGACATCCTCGCGATTCGCCTTGAGGATTTCGCTCTCACGCTTCTCGATTGTGTCTGCAATCGCCAGCAAGATGGCATTTTTCTCGGCAGTCGAGAGCAGGGCCAGCTGAGAGGACGCAGAGCGAGCTCGCTGCAGCTTCTCATGAGTCTCGACTGCGGAGCTAACCGTCGTGGACATCAGCCTTCCCTCTGCGGTGGAAAGTAGGTTCCGATCTTTCTCGCCATTCCCATCGGGATCGCGTGCGGATGCCGTCCATTGACGATAGACACATGAACTCCGGCTTCACTGGCCAATTTTGCCGCTCGGAGTTTAGAAACCATTCCGCCCCGTCCAAGTGGGCTCTTGCCGTTGCACTGAGCCTCCAGCGCGGGAGTCAGCTTGCGAATCACCCTCTGCAGCCGTGGCTTCTTGCGGCCGTTAGGAACAAGGAAGCCGTCGACGTCCGTGAGCAGCAACAGCCAATCTGCTTTTACCGCCGTGGCGAGCAGGGAACTGAGTTCATCGTTGTCGCCGAAGGCGCCTTCGAGTTCGCGCACCGAGACGCTGTCATTCTCATTGACGATCGGGACTACGCCGAGCGACAGCAATTGTGCCAGTGTGTTCTGGAGGTTGCGATAGCGAACCGGAGAGGTGAAGTCATCGCTCGAAAGAAGCAGTTGAGCCACAACCTTCTTGCCGAAAAACAGGCGCTCGTAGGTGTGCATCAGCTTGCTCTGCCCGACGGCAGCACAGGCCTGCATGCGAGGAACGTCGCCGGGACGTTTGTCGAGCGCGAGACCTGACATGCCAGCCGCAATCGCACCCGAGGTGACGATCAGGTATTCGTTCTTCGACAAGTCCAGTTGATCGACGATACCGCGAAGCAGATGGATGTCGATCTGCCCTCCAGGGGCAATGAGACTGGTGCCGACTTTTAGGACTACACGCATGATGTTGTTCGGGCTGCAGGCCGCGAATTCTGTTGTTGTTTCGCTTAGCGCGACTCCAGCCTGGAGACGCGGCACACCGGCAAGGAGGGACAACACCTCTATCCTGCCGTTAGAATGAGTTTCTTGGCAAGGTGAAAAATCTTTTTGGAGTGATGATGCCTGCTTCTAACGCTACCAGCCGCTTTTCCGACCGCGTTGAAAATTACATTCGCTACAGGCCAGGATATCCGCGGGAAGCGCTGGATGTGCTTAGGCGTGAATGCGGCTTAACGTCGAGTCACGTGATTGCTGATATCGCTTCGGGTACCGGGATTTGGACGCGGATGCTGCTGGAAAATGGCAATCGTGTTTATGCGGTCGAACCCAACGTGGACATGCGCCAGGGTGGCGAGCGGTTGCTGAGCGACTTTGCGAATTTTACGAGCGTGGACGGAAGCGCAGAAGCCACTACGCTGCCAGACTCGAGCGTTGACTTCGTAACGTCCGCCCAGGCCGCCCACTGGTTCGATCGCAAGCGAACTAGGCGTGAGTTTGCAAGAATCCTCAAGCCATGCGGTTGGCTCGTCCTGTTGTGGAATGAGCGCGAGGTCGATACAACTCCTTTCCTGCGTGATTATGAACAACTGCTGCTGACGTTCGGCACTGACTATGAAGACGTTCGGCACGAGCGGACGACTGACTCGGTCAACGAATTCTTCGCCCCGTTGCCGCATCAGGAGAGAGTATTCGCGATGCGGCAGGAGTTCGACTATGCAGGGCTCGAAGGACGTTTGCTGTCTTCGTCATATGCGCCGGGACCGGGTCACCCGAAGCATGAGCCGATGCTGAAGGAACTGCGGCGCGTCTTTGACCAGCATGTGGAGAATGGGATCGTGGGATTTGATTACAAGACGCGAGTTTACTTTGGAAAACTGAAATGAATCCGAAAACTCTAGTGTCCGAAGAAAAATCGTTGCACATGACCCCCGAGGAATTTCGCCAATATGGTCACGCTGTGGTGGACTGGATCGCCGACTACCAATCGCGTATTGAAACCTTCCCTGTGCTATCGCAGGTGAAGCCGGGAGAAGTTCGTGCATCGCTGCCCGCGAATCCTCCCGCGAAAGGGGAAGATTTCAGCGCGCTGCTGAAAGACGTCGACCAATTGATTCTGCCGGGCGTAACGCACTGGCAGTCTCCGAACTTCTTTGCGTACTTTCCTTGCAACGCTTCCGGTCCGGGAATTCTGGGGGATCTGCTTGCGTCTGGATTGGGAGTACAGGGGATGTTGTGGTCGACCAGTCCTGCATGCACTGAACTGGAAACGCATGTGATGGATTGGCTGGTGGGAATGCTGGGATTGCCCGAGAAATTTCTTTCTACGGGCACAGGCGGAGGAGTGATTCAAGACACTGCTTCGAGTGCTGTTTTGTGCGCGCTGCTGGCGGCTCGCGAACGTGCCACTGCATATGCCAGCAACAAGACGGGCTGCAACGGGAAGCTGGTCGCGTATGCTTCGACGCAGACCCATTCATCGCTGGAAAAGGCGGCGATGATTGCGGGGATTGGAACGCAGAATCTGCGGCTGATCGAGGTGGACGAGAAGTTTGCGATGAGGCCCGAAGCGCTGGCAAAGCAGGTTGAAGCTGACAAGACGGCGGGACTGACTCCGATATTTGTTTGCGCGACGGTCGGCACAACTTCTTCCAACGCGATGGATCCGGTGGCGGAGATCGGAGAAGTCTGTCGCAGGAACAATCTGTGGCTGCACGTGGATGCAGCAATGTCGGGAACTGCGATGGTGTGTCCGGAGTTTCGGCATCTGCAGAATGGCGTTGAGGTCGCTGACAGCTACAATTTCAATCCGCACAAATGGATGGGCGCGAACTTCGATTGCAGTTGCTTCTGGGTGGCAGACCGCAAGGCACTGATTCAGACGCTGAGCATCTTGCCAGAGTATCTGCGCAATCAGGCGACGGAGTCGGGAGCGGTGATCGATTACCGCGACTGGCACATCCAGCTCGGTCGAAGATTTCGGTCGCTGAAGCTGTGGTTCGTGATCCGCCACTATGGAATTGAAGGACTACAGCATAACGTCCGCGAACATGTGCGCCTAGCGCAGCAGTTCGCCGAATGGGTGCGGAAGGATGATCGATTTGAGTTAGCTGCGCCGGTTCCGCTGAACCTTGTCTGTTTCCGGCACAAGGCAGGCGACGCTGCGAACCAGATAATTATGGATCGACTGAACCGCAGCGGCGATCTGTTTCTTACGCACACCAAGCTGAACGGCAAACTGACTCTGCGTCTGTCTGTCGGGCAGATGCACACGAAGGCGCGACACGTGGAGAAGGCGTGGGAGCGGATTAAGGAAGAAGCGGCACGATTGTAACTCTCGATGCGGCAGCCTCAGACTATTAAAATCATTTTTCTTGAAAAGATTTGCTCAGCGGCTAAACAGTTTACTGAAAAAGTCGAGATGCGAGCCCCAGCCCCTAAAAGGGGCCGTTGATTTCGGAAGATTTACGGTATCGCTAAAGCGAGACCCTGATACAAAACAGAGTTAATGGATTCTGCTTCAGTTACAGCGCGGCTTGAAGCCGCACATCTTCAAAGCAGTTCTAGACGTGGGCGTTTTCGGCAGCCCTTCCTTCAATACTTGATTTGTTAACGTTGCGCTTTCGGACCAGCGGCTTTCACTTCCGGTGGAGCGTCGAAGTTCTCGAAGTTCTTGGCGAAGCGGTTGCGCAAGTCTTCGGCGGCGCGATCGTATGCCTGCTTGTCGGGCCAGGCGTTACGCGGGTTCAGTATCTGCGGCGGAACTCCGTGGCAATTCTTCGGGATCGTGAATCCAAAGGTAGGTTCGACTTCGAATTCGTGGTGGATCAGTTCGCCTTCCACTGCAGCATCGACCATGGCGCGCGTATGCGGAATGCTCATGCGACGTCCCACACCGTAAGGTCCCCCTTGCCATCCGGTATTTACGAGCCAGCACTGCGCGTTGTGTTCGCGTAAGCGGCGGCCGAGCATCTCAGCATAAATCTTGGGTGCGAGAGGAAGAAATGGCGACCCGAAACAGGTGGAGAAAGTCGCCGAAGGTTCTTTCACGCCGGCTTCAGTGCCCGCAACTTTCGCGGTGTAGCCAGAGAAGAAGTGATACATCGCCTGCTCGGGCGTGAGCTTGGAAATTGGCGGGAGAACACCGAAGGCATCGGCAGTGAGGAATACGACATTCTTCGGATGCCCGCCAACTCCTGGAATTACGGCATTGTCGATGAACTCGACAGGATAGGCCGCGCGTGTGTTCTCGGTTTTGCTGTCGTCCTCGTAGTCGGGAATGCGAGTATGGGAATCGAGCGTTACGTTCTCAAGAACGCATCCGAAGCGGAGCGCGTTCCAGATCTGCGGCTCGTTCTGCTTCGAGAGTTTGATGCATTTGGCATAGCATCCGCCCTCGAAGTTGAAGATGCCGTCAGCGCTCCATCCGTGTTCGTCGTCGCCGATGAGATCGCGCGACGGGTCGGCAGAGAGCGTCGTCTTGCCGGTTCCCGAAAGGCCGAAGAATAAGGCGCTGACTCCATTGTGTCCGACATTGGCCGAGCAGTGCATGGGAAAGACGTTGCGCGGCGGCAGAAGAAAGTTCATTACGCTGAAAATGCATTTTTTCATTTCACCGGCGTAGGACGTGCCGCCGATGAGCACGGTGCGACGCATGAAATTCAGCAGAATGAAGACTTCAGAATTGACGCCGTCACGTTTGGGATCTGCTTTGAACTCTGGCGCGGAGATGACGGTGAACTCGGGTTGATGACGTCGTAATTCCTCAGGTGTAGGGCGAAGGAATAATTGCCGCACGAACAGGTTGTGCCAGGCGTATTCGTTGACGATGCGGACGGGCAAGCGATACGCGGGGTCTGCACCGCAGAAAAGATCCTGCACATAGAGTTCGCGTCCCCGCAGATGTTCCATCACGCGGCTGTAGAGAGCATCAAATCTTTCGGGCTCGAAGGGAACGTTTACCGCACCCCATTTGACGGTGTGCTCCGTCATCTCGTCTCGTACGATGAACTTGTCCTTGGGAGAACGGCCCGTGCGGTTGGTGTAGCCGACGATGGCCCCGTTGGATGCCATCTTGGACTCGTTGCGTCGGATGGAATGTTCCACCAGCAGTGCCGGGGAGAGATTAAAGTGGGTTCGTCCTTCGCTTAGCAAATCGGCTACGTCGCTCACGTGCATGATAGTAGCCATATGTAATTCTCCTGGGAGCACCGTAAAACGGGTAGCGAGCAAAAAACGTTCTATTCTGCCTTAAAAGATGCTGGCTTGCCAAGGAACGTGACTATTTTTAACCAGCATAACGTTATTCCAAAGCACTTATGTCATTCGATAGCTACCTAGGAAAGATGCGAAACTGACATCTAAGAGTTGTCGCCCGAGAACGGACTGGCTTGAATGTACGATTGATGGCCGGCGGTTGGAGATGTGCCTAGTCCGAGGAGGTCTTGTAATCGCATGCGGTGCGGCAAGGTTCGCAATACATGAGGCCGTCAGTGCAGAGCCGCACATCGATAACGGACTGACAGAGGCAACAATATTTTTCGCAAAAGCAACTGCCTTCAGGTTGCTCACACTGGGCGCAGCGAAATTTGGCCTGACCGGTTGCGGTGCTCATGGTTCTAATTTAGCCCTGCCGCCTGCCCGGCAAGAAATGACGTTAGTAATTGGCCGGAGGCATCTTCCAAGGGCAATCCACAACGTGGCGATTGTTGGTGCCCTATAATTTCGAGCAATGACCTTCCAACAACTGCTGGATGGCGTGGAGTTTCTCAGCCAGAGCGGGAATCCCGACGTCACCGGTGTGGAATACGACTCGCGGCGGGTGAAGCCTGGCTGTGTTTTTGTGGCGATGCGCGGCGAGAGTTCCGATGGAAATCGATTTATCGACCAAGCCATTCAGGCAGGAGCGGTGGCGGTGGTCACCGATTCGCCCACGGAAAAGCCGCGGCAGGGTGTGGCGTGGGCGCAGGTGCCTCATGGACGTCGCGCTCTCGCTCGAATTAGTGAGAATTTTTATAGGCGTCCAGCGGAACGGATCGCGGTCACCGGCATCACCGGTACGAATGGGAAGAGCACGACGGCATTCCTGATCGAATCGATCCTGACCGCTGCGGGGCGAAAGAGCGCGCTAATCGGAACGATTGAGTATCACGTGGCCGGACGCGTGTATCCTGCGCCACATACAACTCCCGAAGCGCTCGAACTGGCTCGGATGTTCAGCGAAGCCTTGGGCCAGGGCGCGACGGATGCAGTGATGGAGGTTTCTTCACACGCGCTCGCGCAGCAGCGGGTCTTTGGCATTCCGTTCGACGTTGCGGTATTCACCAATCTCACGCGAGATCATCTCGACTATCACAAGAGCATGGAGGAGTATTTCGCTGCAAAGCGCGTGCTGTTTGAAGGATGCGGTACGGAGGCGCCGCGTGCTGCGATCACGAACCTGGACGACGAATACGGAGCGAAACTCGCGCAGTTCAGCCGTAAACGAAGTTCGGTCGTACTGAGTTATGGATGGTCACGCGGAGATTTTCACGCGGAGAATGCCGACATTACTCCACGCGGTACACGGTTTGACATGGTCACGCCGAAGGAGAAGCTGGCGATGTTTTCTCCGCTGATTGGGCGGGTAAATGTCTACAACATTCTCGCGGCGAGTGCGGCGTGTTTCGCTCGCGGGTGTCCGACTGCATCCATTGCGAAAGGCGTTCTTGAGTTGACCCATGTGCCGGGGCGATTCCAGCGTGTGGATTGCGGGCAGCCGTTCACCGTGGTGGTCGACTATGCGCATACCGACGATGCACTGCGGAACCTAACCTCACTCGCAAGGGAGTTTGTGACGCGTGCCGGCCTCGCGGCGAGGGTGATTACTTTGTTTGGGTGCGGCGGCGATCGTGATCGGGCCAAGCGTCCTCTGATGGGGGAAGCTGCGGGCCGTGGAAGTGATTTTGTAGTGCTGACTTCGGACAATCCGCGAAGCGAGGATCCTGCGGCGATCATCAATGATGCGCTCGTTGGATTGCAGAAGACGGGCGTCAAGTATGCGGTTGAAGCGGACCGACGGAAAGCGATCGCGCTTGCGATCAGTGAGGCGCGACCGGGAGACATTGTGCTGCTCGCGGGCAAAGGACATGAGAAGGTACAGGTGACACGCGAGGGCTCTCATCCGTTTGATGACGTGGAAGTGGCGCGGGAGGTTTTGAGGGCAAACGGATTTGATTGCGAATCGGCGGCGACCGCGGAGAAGCAAGGATGAGGTTGAGTCTGTCAAGAATTGCCGAGTTCATTTCCGCTTCCGGCGAGTTTCCGAAAGAAGAAGTCGCACAGGCATATTCCATCGATTCGCGAACAGTGCGTCCCGGGGAGCTCTTCTTTGCGGTCAAAGGCGAGCGATTGGATGGGCACGACTTCGTTGCTCCGGCGATGGAAAAAGGCGCGATTGCGGCGATCGTCCGGAAGGATCAGTTGGACCGGTTTGCCGATAAGTCGCGGCTGCTATTTGTCGAGGACACCCTTGTCGCGCTACAAACGCTGGCCACAGCGGTACGAAAGGTCTGGGGTAAGCCTCTGATCGGTGTGACCGGATCGGCCGGAAAGACGACGACTAAGGAAGCGATCGCGCATGTGCTCGGGTCGAAGCGCCGGGTGCTCAAGTCTGAAGGCAACTTCAACAATCATTTTGGATTGCCTCTCATGCTGCTTAAGTTGGAGCCTGAGCACGACTTGGCTGTGATTGAGATGGGAATGTCGCATGCCGGAGAGATTCGCGCGTTGGCGAAGATTGCGCAGCCGGAAATTGGAGTGGTTACCAATGTCGCGCCGGTGCATCTGGAGTTCTTCGATTCGATCGCGGGAATCGCTCGTGCGAAATACGAATTGGTAGAGTCGCTTCCTTCGACGGGAACTGCGGTGTTGAATGGAGACGACGAATATGTGTCGCAGTTCGGGCGGGACTTCAAAGGAAGAGTCATCAAGTACGGCCTGAAGTCGATGGCGGACGTGAGAGCTGAAAACATCCAGTCACGAGGAGCGGAAGGTTCTGAGTTCGATATTGTAGCGGCTGGCGCGCGCGAACATGCCGTTCTCGCACTCGTTGGAGAGCACAACATTCTTAATGCTCTTGCTGCAGTGTCGGTCGGACTTACCTGTGGCATGAAGCCCGCGGAGTCGGTTGCCGCTCTGGCGACTCTTGCTCCGGCCGATAAGCGCGGGCAGGTTCTCCAGTTGGGTAACATCACGGTGGTGAACGATTGCTACAATTCGAATCCGAAGGCGCTTAATGCAATGGTCGATGCGCTGGCTACGATGAAGGGGACGCGCCGCATCGTGGTCGCTGGAGAGATGCTGGAACTTGGTCCGGCGGGCGAAGAGATGCATCGCGAATCGGGACGGCACATCGGCGGTAAGAACGTTGACGTGCTGCTCGGCGTCCGGGGGCTCGCACAGGCGATGGTGGAGGGCGCAAAACAGGCCGGAGCTCAGGCTGAGTTTGTCGCTACTCCCGAGGAAGCTGGCGAGTGGCTCGCCCGTGAGACACGCGACGGAGATGTAGTTTTGTTAAAGGCGTCGCGGGGCGTGAAACTGGAAAAAGCGCTGGAAACTTGGAAGGCGAAAATCAGTGGTTAATGATCAGTGGCCGGTGGTCAGCGAAATCGGAAACGATTGACCACTGATCACTGGCCACTGACCACTTTTCGGGAGGCTAATTGCTCTACTGGCTGTTGTTTCTGAAACTGCAACATTACGTTGCGCCCTTCCGCATCTTCCGCTACGTCACCTTCCGCACGGCATTTGCTAGTTTGACCGCATTATTCACCGCGCTGATTGTCGGTCCGCTCGTCATCGGCCGGCTGCGGGATTTCCAGATCGGACAATACATCCGCGAAGAAGGCCCCAAGGCCCACCAAAAGAAGGCCGGAACGCCGACTATGGGCGGACTGCTGATCGTCATCGCGATCGTCGTGCCGACTCTTCTCTGGGCGGATCTCAGCAACCGCTTCGTCTGGATTGCTGTATTTTCCACGGTAGCATTCGCAGCCATCGGGTTCACCGATGACTATACGAAGGTGACGCATCGCCGGAATCTAGGCTTAACCAGCCGGGCGAAATTCGGCCTACAGATTGCCGTCGGCATCATCGTTGCTTCGATGCTGATCACGATGCAGAGCTACGGCATGTATTCCACCAAACTGATCGTGCCGTTCTTTAAGCAATTTCGTCCCGATCTGGTGGTGCAGAGCTGGGAGCGATTTCCGCACCTGTGGCCGATGGCATTTATTTTTTTCATTGCATTCGTGGCGCTGGTAATCGCCGGATCCAGTAACGCGGTGAATCTGACGGATGGTCTGGATGGGTTGGCGATCGGCTGTACGGTGATTGCGGCAGGCGCGTTGACCGTACTGACGTATGTTAGTGGCCACGCGACCTTCGCGACTTATCTGGAATTGCAGCGCATGCCGCAGGTCGCCGAGTTGACCATTTTTTGCGGCGCGATGGTCGGCGCATCGATCGGGTTTCTGTGGTACAACGCGCATCCCGCGGATGTCTTTATGGGCGATGTGGGATCGCTCGCGTTGGGTGGCGCCATCGGCACCGTCGCTGTGATGATCAAGCAGGAACTCCTGCTGCCGTTTATCGGTGGAGTATTCGTGATTGAAGCGCTGTCGGTGATCCTGCAGGTGGGATCTTACAAGTTGCGCAAGAAACGAATTTTCAAAATGGCGCCGATTCATCATCATTTTGAGCTTTTGGGATGGTCGGAGTCGAAGGTCATCGTACGCTTCTGGATCGCGTCATTGATTTTTGCGTTGTTTGCACTGACGACGTTGAAGCTGAGATAAAGCTATTGGCCACGGATTCGCACGGATCGCCACGGATAAACCTTGAATTTTATGTTTAATCCGTGTCAATCCGCGTTAGTCCGTGGCAATTGAAGTTGCTTTTCGTCGTTTCTTGCTCCTGTGGTGAAATAGAGTCTGATGGAACTGAACGGAAAACGCGCGCTGGTCGTGGGTCTCGGGAAGTCCGGGGTAGCATCTGCTCTGTTCATGAAGGCGCATGGGGCGCGCGTAACGGTTTCCGACACGAAGAGCGGTGACGAATTGCGAAATGAAATTCCCGTGCTGCTGGATCATGGAATCACTGTCGAGACTGGAGGACATGGCGATCGCACGTTTCGTGGACAGGATCTGATCGTCGTCTCACCTGGCGTTCCTGTAGACGCGCCACCCCTGGTGCAGGCGCGCTCACTGGGCGAGATCGTTATCGGAGAAATCGAATTAGCGGCGCAGTTCTTACCGGGCCCGGTGATAGCGATCACCGGATCAAATGGCAAAACGACGACCACAACCTTGACGGGCGAGATTATGGCGGCCGGTAAATTTCCGGTGCTGGTCGGCGGTAACATCGGCACTCCAGCGATCTCTCTGGCGGAGCGCGCAAAATCCGATACGGTGATCGTCCTCGAGGTATCGAGTTTCCAGCTCGAAACGATTCGGACATTTCGCCCGAGAGTTGCCGTCGTTCTGAATGTAACGCCCGATCATCTGGATCGGCATCGCACGTTCGAGATCTACGTCGACGCTAAGGCGCGCATCTTCGAGAACCAGAAGGGAAGCGATTTTGCAGTCTTGAATGCAGATGATCCGACATGCGTTGCGATGGCCCAGCGGACGAAGGCACAGGTCTTCTGGTTCAGCAGGCAGAAGGAAGTGGAGCGCGGCGCATGGGTGCGCGATGGCAATATCCTGTTCCGCGATGGAGCGGGACAACGCGAGGTTCTGCAGGTCTCAGAGATTCCTCTCAAGGGCGCCCACAATCTCGAGAATGTTCTAGCGGCGGTGTGTGCCGGTGCCTTGATGGGCTGTACTGCCGAGAAGATTCGCCAGGCGGTGCATGACTTCAAGGCTGTTGAGCACCGGCTGGAATTTGTGGCGACCGTCGGCGGCGTCGATTACTACAACGATTCAAAGGCAACCAACGTCGACGCAACCATCAAGGCGCTCGAATCGTTTCCGGCAAACATCCACCTGATCCTCGGCGGGAAAGACAAGGGTAGTGAGTATACCGTGCTCAACGACCTGATCCGGCAGCGCGTGAAGCGCATTTACACGATCGGTGCGGCGGCCGCGAAGATCGAGTCACAGGTGAAGGGTGCGGAAGTCGTGCATGCAGAAACACTGGAGAATGCGATCCGGAAGGCCCATGCCGCCGCAAAATCTGGCGATGTTGTGCTGCTGGCCCCTGCTTGTGCCAGCTTCGATCAGTTCAAGAGCTACGAGCATCGCGGGAAAATGTTCAAGGAGATCGTGCGGGGACTTGCGTCGTCCTAGGCGATCTCGGCAGTGAGGGCTTTTGACCGCAGAGGGCGCTGAGAACTTCCGCAGAGGACGCCGAGGAATCTGGCTTTTGATTCCTGGTTCTTTCGCACACCCTACGGCAGTCGGGAACTAGTCGTCCCACAGGATTTGCCTGGATCGCCTAACGGCTTAAACGTCCTCCCGAACCAAAACAATCAACAATCAAAATTCAACAATCAACAATCTCGCTGTCCGACTCCGTGATGAAATAAGTGTCCCATGGCGAAGCGTGTGAGTGTCGACCGCTGGTTGTTCACCGTCACAATGTTGCTGGTATTTCTCGGATTGGTGATGGTCTTTTCCGCTTCTGCGGTCATGGCACGCGAGCGCTTCGGCTCGCCCTATGCGTTTCTGTCGAAGCAACTGATCTGGGCGGTGGCTGGCCTCGTGGCAATGGTGCTCACGATGCGGCTGGACTACAAGCGCTACAAACATCCGGCGCTGGTCTTCTCGTTCATGGGTGTGACGACCCTGATGCTCATCTCGGTCTTCTTCCTCGACCGGTCGCACAACACGCATCGTTGGATTCACGCTGGCGGATTCTCGTTTCAGCCATCGGAATTGGCTAAGCCGGTATTGATTCTGTTTCTGGCGTATTTCCTCGAGAGCCGCGCAAAGACGATGGACGACGTGCGCAATACATTGGTTCCAGCGGCGGCCCCGGTGCTGGTTTTTCTGGGGTTGATCGTGGCGCAGCCCGATCTGGGGACGGCGATCGCCTGCGCCGGCATTGCGGCTTGCATTCTGTACGTGGCCGGCATGCGGATGCGCTACTTCGGATATGCTTTCGCTGCGTCGCTGCTGCCGCTCTACTTCCTGATCTTTCACGTCAAGTTTCGCCGCGACCGCATTTTTGCTTTCCTGAATCCTTACGCTGACCGCGAGAAAGCGGGATTTCACATTATTCAGTCGCTGATTGCGGTCGGGACGGGTGGAGTGACCGGCACAGGACTGATGGAAGGGAAGCAGAAGTTGTTCTACTTGCCCGAGCCGCACACGGACTTCATTTTCGCGGTCACTGCCGAGGAACTTGGCTTGGTGGGGGCAATGTTCGTCGTGGTGTTGTTCACGATTTTTTTGTGGCGTGGAATGCGCGCTTCCTGGCGAACCGAAGACCTCTTTGGGCGCTATCTTGCCGTGGGAATCACGAGCATGGTTGTGCTGCAGGCTCTGATCAATATCAGTGTCGTTCTGGGGATGATGCCAACCAAGGGCATTCCACTGCCTCTGGTTTCCTACGGCGGATCGTCGCTGTTTGTAACGCTGGCCTGTATTGGTGTGCTGCTGAATATCACCAAGCAGGCGGAGTGAGAAAGCATCGGTAATGTTGCGGAATCACATGTGCCCCGAAATCACTCTCGCTCAATCCGGGAACGTAGCCAGGTTGCCAGATTCTTTTCCGGCAGATCTCCGGCGGCAAGGGACAGCATCGTAGAGATGCATTCGGTCTCGTCAGCGCTGAGAGTCCATCCATTGAGATTCAGAAACAATTCCATCACCACGAAAGCGGTACGTTTGTTTCCGTCGAGAAAAGGATGGTTGCGAGCCAGGCCAAACGCATAAGCTGCAGCAAGATCGGCGGCATCCGGACGGTTACCGTACGCCGCCAGGTTCTGGGGTCTCGCCATTGCCGAGGAGAGCAGCCCTGCGTCGCGAACGCCGGAAATTCCACCATGTTCGGCTAGTTGAGCTTCATGGATCGCGAGTGCAACGCTTTCAAGAACCCACGTCCAGCGCATATGTTATTTCGCGAGAGCGCGAAGGACGTTCCGCCGCTTCTTCATGATGCGCTCGGCCGCCTTCATTTGCTTTTCAAAAGCAGGATCGTAAGGACTGATGCGGTAGCCGTCAGGAGACTCGGTCAAAAAAACTACATCACCCTTTTCGACCTTGAGCCGAGACGCCGCTTCTTTGGGGAGGACAAAACCAACCGAGTTGCCGATCTGCATGAGCTTAAGCGAAATCATTCTCGGACTCCTATGTACTAACATATGTTAGTACAGCGCAGCGTGGATCGTCAAGGTGCGGACCTACGGCCGCTTCTCGTCAGATAAGGTATCTATACGTTCATCCCTGGTAATCCGTCGCCGGTTGGATCGTAGTTTATAGTCACCACATGCGCGCAATCTTGGCGGGCGGGGGAACCGGCGGGCACGTCATCCCGGCCTTGGCCATCGCCAATCAGCTCAAGAAGGATTACAACGCCGAGTGCCTCTTCATTGGGACCGCACGTGGTATTGAGAATCGGCTGGTGCCTGCTGCCGGATATCCTCTGCAACTTGTCCGCGTCGGTGCCTTGAAGAATGTCAGCCTCACCACGCGACTGAAGACGGCTTTCGACCTGCCGCGCGCACTGTGGGATGCCGGGCGCATGTTGAATGAGTTCGCTCCGGATGTGGTGATCGGCGTCGGCGGATACGCCTCTGGACCGGCGATGTTGTCGGCGGTGGTCAAGCACATTCCGACGCTGGCTTTTGAGCCGAACGTTGTGCCGGGATTTGCGAATCGATTAGTCGCGCATTTTGTTTCTGGCGCTGCGGTTCACTTCGAAGAGACCGCGAAATATTTTCGCCACGGCGAAGTGACCGGTGTCCCCGTGCGGCAGGCGTTTTTTGAAATCCCGGCGAAGCGAGGAGGGACGCCGACTGTTCTCGTCTTCGGCGGAAGCCAGGGCGCGCATGCGATCAACCAGGCGATGATCCGTTGCCTTCCGGTATTGCAGCGCGAGGCACCGGGGATTCACATCATTCATCAGACGGGGGAGCGCGACTATAATGACGCGCTGGCAGCGTATGCGCCGCTCGGAGAGGCTGCGGAGGTCTTCAAATTCATCGAAGACATGCCGGGAGCTTTTGCTCGAGCCGATCTGGTTGTTTGCCGATCCGGTGCAAGCACTGTCGCTGAGATTGCGGCAGCGGGGAAGCCGGCGGTATTTGTGCCATTTCCGCGCGCTGCCGACGATCATCAGCGGGTGAACGCGGAGGCACTGGCGAAGCACGGAGCTGCGGTTGTGGTGGAAGAGCCGACGCTGGAAGGTGTCTGGCTGGCAGAAACTGTTGCCGCGCTCCTGCAAGATCCGCGGCGGCTTCAGAGCATGAGCCATGCGGCTCGGGAACTCGCGCATCCAAATGCCGCGGGGGATATTGCGGCGATGGCGGCGCGGGTCGCGGGAATTGAGTAATTGTGTAATTTGGTAATTGAGTAATTGAAGATCGTCGGCGCGTGGAATTTCAATTACCCAACTACGAAATTACCCAATTACTAAATCTGTTCAATGTTCGCGAAAATCCAACGCATTCATTTCGTAGGCATCGGTGGCATCGGCATGAGCGGCATCGCCGAGGTGCTGCTGAACCTCGGCTATAAGGTGTCCGGCTCGGACCTGAAGAGTTCCGCAGTTACGCAGCGGCTCGCTGGTCTGGGCGCCACGACGTTTGAAGGACATCGGGCCGAGAACATTGTGGGCGCTGAGGTCGTGGTCACGAGTTCCGCAATCTCCAAAGAAAATCCCGAAGTCGCTGAGGCGCACGAACAGCACATTCCGGTCATTCAGCGGGCCGAGATGCTTGCGGAATTGATGCGGCTGAAGTACGGGATTGCGATTGCGGGGATGCATGGCAAGACGACAACTACGTCGATGGTGGCGGCTGTGCTTGCGGCGGGTGGGCTTGATCCGACCGTTGTGGTTGGGGGTCGTGTGGATGCCATGGGTTCGAATGCACGGCTGGGCAAGTCCCAATATCTTGTCGCCGAGGCCGATGAGAGCGACCGGTCATTCCTGAAATTGTCTCCGATTCTTTCCGTCGTCACCAACATTGACCGTGAGCACATGGACACCTACCGCAATATGCGCGATGTGAAGAAGACGTTTCTCGATTTCATGGATCGGGTGCCGTTTTACGGAATGATTGTGGCCTGCAACGACGATCCGATGTTGCGAAGACTGCTGCCGGACGTGCAGCGGCGTACAGTGACGTATGGCCTGAAGCGCGGGTCGGATTTTCTGATTAAAATCCCCACTTCTCGCGCAAAGGATGCGCGAGAAATGGGGCACCCGCCGTATAGCAGCTTCCATGTGAGTTATCAGAAGAAAGACCTTGGCGAGTTCACGCTGCATGTGCCGGGAGTTCACAATGTGCTCAACGCGACCGCTGCAATCGCGGTGGGGGTTGGGCTCGACATTAGCGTTGATGCAATCCGGACTGCGCTCGATCAGTTTCGCGGGGTCGACCGGCGCTTTCAGTTGCGTGGGCGAGTTGCGGGCATCAGCGTGATTGATGATTATGGACACCATCCTACTGAGATCAAGGCGACGCTTGCGGCGGCGAAGCAGTGCGGCTATCGCAGGATTCATGTGATCTTCCAGCCTCACCGCTACACGCGCACGCGCGACTTGATGGAAGAGTTCACGACTGCGTTTGCCGATGCCGACTCACTGTTCGTACTGGATATTTATGCAGCCAGTGAAAAGCCAGTCGAGGGCATCACTGGCGAAGCGTTGGCGCGGCAGATTTCGGAGAAGAGTGGAAAGCCGGCACAGTATGAGGGCTCTTTCGCCGACGCGGTGAGCGCGGTCGCGGCTGCCGCTCAAGATGGAGACATGATTCTCACACTTGGTGCGGGCAGCGTGTCGCAATTAGGGCCGACGATCCTGGACGCGCTGAAGCAGCGACAAACTGCGGCGGTCTGAATGGGATGTGCTGCATGTGCGGCTAACAAGTGACCTTGCTGTATTTCTTTCCCAGTTCGCTTCGAATAAGCATTCCCGCAACACTATGGAGGTGGTTCGTGCAAAGTCGCTTGCTGTTGACAACTCTTCTGGTCGCGACCTTCCTGTCTCCGGGCTTCGCGCAATCTTCAGCGGGAACGACTTCGAAGTTGAATACTACCGAAGGCGACTATGTCAGCCGCGACTTCCATTTCAGGTCGGGTGAGACGTTGCCCGAACTCCGGTTGCACTACACGACACTGGGCAAGCCCGAACATGATGCCAGCGGGAAGGTGACGAACGCGGTGCTGATCCTGCACGGGACTGGCGGGACTGGGCATCAGTTTCTCGCGCCGCAGTTTGCAGACGTACTGTTCGGGCCCGGACAACTGCTTGATGCTGGCCGCTACTTCATCATTCTTCCAGACAACATCGGACACGGAAAATCGAGCAAGCCGAGCGACGGCCTGCGCGCACACTTTCCACAATATGACTATGACGACATGATTGCTGCGCAGCACGAACTACTCGAGAAGGGGCTGAGTGTAAACCATCTACGGTTGGTCCTCGGCACCTCGATGGGATGCATGCATTCGTGGGTGTGGGGTGAGACCTATCCTGACTTCATGGATGCGCTGATGCCACTGGCTTGCTTACCGGTCCAGATTGCGGGACGCAATCGCCTGTGGCGGAAGATGGTGATCGAGGGCATCCGGCAGGATCCGGACTGGAAGAATGGCGACTACACCACACAGCCGCGCGCAGCGCTGCAGATCTCGACGGACTTCCTCCTAATTGCGGGGAGCGCGCCTCTCCCGATGCAGAAGAGTCTGCCGACTCGAGACGCCGTGGATCAATACCTCGATGATTCGATAAAGCGAATCACCGCGAACCTTGATGCGAACGACTTGCTCTATGCCGTGAACTCCTCACGCAACTACGATCCATCGGCGAAGCTGGAGACGATCCAGGTGCCGGTCATGTTTGTGAACTCCGCCGACGATTTCATCAACCCGCCCGAACTGGGGATCGCGGAGCGGGAGATCAAGCGTGTGAAGAAGGGAAAGTTTGTGCTGATTCCGGCATCGGAGCAGACGCATGGGCATGGCACGCATACTTGGGCAGCGATCTGGCAGGGGTATTTGAAGGAGTTGCTGGAAGAGACAAGGAAATGACGATTTCTCAAAACGGTGGGAGGAACGGAATATTCAATCAGCGCTACTGCCTGTTAACTTGAATTGCTCGACTGTTAGAGCCGTCATCCCGCCGGCAGGCATCATCTTTGAAGACTGCGCGCCGTACTCGGGGGGGCATTAGCATTTGCGGCCGGGGCGCAGTTCAAATTCATGGCCACTCCTCTTCGACCAAAAGCAAACTAGTGAGCACAATCTACGGAACAACGTTGAAAGCTACGTTGCTGGTCAACATCCCGCCAGGCGTGCTCACCGTGACAAAACCAGAATTGGCGCCTGCTGGGACCGTCGCGGTAATCAAGGTATTGGACCTGACCGCAAATGAAACCGGGGTACCATTCAACATGACGGCAGTCGTTCCCCTGATGTTATAGCCGAGAATGCCGAAGTTCTGGCCGACCTTCGCCGAATTGCGAACGAAGCTGACGAATGGCCCCAAGCCTGTATCAAGGCTGAAGACGATGCCACAGCCGTCGCCGTAACTGGAGCAAGAGAGATCACCCCCTAGGGTCGTCGCGCCATAGAATTTCCCGTTTGTGGCCTGAATGGGATTTGCAACCGGTGTTGCGCCCTGGGGACAAACCGGGTAGCCGGTAGGGCAGAACTGGTATACCGTCGTCAGGATCCCCGAAGCGGTGATTTGGAAGACGGACCCCATTCCACTTACCGTGGCGCCGTTGAGGGTTCCATAGAAGTTCCCGTCAGTGCCAAGCGTTAACCCAGACTCGGGGTTAATTCCATCCTCACACTGAGGCAGCGAACAAAAGTTATAGATGGACGTGAATTGATTCGTGAGGGTCATTTTGAAGACGGTGCCGTAACCTCCGACCGTAGTCCCATATAGAGCTCCATCCGGGCCGAGCACCAGGGTGCCCCAGGGGTTTCCTCCGTCGTATCCATCAAAAGTATGAAGGGTCGTCAATTTACCTGCCGGTGTCATCGAGAAGACGGTGCCGTCATAGACGGGCCCGCCATTGGCAGTTGTCCCATAGAACAACCCATTCGGGGCCTGCATCAGACCTCCCTTCGGAAAGGACCCATCGGAGATCCCGTCAAAACTGTGAAGCGAAGTGAAAACACCTTTGAGGGTGATTTTGAAGACGGTGCCGCAGGCGCGGCAAACCTGTCCTCCTAACGTGGTTGTGCCGTAGAGGTTTCCGTCAGACCCCTGAACCAGCGGGGCTTGCGGTAGCTCCCCATCGCTGCAGCTTGCTTGCTTGCAAAAACTATAGAGAGTCGTCAGCCTACCGGTCTGAGTGATTTTGAAAACGGTTCCGTATTGGCCGTTCGCACCTCCCTGCCAAGTAGTGCCGTAAAAATTCCCGTCTGTGGCTTGGATGAGTCCACTATATGGGTAAGAACCGTCTGTGCACGCTGGCAGTGAGCAGAAATTATAAAGAACAGTCATGGCTCCCGCGGGAGTCATTCGAAACACAGTGCCGCATCCGACCGGAGCGCAGTTAGTGCCGCCGAATGAGCCCGTTCCGTAGAAGTTGCCGTCCGCGCCTTGAACCAGAGGCCCCAAGGGACCGCCGCCGTTCCGTCCAGTGAAATCTGCAAGAGCGGTGAGCGTTTGTGCGGGAGAAGTGACGGACATCGCTGCCCACAGCATCGATACTGCAAGCACGGTTTGACACCGTCTGGTATTCACGAATGCTCCTCGGTTGGTGAGCTCACACGGGCTTCGCGCGTATCAGTCCGTTTAGGGGAACAACTGGTAGGACACAATAATGGCCCGCAGGCCGCTGGAGGACACATTTTTTCATAAAGCCTTGTCCTGGTAAATAGAAAAGTATATTCATCGATTCGGGAAGATCGTTTGGAAGCCCTAGCCCTAGCCGCTCATGCCTGATCCGGTAGCTTACGATCC
>Ga0070734_10000688_pt1 | contig 63467 bp, 56 predicted proteins | sample Coa_R1_8_FD_66444 | JGI IMG/M metagenome (GOLD analysis project Ga0070734, IMG submission 66444) | Surface soil microbial communities from Centralia Pennsylvania, which are recovering from an underground coalmine fire - Coalmine... | ecosystem: Environmental > Terrestrial > Soil > Unclassified ...
GGCCAAGGGGCAGGAGTGGGAGAGCGTCACGGTCCTCAACGCCGCCGACGGCTGCATCCCCTCGGACCTGGCCACAGGCCACCCCGACGAGATCGAAGAGGAGCGCCGGCTGCTCTACGTGGCGATGACGCGCGCCAAGAGCGCGCTCACGCTGGTGCACCCGCTGCGGTTCTTCATCCGGCAGCAGAGCCGGTTCGGCGACCGGCACGTGTTCACGCCGCGCACCCGCTTCATCCCCGACGCGCTCCTCGACAAGTTCGATCGCCCGGTCCATCCGAGCTCGGTGGCCGACGACGCGCCGGTCGCGCCGCGCGCCCCACGGATCGACGTCGCCGCCCGCCTGCGGGCCACCTGGGCGACGCCGACTAAGACAGGCCCAGGCGATCGAGCAGCGCCGTCAGGCGAAGCCCCAGCTTGAAGTTCCCGTCGCCGTGCGCGTGATCGAGGGCGGCGAACAAGTTCGTCTGCTCGAGATCGAGCCGCTCGGGGTGGCGCTCGAGCAGCGCCACGAAGTGGTCCGCGGCGCGGCGCTGGTCGAACCGGGTGCGGGCCACGATCGCGTGGCGGATGGTGGCGTGAACGGTGAAGCGCCCGGGGAACGGCTCCTGGACGAGGTGCCAGGACCGCAGCCTGTCGAGATCGGCGGCGCGTCCCGTGCGCGCCAGCGCCGCCAGCGAGCGCGCGTCGGCGTGATCGCCCTGCAGGTGGGCCAGCACCGTCAGCAGGCGCCGCTGCGGCGGGCGCAGGCGCGGCCAGACCCAGCGGACCAAGAGGCGGACCTCCGGCAGGTCGTCCTCGTGCGCGATCGGCGCCACCCGCCCGATCCCCCGCGCGAGCAGCCAGTCGTGCAGGGCGGCGGCGGTGACGGCGCCCGTCTCGACCAGGGCGTTGCAGACGTCGAGCGCCAGCGGGTTCCAGCGCAGGAGCGCGGTCAGCTCGCGGACCCGGGGGAACGGGTTCTGGCCGATGGTCACCAGCGGCGACGCGACGGGGAAGACCGAGACGCCGCCCAGCAGGCAGCGGCGCGCCGTCAGCAACCAGAGCACCGGCAGGTCGCCGAGCGCGTTCAGGAACCGCGCCATCTGCGCGTCGTTCTCGTGGTTGTCCAGCACCACCAGCATCGGCCCGCGCGCGCGGACGCGCCGCTGGACCTCGGCCACCCGCTCGGCGCGCGGCACGAACCGACCGAGCGGCACGCCGAACCGGATGGTCAGCATGTCGAGCAGCGTGCGGTGGTCCCAGCCGCCCACCCGCAGCCACTCGACGCCGCCGGCGTAGTCGCGCCGCAGGCGGTGGACCAGGGCCGCCGCCAGCGTCGACTTGCCGCTGCCGCCGGCGCCGACCAGCGCCAGGCGCGGGTGCACGCCGGAGCGGCACGCCGCGGACAGCGTTCGCAGCTCGGAGAGACGGCCGTGGAAGGGGTGGGGGCGCGGCGGGATCGGCACGGCGCGGATGATAGACGATCGGATCGGTCCGGCGTCAGGCCGGCGTCAGGGCCGGTAGCTCTGGCGCGTCGGGCCCTCCCAGGGGTGCCGTTCGCCCGAGAGGACGGCGTCGACGGCGCCTTCGTTCCCCGGCTCGCCCAGCGCGCGGTGGTCCTTGAGGACCTCGGCGCCCAGGTAGCCGGCCAGCCAGATCCGCTCGATGATCGGGTAGGCGGCGACCAGCGGCAGGACCAGCACCGCGCCGATCAGCCCCTGCAGCGTCGTGCCGGCCATCAACGCCAGCAGCACCGCCAGCGTCGAGAGGCGCAGCCGCTGGCCGTAGACGCGCGGCACGATCAGGTACGCCTCGAGCAGGTGATACGCGACGTAGCAGATGAGGACCAGCGCCGCGCTGGCCGGCGAGCGGGTCAGCGCCAGCAAGACGGCCGGCACGGTGGCCAGGATGATCCCCACCATCGGGATCACGTCGCACAGGGCGGCCAGCACGGCCAGCGGCAGCGCGGCCGGGACCCCGAACACGTGCAGGACGATCAGCGCGAAGACCCCGAACAGCGCGGAGGTGATGATCTGACCGCGCACGTAGGCGTAGACGACCTCCGAGACCTCCTCGGCGGTCTTGGCCACGCGATCGCGGTTGACCCGGGGCACGTAGGCGATGAGCCAGGCGTAGAGCCGCTTGCCGTCCAGCAGGAGATAGAGGGTCACGATCAGCGTGAACACCGCCGAGACCAGGCCCGAGACGGCCACGGTCCCCAGCGTGAGCGGCCGCCGCAGCTGGGCCGCCACCTCGGGCGACGACGGCAGCGCGAAGATCGCCGCCACCACGCGCCGGAGCGTCGGGTAGTCCGGCGGCAGGCGCGCCTCGAGCCGCTCGCGGAAGCCGGGGAAGTCCTGGAGCAGCGCCGACACCTGCTGCGACAGCGAGGTGAAGACCAGCACCATCACCAGCACCGCCGCCGCGACCATCACCACCGCCAGGCCGGCGACGACCGGCCCGCGCGGCAGCCCGCGGCGCTCGAGCGCCACGACCACCGGGTGCAGCGCCACCGCCAGCAGCAGCGCGATCACCACGAAGACGAACTCGGGCCACAGCTGCAGGCCGGCCCAGACGATCAGCGCCGTGGCCAGCACCTTGACCACCGTGCGCGTCGGGAGGTGGAGGTGGATGTCGACGCGCTGGCGTTCGGCTTGGAGTGTCGGGGCCATCGAGTCTCCGAGGACCAAGCGAGAATCGTGCCTGTTCGAACAAGCTGGATCGTCGAGCCCGGCGCGCGGGCGGCGCGACCGGACGGTGACGGCCGCGGCCCCGCGTGTTGCCGGACGGTAACGGCGCCGTCAGCCGCCGACGCGCAGCGGATCGTGTGAGCGGACCCCGGCGGGGATCCCGCCCGTCACGCGCTCGGCCGCCAGCCGGCCGTTCGTCCAGAGGGTCCGTTCGGTCATGATGCGGTACACGCGCGTCAGCGCCTCGGCGACCTGCGGTCCCTCGAGGATCCCGAGCGCGGCGGCCACCGCCTCCAGGGTGGCCAGCCGATCGGGCCGCGGCGCCGCCCGCAGGCGCTCGGGCGCCGCCGGCGGCGCAGGGAGCGAGACGTAGCGCATCGGCGCCAGGGCCGCGATCCGACGCCGCATCCGCCCGGCCTGCGGCCAGGTGGCGTCGGGGACGACCAGCAGCAACGGCCGCTCGGCCGGTCCGCGCGGCGCGAGCGGCGTCGCGGTGGGGTGGGGGAACAGCATCACCGGCTCGGCGTCGGCCCGCAACGCCGCCTCGAGCGGCTGGGCGTCGATCCCCTCGGGCGCGCGCCCGCGGTAAGCGATCGCGCTGTTGGTCAGGCAGCGGGCCGCCACGACGCCGGTGTTGGTCGGCTTGTTCGTCTCCAGCTGGTGCAGCACGACCAGCACCCGCGTGCGCGTGGTGAGGCGCGGCAGCAGCGCGCAGATGCAGAGGCTGCGATGCATCCGGCAGGCCTCGCAGCGGAGGTGGGGCTTGTGGCGCCGGCTCATCCGCGCGGCGTCACTTCGTCGTCGCGTGCGCCGCCGGCGTCGACTGGGCGCGCGCGATGCCGTCCAGGATCGCCTGCTTGGCGTGGTGCACGTCGGCCCAGCCGACGACCTTCACCCAGCGCTTCTCCTCCAGGTCCTTGTAGTGGGCGAAGAAGTGCTCGATCTGCTTGACCGTGATCTCCGGGAGGTCGGTGTAGTCCTGGATCTGATCGTAGCGGCGGGTCAGGCGCGAAGCAGGAACTGCCAGGATCTTCTCGTCGACGCCGCCCTCGTCCTCCATCAGGAAGAGGCCGACCGGACGCACGGCCATGACGGCGCCGGGGACGATGCCGCGCTGGTTGGCCACCAGCACGTCGACCGGGTCGCCGTCGCCCGAGAGCGTGTGCGGGATGAACCCGTAGTTCCCCGGGTAGCGCATGGAGGTGTAGAGGAAGCGATCGACGATCAGCGTCCCCGCCTCCTTGTCCAGCTCGTACTTGATCGGCTCGCCGCCCACCGGCACCTCGACGACGACGTTGATCTCATCCGGGGGATTGCGGCCGATGGAGATGGCTTCGATGCGCACGGCGCGAATTGTAGTCGAGGTTGGGCGTTCCGCCCGCCCAGGATCGTCCAAGGTCGTCCAGGACCGTCGACGTATCGTAAGCTCGGGGGGTGAACTTCTTCGGCCACGTCGTGGTCGCGCGCCAGGTCGACGACGATCCGGCCTTCCTGCTGGGGGCGATGGCGCCCGATCTGCTGGCGATGTGCGGTGCGGTCGCCGGGGCCCCCACGTCGCCCCGGGTGGCCGCCGGCCAGGCCAACCACCTGGCGGTCGACGCCCGCTTCCACGCCAGCCCGGCGTTCCTCTCGCTGACCGTGTGGGCCACGCGCGCGCTGCGGGAGGCCGGCCTGCCCCGGGGCGCGGCGCGCGGGGCCGCGCACGTCGGCGTCGAGCTCTTCCTCGACGGCCTCCTCTCTCTCGATCGCGCGGCGCGCGCGGACTACCTGCGGAGCCTGGAGGGCGCCGAGGGGAGCCGCGCGCCGTTCGCCTGGGCGGACCCGGCGTCGGCCGAGCGCTGGCGGGGGATGGTGGTCCGGCTGAGCGGCGGGACGATCCTCGACGACTACCGCGATCCCGACTTCGTCGCGGCCCGCCTGATCGGGGCGCTCGGCCGCCGGCCGCGTCTGGCGCTCGGCGCGGGTGACGGCGTGACGCTGCGGAAGCTCCTGCCGGCGCTCCAGCGCCGCGTCGCCGCGGAGCTGGAGGCGCTGGTCGCGCCGGCGGCGCTACGGGATCTGGCAGTCTGAGGGGATCGCCACCGGGGCGTCGTCCTGCTTGCCCCAGTCGCCCGTCTTGACCCAGCGGGTCTGGAAGTCGCGCAGGCGGTCGATCACCTTGAGCTGGCAGCGCGCCGCGAAGCGCGGACGCTGATCGCGCGGAAGGTTCTTGGGCTGCTCTTCTTTGTAGCGCGCGGCCAGCGCCGGCTGCTCGAACAGCGCCGGCATCACGTACAGCTGCTGGTCGACGGTGTAGTAGGGCGCCAGGCGATCGGCGGGCGCGGGCGGGTCGGGCCAGGGGACGCCGGGCGCCTTGAACTCGCAGCGGTAGTGGCCGCCGATCGTCTTGTCGCTCGCGCAGGCGAGGTCGTCGCGATCGCTGGTGACCAGGTTGATCGACTGTTCGCTGCCGCCCTTGCCGGAGCGCCCGAGCAAGCTCCAGACCGCCAGCACCACCACGACGGCGGCGCCGACGCCGATGAAGAGGGTTCGCCGCGGGGGAGGCGGGCTGGTGGTCGGCGACGAGGAACCGGGAACAGGGGACGATTCGGGCGAGCTGGGCGCGTCGGACATTGGGGCAACCTCCAGGGCGGCGAATATCACTCCAAACTGCAACGCAACACAACGGCGCCGCGCATCGCGCGCCAACCGCGCCGTGAAGCGCCTGAAATCATTGGGACAAGGGCTGTTCGGGGCGGCGCGGCAGCGGCCGGTTGCCGTTGGCGAATCCGAGTTTCTGCCTTGGATTTCACGGACTTCCGGCTGTTTCCAGGTGCTGCGCCCGCCGGCGTTCTCTGGCAGAATGCCTGCCTCCGTCGAGCCCCAGATCTCGCGGAGCCCTCCCTTGCTCTTAAGGAGTCCCCCCATGCCCCGATCGAAGCTCCTCCTCGCCGGCCTCTGTCTTCCTGCCTTGATCGCGTTCGCCCAGTGCGCGGCTCCATCGACGGGCCAGGGCGGGTCGGGCGGCTCCACCGGCAACGGCGGCAGCTCGTCGACCGGCGGAGCGTCGGCCTCGGGCGGCACGACCGGCACCGGCGGCAGCGCCAGCGGCGGCAACACCGGCTCGGGCGGATCGACGTCGACGGGCGGGACGACGGGGACTGGCGGCGCCAAGGGCGGGACGACCGGCACCGGCGGCACGGTCGCTACCGGCGGCTCGACCGGCAGCGGCGGGACGACGGGGACTGGCGGCGCCAAGGGTGGGACGACCGGCACGGGCGGGACGTCGAGCGGCGGGACGACCGGCACCGGCGGGACGTCGAGCGGCGGGACCACCGGCACCGGCGGGGCCAGCACGACCGACGCGAACGGCGTCGCGCTGGCCACCACCAGCAGCGGTTGCCTCTCGGGCGTCTACCCGAACATCCCCTACTACTTCAACCTGGGCGACATGCGCCTCATCAACAACCGGTGGGGCTCGGTGGCGCTCAACTGCCCGGCCTCGAGCGTGTCGGAGTCGGTCTGCGTGAACTCCGACAAGTCGCTGAGCTGGAAGTTCAGCCGCGGCGGCTGCGGCGAGACGAACCACTCGGATCCCGACTTTCCGGAGATCGAGTTCGGCGTGGCGCCGTTCGGGACGACCAGCTCGAACCTCACGTCGCCAAACTTCTCCTCCACGACGCTGCTGCCGATCCAGATCAGCGCCCTCAACAGCGCCACGCTGAGCCTCACCAACTACAACACCACCTTCACCAAGCCCACCTACTGGGACGCGAACTTCGAGTTCTGGATCAGCAAGGAGGATCCGACCAAGAACGCCAACGCCCAGGTCTACGCCGAGATCATCATCTTCCTGGGCTGGAACTCGGATCGGCAGACGGGCTCGACCACCAGCTGGCCCTGCATGTCCTACAACCCGTCGACGATCTCGGGCACCAACCTCCAGCTCTGCCACCAGAGCGACACCTGGGCCAACAACCAGTGGCGGTTCTTCAACTTCGTCGCCACCAACGGCCCGCTCAGCTCCGTCTCGGGGACCTTCGACATCAAGCAGATCCTTAGCTGGGTCATGAGCAACTTCGCCAACTCGACGAACTCCGCGCTGGGCAACTTCTCGGACAGCATGTACCTGACGCGCATCGAGGTCGGGACGGAGATCGACGATCAGACCTCCGGCTCGGCCAGCGTCGGCAACATCAGCTTCTCGATCAACGGGACGACCAAGAGCCCGACGTTCGGGCCCTGAGTCGGTCCCCGAGCGCGAACGATCACGCTCAGTGCAGGGGCGGGGCGCCCTCGCCCCGCCCGACGTGCGGCTGGGCGGCGTCGAGCAGCCTGGCGCTGGAGATGAACGCCAGGTGCGAGAAGGCCTGCGGGAAGTTGCCGATCTGCCGGCGCAGCTTCGGGTCGTACTCCTCGGCGTAGAGGCCGAGGTGATTGCGCAGGCCCAGGAGGCGATCGAACATCGCCTCCGCGTCGTGCGTCCGCCCGGCGAGCGCGTAGTTGTCGACCAGCCAGAAGCTGCAGGCGAGAAACGCGCCTTCGGTGCCCGGCAACCCGTCGGTGCCGGCCTCGGTCGCGTAGCGGAGGACGAACCCGTCGCGCAGGAGCTCGCGCTCGACGGCGGCCACGGTGCCGAGCATCCGCGGATCGGTGGCCGGCAGGAACCCGTAGTGGGGGATGACCAGGACGCTGGCGTCCAGCGTGTCACCGCCGTAGTACTGGGTGAAGGCGCCCACGCGCGGATTGAAGCCGCGCTCGCAGACGTCGGCGTGGATCCGTTCCCGCAGCGCCGACAGCTGGGCGACCATCGCGCGCCCTTCGTCGCCGCCGATGTCCAGCTCGACGATCGACCGGACGGCGCGATCGACCGCCACCCAGGCCATCACCTTCGAGTGCGTGAAGTGCCGGCGTCCGCCGCGCACCTCCCAGATGCCGTCGTCGGGGCGCTGCCAGGCGCGTTCCATGAACTCGATGAGGGCCTTGGTGGGCGGCCAGGCGTCGGCGCGACCGGCCAGCCCGAGCTTTCGGCCCGAGTAGATGCAGGCGATCATCTCGCCGTAGACGTCGAGCTGGAACTGGCCCGAGGCGGCGTTGCCCACCCGCACCGGGTGTGACCCCTCGTAGCCCGGGAGCCAGGGGAGCTCGAACTCGGTCAGCCGCCGCGCGCCGTGGATGTCGTACATGATCTGCAGCTGCGCGGGATCGCCCGCCACGGCGCGCAGCACCCAGTCGCGGAAGGCGCGCGCCTCGTCGAGGTAGCCGCCGATCATGAGTGCGTCGAGCGTCAGGCTGGCGTCACGCAGCCAGACGTACCGGTAGTCCCAGTTGCGCACCCCGCCGATCGCCTCGGGGAGCGAGGTCGTCGGCGCGGCGACGATGCCGCCCGTCGGCGCGTAGGTCATGGCCTTGAGCGTGATGAGCGAGCGCAGGACCAGGTCGCGCCAGCGCCCCTCGTACGTGCAGCGCGCGGCCCAGCTCCGCCAGTAGACGTCGGCGGACGCCAGGGCCTCGTCGGCCGAGAGCGCGGGCGGCGTCTCGTGGTACGAGCGGTACCAGGCCAGCTGCAGCGGGATGCGGTCGCCCTGTTTGACCTGGATGGGGGCGGTGACGCGCTGATCGCCGAGCCGCAGCGCCACCGGCGAGCGCAGCACCATCGCGTCGGGGCCGGCGACGAACGAGGCGCCCCCGTCGATCGGCGTGGTCCAGGGCTTGTTGGCGCCGTAGCCGAACTGGACGTCGAGGAGCATCTCCATTGGCACCGTCCCCTGGAGCCCCTCGATGATGCGCACCAGGTCGCAGCGCTCGTCGTCCCCCTCCACCGGCATGAAGTCGGTGATCCGCACGGCGCCGCCGTCGCAGATGAGCTCGGTCTCGAGGATGAGGGTGTCGTCCCGGTAACGCTGGCGGATCTCGCGTGTCGGCACCGACGGCCGCAGGGCCCAGCACCCGTGCTCGTCGTAGCCGACCAGCGCGGCGAAGCAGGCGTCGGAGTCGAACCGGGGGGCGCAGAGCCAGTCGATGGAGCCGGTCTTGGAGACCAGCGCGGCGGTGCGGGTGTTGCCGATGAGACCGTAGTCTTCGATTCGAGATGCCATGGTCCTGCATGGATGGTGTCGGCGGCGCGGCGCGCCCATGCGACGCTGGCTGAAACCGATCGGGCCCGGGGCGGTCTCCGATTTTCGGGCAAACGACGAGCGGGGACTCCCGACCCGCGCCGTGCGGCCCATTCCTTCCGGGGGGAGCGGAGATGCGGCGGGCGGAGCGCAGGGGCGCCGTCGACGAGTCAGCGAACGTCAACGAGGAGACCAACACGGTCGTCCTGCCGGTGACGCCGTGACGCCGGCCGCGCCGTCTCCGCCGCGGTGCGCGTCAGGGGCTCTGCTCGTCGCCCGCGTGCACCCCGACGGCGACGGCCTCGGTGTACGTGACGACGACCTGGTCGCCGGGCCGCAACGAGCGGAGGCGCTCGCGGGCGGCCGGCGCCTCGACGGGGAGCGTGTGGGGGAGCCCGTCGGGCGTCGTGACCGCCAGCGTGCCGCCGTCGGCGTCGACGTCGGTGACGCGCGCCGCGGTCGTGATCTGCTGTCCGCCGGCCGCGCCCAGCACGGGCGCGTTCGCCCGCGACGGCGCCTGTTCGATCTCGGTCGCCGCGGTGTCGGCCGGGTTCAGCGAGAGGAGCGAGGCCCGGTAATAGTCGAGCGCGATCGGTTGCCCCTTGGCCAGAGTGCCCCACCCCTCGGTCGTGGGGGCGAAGCGGATGGTGGTCTTCTGGCCGTCGGGGGCGCGGACCACCACCGAGTGGTTGATCTGGTCGACCCTCTCGACGGTGAAGCGCGCGCCAGTGACCTGGTCGTGCTCGACGACGTTCGGCATGCCGGCGGCCGGCGTTTCGCCCGGCGGCGCTTGCGGCTGCGAAATCGACGAGGTGTCACCCCCGACCGGCGCTGCATTGCTCGGAAGAGCAAGACCCCCGCCAAGTAGCAGCGCCGCCATCAAAGCGGCCTGACGCATGGGAGCCTCTGCGGTCAATGTGGGGCGCGCGCTGATATGGGCAAGCGGAGGCGCGCAAGATCTGCGATTCCCGGGTCAGCCCGCCAACTTGGAAGGCAGAGGCATGCGCACCACGCGGGACGGAGGGGGCCTTGGGGGCAGCGGGATCACCGGGAGAATCCGGGCGCGCTCGAGGCTGGGCCGGCTGGCCCGCGCCGTCGCCGCCGCCGCGCTGCTGGCGGATGGTCGCGCGGCCCTGGCGCAGGGCGAGACCCCGACGCCGCCGGCCGGCGAGGTCCCGCGTTACCCCGATCGCCCGTCGCACATCCTGACGCCGCCGCCGCCGCCCACGCCCTGGACGCCCACCAGCGGGGTGGGGATGGCGCTGTTCGCGGGCGGCGGCGTCACCGACTTCACCGGGGCGGGCACGCGCGAGGAGACCAAGGTCGGCGGGGCCTGGACCGCGCGCCTGGTGGTCGGGACGCGCCGCGTGGTCGGCTTCGACGGCTCGTACGTCGGCGGCGCCAACACGATCAGCGGCCTCGGCTCGGGCACCGCCACGCTGGTCCGCAACGGGCTCGAAGGGGCGCTCCGGGTCAACGCCCCCCTCCACGTCGTCGACACCTTGCTCGAACCCTACGCGCTGGCCGGCGTCGGGTGGAACAGCTACCGGATCGGCAACGGCGCGCAGAACGCCAGCTTCAGCCAGCTGCGCGACAACACGCTGACCGTGCCGCTGGCCGTCGGCTTCACGGTCGGGTACCGCGGGTTCATGGCCGATGCGCGCGGGACCGTCCGCCCGACCTACGACCAGAGCATCCTGGCGCAGCAGGGGGGTGGCGCGCTGTCGAACTGGGACGTGGGCGCCATGCTGGGCTACGAGTTCTGACGCCGGGCCGGCGCTACTTGCTGACGGCGATCGACTTGCGAAAGAGTCCCAGGCTGTAGACGAAGAAGGCCAGGCCCACGGCGGTCACCATCAGGAATTGAACCCAGATCGCGCCCAGGCCGCCGCCCCGGTAGATGATCACCTGCGAGAAGCTGACGAAGTGGCGGGCCGGCAAGAGGAAGGTCACGTACTGCAGCCACTTGGGCTGGCTCTCGACCGGGGTGCTGCCGCCCGAGAGCAGCTGCAGCACCATGATCACCAGGATCAGCAGCAGCGCGAACTGCGCCATCGAGCGGGAGATCGTCCCCAGGAAGATCCCCAGCGCCGTGGCGAAGAAGAGGTAGAGCATCACGCCGACGAACCAGAGGACGACCGAGCCGGCGAACGGCACCTTGAGCGCCATCTGGACGACGATGAACAGCGAGGCGGCGGTGGCCACCAGGATCACCAGGCTGTTGGCCCACACCTTGGCCATCGCGATCTCGAACGAGGTCAGCGGCATGACCAGCAGGTGCTCCAGCGTCCCGTGCTCGCGCTCGCGAATGACGGCCGCCCCGGTCAGGACCACGGTCAGCAGGCTGATCTGATTGATGATGGCGACGACGCTCTTGAACCAGGACGACTCGGTGTTCGGGTTGAACAGCTTGCGGACCACCAGGCCGATCGGGGGCGGCGCGCTGAGGTCGGTGCGTTTAAGGAACGACGAGACGCGATCGTTGATGATGTTGGCGATGTAACCCGCGCCGATCCCCGCCTGCTGCATGGCGGTGGCGTCGATGTTCACCTGGACGGACGGGTTGCGTCCGGCCAGGAGCTCGTGCTCGAAGCGCGGGCGGAGCGCGACGACGAACATCAGCTTCCCGCGGTCCATGAGCTCCTGTGACTCCTCGGCGGAGATCAGGACCGGGTACTTGAAGCGCGGCGGGTAGAAGGCGTTGAACAGCTCGTTGGAGAGGGCGGAGTGATCCTCGTCGACGAACCCGATCGAGGCGTTGTTCACCTCGCTGGAGGTCCCGGTCGCCTGGACGTAGATGGCGAGCGTGAACGCGTAGACGACGAAGACGACCATGACCACGTCGCTCATGAGGCTCCGGATCTCCTTGAGCCCCAGCCAGAGGATGTTGAGCAAGGTCCGCACGTCACCTCTCCTGCTTCCGCAGGCCGATCCAGCTGAGCCCGAGCAGCACCGGGATGCAGCACCCGAGGAAGATGATGTCGACCATCATGAGGTTCGCGCCCAGCCCCTTGGTGTAGGCGCCCAGGCTCGAGTGCATGTAGTACGTCGCCGGCCAGATGGAGCCGAGTCGAAAGGCGTTTCCTTTCAATGTCGAGACGGGCTGCAAGAGGCCGGAGAATTGAATGGTGGGGACGATCGTCAGGATGGCGGTGACGAAGACGGCCGCGACCTGGCTGCTGGTGAACGTCGAGGTCACCATGCCCAGCCCGGTCGTCGCCGTCACGTACAGCACCGTGCAGAGCGCCAGCATGAGGAAGCTTCCCTTGATCGGGACGTTGAACACGGTGATGGCCATCGCGGTGAGGATGGCGAAGTTGATGATCCCGATGACCACGTAGGGGATCTGCTTGCCCAGCAGGTACTCGAGCTTCCCGGTCGGCGTCACGTAGAAGTTGATCATCGACCCCAGCTCCTTCTCCCGCACGATGGCCACCGTCATGAGGATGGCGGGGATGAGCAGGAGCAGCAGCGCGGGCACGCTAGGAACGATCGAGTAGATGCTCTCGAAGGTGGGGTTGTACATGAACCGGCTGTCGATGTCGGCCGCGTACCTCTGAGGCGCCGCGGTCCAGAGGTTGGTGGCCGGATCCTTGAGCAGGGTCTGATGCACCCCCTGGACGTATTGCGCGATGGTGTCGCCCCGAAAGGTCATCGCCCCGTCGACCTGCGCCAGGACCTGGGGCGAGAGGCCGCGGCGGAGGTCGCGCCCGAACCGCGAGGGGATGTCCACCACCAGCGAGACGTCGTCGGATTGCAGCCGGTGGAGCCCCTCCTCGGCCGAGAGCACCGGCGGCCGACGTGTGAACCAGCGCGGGATGGAGGCGAACTGTTCGAGATAGGTGCGGCTCTCCGGCGAGTGGTCCTCGTCGTGGACGGCGTACCGGGTGTGCTCGACGTCGGTGGTGATGCCGAACCCGAACACCAGCATCAGCAGCGCCGAGCCGAGGAAGGCGAAGGCCAGCCGGACCGGGTCGCGCAGGATCTGCGCGGTCTCGTTTCGCGTGTAGGCCAGCATCCGCCCCACCCGCAGCCGCATCGGGGAGAGCGTCTCGCCCGTGCCGTGCGCGCCGGCGGCCTTGGGCGGGGGCTCGGCGGCGGCCCGCCCGGGGGCCCCCTGCGCGGCGACGGCCCCGGCGGCGATGGAGTCCTCCATGTAGCCGATGAACGCCTCCTCCAGCGAAGGGGCGCCGCGCGCCTCGATGAGCTTGTGCGGGACGTCGCAGGCCAGCACCTTGCCGGCGTTCATGAGCGAGATGCGGTCGCAGCGCATCCCCTCGTTCATGAAGTGGGTGGTGACGAAGATGGTGACCCCCTGCCGCCGCGAGAGATCGATCAGCAGCTCCCAGAAGCTGTCGCGGGCCACCGGATCGACGCCCGACGTCGGCTCGTCGAGGATCAGGATCTGCGGGTCGTGCAGGACGGCGACCGCCAGCGAGAGGCGCTGGCGCAGCCCCATTGGCAGCGACTCGGCGAGCGCGTCGACGTGGGCTTCCAGCGTGAACCGCTTGACGAGCTCCGCGATGCGCGCCGTGGCCTTGTCGGGCGGCAGGTGGTAGAGGCGGGCGTGCAGGGCCAGGTTTTGCCGCACCGTCAGCTCGCCGTAGAGCGAGAAGGCCTGGGTCATGTAGCCGAGGTTCTTGCGCACCTCCATGCTGCCGGCGTCGACCGCGCTGCCGAACACCTTGGCCGTCCCTTCGGTGGGCGGCAGCAGGCCGGTGAGCATCTTCATGGTGGTCGACTTGCCGCAGCCGTTCGAGCCGAGGAACCCGAAGATCTCGCCGCGCTCGATCGACAGCGTCACTTGGTCGACCGCGGTGAAGGTCCCGAAGCGCTGGGTCAGGCCGTGTGCCTCGATGGCGATCTCCGTGCCCGCGGCGCGCGGCGGGATCACCAGCTCGGTGTGCCCCTGGCGCTTCTCCTCGGGGAGGAGGGCGATGAAGCACTGCTCGAGATCCTTCGTGCCGGTGCGCTGGCAGAGCTCGTCGGGCGAGCCCGTGGCCAGCACGCGGCCCGCGTCCATCGCCACGATCCAGTCCCACTGCTGGGCCTCGTCCATGTAGGCGGTGGAGATGACGACGCTCATCCCGGTTCGGCTCTGGCGGATGTTGTCGATGAGCGACCAGAACTGCCGCCGCGACAGCGGGTCGACGCCGGTGGTCGGCTCGTCGAGGATCAGGAGATCGGGATCGTGCACCAGCGCGCCGCAGAGCCCCACCTTCTGCTTCATGCCGCCGGAGAGCTTGCCGGCCGGCCGATCGCCGAAGGGGCCGAGGCCGGTCGCCTCCAGCAGCTCCCGCACGCGGGCCCGGCGCGCCGCGGGCGGCAGGCCGAAGAGCTGCGCCATGAAGTCGACGTTGTCGTAGACGGACAGCTCGAGGTAGAGGTTCTTCCCCAGGCCCTGGGGCATGTAGGCGATGCGGGGGCCGACCTGGCGCCGGTGGCGGATGTCGGCGATGTCTCCGTCGAGGACGGTGATGCGGCCCTGCTGCATCTTCTTGGACCCGGCCACCAGGGCGAGCAGCGTCGACTTGCCGACGCCGTCCGGGCCGACGACGCCCACCCGGATCCCGCGCGGGATCTCCAGCGAGATGCCGTCCAGCGCCACCACCTTCTTGCCGTAGCGGTGGGTGACGTTCTGGATCGAGACGACCGGGCCATCGCCAGACTGCGGGACCGTCATGTCCGAGGTCCCCGCGCTACCGTTCCAGGGACGCCGTCTTGGGCGCCGCCAGGAGGTTCTGCAACCTGGCGGGCCAGACCGCGGAGTCCTTGAGCTTGACGTAGCCCATGCCGCGCACGCCGGTCTTGATGCGCTCGACGTACTGGCTGGCGATCTCCTTGGGGACCTGGATCTTGACCCGGAACGTCAGCTTCTCGCGCTCGCTCTTGGTCTCCACCTGCTTCGGGGTGAACTGCGCCTCGGGGGAGACGAAGCTGACGTAGCCGGCGACCGCGCGGTCGGGATCGTAGTCGACGGTGATCCGCGCGTCGGCGCCCATCTTGATGTCCGCCGCCTGGTTCGACGGCAAGTAGATCTCCATGTAGACGTCCTCGAGGTTCACCAGCGTCAGCGCCTTGCCGCCGGCCCCCAGCACCTCGCCCGGCTCGGCCAGGCGGTAGAGGACGCGCCCGGTGACCGGCGAGCGCAGCGTGGCGTCGTCGATCCGGGTCTGGATCGTCTGGGCGTTGGCGCGCGCGACGTCGACCTGCTGGGCGGCGGTGGCGAGCATCGCCGTCGATTCGCCCAGCGTCGCCCGGGTGGTCTCCACCTGGCTGTTTCGGACGTCGAGCTCCCGCTGCGATCCAGCCCCCTCGGCCACCAGGTTCTTCGAGCGCTTGGCCTCGACGCCCGCCAGGTTGACCTGGCTCTTGTTCTTGGTGATGGAGGCCTTGGCGACGGCGAGCTTCTCCTCGGCCGCCTGGACGGAGGCCTTGGCCTCGGCCAGCTGCGACTCCAGCGTGACGGTGTCCATCTTCACCAGCACCTGGCCCGGTTTCACCAGCGCCCCCTCGTCGACCAGCAACTCCTTGACCCGCAGCGGCTCCTTGGTCGTCACGTCCACCAGCTTCCCTTCGATCCGGCCGTTCCCCGAGGCGATCCCCTCCGGCAGGGCGTTCTTCCTCTTGATCAGGTAGCGGACGCCGATGAAGGCGACGACGGCGACCGCCCCCGCCGCGATGATCCACTTGAACGCCCGCTTCGACGGCTTCTTGACCATGACGGACTCCTACGGCTTCTCCGATGACGGGTTAGCGGCGGCTTCCTGCTTGCGGGGCTGCGTCAGCAGGTCGCCCCAGTTGGTCCGCTGCCGCATCTCGTTCTCGAGGTCGGCGGGCACGAACGGCTGCCCCTGGCGCGCCTCCCAGCCGCCCCCCAGCGCCTTGTACAGCGCGACGAGGTTGGTCGTGACCGAGGAGCTCGCCTGGACGAGGCTGTTCTGCTGCGTGAGCAGGGAACGCTGGGCGTCGATGACCCGCTGGTAGTCGGTGGCCCCTTCGCGGTACATGGCGAGCGCGATCTCCGCCGCCCGCTGCGCCGAGGCGACCGCCTTCTGCTGGGAGGCCATCGACTCGCGCGCGTTGAGGAAGCCGGCCAGCGCGTCCTCGACCTCCTGGACCGCCCGCAGGACCGTGTTGCGGTAGGCGACCAGCAGCTCCTCGAACCGGGCGTCCTGCACGCGCACGCCGTTCCTGAGCCGGCCGTAGTTGAAGAAGGGCCAGCTGATGCGCGGGCCCACCGCGAAGAAGAGGCTGTTGCTGGAGAAGAGGTTGTGGGTGGTCGAATTGACGGTGCTCGTCTCCAGGCCGACGGTGCCGAACAGAGAGAAGCTGGGGTAGAGGTCGCTCTTGGCGACGCCGACGCGGGCGCACTGCGCGGCGGCGTTGAGCTCGGCGCTGTGGATGTCCGGGCGCCGCCGGAGCATCTCGGCGGGGACGGCCACCGCGATCTTCTCGGGCGTCTTGGGGATCTCCTTCGGTCCGGCCAGCAGCGCGCCGGCGCTCCCCGCCGGCTGGCCGAGGAGGGTGGAGAGCGCGTTCTCGGCCTGGGTGAGCCCAGTCTGAAGCTCGGGAATCGTCGCGCGCGTGCTCTCGAGCAGCGTCGAGGCCTGGGTGGGATCGAGCTCGGAGGTGGCCCCGTTCTTGAAGCGTGCCTGGGCGATGGTGAACGACTCTTCCTGCAGCTGGGCGTTCGTCTCGGTGTTGGCGATCAAGACCTGGTCGGTCCGGATGAGGACGTACGTGCGGGCCACCTCCGCCGTCAGCGAGACCAGCGCGGCGTAGTAATCGGCCACGGAGGCCTGCAGGCCGGCGGCCTCCGACTCGACGCCGCGCCGGTACTTCCCCCAGAAGTCGAGCTCCCAGGCGGCGTCGAACCCGACCTGGTAGTCGCCGAAGTGGCGCGGCAACCCCGGGAAGTAGCTGGGGCTGTTGGCGCTGATCCCGGAGTAGGCCGCCGTCCCCGAGACGGTCTGGATCTGGGGAAACTGCTGCCCGGTGGCGACGCCGAGCTGGGCGCGCGCCTCGAGGATGCGCAGCCCCGCGATCTGCAGCGGCAGGTTCTGCTGGTAGGCGAGCTCGATCAGGCGATCGAGCGTGGGGTCGGCCAGCGACTTCCACCACTGGCTGTCCGTCTCGGGCTGGAGCGCCAGGCGCTGGTCGCCCGCTCCGTGCCACGCCTCGGGCACGCTGGCCGCCGGCTTGGTGAAGTCCGGGCCCACCGCGCACCCGGCGAGCGCGAGGGGTAGGGCCAGCCCCGCGAAGGCGGCGCGGAGGGGGAGCGAATCGAGCGAGCGCCGTCGCATCTCGGTCATCCCATGATGTGGACGCCGCCGTCCACGTAGAGGGTATCGCCCGTCACCCGCCGGGCGTAGGGGGTCGCCAGGTAGGCGCAGGTGTAGCCGACGTCGTCGATGTCGCAGAGCTCGCCGAGGGGCGCGCGCTCGGCCGCCTCGTTGAGCAGCAGATCGAAGTCCTTGAGCCCGGAGGCGGCGCGCGTCTTGAGCGGCCCGGGCGAGATGGCGTGCACGCGGACGCCGCGCGGGCCGAGCTCGTGCGCCAGGTAGCGGCACGACGCCTCGAGCGCCGCCTTCACCGGCCCCATCACGTTGTAGTTGGCCACCACCTTCTCGGCGCCCCGGTAGGTCATGGCGAACATCGCGCCCCCCTCGCTCATGAGCGGCGCCGCCAGCCGGGCCATCCGGATGAACGAGTGGCAGGAGACGTCCATCGCCACCGCGAACCCCTCGGCCGAGCAGTCGAGGAGGCCCCCCTGGAGATCCTCCTTCGGGGCGAAGGCGATCGAGTGGACGAGGACGTCGAGGCGTCCCCAGCGGTCGGCGATGGCCCCGAATAGCGCCTCCAGTTGCCCGGGCTGGCGGACGTCCAGCGGCAGGATGATCGAGGCGCCGAGCGCCTCCGCCAGCGGCACGACGTGCGGGCGCGCCTTGTCGTTGAGGTAGGTGACGCAGAGGTCGGCCCCCACGGCGTGGAAGGCCCTGGCGCACCCGTAGGCGATCGAGTGCTCGTTGGCGACACCGACGACCAGCGCCTTCTTGCCGGCCAAAATCGGCGAGGGCGGCGAGGGCGGCGTCCCGGCGGGTCGCTCCATCGTCATCGGCCGCCACCCAGCAGATCGCGCGTGTGACGGGCGATCATCAGCTCTTCGTTGGTGGGGATCACCCAGGCCGCCACCCGGCTGCGCGCGGTGCTGATGCGCGGCCCCTGGGCGGCGTTTCCCTCGGGATCGAGCTCCAGCCCCAGCCAGGCCGCCTGCTGGCAGACCCGCTCGCGGATCGTCGGCGCGTTCTCGCCGATCCCGGCCGTGAAGATTACGGCGTCGAGGCCTCCCAGCGCGGCGGCCAGCGAGCCCAGCTCGCGCCCGATCCGGTAGACGAACAGCTCGATGGCCAGCGCCGCGCGCGCGTCCTTGGCGTCGAGCAGCACCCGCATGTCGCTGGAGAGCCCCGAGACGCCCAGCAGCCCCGACCGCTTGTAGATGAGCGTCTCCAGCGCGCGCGCGTCCATCCCGCGCTCGTCCATCAGGTAGAGCATCACGCCGGGGTCGAGGGTCCCCGAGCGGGTCCCCATGGGCAGTCCGTCGACGGCGGTGAACCCCATCGTGCTGGCCACGCTGCGGCCCGCGTCGAGCGCGCACATGCTGGCGCCGTTCCCCAGGTGCAGCACCACCGCCTTGCCCGCCCCGGCCCGGGCGTCGTACTCGGGGAGCACGGCGGCGATGTACTCGTAGGAGAGCCCGTGGAACCCGTAGCGGCGAACGCCGGCCTCCTCGAGCTCGAGGGGCAGGGCGAACATCTGCGCGACCCGCGGCTGCGTGCGGTGCATCGCCGTGTCGAAGCAGGCGACCTGCGGCAGCGCCGGCGCGCGCTGGAGCAGCATCCGGATGGGGGCCAGGTTGTGGGGGAGGTGGAGCGGCGCCAGCGGCACCAGCCGCTGCAGCCTCTCGACCGTCGCGGCGTCGAGCCGCACCGGGGCCGCGTGGTCGGGCCCGCCGTGAACGACGCGGTGGCCGACCGCCAGCAGCTGGTGGCGCCCTGCGTACTCCGTGCGGATCCAGTCGACCACCTGATCGAGCGCCCCCTCGTGCGAGAGGCCGGCCCCGCCGGGCCAGCGGCGCTCGGCCAGGACGCGGCCGCCGTCGTCCTCGGCGGTGAAGATCGGCGCGGTGGCGAGCTCGGCCACCTGCCCGCGGGCGATCGGGGAGAGGCTGCGGCCCGTCGCGCCGAAGAGCGAGAACTTGACGCTCGAGGAGCCGGCGTTGAGGACCAGGATGGCGTCCGACATCAGGCGATCGCTTTCTCCGCGCTCTCCCGCCGGGCCTGGGCCACCAGCGAGGCCACCGCGCAGGAGGCCAGCCGCGCGATCAGCGTGTCGGCGCGGCTGGTCAGGATGATGGGGACCTTGGCGCCCAGCACGATCCCGGCGGCGTCGGCGTGCGCCAGCATCGAGAGGCTCTTGGCCAGCATGTTCCCCGACTCCAGGTTGGGGACGATGAGGACGTTGGCCCGGCCGGCCACCGGCGAGCGGATCTTCTTGATGGCCGCCGCCTCGGGGCTGATGGCGTTGTCCAGCGCCAGCGGGCCGTCGAGCACCCCGCCCGTGATCTGCCCGCGGTCGGCCATCTTGCACAGCGCGCCCGCCTCGATGGTCGACGGGATCTTGGGGTTCACCGTCTCGACCGCCGAGAGGATGGCCACCCGCGCCTCGGGGAAGCCGAGCGCGCGGGTCAGGTCGATCGCGTTCTGGACGATGTCGACCTTCTCCTCGAGCGTGGGCGAGATGTTCACCGCGGCGTCGGAGATGACCAGCGCGCTCTCGTACGCCGGCACGTCGATCAGGAAGCAGTGGCTGAGGCGCCGCGCCGTGCGCAAGCCGGTGTCGCGCTTGACCACCGCGCCCATCAGCTCGTCGGTGTGGAGGCTCCCCTTCATGAGCGCCTCGGCGCGCGCCTCGGTCACCAGGCGGACGGCCAGCGCGGCGGAGGCGTGGCTGTGCGGCGCCTCGACGAGCTCGTAGGGCGACAGATCGAGCCCCAGCTCGCGCGCCACCGCGCGGATCCGGGCCGGCGGCCCCACCAGCAACGGCCGGATGAGGCCGCGCTTGGCGGCGTCGACGGCGCCGGTCAGCGAGGCGGCGTCGCAGGGGTGCGCGACCGCCGTCGGGACGGGAACCAGCCCGGCGGTGGCGGCGATCAGTCGGTCGTACTTTTCGTGGCTCACGGTGATGCCGTGCCGTTGTGGAGCAGCGCCTCGACCCGCTGGAAGCGGGCGCTCTGTTGCGGCGTCAGGTCGCCGCGGCTGCGCATGATGGTGCGGGCCTTCTCCAGCCCCTCCCGGGCGATCCGGCCGTCGGGCGCCAGCTTGGGGAGGGCGGCGATGGCCCGCTCCTCGTCGAGCGCCAGCACCAGCGCCTGCCGCTTGATGGCCGCCTGAAGGGCCGCCAGGGAGGGGACGTTCTCGGGCCGGAGCTCCTCGATCAGCCGGCGGATCAGGTTGAAGGGCCGCTCGTCGGCGACGTCGTTGGGGCGGAGGTAGAGCAGCAGGCGCGCCCAGGCGTCGATCAGGGTGCCGGTCTCGATCGACGCCTCGACCTCGCGGCGCTTCATCCGCGCCAGCTCCTCTCGCTCCCAGGTCGCGCGCCGGGGCGTGCGGCGCCCCAGGGACTCGGGATGCGCGCCGACGGCCCGGGCCAGCCAGGGGGACTCGTAGATCGACTTGAACAGGCGCTCCTCGAAGTCGTCGCGGGCGTCGCGGTAGCGATCGAGCGAGGCCTTGATCTGGCCGGAGAGGTCTCGCTCCCAGCGGAGGAAGGGGTTCTCCTCGGCGACCGGCCGGCGGTTGGCGCGCGCCAGCTCGGCGGCGGGGGCCACCCAGGCCATCGCGGGGTTGAGGTCCGAGAAGAGCCAGTGGTCGAGACGGACCGGGTTCATCATCCGCAAGGTGAAGGCGGTCAGCTCGTTCGTCCACGCGCGGACCAGCGGCGACACGAAGTCGTCGTACAGCCCCTGGTTGATCTGGGAGACCCGGTTCACGACCTCGAAGGCCCGCTCGTCCTCGCGGCCGTCGTCCAGCGCCAGGATGTCGTCGATGCCGCGGGGGACGAACTGGATCAGATAGCGCCCCGCGACGTGCTCGAACCCGGGCATCTCGGGGTGCGTGTCCTGGATGATCGCCTCGTAGAGGCCCGGCGGCAGGGTGTCGATGAGGTCGAGCGCGCTGCACAGCTCGCTGGTCTCGCGCCGGGCGACGCCCGCCGAGACGAAGATGCCCAGGTGCCCCACCTTCTCGTGCAGGCAGTAGACGATGGTCTGCTCGTTGAGCCGGATGTCGTCGGCGCTGGCGTAGAGGTCGGGGATCCAGTCGAGCGCCTGCTGCGGCGGCGTGATGTTGTCGCCCCAGGAGGCGAACACCACGATCGGCGAGCGGATGTTGCGCAGGTCGACGCCGTGCCGCCGGTCGAACGACTCGATCTCTCCGGCGGACAGCTTGTTGCCCACGAAGAGGTTCTGGACGATCCAGTCGATCTCCTCGCGGTTCATGGTGAAGTGACCGCCCCACCAGCGCTCGAACTCCAGGAAGCGCTCGCGCTCGGTGTCGACCTTGGCGTAGAGGTTGTAGAGCTTTCCCCAGTAGGTGTTGGCCGGGTTGAGCCGATCGAAGTTGTTGACCAGGTAGGCGCCGTCGAACTTGCCGTGGCCGAGATCGCTGAGGAACGAGGCGGTCCAGCTGCCGCCCAGGAGGCCGCCCAGATAGCGCATCGGGTTCTTGCCCTCGACGCCGGCCCAGTAGGAGAGCGGCGAGCCCGCCAGCAGGATGGGGCCGATCTCCCGGGGCAGCAGCGCGGCCAGCATCGCCAGCGCCCAGCCACCCTGGCAGTTGCCGATCAGGAACGGCCGCCCCTCCGCCTCCGGGTGGAGCTCGTTGACCTTGCGCAGGAAGGCGATCTCCGCCGCCGAGACCGACTCGATGGTCTGCCCCGCGACCGGCTGGGGGAAGAACGTCACGAAGTAGCAGGGGTGCCCCTGGCGGAGCGCGATGCCGACCTCGCTGTCGATCTTGAATCCGCCGATGCCGGGGCCGTGCCCGGCGCGCGGGTCGATCACCACGAACGGCCGCCGGCGCGCGTCGGTGGGCGGGTCGTCGGGCCCGGGCTTGATGCGGACCAGGGCGTAGTTCGCCGGCTTGTCGAGCTCGCGGCCGTCGAGGACGGTCTCGTAGTCGAACACCAGGACGGGCGGCTTGCCCGACCGCTCGTGCTCGAGGTACTGGTTCCCCCGCTCGCGCAGCACGTCCCAGGTCAGGACCATCCGCTGCCAGGCGTCCAGCAGGTAGGCGCTGGCCGCGCCGGGATCGGCCAGCGCTTGCCAGGGGTCGGGCGTCGTGGACGGCTCGGGCACCTTCGCAGAACCTCCGTCTGCCCAATACTGAGGTCGCGGTCTCGGTGCGGAACCTCGCCTCCGAGATGCTCCCGAGAATCGTCGAGCGCCTTACGCGCGCCCGCTCAGAAGCGCTCGGGGACGAAGTTCCGGCCCGCCAGCGAGGCCTGGTCGTCGTAGCGGTGCTTGGTCCCCCGCCTGGGGAGCTTGGGCTTGTCGCGCCGCAGGCGCTTCCAGGGGACCAGCCCGAGGATGTGGGCGATGCAGTTGAGGCGCGCCAGCCGCTTGTCGTCCGAGCGCAGGATGTACCAGGGGGCGTGCTTGGTGTCGGTGGCCGCCAGCATCTTGTCGCGCGCGCGCGAGTACTCGTACCAGCGCGGCCAGGACTGCAGGTCCATCGGCGACAGCTTCCACTGCCGCAGCGGATCCTCGATCCGTGCCCGCATGCGGCGCTCCTGCTCCTCCTGCCCGACCTCCAGCCACAGCTTGATGAGCTGGATCCCGCTGCCGACGATCAGCTCCTCGATGAACGGGCACAGCTCCAGGAAGCCGCGGTACTGCTCCTTGCTGCACAGGCCCATGACGTGCTCGATGCCGGCGCGGTTGTACCAGCTGCGGTCGAACACCACGATCTCGCCCGCCGCCGGGAACCGCTCGATGTAACGCTGCAGGTACATCTGCGTCTTCTCGCGATCCGAGGGGGCAGGGAGGGCCGCCACCCGGAAGACGCGCGGGCTGACCCGCTCGGTGAGCGCGCGGATGGTCCCGCCCTTGCCGGCCGTGTCGCGCCCCTCGAACACGATGATGATCCGGTGGCCGACCTCCTTGACCCACTCCTGCATGGTGCAGAGCTCGCCCTGCAGCTCGCGCAGCTTCTTCTGGTAGGCCTTGCGCTTCATGGGGGCACCTCAGGTCGGGTGGGCGTCGATCGCTGCGTCTTCCAGGTCCAGGGCCCCGCGGCCGTCCCAGGCCTCGGGGGCGAGCAGGCCGGCCAGGTCGCCGACCACCCGGTCGGCCCCCCGGCGGCGAAGCTCGGCCGCCTGTCCCAGCCGGTCGATCCCCACGACGTAGGCGAAGTGGCCGGCGCGCCCGGCCGCCACCCCCTCGAGGTCGTCGTCCAGCACCACGGCGTGCTCCGCCGCGACGCCCAGGGCCTGCGCCGCGGCGAGGAAGACGTCCGGGGCCGGCTTGCCGCGCAGGTTCTCCAGCTGAGCGTGGCCGGCGTCGATCCAGACGTCGCACAGGTCGGCCAGGTCGGCCGACCGCAGCACCTCGCGGGCGTGCGTGCTCGAGGAGACGACGCCGATCCCCAGGCCGGCGTTGCGCGCCGCCTGGAGGTAGCGCACCGACCCCTCGTAGGTCTCCAGCCGCTCGCGCGCCAGGAGATCGACGAAGATGTCTCCCTTCTGACCGACCAGGGCGTCGACCGTCTGGTCCGGCAGCTCGATGTCCCGGGCTGCCAGAAAAGCGCGGACGGCCTCGCGCGGCAGCCGCCCGTCGAAGTTGCGGCCGTAGTCGTGAATGGGGTCGAACGGCACGAAGGGCTGGCCGGCGGCGCGCGCCCGGGCACGCAGGTAGTGATCGAACAGGCGCTTCCACGCCTCGGCGTGCAGGCGCGCCCCCTGCGTGAGGACACCGTCCAGGCCGAACAGGCAAGCGCGGGCGCGCGGTGGCAGCCCCAGACCGGTCCGGGCCAGCGGCGGCTGGTCGAGGATGAAGGTCAGGGCGGCGTGCGCGAAGCCGTCGTCCTCGTTCGAGCGCGTCACGTGGCGGGCCACCGCCTGCACCTCGGGCCCGGCGTTGCCCATCGCGACGCTGAGCCCCGACAGGCGCAACATCGGCACGTCGTTGGGCATGTCGCCGATGGTGGCCACCTCGTCCAGCGACAGCCCCAGGATCCGCGCGGCCTCGCGCACCACCATCCCCTTGTTGGCTTCGGGGTGCGTGACGTCGAGGTAGAAGGGTGTCGAGCGCGCCGCCGAGGCGTCGGCCCCCAGCGCGGCGTTCAGCTCGGCCTCGCAGCGCGCGACCAGGGCGCGGTCCTCGCCGACGCCCACGATCTTGATGGCTCCGTCGAGGACGCCGTGCAGGTCGCTGGTGACGACCGGGTCGAACCCGACGTTGCTCCGCTCGCGCGCCACGCGGAACGCGTCGGCGCGGCGCAGGAACCAGCCGATCCCCTGGTAGATCCAGACGTCGAGCCCGGACGCGAGCAGGCGGTCGACCGCCCAGCGGGCGACGGGCGGCGCGATGGTCCGCTGGGAGAGCACCGTCGTGAGGTCGGACTTCACGAACATACCGCCGTTGAAGGCGGCGACCGGGGCGGTGAGCTTGAGGGGCGCGATGAACGCCGCCATTCCGCGCGGAGGGCGCCCGCTGGTGATGGTGAACCGGACGCCGGCGTCGCGCAGCCGGTCGACCGCCTGGCAGGTCGCGGCCGAGAGCGTCTTGGTCGGCGTCAGCAAGGTCCCGTCGACGTCGGCGATGAGCAGCTTGATCCGCGGCTCTGCTTCGGGGCCGTCGCTGGGCATCGACTCCCACGATGAGCATCGCACGCGCGGTCGCGCTGTCAGCCGGTCTTGGATTCCGGCTGGACCATCGTCAGGCGCGGAGAGCGTCACTAACTTCTTCGAAAGAGAGAGGCGGCGCGACCATGACGCCGGAGCTGGAGACAATGGCCCGGGCGATCGTCGCCGACGGCAAGGGGATCCTGGCCGCCGACGAGCGGGCCTCGACGCTGACCAAGCGCCTGGGGGCGCACGCCATCGAATCGACGCCCGAGAGCCGCCGCGACTACCGCGAGATGTTCTTCAGCGCGCCGGAGCTCCCGGCCTTCATCGGCGGGGTCATCCTGCAGGACGAGACGATCCGGCAGCGGAGCTCGAGCACCGGCGCGCCGCTCCTGAGCCTGCTCGTCGACCGCGGCGTCATCCCCGGGATCAAGGTCGACGACGGGGCGCGACCGCTGGCGGGCGCGCCTGGCGAGCTCTGCACCGAGGGGCTGGATGGGCTGCGCGGCCGCCTCGAGGAGTATCGCCGGCTGGGCGCCCGCTTCGCCAAGTGGCGGGCGGTGTTCGGGATCGCCGAGGGGCGCCCGACGTCGAGCTGTCTCCGCGCCAACGCCGACGCGCTGGCGCGCTACGCCGCCCTCTGCCAGGAGCAGGGCCTGGTTCCGATCGTCGAGCCCGAGGTGCTGATGGACGGCGGCCACACCATCGATCGCTGCGAAGAGGTGACCGGGCGGGTCCTGCAGTCCGTGTTCGACGCGCTCTACGAGCAGAACGTCGCGCTGGAGGGGATGCTGCTGAAGCCGAACATGGTGACCGCGGGCCGCGATTGTCCCTGGCAGGCGACGGTCGAGGAGGTCGCGACGGCGACGCTGCGGGTGCTGGCGCGGCATGTCCCTCCGGCCGTCCCGGCGGTCGTCTTCCTGTCGGGCGGCCAGAGCCCCGTGCTGGCGACCGAGCACCTCTCCGCCATCAACCAGCTCCCGGGGCCCAAGCCGTGGAGGTTGAGCTTCTCCTACGGCCGGGCGCTGCAGGACGAGGCGATGGAGCTGTGGCACGGGCGCCGCGAGAACGTGGGCGCCGCACAGCAGGCCTTCGCCCACCGCGCCAAATGCGACAGCGCGGCGGCGCTGGGCCGGTACCGCGCCGAGATGGAGACCGACTCCGCCCTGGGCGCGGCGCTGCACTAGATCCGAGACCACCACCAACCGGGGAGACGCCGTGGCACAGCCGACCATCACGCGAGATCAGGGGACGACACGCGCGCGAGGCACTCCGCTCTCCGCCCGGGAGAGCGCGCGGGCCTCGACGGGACGCGGCGACGACGGCGAGCGCGAAAAGGCGCAGGGCGCCGGGCCGCTCTCCCTGCGCGAGCTGGAGCTGACGCACGCCTACTGGCGGGCCTGCAACTACCTCTCGGCCGGGATGATCTACCTGCAGGACAACCCGCTCCTGCGCCGGCCGCTCGGGCCGGAGGACATCAAGCAGCGGCTGCTCGGCCACTGGGGGGCCAGCCCGGCGCTCTCGTTCGTCTGGGTTCACCTCAATCGCCTCATCGTCAAGGACGACCTGGACGTCATCTTCGTGGCCGGTCCGGGCCACGGCGCGCCGGGCGTGCTGGGGCCGACCTACCTCGAGGGGACCTACTCGGAGATCTATCCGGACAAGAGCCCCGACGAGGCGGGCATGCGGCGGTTCTTCAAGCAGTTCTCCTTCCCCGGTCACATCGGCAGCCACGTCACCCCGGAGACGCCGGGCTCGATCCACGAAGGGGGCGAGCTCGGCTACAGCCTGTCGCACGCCTACGGTATGGCGTTCGACAACCCCGAGCTGATCGTCGCATGCGTCATCGGCGACGGCGAGGCGGAGACCGGGCCGTTGGCGACCGCCTGGCACTCGAACAAGTTCCTCAACCCGGAGCGCGACGGCGCGGTGCTGCCGATCCTGAACCTCAACGGGTACAAGATCGCCAACCCCGCCATCCTGGCCCGCATCAGCCGCGAGGAGCTGGCGTCGCTGTTCGTGGGCTACGGGTACGAGCCCCTGTTCGTCGAGGGGAGCGATCCGCTGGTGATGCACCAGATGATGGCCGAGACGCTCGAGCGGGCCGTGGAGCGCATCCGGGCGCTGCAGCGGGAGGCGCGCCGCTCGGTGTCCCCCTCGCGCCCGCGCTGGCCGGTCATCGTGCTGCGGACGCCGAAGGGGTGGACGGGGCCGAAGGAGCTCGACGGGCACGCCATCGAAGGATCCTGGCGCGCGCACCAGGTCCCGATCGCCGACGTCCGCCAGAACCCGGCCCACCTCAAGATCCTGGAGAAGTGGATGCGGAGCTATCGCCCCGAAGACCTGTTCGACGGGTGCGGGGCGCTGATCCCCGAGCTGCAGGCGCTGTCGCCGCGGGGACCCCGGCGGATGGGCGCCAACCCGCACGCCAACGGCGGCGTCCTGCGCCGGGCGCTCCGGCTGCCCGACTTCCGCGACTACGCGGTGCCGGTCACGACGCGGGGGACGAATCTGCACGAGAACACCAAGCCGCTGGGCGAGTTCCTGCGCGACGTGCTGCGCGAGAACCCCGGCAACTTCCGGGTCTTCGGCCCCGACGAGACCGCCTCCAACCGGCTGCAGGCCGTCTACCAGGCCAGCAAGAAGGTCTGGATGGCCGACCTGCTGCCGCAGGACGCCGACGGCGGCGAGCTGTCGCGCGACGGCCGCGTCATGGAGATGCTGTCCGAGCACACGCTGCTCGGGTGGCTCGAGGGGTACCTGCTCACCGGGCGGCACGGCCTGTTCCACACCTACGAGGCGTTCGCCCACGTGGTCGATTCGATGTTCAACCAGCACGCCAAGTGGCTGGACATCAGCAAGAACCACGTGAAGTGGCGGGCGCCGGTCCCCTCGGAGAACATCCTGCTCTCCTCGACGGTCTGGCGGCAGGACCACAACGGGTTCTCGCACCAGGACCCGGGCTTCATCGACCTCGTGACCAACAAGTCGGCGTCGGTGACCCGCATCTACCTGCCGCCCGACGCCAACACGCTGCTCTCGGTGGCCGACCACTGCCTGCGCAGCACCGACTACATCAACGTCATCGTGGCCGACAAGCAGAAGCACCTGCAGTTCACCACCATCGACGAGGCGGTGGTCCACTGCACCAAGGGGCTCGGCATCTGGAAGCGCGCCAGCACCGACGAGGGGGCCGAGCCGGACGTGGTGCTCGCCTCGTGCGGCGACGTGGCGACGCTGGAGGCGCTGGCCGCGGCGGCCATCCTGCGCGAGTACGCCCCCGACCTGAAGCTGCGGTTCGTGAACGTCGTCGACCTGTTCAAGCTGCAGCCGGCCTCGGTCCACCCGCACGGCTCGTCGGACAGCGAGTTCGATGGCCTCTTCACCGCCGACAAGCCGATCATCTTCAACTTTCACGGCTACCCCTGGCTGATTCACCGGCTGGCCTACCGGTTCAAGGGGCACGACCACATGCACGTGCACGGCTACCAGGAGAAGGGGAACATCAACACGCCGTTCGAGCTGGCGATGCTGAACCAGACCTCGCGCTTCCACCTGGTCATCGACGTCATCGACCGGGTCCCCCAGCTGCGCGCGCGCGCCGGGCACCTCAAGGAAGAGATGCGCAACGCCATCATCGAGAACCTGGCCTACGCGCACGAGCACGGGATGGACCGGCCCGAGATCAGCGACTGGACCTGGCCGGGCTGACCCGGCGGCTTCGGCGCGCGGTCAGCGCTTGCGCGCGTCGCCCTTGCGGATGAAGAACAGGCTCACCGCCAGGATCAGGATCGCCACCGGGAGGATGAGCGCCGACCAGGCCAGCGGGGAGAACAGGTCGCGGATGAGGTCCGACAGCCCGACGATGAGGAGCGTCGTCAGGATCGTCTCCCACAGCATGATCTTGAGCTCGCTGATGCTCTCGATGCGCAGCCAGTTCGGGAGGTTGCTGGCGTCGGCGGGGGTGAGCTGGAGGAAGAACAGCTTGGCGATGCCGAGCGCCAGCACCATGAGCACCAGCGAGATGAACAGGAAGTCGAGCGAGTGCAGGATCTCGACCCCCGGACGCGACATCGCGGAGGCGGGCTGGCTGAACATGTGCCAGTAGGCCTCGATCGCCACGCGGGTGCCCATCACCAGGAAGGCCACCGAGTGCAGGATCGAGATCAGCACGATCACGACGGCGACGTAGCGGACCTTGAGCAGTTGCTGGAACATGCCTGGAGAGCGCGACCTGTCTCTCGATCTTCTGGGGGCCGGGTCGAGAGCGGGCAACGCCGGTGCGCGGATTACGGCGGATTCTTACGGGCGCCGCGCAAATCAAGGAATGCCGCCCCCGGGCTGCCCTTGCTCGAGGGGGGACGGGCGACACCTTCCCTAGGTGGCGCGCGTTCTCTCCTGGTTCGAGGGGCAGCCGTTCATCCTGCTGTTCCTCGTGGTGGCGGTGGGCTACGGGCTCGGGCGGGTGAAGGTGAAGGGGATCGGCCTCGGCGCCACCGCGTCGTCGCTGCTGGTCGCCCTGGCCGTCAGCCTGCTGGGCGCCTCGCTGGGGGTGAAGATCGCCATCCCCGCGCTGGCCAGCACGATCTTCTTCAACGTCTTCATGTTCTCGGTGGGGATGAAGGTGGGGCCGCAGTTCCTCACCGGGCTGCGCCGCGACGCCGCGAAGTTCATCTTCTTCGGGCTGTTCATCCCGCTGGCCTCGGCGGGGCTCATGCTGGCGATGCGGGCGGTCGTGCACCTGCCCCCCGGCCTGCTCCCGGGCATCCTCGCCGGCGCCACCACGGCCACGCCGGGGCTGGGCGCGGCCGAGGCGGCCTACGGCGCGGTCGCGGGACCGGGCCGCGGCGACGCGCTCTCGAACCTCTCGACGGCGTTCGCCTTCTCCTACTGCATCAGCACGATCGCCTTCATCCTCCTCATGCGCGTGCCCGACCTCCTGGGGCGGAGGTCGGCCGCGGCGGCGCAGACCTTCGAGGCGAAGATCCGCACCTCGATGTCGAGCCCGCTGCCCGGGACGGCCGACGAGTTCCTGGGCGGCCCGCTGCCGGTCTCGCGCCGGTCGTACCAGATCGAGAGCCCGCGCCTGTGCGGCCGCAGCCTGGGCGAGCTGCGCCGCACCTACCCGCTGGTGGCGATCGAGCGCGTGCTGCGCGGGGGCAAGATGTTCGAGCCGGCGGACGACATCGTGCTGCAGCCGCACGACACCCTGGCGCTCTATGGCCGCATCCCGCTGCTGGTGATGGCCTCCGCCGCGATCGGCCCGGAGGTGGAGATCCCCGAGCTGCGCGAGATCGGCTCGGAGACCGCCGACGTGGTGGTGCACCGCAAAGAAGGCTTCAAGACAGGGTACGACCGCACGCTGCAGGAGCTGGCGGGGGACGTGGGGCACGGACTCTTCCTCAACGCCATGTTCCGTGGCGGCCACGAGATCCCGCACGGGCCCGAGACCGTCGTCCGGCGCGGCGACGTCCTCCGCGTCACCGGGGCCCCCTGGCGCATCAAGACGATCGAGAGACACATCGGCAAGGTGATCCGACCCAGCGTGAGCACCGACCTCGTGACCGTCGCGCTGGGGCTGGTGCTGGGCGGCGCGCTGGGCGCGGTGACGATCCCGCTCGGGGCGCTCAAGATCTCGGTCGGCGCCGCCGTGGGCCTGCTGCTGGTCGGGATCGCGCTCAGCATATTGCGCACGCGGCAGCCGGGGCTGGGGGGCCCCTTCCCCGAGCCCGCGCGCCAGCTGCTGGAGGACATGGGCCTCAACATCTTCATCGTCGTCATGGGCCTCAACGCCGGGGCAGGGGTGGCGGCGGCCTTGACGGGCGCCGCGCTGGTCCCGATCGTGGCCGGGACCTTCGTCGTCGGTCTGTTGCCGCCGGTGGTCGCCTGGCTGATCGGGGTCTACGTCTTCAAGATGAACGACGCCCTCCTGCTGGGCGCGGTGGCGGGCGGCCGCTGCAACAGCCCCGGGATGCGGGCGGCGCAGGAGATCTCGCTCAGCAACGTCCCGGCGATCTCCTATCCGGTGACGTTCGCCATCTCGAACGTCGTGCTCACCGTGGGCAGCTACGTGTTCGCGCTGTTCGGTTGAGGGCGCCGGAGCTCGGTGGTGATCCGCCGCAGCAACGCGAAGTCGACCGGCTTGACCAGGTGGTGGTGGAAGCCGGCCTCGGTCGAGCGCTGGACGTGCTCCTCCTGGCCGTAGCCGCTCAGCGCGACCAGCGCGGCGCTGTGGTGGCCGGCGTCGCGCAGGCGGGCCGCCACCGCGTACCCGTCCATGCCCGGCAGGCCGATGTCGAGCAGCACCAGCTCGGGACGGATGGCCTCGGCGGCGGCGAGGGCCCCCGGGCCGTCGTGCGCCACCTGCACCTGGTGTCCGAGCAGCTCGAGCAGTCGGCCCAGCGCGCGGGCCGCGTCGACGTTGTCGTCCACCACCAGCACGCGCAGAGGCCCCGCGGGCGGGCGCCCCGCGGCGGGCGGCGGGGGTGGCGCCTCGTCGCGCGCCTCCGGGGCCGAGAGCGGCAGCCGCACCACGATCTCGCTCCCCAGCCCCGGCCCCTCGCTGAAGGCCCGCACCGAGCCGCCGTGCAGCTTCACCAGCGTGCGCACCATGGTGAGGCCGATCCCCAGCCCCCCCTGCGCGCGGTCCAGCGAGCGGGTCTCCTGCACGAACAGGTCGAACACGCGGTCGAGGAGCTCGCCGGTCATCCCGGCGCCGTCGTCCCGCACGACGACCACCGCCTCGCTCCCCTCGACAGAGACGGCGACCGAGATGTGTCCGCCCACGTCGCTGTACTTGGCGGCGTTGTTGATGATGTTGGCGAACACCTGCACGAGGCGCGTCGGATCGGCCTCCAGCGGCAGCGGCCGCGCGGGCGGCCGCATCGACAGGTGCTGGCGCTTCTCCGTCATGATCGGGCGGCTCACCTCGACCGCCTGGGACAGGAGCGCGCCCAGCTCGACGCGCTCGGTCCGCAGCTGGATCTTCCCCCGGCTGACGCGCGACACGTCGAGCAGGTCGTCGAGCAGCCGCTTCATGTGCTGCACCTGACGCGCGATCACGGCGCGGAACTTGGCGTGAAGCTCGGTCTGGTCGGGCGCGGCGCACTCCAGGACCTCGACCGCGTTCAGGATCGGCGCCAGCGGGTTGCGCAGCTCGTGGGCCAGCATGGCCAGGAACTCGTCCTTGCGCCGGTCCGCCTCCTTGAGCTCCAGCTCGGCGCGCTTGCGCTCGGTGACGTCCTGGACGGTCCCCAGCATGCGCACGGGGCGCGCGGCCCGGTCGTACTCCACGCGGGTCCAGGAGTGCAGGAGGCGCACGCTGCCGTCGGGGCGGACGATGCGGTACTCCTTCTCGAACGGCTCGCCGCGCTGGACGCCGGCGCTGGCGAGGCCGCGCGTGATCTCCCGATCCTCGGGGTGGACCGACTGGTAGAACAGCGCCTGCGTCGGCTGCACGGCGCCTGGTTCATGGCCGAAGATGCGGAACGTCTCGTCCGACCAGCGCAGCGCGCCTCCGTCGGCGCGGTGGTCGGCGCCCAGCGTCACCTCCCAGCTCCCGACGTGCGCGGTCGACTGCGAGTGCTCGAGCAGGTGCTCGCTCCGGCGCAGCGCCGCCTCGGCCACCCGGATCTCGCTGATGTCGTTGACCAGCGCGACCAGGCCGCGCACGCGCCCGTCGGCGTCGACGTGGGGGACGTAGGTGGCGCGGATGTCGCGCGCCGGCCCGCTCTTGTAGACCAGACGATTTTCGAAGGTGACCTCCTCGCCGCCGAGGACCCGCTCGACGTAGGGGCGGATGGCCGTCCAGACCGCCGGTCCGAGCACCTCGCTGGCGTGGCGCCCGCGCACCGCCTCGGGCGCCGTTCCGAACCAGCGCCGGTAGCTCTCGTTGACCCAGACGTAGCGCGCGTCGGCGTCGACGTAGGCCATCAGCGCCGGGACCGCGTTGGTCACGAAGCGGAGCCGGTCGGCGTTGTCGGCGACCGCCGCCTCGGCCGCGACGGTGGCGGTCACGTCGTCGAGCACGAACAGGACGCGGCCGTCGGGCAGCCGGCGCGCCCGCGCGTCGGCGAGCAGGGAGTGGCCGGCCTTGTGACGCAGCCGGCGCCGCGTCGTCTGCCGGTCGGGCCCGGCGGTCGGATCGGCCGGCACCGGGTCGGGGTGCGCGATCGCGTCGATGGGCCCGCCCACCAGCTCGGCGGGGGCGAAGCCCAGCATCGCGGTCGCCGCACGGTTCACCGCCAGCAGCGTGCCGGCGGCGTCCGTCACCAGCACCGGCACGGGAAGCTCGTCGACCAGATCGGGCACCGCGACCGGCCTCACGCGGGGACTCTCGCCCGGCGCGACCTCCGGGGCAAGCGCCGTCGATGCGGCATTCCGGGCGCCTCCGGCTAGAGTTGTACGGAATGAGGCAGGAAGCGATCTTCGCGCCCGTGAGCGCGCTGGCGATCTGGACGCTGGGGGTCCTCACCATGACCGGCCTCCGGCGCGTCTTCGCCGTGCGCGCGCGGCGGGTGCCGGCGAAGGCGTTTCGCTACGGCGAGAGCGCGGACGTTCCGGACGAGCTGCGGGTCTGGAACCGGAACTTCGTGAACTTGCTCGAGACGCCGCTGCTGTTCTACGTCGTCAGCATCGCGTTCTACGTGACGCGAAACGTGTCGCCGGCGGTGGTGAGGCTGGCCTGGGTCTACGTGGCCCTCCGGGTCCTGCACTCGATCGTGCACCTCACGGTGAACCGGATCGTCGTCCGCTTCTCCGTCTTCGCCGCCTCGATCACCGTGCTGGCCTGGCAATGGCTCAGCTTCGCCCACCGCTTCCTCTGAAGGACGCGGGTGTAATCTCTACCGGCATGCCCCTCATCACCTGTCCGGACTGCGGCCACCAGGTCTCCACCTCGGCGGCGGTCTGCCCGCAGTGCAACCGGCCGATGTCGCCTCAGCTGGCGTCACCGACGGCGGCCGCGCCCGCCGCCGAGCAGGTGGTGTGGGAGGGCGTCCCCTCGCTGAAGGCGCTGCTGGTCGAGATCGTCACCACCGCGGTCTACGCCGTGGTGCTGCCCATCGCCGCGGTGCTGGCCTTCGATCCGGTCCTGTCGTTGGTGGGCGGCCTCGGCACCGCGACGGCGAACCTGGTGGCGGAGAGCCGTCCGACCATCAAGCTGGCCGTGATCGGCGCCGTGGCCCTCGTCGTCGGCGCGCGCCTGGCGAAGCTGGCCTGGCACGTGGCGGTCCTGCGCAGCCACCGTTACCGGATCTCCAATCAGCGGATCGTCGTCGAGACGGGCGCGTTCGGGAAGCGCATCGACGAGATCGACATGCGCACCGTCGAGGACATCGAGTTCCAGCAGCGGTTCCTCGAGCGCCTGCTGGGCATCGGCCAGATCGCCATCGTCGCCGCTGACAAGCAGATGTCCCGCTTCCGCCTGCTGGGCATCGAGAACCCGCGCGAGCTGCGCGAGCTCATTCGCGCCAAGGCCTTCCAGGCGACGCAGGGCCAGCTCTTCACGCGCGGCACCTGACGCCGCCGGCCGGCCGGCGCCTCACCCGGCGTGGAGGCCGGTGACGACGGCGCGGGCGATGTCGTCCAGCCAGCCCCGCGCGCGTTCGACCTCCGCCGCGCGCAGCCCCTGCACCCACTTCACGTGGTCGACCTCGGGCGCGGCGTCGACGGCGAGCGGGCAGGGCGGGACCTCCGGCGGCGGCAGCTCGCTGAGCGCGCGCCCGCGCTCGGCGAGGTAGCTCGCGAGGCGGGTCAGGCGCTCGGCCAGGCAGAGGTCCAGGTTGCGCAGCGCCTCCTCGTAGATGACGGCCAGCGCCGTGGCGCCGGCGGCGCGCGCACGGCCCAGGCGAACCGCCCGGTACCAGGCGCGCAGCGCGTGGAGGTTGGCGATGTAGAGGACGTTCTTGTGCGCCACGGCCTCGACGCGCTCGTCGCGCGCCCCGTCGAGCGGATCGTCCACCGCGGGGGCAGGCTGGACGACGAGGCGCCCGGAGGGGACGTCGCGGCGCACGACCTGACCGGCGCCGGTGATGCTTCCGTACCCGACCGCGCGCGGCCCGACCAGGCCGGCGGAGCCGCCCAGGAAGATCCGCTTCTCGCGCAGAAAGACCCCGTCGATCGCGTCGCCGACCAGGGAGGCGGTCGCCTTGTCGCCCGACTTGCCCCAGGGGGTGAAGTTGAAGTGGATGAAGCCGCTGCCGACCTCGGAGTGGTCCTTGCGCGAGGTCCCCCCGGCCATGAGCACGTCGCAGAAATTGATGAGGCTCCCCAGCGTGACGAAGCCGAGCAGGATGGTCTGCTTGAGCCCGACGGCGTGGGCGGTCGAGGCCTCCTCCTCCAGCAGCGTCCCCTCGCGGACGTGGGCGGCGCCGCCCAGCGAGGCGCCGCGCAGCAGGACCGCCCCCTTGGCGTAGCCGCTGGCGATCGAGGCCCGCTCGCCGAGGACGCTGTCGACCAGCGTGGCCGGGCCCTCGGTGCCGACCTCGGCCCCGGCGCCGAGGAACGTGCGCCGTCCCTGGAGGCGCGCGCCGGGGAAGAGCGTGGCGGTGGGATCGATGCGGGTGGGGTCGACGTCGGCGGCGACGAAGATCTGGCCGGGATCGATCACCCGGACGCCGCGATCGAGGAGGGCCTGTACCGGCGCGGTCGGCATGGGGCTGAGCCTACCGACGGGGGTGGCGGCGGCGCAAATTTGTCTCTCGTCGGGTCTGCCGTCGGGTCCTGGCCGCTCGTGTGGTAATCGTGAGCGGTGACCCCGGCGCTGGTGCTCTTCGATCTCGACGGGACGCTGGTCGACTCGGCGCCCGACATCGCCCGGGCGCTGGCCGCGGCGCTGGCGGAGACCGGCATCGATTCGCCGCCGCTCGAGGTGGTCAAGCGGATGGTCGGCGACGGCGCGCGCCAGCTGGTCCGGCGCGCGCTGCTGGCGGCGCGCCGGAGCGACCCGGCGCTCGAGGAGGCCGTGTTCGGGCGCTTCCTGGCCAGCTACCGCGACAACGTTTGCGTCGACACACGCCTCTACCCCGGGGTGGAGGCGGGGCTGGCGTCGCTGCGCGCGGGGGGGGCGGCACTGGCGGTCATCACCAACAAGCCGGGCGACATGGCGCGCGCGCTCCTGCGGCGGCTGGGGGTGGCGGCCGAGCTGGAGGCGATCATCGGCGACGGCGACGGGTTCCCCCGCAAGCCCGATCCGGCGGCGGCGCTCTCGGTCCTCGAGCGGGTGGGGGCTTCCCCGGCCGACACGGTGGTGGTCGGCGACGGCCTCCCCGACATGCGGCTCGGACGGGCGCTCGGCGCGCTGACCATCGCCGCCGCCTGGGGCTACGTCGCCGCCGCTGACCTGCAGGCCGAGGGGCCGGCGCTGCTGGCCGGCTCGTTCGAGGTGGCCGTCTCGGCGATCAGGCGGCGGTAGCGGCGCTCAGTTCGGGCGGCTCGAGCGGCCCCGCGCGCCCCACATGGCGTCCCATCCGCGGCGGTACGAGTCGGTCGAGACCTGCGCGGGGCCTCCGGACGAGGCCGGCTCAGCGTCCGGCTCGGTCGGCAGCTCGGTCTTGACGTCGAACAGGAAGGGAACGTCCTCGCGGCGGCGCAGCGAGATCACCTCGCCCGTGAGCGGTTTGCCGTCGACCAGCGGCTGGACGATGCCGGCCTCGATGGCGCCATCCTCCGAGCGGCGGCGCAGGATGTGGAGGCCCCGTTCGTCCTTGCCGCACACCGCGGCGACGTCCGTGAACGGTTTGGGCCGGCGTTTATTCCCCACTTGTCGATTGTGCCACCAATTGCCCGGTTCATCGACGTCTTCCTCGAAGCCCGGGCGGGGCCGACCGGGCGAAGCCTGCCGTCTGGAAGGGCGGTCACGCAAGAACCGTCACAGGTTCGAGACGACCGCGCGATTGCGCAATTCGCCGCCGGCGAATTGGACTGCGGCCACGGTCGAGTTGCGGTAATGTTCTGGGCACGACGATGAAGCGACAACTCTTGTTGGCAACGATGGTGATGGGATTTGCGGCGGCCGGTTGCGTGCACACTGGCTTCACGCCCACGACGGGGCTGGCGCTGGCGGCACGGCCCTCGAACTGTTACCTGGACATGATCTTCCAGGGCCGGCCGGCGTACCCGTATATCGTGCTGGGTCAGATCAACACCGATTCGACGGCGCCCGGTCTGTTCGCGCTCGGAGAGAGCAACGACGTCGCGATTCAACGGATGAAAGAGCAGGCCTGCGCGGTCGGCGCCCACGGACTGATGAACGTCGGGGCCAACAGCCAGGGCACCTGGACGGGCAACGGTTACTCCAAGAGCACCAGCGGTGGGTCGGTGGCGTTCGTCTACGTCGATCCGGCCGGCCGGCCGCTGCCGCCGCCGAACGCGCCGCGGGTGATCATCCAGCCGGGGGCCTACCCGAACCCGGTCGCCGCGGCGGCCCCGCCGCCGCCCCCTCCCGCTGGTCCGCCGCAGCAGTAAGCCGACAGCGATGCGGCCCGCTCAGGCGCCCGCTCGGGCGCCGTAGCGGCGCGCGAGATGCGCGGTCACGGCCTCGAGCACCCGGTCCTGTGAGCCGACCGGCGTGAACGTGTGGTCGGCGCCCCGGATGTCGATGCGCACGAACCCGGCCGCGCTCCCCAGCGCCCGCATCTCGCCGGCGTAGTGCGTGTCGACGTAGGCGATCCCCGGATCCCGGAGGCTCACCACCAGCAGCGTGTCGACGGTCGCGTCGACCATCGAGCGCAGCGCGGCCGGGACGCTCGCCACCGTGGGCCCGGGCGGCTCGCTGCTCGAGGACTCCACGGCCTTGAGGTCCAGCATGCAGAAGGTCCGCGGGTTCATGATCACCGCCGTCGCCACCCGCCGATCGCGCGTTCCCAGCTGGAACGCATAGTCGCCGCCCGAGCAGAGGCCGGCGATGACGACCCGCTCGTTCGCCTTGACGCCCAGAGCGTCGATCGCCTGGGCCAGGTCGTCGAGCCCGCTCGGCGGATAGGTGACGTTCTCGTCGGTGTCGGGCGCCGCGGGGCTGTCGCCGATGCCCGAGAGATCGACGCGCAGCACGTCGAAGCCGAGCGCCGACCACCGCCGCGCCATGCGGGCGTAGAGACGGTGCGGGCCCGAGCGGTTCACGCACCCCGCGTTGGTGAGGACGATGGGCGGCGGCGCCGGGCGATCGAGGCCCGCCGCCCGGGGCGTGAAGATCCCGAACAGCGGCCGCTGGCCGAACACCAGCGGCCGCTCGCCCGACGGGCCGGACAGCACCGTCGCCGGCCCGGGCGGCGGCCCGGCGGGAGCCGGGACATCCGGGTACCGCTCGGCGAGCCACGACCCGATCGAGGTCAGCACGTCGGTGGGGAGCAGGCCGCGGTGAGAGATGGTGATCAGGAACTTGTGCCCCGGGTGCGCGCGCAGCTCGGGCTCGGCGCCCAGCTTGCCGAGGTGGGCGAGCATGGCGTCGCGGCCCGCGACCATGCCGCCGTCGATGAACAGCGTCCGCGCCGCGGGCCGCTCGGTCGTCGTCAGGAGATCGACCTTCCCCAGATCGTCGACGGTGGAGCGCGACAGGAAGACCCCCAGCGCCTCTTCGCCGTCGGCCGCCGGCGGGGCGGCGTCGGCCAGCAGCGGATCGAGCCGGCGGTAGAGCTTGTCCATCTTCACCGCCTCGGTGACGAACGCCTTCCCGGAGACGCAAGGGCTCCAGAGCACCAGGCTGTCGACCGTGCCGCTCCGCTCGGCCGCGTGCGCCATCGCCAGCGTTCCTCCCAGCCGCAGTCCGACCAGGACCAGCTTGGAGGCGCCGCTGCGCGCGCGCACCTCGGCGCCCGCGCGCCCGATGTCGTCCAGCCAGTGGCGGACGAGAGCCGGCGCCGGCTCTTCGCCCGCCGAGTCGCCGGTGGCGAACATGTCGTAGCGGAGCACCGGGAATCCGGCGGCCGCCAGCTCCTCGGCCAGGTGCCGGTAGACGCGATCCGAGCGGGTGAAGTCGGTTCCCAGCGGGTTCACCAGCACGACGGCGGCGTCGCGGAACCGCCCCGCGGCGGGCCGGTGGTACCAGCCGAACAGCTCGTGGCCGGCCGCGCCGAAGTACAGCGCCCGCTTGGTCCCCGCCGGACCGGCCAGCTCCAGCTCTGCGCTCGCCTCCATGGTCCTCACGGCGGCGGAAGGGGGATGGCCGTGCTGCTCGCCCGCGGGAGCAGCCACTGCCGCGTGCGCCCGCCGCCGTCCCAGCGGATCCACTTGAGGCCCCCGACGCCGATCGCCAGGAACGAGCCGGGGATGGTGAAGCCGAGCCGCTCGTGCATGATCAGCGACGGGTGGTTGGTGTGGGCGATGAAGCCCTGCACGCGGCGCGCGCCGTGGACCTCGAACACCTCGCGCAGCGCTTCTTGAAAAAGCTTCACGAACAGCCCCGACTCGCGCACGTCGGCCCGGCTGGCCCCCTTGAACGACCAGAAGGTCCCCGCGTCGAGCGCCCAGTCGGCGCACACGGCGCGATCGCCCTCGAACGGCGTCGGGCCCGGGTGAAACCAGGTGTGACAGACCACCTCGCCGTCCAGCTCGGCGACGTAGGCCAGGTCTCCGCGCGCCAGCCAGCCTCGGATGCGGGCCGGATCTCCGTCGTCGATCGTGCACAGCACGCCGACGTCGCGCTCCGTCGCCCGCCGGACGATCACGTCGCGCATCCCCCGGAACGGCTTGGGCGGCGACGACGTCTCCACGATCATCAATCGGTTGATGCTGACCCGGGGCGAGAGACCCAGCGCCACCGTCCCGCGCTGCGCGATCCGCAGGACCTTGTCGCCCAGCGAGTTGTCGTCGCGGGATAGTTCTTCGGTCAGGTGCTCGAAGCGGCGGCGGAGCGACACGAGCTAGGTGCCGGAGGCGCTCTTCGCGGCGGGGAGCGGATTGGCGTTCGCCTCGACGTAGGCGGCGATGTCTCCCAGCGTGCGCAGCTTGATCACGTCGCGCGTGGCGACCGTCACCCCAAACTCGTCCTCGACGGCCGACATGATCCCGAGGTTCGCCACCGAGTCCCATCCGGCGGTGTTTTTCGGCGACGAATCGGTGGAAAGTCCCTCTTCGGCGGCGCCGCTGTAGTAGCTGACCAGCGCGCGCACCCTGTCCAAAATCACGGAGTCGGGCATGAAATTGTGTCAGTCATGTTACGTACCTTCGCTGTTGCGGTCAACGGCCGGCGATCCGGGCGGAAAACCGCCGTTACGTGCGCCCGCCGACGCATGCGGCCGGTGCAACGCGGCGCGGGCGGTAGACTCCGCGGCATGGCAGTCGGCGAGGTGAGCCCCGGACCGGATCCAGCAGCCAGCCGCGCGGTCGTGCCGCCGATCCGCCCGCCGTGGAGCGACTTTTGGACCCTGCGCCGGATGTTCGGGACCGACGTGCTGACCGGGATGACCTACGTCCACCGCGTCTACGGCCCGATCGTGCGGACGCGCCTGCCGCTGCATCTCTACTTCGTGGCCGACCAGGGCTGCATCGAGGAGATCCTGGTCAAGAAGGCCGAGAGCTTTCACAAGGAGCGCACCAGTCGTCTGCTCGCGCGGGTCATCGGCAACGGCCTGCTGGTCAACGAGGGCGAGTCGTGGCGCCGCCAGCGGCGACTGATCCAGCCGGCCTTCCACCACCGGCAGCTCGAGTCCTACGCCGGGCAGATGGTGGCGGCGATCGCCCGCGCCGCCGACGGGTGGCGGCCGGGTGAGGTCCGCGACATCCACCAGGAGATGATGGGCGTCACCATGAACATCGTGGCCGGGGCGCTGTTCGGCGCCGACCTCTCGGCCGACGCCTCGGAGATCGGCCGCACGATCTCGGACCTCATGGAGCAGTTCAGCCGGATGCTCGGCCTGGCGGCCCGGTTCCAGCCGCCGGCCTGGGTGCCGACGCCCGCCAACCGCCGCCTGCGCGAGTCGGCCCGCAAGGTCGACGCGGTCATTCACGGGATCATCGAGGCCCGCCGCCGGAGCAGCGCCCAGGCGGACGATCTGCTGTCGCTGCTCATCCGCGCGCGGGACGAGGACGGCGGCGCGATGACCGACACCCAGGTGCGCGACGAGGCAATGACGCTGTTTCTGGCCGGGCACGAGACGACCGGCCTCGCGACCACCTACGCTCTCTACCTGCTGGCGCGCGATCCTGAGCGGCAGGCGCGGCTGGCGGACGAGCTGGCCGGCGTGCTCGGGGGCCGCCTCCCCACGCTGGCCGACCTCGAGCGCCTGACCTACACCGAAGCGGTGGTGCTCGAGTCGATGCGCCTCTACCCGCCCGCCTGGGCGATGGGCCGGGAGGCCATGACCGAGATCGAGATCGGAGGCTGGCGCTACCCGCGGGGCGCCGAGTTCGTCATCTCGCCCTGGGTGGTCCACCGCGACGCGCGCACCTTCCCCGACCCCGAGGCGTTCCGTCCGGAGCGCTGGGCGGACGATCTGGCGCGACGCCTGCCCCGGTTCGCCTACTTCCCGTTCGGCGGCGGGCCGCGCGTCTGCATCGGGAACCGCTTCGCCATGATGGAGGCCAAGCTGGTCGTGGCCACCGCCGTCCAGCGCTTCCGATTCGAGCCGGTGCCCGAGACCACCATCAGCCTGATGCCCAGCGCCACGCTCCGCCCGCGCCACGGCGTCCGGCTGCGCCTCGCCGCGCGATGACGGCAAGCCCCGGGCCGCTCCGTGCGGAAGGCCGCAATTTGGCGCGCGCGGCGCCGGGCTTGTAGGCTCCTGGGATGGCCGCCTGCGCCCAATGCTCAGCCGTGCTCGAGACCGACGCGCGGTTTTGCGGCAGCTGCGGGACTCTGGCCGAGGGGGCCGACGGCTCGGGCGGGAACGATCCCTGGCTCGGGCGGGTGGTCGACAAGCGCTATCGGGTGACCGCGCGCATCGGCACCGGCGGGATGGGGGTCGTCTACCGGGTCGAGCACCTGCACCTGGGGAAGACCGCCGCCATGAAGGTGCTGGCGCCCGACAGCGTCGCCAACCCCGAGATGATCCGCCGGTTCCGCACCGAGGCGCAGGCGGTCAGCAAGCTCGATCACCCCAACGTCGTGCAGACGTTCGACTTCGGGCAGGCCGACGGCGCCCTCTACCTGGTGATGGAGTACATCAACGGCGAGGATCTGGCCGCCATCATCCGGCGCGAGGGGCCCTGGACGTTCACGCGCGCCGCGCGGCTGTTCGTGCAGGTCTGCTCGGGCCTGGTGGACGCGCACGAGGCCGGCGTGGTGCACCGCGACCTCAAGCCGGAGAACCTGATGGTGGTGCGGCGGCGCGACGGCAGCGAGCACGTCAAGGTGCTCGACTTCGGCCTGGCCAAGCTGCGCGAGCGGTCGACGGATCCGGGCCACGGGCGCGACTACTCGATGGCCAGCTCGGGCGGGCAGGTGATCGGCACGCCGTACTACATGGCCCCCGAGCAGGTGCGCGGCGAGCCGCTCGACGCGCGCGCCGACCTTTACAGCGTGGGGGCCACCCTCTACCGCGTGTTGACCGGCGTGCCGCCGTTCGACGCGCCGTCGCCGATGAGCGTGCTGGCCAAGCACATCACCGACGAGGTGGTGCCGCCGCGCAGGCGTGCCCCCGAGCGCGCCCTGCCGCCCGAAGCCGATCGGATCGTGCTGCGCGCGATGGCCAAGTCGCCGGCCGACCGCTACGCCTCGGCGATCGAGATGCGCGCGGATCTCGAGCACGCGCTGGCCGAGCGGGACCTGGGCGCGCTCACCTCTCCGTCGGCGCCGCCGGCCGTTCCGGCGCCGCGCGGCGAGGGGCCCGTGCCGGTCGCGAGCGCCGAGGCCCTCACGGTCCCCATCGACGACTCGGACATCGTCGACAACATGGGCGACAGGCTGCGCCGCTCCGACGTCGACGACTACGAGTGGGGGCTGCGCCGCCGGCGCCTGGTGTGGCGGATCCTGGGGCCGCTCGTCGCGCTGGCAGCGGTCGCCGGCGGCGTCGTCCTCTGGACCCGCTTCGGCGGCGAGCGGGCCGACGCCGTCGAGCACGAGCCGAACAACACGCCGGGCTACGCGAACCTGCTGGCGACGGGCGCGCCGGTGCGCGGCACGATCGGCAAGCTCAACGCCGACGGCCGCGGCGACGTCGACTACTTCCGGGTCCCGGCCGGGAAAGGGGCCCGCGCGCTCGACGTGCGCCTCGAGGGGATCCCGGACGTCGATCTGGTCCTCGAGGTCTACGACGCGCAGGGGCGCCGCCTGGCCAAGAGCGACGAGCACGGCAAGGGGTGGGGCGAGTGGCTGCAGCCGACGACCCTCGACCCCGGCGAGGCCTTTATCGCCGTGCGCGAGGTCTGGATCGAAGGGCAGAAGCCGACCGAGGACGCCCCCGATCCCTACACGCTGACGGCGCGCTGGGGGCCGCCGCGCGCCGGCTGGGAGAGCGAGCCGAACGACTGGCCGGCCGCCGCGACGGCGGTGACGGCGCCGGGGCGGGTGCGCGGCTACCTGGGTCGCGCCGACGATCAGGACTGGTACGCCATCTCCGTCGCCGAGCCCGGCACCATCGTGGCGACGGTGACCGCGCCCGCCGGCGTCGACGTCGTGCTGCTGCGCGATCCCGAGCGGAAGCACCCCGTCGACAAGCAGGGGGCGGGCGGCAGCGAGGTGATCTCTCTGCCGGCGCAACCCGGGACGCCGGTGACCATCGGCATCGCGCGCAAGCTGACGGCCGCCGCGGATCCCAAGGCGGCCCCGCTGCAGGGCCTCGAGGACTCGTACGAGCTGAAGATCGACCTCAGCGACCGCTGAGGTTCAGCGGCACCTGCGTCTCGTAGTCGCCGGTCGAGGCGGGGAAAGGCCAGCGCGCCACCACCTCCCGCAGGCAACCCTCGAGCGTCTTCGAGGCGGGCGGCGGGTCGAGCGCCACCTTGGTGACGCGGCCGGAGGCGCCGATGGAGATCGACACGGTGACGTGCGCGGCGCCCAGGCCGGGGTCCTCGCGCAGCGCGCGTTGATAGCAGCGCTCGAGGTCGGGGCGCCCCTTCTTGATGATCGGCGCGAACTCGCTGGCCCTGGGCGGCCGGGCGGCGGGCGGCGCGGCCGCCACCCGCTCGCTTGAGGCGGGGAACGGCTCGCTGTCGACGATCGCCGTCTGCCCGGTGAGACCGGGCGCGCTGGCGAGCCGCAGCCGGTCGGCGCGCCCGCGCCTGCGGGGCCGCTCGGCGGGGACCTTGGCCAGCGCGGCGGGGGCGTCACTCCAGTCGGCGAGCGCCTGCTTCACCTCGGGCTCCAGGGTGAACTCGGCGCCGGCGGCGCGCCCCAGCTGGTAGGCGCGGTCCGCGGTCAGGCGGGCGTTTACCAGGTCCCCGCGGGCCCTGAGCAGCGACGCTTTGATCCAGACGTTGTACCAGGTCTCGCGCAGCGCCAGCGACCGGTCGACGTAGACCAGGCCCCGCTCGACGTCGTGCTTCTTCTCCAGCATGTAGCGGGCAGCGTCCGCGTACGAACGCCAGGCCTCGTCGAGCGAGCGGATCGCGCCCCCGACCTGTTCGGCCGTGCGCAGCCCGATCGGGATCCGGATCCGCCAGCCGTCCCACTCGAGGTCCAGCGTGGCGCTCTGGTCGGCGAAGTCGGAGAAGACGAACGTCAGCCGCTCGCGGTGAGGCGCGGGCTCGGCGCGCACGACGAAGCGCGCCACGTCCAGCGCCGGCTTGCGGTCGGTGGGCCGCCAGAGCGACGTCTGCCGGTTGAGGATGATCGTCCAGTCGGTCGGCGAGGGAATGGCGCAGAGGGCGTACTTGCCGGCGGGAATCGCGGCCCCGCCGACGACCACTTCGCGCGAGAACGACACGACGGGCGCCGCCCCGTCGCCGATCAGCCAGGGGGCTCCCGGCGTGAGCACCGTGCCCCACAGCTTGCGGCCCGACACGGCGGGGCTGAAGTAGCTGACCGTGATGTTGGTCAGCCCGACCCACTGCGAGACCGAGGCGTACGGGCTGGCGGAGGGGAACCCGAGCTCTGCCGCGGCACCGCCGCGGGCGGGCGACAGGACCAGCGCGAGAGCCAGGGCCGACGGCAAGGCCGAGGGCAGAAAAATGCGGGGTCTCGACATACGGGCCTCCGCGGCCCATCTATCGCCCTTCGGGCCGCGCGCGTGCGACGGTCGTGTATCGATTGCGTGACGGCCGGAGGGCTAGGCCGTCGACAGGCGCTGGGCCGGGCGCGCCGTCGGCCGGCCGCGCACCGGCGCGCGGGTGTAGACGACCTCGGTGTGTGCCAGCCGGTCGTGAAACCCCCGGCGCTGCGGCCCCAGGATCCAGAGGAACCCGAGATAGAAGGGGAGCGCCGAGACCAGGTAGCCCAGCGCGCGCACGGTCGCTTGCCACACGGAGAGCTTGGCGCCGTCCACCGCCACCACCTGGACGCCGAACACCCATTTGCCGGGTGTCTGCCCGCGCAGGCGCCAGAACGCGACGTGATAGGCGGCCGCCACCAGCGGCCAGAAGACGAGGAGGTAGTCGATGCCGTCGATCGGAGGCGCGAAGCGCCGCAGCGCGTGCCGCCAGGCCAGGAAGAACCAGGTCGTCCCGCGCAGCATCAGGGCGAGGACGATCGTGTCGACGACGGTCGCGCCGAGTCGGGTCACGAATCCGGCGCGCGGCGCCGCGAGGGCGGGTGCGCCGGCCATCACGATCCCCCGGCCGGCCGGCGTCCGAGCAGCCTTCGCACGGCGACCTCGGCGAGCCCGTCGGCGCGCGCCGACCGATCGCGCAGCTCGCTCATCGCCGTAACAGCGATCCCCTGGCTCTGGTCGCGGATGACCTGCTTGAGGTCTGGGCTGTCGGTCACGCGCGCGAGCGCCTGCTCGCGGAACGTCGTGAGCGCCGCCCGAGCCAGCGCGCGTCCCTCCGCCTCCTCGCGCGCGCCGTCCACGGCCCAGCGCGCCAGCGCCGCCTGCCCGCGGCGCCGCCAGCGGTCGAGCTCCGTCCCGGCGCGGCCGCTGCCGGGCAGGCGCCCGAGCATCGCCGAGAGGGGCTTCCCGAGCCGCCGCGCACGCCGGCCGATGCGCGACAGCCGGCCGCCGAGCTGGGCCGGCGCGCCGCGCGCGCGGTCGAACACCCGGAGCAGGAGGCCGAGCGCCACGTGCCGTGGCGTCGGGGCGGCCGGCTCTGCGCGGGTGGTGGGGACAGCGGTGGCGCTCGAGGTGGCCAGGATGGCGGTGAAGCGCTCGCCGCCGAGCGCCGCCAGCCCCACCGCGAAGCGCAGCAACGGGTGGCCGGGGCTCACCTCGGGCGTTTCGCCTCCCGGCGCCGGCTCTGGCGTGGTCGTTCGGTCCATCTCCTGGAATCTGGCGCGTGGGGGAACGACCGCAACCACCGCGCCTGTCAGGGAGGGCCGCAATTGTTCAGGCGATGGACGCCCCGCCCGAGGTGCTTATATCGATGGCCGATGGCTACCGAAAATGACGATCAGGGCGTCGTCACGGCGTGCAGTGCGTGCGGCCGCCCCAACCGGATCCTGCGCGCGCGGCTGCGCGACGACCCCACCTGCGGCGCCTGCAAGCAGAAGATCTTCCCGCGCCGTCCCGTCACGGTGACCGACGGCAGCTGGAAGAAGGAGGTCGAGGACTCGCCGATTCCGGTCCTGGTCGACTTCTGGGCGCCCTGGTGTGGTCCGTGCCGCGCCATCGCGCCGGCGCTGGAGGCGCTGGCGGGCGAGCGCGCCGGGCGGGTGAAGATCGCCAAGCTCAACGTCGACGAGAACCCGCGCGCCGCGGCCCGCTTCGCAGTGCAGGCCATCCCCACGATGATCGTCTTCCGCGGGCCGCTGGAGGTCGACCAGATCCGGGGCGCGATCCCCAAGGAAGCGATCGCTGCCCGCCTCGATCGGGTGAGCTGACGCTAGGGCCCGGCCGCGACGGTGACGCAGTCGACGGTCAGCGTGGCGCTGGTGGTGCAGGGGGTCGGCGCGTGGTTGTCGGACACGGTGACGGTCAACTTCTGCCGGCCGGCGGCGGGGCAGCTGAAGGTGGTGGTCGACGCGCCCGGATTGGCAAACGCGCCCGACGGCGTCCAGGCATAGCTCAGATGGTCACCGGGATCGGGATCGGTCGCGGTCACCGCCACGCCGACGCCGCCTCCGACTGAGGTCTGCGCCGGTCCAGCCACGGCCGAGGTGATGCTGGGACAGTCGTCGGCGGGCGCGAAGGCGGTCGCGATGTCGACCTTCCCGCTGGCCGCCGCGCCCCGCCCGCAGCCGCCGAGCAGGGCGAGCAGAACGAGCGTCGAGACGCGCGCGATGGCAGCGGACATTTGTTCGGCCTCCCAGCGACCAGGATCGATGGCTCAGGGCGTCGCAAGGATCGCGCCAGCGCGCTCGCGCCGTGATCTCCCCGGAGTCTCGTGCGGCGCGCCCTGCGTTCGAGCTCGCCGCTCACCGAATGTCAGAAACCGCCGCCGAGATCCGGTCGGTCGAGCGCGGATGTGGCCGAGTCGTAACGGACGTCGAGCGCGGCGTTCGCGATGATGACGCCCGTCCACCTTTCAAACGGCCAGATCGTTGCGCTCTTCCCCCAGGCTGGGGAGCCGCGCCGTTTCCGGCAATCCAAGCAATTGACGACAGACATTGGCGATGCGCTTGGCGCTGGTACGGCCGTTCTGCACCGGACACAGCCGGCGGAGCTCGTCGACGTCGAAGTAGGAATGGACCTCCTTGCCCAGCGCCAGACCGACGTAGGCGGTCGACGAGAACTGAGTCACCAGGACGTCGCAGTTGGCGATCATCTCCTCGGCGCTGCCGGTGTCGAAGATCAGCGCCAGCGGCGCCAGCGACGCCAGCTCGGCCCGGGCGCGCGCGGCGTTCTCGTTCGGGTGCAGCTTCCAGATGATCTGCCGCCCCCCGGCGATCGCCAGCACCTTGCGGATGAACGCGGGGCGGTTCTCCCAGCGCGCCGTCTCCCGGATGTCCGAGCTGCAGACCAGGAGGTAGCCCCGGTGCGGGAAGTCGTTCTGCAGGAACCGATCGCAGTTGTCGAAGTTCGGAATTCCCGTCACCACGAGCTTCTCGGCCGGCACGCCCTTGCGCACGAACAGGTCGCGGTAGCCGCGGCTGGCGACGCAGAAGCGATCGTAGCCGTGGCTGAGCCCCGTCGCCGACGAGGTGGCGGTGATCCAGGGCGGGAGGCGAAGGGTGCGCACCAGGCGGAAGATCAGATCCTCGGGATCGGTCATCCCCTCCTGAACCAGGACGATGGGGCGGCCGCGCAGGTTGCTGGGCATCACCAGGTCCGAGCAGGTGATGGCCAGATCGTAGGGGCCCTGCCTGCCGCCCAGGTCGAGCGGCGCGCCGTGCTCGCGCAGGTGGGCGAGGCAGCGCGCCCGCAGCTTGTCGCCCATGGCGGTCGACTCCATCCCGCCCAGTCGTCGCGCGAGCTCGAGGAACCCGTCGCCGTAGTACCAGCTGAAGGCCTGGTCGCACTCGGGCAGCTCGGCGGCGATCTGACGGACCTGCGTCGTGTGGTTGATCGTGCCGCCGATGAAGAGGACGCGCGGCCGGGTGCGCGCGGGGCGCGGCGGCGGGGCGGGGCGGCGGCGCTCGAGGCGGCGGGCCACCGCGCAGGGGACCAGCGCGGCGAACACCAGCAGCAGACGGCCGACGAACGTCAGCGCAGCCACGATCAGGCTGCGGACCAACATCGCCAGGCTCGCCAGCTTGGACATCGCGGCGCATTCTACCGCCCTTGGAGAGCGTGCCACTAGCCGAGCGCGAGCGGCGCTTCGCCGCCTACGCCGCCTGGCTCGAGCGGCGGCGGCGCCGCGTCTCGGCGGCGGGCCTCCTGGTGGCGGCGGCCGGCCTGCTGCTGGCGCTGCGGCTCCCGCTGCGCGCGGATCTGTCGAACCTGCTGCCGTCGCACGAGCGCTCGGTCCGGGATCTCGAGCGGATCGAGAGCCGGACCACCGCGCTGGGGATCGTCCTCTGCGCCGTGGCCAGCGACGACCCGACGTTGCGCGCGAAGGGGGCGCAGGTGCTGGCCGCCCAGATCCGGAGGATGGATCCCGCGCTGGTCGCCGACGTGGTGGTGGACGACAGCGCCGCGCGGGCGTACGTCGCCGAGCACCGGTTCCTGTTCGCGCCCCTCGCCGATCTGGAGGCGGCCCGGGACGTCCTGGCGGCGCGCATCCAGCGCGCCCACCTGGCCGCCAACCCGCTCTACGTCTCCCTCGACGATCCCGAGGACCAGGCGCGCGAGAAGGCCGAGGAGCAGCGCACGATCGACAAGCTGCGCAAGCGCCTCGACGACGCGGCGGGGGCGGCGAGCACGCCGCGCGAGATCGTCTCCCAGGACGGCAGGACGCAGGTGCTGGTGGTCCAGGCGGCGTTTCCGTCGGCGTCCGTCTCGCAGGGCGAGCGCCTGGTGGCCGCGCTGGCGGGCGCGATCGGCGAGGCCCGGCGCGCCGTCGGCCCGGGCGTGTCGTTCGGGATGACCGAGGACGTCGTCATCGCCGTCGCCGAGCACCGGGCCATCCTGGGCGGCATGTCGCTGGCGTTGCTGCTCACCATCCTGGTGGTGGGGGGCTCGATGCTGCTCTACTTCCGCTCGGCGTCGGCGCTGGCGGCGCTGCTGGGCGCGCTGGCGGTGGGGACGCTGGCGACGTTCGGGTTCGTGCGGCTGACGATCGGGCACCTCAACAGCGTCACCGCCTTCCTGTCGTCCATCGTCGTCGGCAACGGGATCAACTTCGGGATCATCGTGCTGGCGCGCTACCTGGAGGAGCGGCGGCGCGGCCGGACGCACGCCGAGGCGCTCGCCTGCGCGCTGGGGGGCTCGTTCACCGGGACGCTGGCGGCGGCGCTGGCGGCGGGGATCGCCTACGCGTCGCTGATCATCACCGACTTCCGGGGCTTCCGGGACTTCGGGGTCATCGGCGGCGTGGGCATGGTGTTCTGCTGGCTGACCGCCTACACCGTGCTGCCGGCGCTGCTGTCGTCGGTGAACGCGGCCGGGCGGCTGAAGGTCCGCCGCGAGCCGGGGATCGGCCGGCTGGTCGCGCGGCTGGCTTCGCCGCGGCCGGCGCCGATCCTGATCGGCTGCGGCGCGCTGGTCCTGGTCTCGACGGCGCTCACGGTCCGCTACCTCGCCTCGGACCCGTTCGAGTACAACTGGCGGCGCCTGCGCTCGGACAGCGGGATGGCGCGCGAGGCGCGGCGGTGGATGACCCGCATCGACGACGCCTTCGGCCGGCAGTTCGTGGGCGGCTTCATGGTCGGCGTGGGGAGCCCCGCCCAGGCGTCGGAGGCGGAGAAGATCCTGCGCGCCCACGCGGAAGACGAGCCGGGCGTCACCGCCGGGCAGGCGCTGTTCCGTCGGGTGGGATCGCTGCAGGACTTCATCCCGGCCGACCAGTCGGAGAAGATCGAGGTCCTCGGCGAGCTGCGTCGCCTGGTCGACAAGGCGGGCGACGCGCTGGGCGACGACGCGGGGCGCTTCCGTCCGCCCGAGGGGCTGCGCCCGCTCACGGCGGCCGACATCCCGGAGCCGCTGGCCCGCCGCTACGTGGAGCGGAGCGGCGCCCGCGGCGAGCTGCTGGTGGCCAACCAGGCGTCGCGGTTCGACGGCTGGAACGGGCGCGACATGATCGCCTTCGTCGGCGCGGTGCGGGCGTTGCCGCTGCCGCCGGAGACCGCGCTGGGCGGCGGGGCCTTCGTGTTCGCCGACGTCCTGCGCGCGGTCGTGCGGGCCGGGCCGCGCGCCACGCTGGCCGCCTCGCTGGGGGTGGCGGCGTTCGTCCTAGTGGTGCTCGGCTGGGGGCGCCACGCGGTGGTCACCTTCGCCTGCGTGGCCACCGGGGTGACCTTGATGATCGCCGGCGCCGCCCTGCTGGGCCTGAAGGTGAACTTCCTCGACTTCGTGGCGCTGCCCATCACGCTGGGGATCAGCGTCGACTACTCGGTCAACGTCGTCGCGCGCGAGACGCTGGGCGGGGCCGGAGCGGTGCGGGGCGCGCTGGCGACGACGGGCGGCGCGGTCGTCCTCTGCTCGTGGACCACGACGGTGGGCTACGCGTCGTTGCTGCTCTCGGCCAACGCGGGGATCCGGTCGTTCGGGCTGACGGCGATCCTGGGCGAGCTCACGTGCCTGCTGGCCGCCCTCATCGTGGCGCCGGCGCTGCTGACGGCGTGGCAGCCGGGTCGCCGCCCGGCTCGCGACCGCTGATCAGACGCTCGGCGGCGTAGCCGAGCAGCGCGTACAGCACGCCGACGATGACGTCCGCGACGTAGTGGTGCTGGAGGTAGATGGCCGAGAAGGCCATCAGCAGCTGGAACAGCGCCAGCGACGCGATGATCGGCCAGCGCCGCAGCTCGAGCGCGAACAGGAGCAGCAGCGCCGGATAGGCGCAGTGCATCGAGGGCATCGACCCGAAGACGTCCGAGGCGTGGGCGTAGAAGTGCTGGAAGTAGGGGAAGCCGACCAGCGCGTCCCAGCGGACGAGCGCGGCCGGGCTGGCGGGCGTCGCCGGGTCGACCGGGCCGAAGCCGTACGCGGCGGCGTACCAGGGGGGCGCCACCGGGTAGAGGAGGTAGGTCAGCGAGGCGGCCACGTTCACCCCCAGGAACGTCCAGCCGAGCGCGCGGATGCGGCGCGCGCCGACAGGGGTTCGATCGACGAGCGCGATGAACAGCGCGAACCCCAGGACGGCGTAGATGTACGACAGATACGCGCAGCCGGTGATGAAGTCGACCAGCGGCCAGTGGTGCCGCGCGCAGAGCTCGTTGAGCGTCAGCCGGTCGGGGTGCGCGCCGACGCCGAACACGACCTGGTCGAACCAGTAGGGGCGCCAGACCTCGACCCCCCGGGCCACGACGAAGCGCCGGGCGACGCGCAGCAGATCGTAGACGGCGGCGAACACCGCGAACGGGAGGGCGTCGTAGAGCGCGCTGCGAACGCGCGGCCGGGCGAGGCGGCTGGCGACGACGATCGCCGCCAGCGCCCAGTGGAAGGGACCCGCCAGGCCCAGGCGCCCGAGCACGACGAGGTAGGCCGCCGCCAGGGCCAGGGGGAGCGCCAGGGCGCGCGCGACGCCGTCAACCGCCCGGGCGGGCGTTCGAACGATCGGACCCGCGGTCGGGTCCGCTTCGAGCATCGCCGAGTTTCTCTATACCTGGTCTCGATCGGTCGCCGGGTTAATTGACGGTGCCGTTGCGGCAACGAGAGCGGCGCGCGGTGGAGATTGAGAAACGGTTCAATGACCATCGATCGATGAACCGCGCTCATCGCGCGACGACGCGCGGTCGGCGCGCAGGCCGCCCTGCGCGAGCAGCAGCGCGGTGCCGACGGCGATCCAGAACAGCTCCTTCGCGCGCTTCACCAGCACCAGGGCCGTTCCGGCGGCGACCGGGTTGGGGACGCCGAGGGTGGCGAGCAGGAGGATCAGCGTGGCGTCCTGGACGCCCAGACCGGCGGGGACGAAGAAGACCAGCACCCGCAGCAACGAGCCGAGCGCATCGAGCGCCAGGATGGGGCCCACCGGCAGCGGGAGCCGGAGACAGCGGATGATCACCAGCGTCTCGAGTCCCTCGACGAGCCACTCGACCAGGAAGGCCCCGAAGACGGCGGCGCGGGTGCGCGCCGGCGAGGCGAAGTAGGCCGTCGCGGTGGCGTCGATGTCGTGGAAGCTCCGCTCGCGCGCCGCGATCCAGCGACGGAAGCGCGCGATGGGCAGGCGCTGCAGCGCGCGCGCCAGGCGGGTGGCGACGGAGGCGCGCCGCAGGAGCACCAGCAGGCCGGTCCCCACGATCAGCATGGCGGCGGCCGAGATGCCGGCGGCGCGGGCGGGGAGCCAGGTGGAATGCGGTCGCCCCCCGAGGACGTCGCCGGCGGCCCAGAGCGCCGCCAGCGCCAGGTAGATCCCGTCGGTGAGGACCAGGTAGCCCTTGGTCAGCGCCAGGCTGGCCACCGCCTGCGGGAGCGGAACACGCGTTCGTCGCGTCAGCAGCGCCGCCTTGGCCGCCTCGCCGGCCACCGAGCCTCCCGGCAAGAGCAAGACCAGCGCCTCGACCGAGAGCCGCAGCCCGAACAGCCGCAGCCAGCGGACGGGCGTCCCCAGCGCGCCGAGGATGAGGCGCCAGCCGGTCACGTCGAGGGCCATCGCGGCCAGCGTCGGCAGCAGCACGAGCAGCAGCGGCCAGCCGACCCGGCGGATGAGCGCCAGCGCCAGCGTCAGATCGTCGCCGTGGATGAGGCGCGAGAGGCCGAACAGCGCCGCGGCGAGGAGCGCGAGGCGCAGCACCAGCGGGCCCGGCGCGCGGCGCCCCATTCAGCCGGCCGAGGGGAGATCCGCCGCCTGGGGCTCGGGCGACCGGGGCGGAGCCTGGGGAAAGAACAGGTGCAGTTGCTGTCGCAGATATCCGGCTGGAAACGGCTCGGCGATCCCGTAGCCGCTCGGCTTCTTCGGCGGCAGGTGGGCGGTGCCGCACAGCCAGTCCCAGAAGGCGAGCTTGGTCGCGAAGTTCACGCCGTCCCGGATCTCGATGGCGTGGTGCCAGCGGTGCATCTCGGGGCCGTTGATGAAGCGCTGCAGCCAGCCGCTCTTCACGTCGACGTTGCAGTGGATGTACATCCCCCACAGGGCGTCGAGCGTGACCTTGATGAGCGCCACCTCGGGCGCGCCGCCGAGCAGCGCGATGGGGATGAACTCGATCGACTGGTTGAGCAGGATCTCGAGGGCGTGCGACCGCGAGCCCGACAGCCAGTCGACGTCGGTCGTCGCGTGGTGCGCCTCGTGCAGGCGCCAGAGCAGCGGCGACCGGTGCTGGAGCCGGTGAAACAGATAGATGTAGAGGTCGTGCGTCACCACGAAGAACGCCACCTGCAGCCAGATCGGCCAGGCGGCGAGCAGGTGCAGGCGCGGCAGACCGGTGGCGCTCCCGATGAAGGCGGAGAGCCGCGTGATGACGAACCCCAGCGCGTAGCTCTGGAAGAAGGTGTACCCCAGCAAATCGGTCCAGAAGCCCCGGCGCAGGAAGCGCTGGCGGGCGTCGTACGGCCGCCGGCGCTCGAGGGCGACGAGGACCAGCGCCCCGGCGACGATCAGGGCCGGGGAGAGGAGCCGCCAGACGGCGACCGCGTGGGGTGTCTGCAATCGGGCGTCCGGGCTAGTTCGTCGAGGGGGCGGCCGCGCCGACCACGCGCCGGAGCTTCTTGCGCGCCGCGATCTCGCCCTCGTAGATGCGCTTCACGCCGTCGCCCAGGGAGCGCTCGATGTCCCGGATGTTGGCCACCAGCCGCAGGAGGCCGCCGATCTCCACCGAGCCCGCCTGATCGCTCCCCCACATGGCGCGGTCGAGCGTGATGTGCCGCTCGACGAAGGTGGCGCCCAGCGTGACGGCCGCCCAGGTGGGCGCCAGCCCGACCTCGTGCCCCGAGTAGCCGATGGGGCAGTCGGGGTAGTTCGTCTTGAGGGTGTTGATCATGTTCAGGTTGAGGTGCTCGGGCGGGCAGGGGTACGACGACGTGGCGTGGGCGATGAGCAGGTCCTTGCGCCCGATCGCCTCCACCGCCCCCGTGATCTCCTCGACGGTCGACATTCCGGTCGAGAGGATCAGCGGCCGTCCGGTGGCGCGCATCTTCTTCAAGAGCGGCGTGTCGGTCAGCGAGGCAGAGGCCACCTTGTAGCAGGGTGGCTGGAACGACTCCATGAAGTCGACCGACTCCTCGTCCCAGCAGGAGGCGAACCAGAGGATGTGGCGCTCGGCGCAGTGCCGGTCGATCTCGGCGTACTCGCGCGGCCCGAACTCCATCCGCCGCCGGTAGTCGATGTACGTCATGCGCCCCCAGGGGGTGTCGCGCTCGATCTCCCACTGGTCGCGCGGCACGCACCTCTCGGGCGTCCGCTTCTGGAACTTCACCGCGTCGGCGCCGGCCAGCACGGCGCCGTCGATGAGCCGCTTGGCGATGTCGAGCGACCCGTTGTGATTGATCCCGATCTCCGCGATGACGAAGACGGGCGCGCCGGCGCCGATCCACCGGCCGCCGATCTGGACGCGCGCCTGGTCGCTGGCCGAATCGGTGGCGATTGTTGAGCGGGCCATCATCGGACCTCCTTCTTCAAGACCGTGCTGGGTTGCCGGACCTCGGTTGCCGTGTCCTGGGAACGCAGGCCGAGGATCCACTCGGCGAAATCGCGAAACGCGCCGCACCCGCCGGGCAGCGCGCAGCAGTGGTGCGCGCGGCGCAGGACGGAGGGGATCGCGTCGAGCGGCGCGCCGACCAGGCCCCGCTCGGCCACCACGGTCATGATCTCCTCGTCGTTGACGTCGTCGCCGATGTAGGCGATCTCGTCGTCGCCGACCCCCGCCTGGGCCAGGAGCTCGGGCAGGAAGGCCTTCTTGTCGGCGACGCCCAGGTAGCAATGGCGGATCCCCAGCTTCTCGGCCCGCCGCTTGACGATGGCCGAGCTCTCGCGGGTCAGGAAGGCGGTCTCGATCCCCTGCGCGCGCAGGCGCTCGACCCCCATCCCGTCGCGGACCGAGAAGCGCTTGAGCGCCTCGCCGCTCTCCGAGAAGTAGATGCCGCCGTCGGTGAGGACCCCGTCGACGTCGGTGACGACCAGGCGCAGGCGCGCGATGCGCCGCAGGAGCTCGTCGGCCAGCAGCGGCGCCCACAGCGGTCTGGCGGCGGCGGTCACCATGCGGTCCACCCTCCGTCCACGGTCAGGTCGGCGCCGGTCATGTAGCTGGAGGCGTCGCTGGCCAGGAAGACGATGGCGCCGCGGTACTCGTGCGCCTCGGCCATCCGCCGCATCGGCGTCCGCTGGGCGTAGGCCTCGACGAAGCTCTCGTCCTGCCCGCCGTGGCCGACGCCGCCCGGCGAGAGGCTGTTGACGCGCACGCCGCGGTCGGCCCAGTAGGCGGCGAGGAAACGGGTGAAGGCCAGGACCGCGCCCTTGCTGGCCGGGTAGCCGGCGCTCTTCCAGAAGGTCTGGGTCCCGTCGGGCCGCCGGTAGAGGCGCTGGTCGGGCGCCACGTGACCGTAGGTCGAGGCGATGTTGACGATGCTGCCGCTCCGCCGGCGCGCCATCTCCGCGCCCAGGATCTGGCAGCAGAGGAAGGTCCCGGTGACGTTGACGTCGAGCATGCGGCGGAAGCGCTCGACGGGAAACTGCTCGAACCGCGTGTCGGCGGCGGCGCCGTCCGGGGCCTCGACGCGCTCGTTGAGGGCGGCGTTGTTGATGAGGACGTCCAGCCGGTCGTCGGCGCGCAGGACGGCGTCGCGCAGCTCGGTCACCGAGGCCGGGTCGGTGATGTCGGCCGCAACCCCGCGCACGCCGGTCCGCCCCTCCTGCTTCATCTGCCGCTCGACGTCCGCGGCGGCCGCCGCGTCGAGATCGGTCGCCACCACGGTGGCGCCGGCGTCGGCCAGCGCGCGGCAATGCTGGCGCCCGAGCAGGCCGGCCGCCCCGGTCACCACGGCGACGCGCCCCGCGAGCGAGAAGGCAGGACGAACATCGTTGGACGTTCCGCTAGGCGTTGGCACCGGTCGGCTCCTTCTCGGGCATTGGCGCGTCGGGTTTCACCGGATCCGGCTGGGCGGCCGGCTTCGGGCGGAGGTTGAAGTTGCTGGTCTGGCGGAAGACCGGCTCGACGGGAGCGCCGCGCAGCGACTCGACCAGCGTGCCGCCCTCGACGACCTTGCGGAACGAGGCCAGCGCCTCCCGATAGACGGTCAGCAGGTAGTCGACGTCGTCGTCGGTGTGGGCGGCCGACAGGTTGTGGAACCCGCCCCACAGGATCCCCTGCCGGCAGAGCTCCTGCTGCAGGAACGACTTCATGAAGCGCGGCTCGAGGTTCTTGGCCGGGCCCTGCGGCGTGAAGGTCACCAGCGTGCGGCAGCCGAAGCCGACGCAGCGGGTGAAGGGGACGTCGAGCTCGTCGCAGAGCGCGTTGTAGCCGTCGCGCAGGCGACTGCCCAGCGCGTCGAGGGTGGCGGGGACATCGCGGAACCGGAGCTCGCGCAGCGTCGCCAGGGCGGCGGCCAGCGACAGCGCCTCGCCCCCGAAGGTCGAGAAGAAGAAGACGTCCCTCTCGAGCAGCCCCATCACGTCGGCGCGTCCGGTCAGGACGGAGAGTGGCATGCCGTTGGCGACGGCCTTGGAGAAGCAGGCCAGGTCGGCCGTCACCCCGAACCGCTGTTGCGCGCCCCCCAGCGCCAGCCGGAACCCGGTCCACATCTCGTCGAAGATCAGCAGCGCGCCGCGCGCGGCGCACAGGTCCTTGAGGCCGCGCAGGAACTCGGGCCGCGGCGCCTCGAAGGTCGTCGGCTCGAGGATGACGCAGGCGACGTCGTCGTCGAGCGCCGCCTCCAGCCCGGCCAGGTCGTTGTAGGCGAACGTGTAGGTCAGCGCGGCGACCTCGGGCGGGATGCCGCGCCGGCGGTCGGTCACCGAGATGTACCAGTCGTGCCAGCCGTGGTAGCCGCAGCAGAGCACCTTCGAGCGGCCGGTGTGCGCGCGCGCCAGGCGGACGGCGGCGCTGGTGACGTCGGCGCCGTTCTTGCCGAAGCGGATGTTCTCGGCGCCGGGGACCATCTCGTGGATCGCCTCGGCCACCTCGACCTCGAGCGGGTGGGGCAGCGAGAACGTGATGCCGTCGACCAGCTGGGTGCGAATCGCCGCGTCGACGACCGGGTCGGCGTAGCCGAGGATGAGGGGGCCGACCCCCATCGTCAGGTCCAGGTACTCGTTGCCGTCGACGTCGACCACGTGCGCGCCGCGCCCGGCGCGGAGGAACTTGGGCGCCACGCCGCGGACGTGCTGGCCGGCCCCCTTGGCCAGCGTCTGCGTCGCGCACGGGATGAGGCGCCGCGCCCGCGCGTAGAGCGCGTCGGACACGGTGATCGAGGGGTCCTCGAGGTTGAAGGTCACCCGGTTGGCGGTCACGACGGGCTCCTTCCGCCCAGCGCCGACGACAGCCGCTCCGCCGGGTCGGGCGCGCCGCGCCCGGTGCTCCGGGCCAGCGCGCTCCGGTGCGCCTGCCGCATCCGCTCGGCCAGCTTGGCGGCGCTGAACCCCTCGTGGTCGAGCACGTCCGCCAGCAGCGCCGGCTTGAACCAGCGGCCGGGGAGCCCGAAGGGGACGACCGGGACCGACAGCCGGCGCCGGACGAGGACCTCGCAGACCTGCTGGTAGATCCCGCCCACCAGCAGGTGATCCTCGACCACCAGCAGCAGGGGACAGCGGGAGGCCGTCTCGGCGATCGCCTCCTCGTCGAGCGGGGCGACGGTGCGCAGGTTCAGCAGCCGGCTCTGGATCCCCTCGCCGCGCAGCAGGTCGCAGGCCTCCTTGACGTAGGGGACCAGCAGCCCGGCCGAGACGACGCCGAGGTCGTTTCCTTCGCCCAGGACCTCGGCCCAGCCGAGCTCGAAGGGCGCGTGGTGAAGCCGGCTGGGCGAGGCGTTGAACCGGATGTAGGTGGGCGACGGGCTGGTCAGCACCGCCGGCAGCCCGGCCAGCAGCTCGCTGGCGTCGGCGGGGCAGAAGATGTGCATTCCGGGGATGGCGCGCATCACCGCCAGGTCGTCGATCGCCTGGTGGGTCGGGCCGTTCGCCTCGGAGAGGAACCCGGGGACGCCGCCCACCAGCTTGACCGGCAGCCCGGCGATCCCCACGTCGTCGCGGATGAACTCGAACGCGCGCAGCGTGAGGAAGGTGGCCAGCGCGTGGACGACGGGGATGCGGCCGCGCACCGCCAATCCGGCGGCCATCCCGATCATCGTCTGCTCGCAGATGCCGACGTCGATGAACCGATCGCCGATCTGATCGGGCAGCTGCCGGATGGCGGCCCGGTTCTCGGCGGTCAGCACGACGACCCGTGGGTCGCCGAGGACCAGCTCGCGGAGCGCGTCACCGTAGGTCTCGGCGGGCGCGGTCATCGCACCACCAGCGGCGCGGAGGTCAGGGTGGCGCGGTCGGCCCCGTGGAGCTCGTCGAGCAGCATCTGCACCTCGTCGGGCGAGAGGTTCACGAACCAGCGATCGGCGCGCCCCTCCAGGCTGGGGAGCCCCTTGTTGCGGACCGTCCGGGCGACGATGGCGGTCGGGCGCCCGCGCCGCCGCGGCAGCTCGGCGAAGGCCGCCTCCAGCGCGGTGAAGTCGTGGCCGTCGACGTCGGTCACCGAGAAGCCGAAGCAGGCCAGCTTGTCGCCCAGCGGCTCGAGCGGGATCAACGACTCGGTCGCGACGTTGGCCTGGAAGCCGTTCCGATCGACGATCAGCACCAGGTTGTCCAGGCCCTTGGCCGAGGCGACCAGCGCCGCCTCCCAGACCGACCCTTCGTTCAGCTCACCGTCGCCGACGATGACGAACACGCGGGAGGGCGAATCGGACAGCTTGGCGTCGAGCGCGATCCCCATCCCCACCGACAGCAGGTGGCCGAGGGAGCCGGAGTGAAACTCCACCCCCGGGATGGCGCGGTTGGGGTGCCAGTAGAGGTGGTCCGCGGTCGACAGGTGGTTGGCCAGCCGGGCCGTCGGGAAGTAGCCGAGCTCGGCGAGCGTGCCGTAGAGGGCGGGGACGTCGTGGCCCTTGGACAAGAGCAGGTAGTCGCGCGTCGGGTCGGCCACCCGCTCGGGCGAGGTCCGGAGCACGCGCGTGTAGAGGTAGACCAGGAGATCGGCGCAGGAGAGCGAAGCGCCCAGGAAGCATCCGCCGCCGGTGGCCATCCGGATCGCGTGGGCCCGGACCCGCCGGGCCAGCTGCTCCATCGAGCCGATGTCGTTCCGATCGCTCATGGCTGCCTCGCCGTCGCGCCGTCCGCCATCTCGACGGGGCGCAAGGTCCGGAGCTCTTCGACGTGCCGGGACATCCAGCTCGAGCCGAGGTGGCGCGCGTTCAGGGCCAGCACGCGCGGGTTGTCGTCGAGAAAGGCCACGATCTCCTCGACCGAGAACGGTGGCTGGCCCGGCCGGTGGAGCGCGGTGAAGACCTCGTCGATGAGCGCCAGATCCTCTTCGTAGTCCAGGGTCAGGCGGTGGGTGACCGACAGGTCGCGCCCGTCCGGCCACATGACGTTGCCGATGGTGAACCGCTCGGGCTGATCCCAGACGAACGGCGTGGTGTGCTCGCGCTGGAACGAGCGGGTGGCCAGGCACCAGGCCTCTTCCAGGGCATCGAAGCGCAGGACCTCCACGTCGTTGCCGTCGGGCCAGGTCGCCGGATGGAGGTTGCTGACGTAGGCGTGCCGCGGGTAATGGGCGCGAAACTCCCCCACCACCAGATCGATGATGCGCGGATCGACGAGTGGGCAGTCGGACGGGATCTTGACCACCGCGTCGGCCTCGCGCGCGCGCCCGACCTTGAGGTGGCGATCCAGGAGGTCGGTGGGGTGACCGGACACGCAGGTCACGCCCAGCTCGGCGCACAGGAGACGGATCGGATCGTCGACCGCCAGATAGGTCGTGGCCACCACGACCTCGTCGAGCTCGCGGGCCGCCATCACCCGTTCCAGCATCCAGGTCAGCACGGCCCGGCCGCCGATGGGGCGCAGCACCTTGCCTGGCAGCCGGGTCGAGCCGGTCCGGGCCTGGACGACGCCGATGACCCGAGGCCGGTGGCCCGCCCCCTGCTCGAACCGAGGATCGGCCCCGTTCGTGCGAAACATCGTGCCCCAACTAGTTACGATAGTTGGCCGGCGCCAGTAGAAACTGATCAGTTCCAGTACGGAAACGGACCGTCACGTTGGTGCCTGTTCGCCAACGGCCAATGACAATTCCGACCGAACCTATCAACAGGAGCGCTGATTTTCGGAAACGTCACGCGCGTCTGCGCGCCGGCAGGGTACGGATCGGGCCTCTTGCGAGCCTTCTCGCACCGACGTCGCTGGGTCGAGCTGATCGCTCTCTACGGGATCGGACCGGCGCTGCTGGCGCTCGGCCCGCGCTGGATGGTCACCGTCGGGATCCTGGGCATCGGCCTCGTCGCCGCCGGGGCCTTGCTGTTCGACCCCAGCTTCGCCCGCGGCGATCTGGTCGGGCTGGCCGGCGCGCGGCGGGGGGCGCGGACCGTCGTGCTGCGCACCGTCCTGCTGGGCACGATCCTCGTTGTGGGCGCCGCGGTCTTCTCGCCGCGGCCGCTGATGCCCCAGGCGCGGCCCGTGGTGTGGGCGATCGTCATGGTGCTCTACCCGATCTCGGCGTACGCGCAGGAGATCGTCTGTCGCACGTTGTTCTTTCACCGCTACGCCCAGCTGTTCCCGCGGCCGGCCGCGCGCGTCGTCGCCAGCGGCGTCGTCTTCGGGTGGGCGCACGTGGCGGTGAACAACCTGGCGGCGCTGGGCCTGGCGACGGCGGCCGGGATCATCTTCGCCGCGACGTACGAACGCTGGCGCTCGACCCTGCTGGTCAGCCTCGAGCACGCCCTCTACGGCGACTTCGCCTTCACGGCGGGGCTCGGCGCGCTGTTCTACTCGCACGTCAGGTGGGTGACGTGGGGCGGGCGCTGACGCCCGGGACGCCCGCCGATGAGCGGGCGCCCCGGAGTCGTGACCGTCGGTCAGCGTCGAGCTTGCGGTCTACCGGAGGCCCGGAAGGACCCGCGTGCCCTCGATCTGGACTGCCGTCAGCGCGTTCGGGTTGAGGCCCAGCAGGGCGAGGACCGTCGGGGCGACCTGGGTGGTCTCGACGGGGGTGAACTCGACCTGCGCCGGGATGCCCGGGCCGCTGACGACCATCAGGACGTGAGTGTCACCGGTGTTCATGCCACCGTGCTCGGCGAGCTTGGTCGGCTTCGCGTAGACGATGCCCACCTGTACCTTGCCGAAGACGTCCGGGTAGTGACCGTTGTCGACCGGGACGCCGAAGAAGTGGGCGGCCTCGGCGCCGGCCCAGATCTGGGCGAGGCCCGAGTGCTGGACGGTGACGGGGTTCTTGTTGACGTCGAAACCAGAAGCGGGGTTGTTCCACAGGTAGCTCTTGACGAAGTCGCAAGCGGCCTGCGAGTTGTCCGACAGGTAGGACTGCCACAGGTCGTCGTCGGTTCCGGCGACGATGAGGCTCGTGTTGCTCGGGTGCGTCGCGGCCCAGGCGGCGTTGATCGCGCTGATGATCGGGCCGTCCTGGACGGTGACGAGCTGGTTCGGATCCTGCGGCGACTGGCCGTGCTTGGCCGTGACGATGATGGTCGTCTTGCCCTCGAGGCCGTCCTTGCGGAGCTGCGCGACCATGCGGCCGAGCTGAGCGTCGACGTAGTCGAGCGCGCTCGAGAGGACGGGGCCGGGAACCAGCTGACCGTTGACGAACTGGTAACCGCCCGCCTCCGGAGCGCTGGTGGTGTAGTCCCCGTTCGCGTCCGGACCGATCAGCGTCGTCGGAGTCGAGCGGATCTTCTCGGCGACCGAGACGGTCTGGAAGTTCATGCCGAAGATGGCCGGGGTGCCGACGTGGGTCTTGCCCGAGTGGTCGAGACCGTCGATCTCATTGAGGATGGCCTGGACCTTGTAGCCGTCGTACTGCTTGGTGGCGGCGTCGATGTGCGCCCAGTCGTCGTCCTGCGGGTAAGGCTTGCCGTTCGGCATGACAGCCTGCGAGTCGATCTCCGGCGAGAAGAGGTCGTCGATGCTCCGGCCGTTCGAGCCCGGACCGTTGAAAGACGCGTAGACCTCGTGCTTGTCGGACCAGGCGGTGCGCAGGCCGGCGTGGTGGATGACCTGGAAGATCGTGTTGTCGCCGAGGTAGTCCCAGGGGGTGATCGGCTGGCAGGTCTTCGGGTCTACCGGGAACGTGCCCGCGTTGAGCGACGTCTCGGGGTCGAACTTCAGGTCCATGATCGCGCCCGGGTTGTTGTCGAGGCCGTTGGCGAAGATCGAACCGTTCTCGTCGAACGACGGGAAGGTGCCGTTGCTGGGGTCGACGAAGTCGGGGACGGCCGCCAGCGCGTCATCCGGCGAGTCATAGATGACGTCGCCGCCGGTGGCCGGCTGGCCCGGGGTGCAGGGAGCGCCCGCCTCGTCGACCTTGTGGCTGTACTCGACGTCATAGAAGACGCCGGTCGATCTGGGGTTACCGCCGGTCATCAGCGCGGTGCCACCCGGGTCGGAGTCCGACGGATTGGACGTCGATGCGTTGGTGTACTCGCTGCCGGAGCGGACCAGCTTGGCGAGCGTCGAGTGCGGGTGGCCGGCGACGTACCCCTCGAGGTCGTTCTGGTGCATGCCATCGACCGAGATCAGCAGGACGTGGCGGACGTCGTGGCGCCCCTGGTCGTCGCCGTCGTGGTCGTTGTCTTCGCCCTGATCGTTGCCGTTGCCAGCGAACGCGACCGAGGCGGCCGGCGTGTTGCCGGCCGGCGCGGTCGGCGTGGCGCCGCAGGCCGGGAGCGCAAAGAGTAGGAAATACGGGAGTGTGCGTCGGATCATAGTCGTCTCCTTTTGGGTGAAACGACCTGCCCAGTACCGCAAACGCTCGGTCCGGCGCGTGTCGGTCTCGCAACTTGCGTGTGCCGCCGAGCTTGCGTCGATCGAAAAGGCAATCGCGATGACATCACCGACGGGGCCGAACGAAGCGTTCGTGGCAGGCGTCACGAGCCTGCCTGATCGCGCATCGGTCGCGGTACTGACCGGCGCTTGTCGCGCGTTCGCTCCGTCGTCGTCGACGGAGCCATCCGACGCGCTACTCGGACCAGGTGGCGACGGCGCGCGGCGCGAGGACGGCGGGGCCGACCACGACGCGCCGATCGCCCGCCCAGAAGACGCGGTCGTCGCGCGAGACGGCCGGCAGCGTCCAGGGGAGCGGCTCGGGGCCGGCGTCGAGATCGGGGACGACCACCAGGCGGGCCTGGCCGGCGCTCCGCTCGATCCAGGC
>Ga0070734_10000690_pt1 | contig 63315 bp, 51 predicted proteins | sample Coa_R1_8_FD_66444 | JGI IMG/M metagenome (GOLD analysis project Ga0070734, IMG submission 66444) | Surface soil microbial communities from Centralia Pennsylvania, which are recovering from an underground coalmine fire - Coalmine... | ecosystem: Environmental > Terrestrial > Soil > Unclassified ...
TCCGCCGAGATCCTAGGCGTTGAGATCGATCATGCAGGAGCCGAAGAACTTTCCCATCGAGCGCGCGGAACTCCGCGCATTGCCAATCGGCTGCTACGCCGGGTGCGCGATTTTGCCCAGGTGAGGGGCGCGGGGCGAATTGACCGGCCTACGGCGCAGGCAGCGCTAGAGATGCTGGAGGTCGACAAACACGGATTCGACGAGATCGACCGGCGACTGCTGCTGACGATTATTGAAAAGTACAACGGCGGCCCGGTTGGCCTCAGCACCCTAGCCGCGGCACTCGCCGAAGAGCAGGAAGCGCTGGAAGAGGTCTACGAGCCGTTTCTCATTCAAATCGGATTCCTTGACCGCACGCCCCGTGGACGCGTCGCAACCAAGCTAGCCTACGATCATTTCAACATCCGCTATGGCCGCCAGCCGCAGTTGTTCTGAAATCTTCGAGGCCGTGTGAGTGTTTCACGGCCATGATTTTTCTTCTTGGTTCTACCAGAAGCAACACCACTGTTCTACTAGAGCAACAGCACCGCGTTATAGACCATGTGCAGCACAATCGCTGGAATCCAAACTCCCGGTTTTCTTGAATAGAAACGCATTGATGAGGCCTGGGCAAACCGACCGGCAGCCTGGGGATGATCAACGGCAAAGAAATGCGGCGCTGCCAACCAAGAGCGCCAACCACCCCATTGGCGAAAGAATTCATGCGGAACAATATTCGCTGGCGAGGACATGCTCTCTTCCGTTTGTTTTGAAGGGTTTTTCACTTTCTAACCTTTTGTCGGGTCCGGCGTCTAATGCTCGAACCACGGGTACCCAAGCTGCGTTTGACGGAGTAGGCTTCGTCATTTTTCCAAGCCTCCACCATCCGCCGAGGCCAGGAGGATCGAGGGGCCGTGGATGAAACTGGGCGGTCCTTTTGCGGCCAACCGTTTGATGACCATCGATACCAGCTTTTAGAGGTTGAATACCGGCGGCGCCAGGCAACGATGTTAGAGTCTTTAATTCCGGGACCAACAGAGAGAGGGATTCGTGTTACGGGTGCTTGCAGTAACGGGCGTGCTGATGTTGTCGTGTTTGACGATGGCTCAATCGCGCTCTTCTCCCTTGAAGGGACAAGGCCCGCCCTTCGCAGAGATTTCTTCAAGCGAGATTCCCCGGCTGGAAAAACCCCCTAAGCTGGCCGATTTTGAAGGCATGGAGCCGGTTACCGAACTGGCCCGCAAGATGCTGAAGATCGACAAGTTTCTGCAGCGCGAGCCGCACGATGGCATCCCATCGTCTCAACGGACGGAGGCTTATCTCGGCTACACCGATAAAAATTTCTACGCTCTTTTTCTGGCATTCGATACGGAGCCCGCGAAGATTCGCGCACGCATGCTGCGGCGCGAACTGATCGATGACGACGACCAAGTGGGCTTGTTCCTAGACACCTTCCACGACCGCCGCCATGCGTATTACTTCTATGCCAACGCTTACGGCATTCAGCAGGACGGATTATTTGCCGAGAGCGGAGGGCCTGACAACAGCTTTGACACGGTCTGGCAGACCGACGCTCATCTAACGGGCAACGGCTACATGGTTCTCTTTGAGATTCCATTCAAATCGCTGCGTTTTCGGCAGTCGGATTCTACGGCTTCTAAGGCTTCCACGGCTTCTACTTCGTGGGGCATTTTTCTGGCTCGAGTGATTCCTCGCAACGCGGAGCGTTCGTTCTATCCACTGAATACACAGCGGCTGCAAGGCTGGCTTTCGCAGGAAGGAACTCTCGACGGATTCCGAGACATCTCGCCGGGGAAGAACATGCAGTTTATTCCGTATGCTTCGCTCGGAGCTTTCCGGTCGCTGGACGACCGCGATCCCGCTGGAGAGCGCTTTACCGGCAAACACCTGGAACCCAAGGTCGGCCTGGATTCCAAGGTTGTGATCAAAGACAGCCTAGTGCTGGATGCGACCATCAATCCCGATTTTGGCCAGATTGAATCCGACGATCCGCAGACGACGGTGAATCAACGCTTTGAGGTCTTTTTCCCGGAGAAGCGCCCTTTCTTTCAGGAAAATGCAAACTACTTTCAGACGCCCTTCAACCTCGTCTTTACAAGGCGCGTGATAGACCCGCTCTACGGACTGCGGCTCACTGGTAAGACCGGTCCCTGGGCCATTGGCGCTTTCGTTGCCGACGACAAAGCTCCAGAAAAAAGTGTGCTCAAGAGCGATCCGCTATCGGGCAATGACGCCTACTTTGGAGTTCTTCGGTTGAATCGCGAGATCGGCAAAGACAATACGGTGGGATTCATTTATACCGACCGCGAACTGCATACGTCTCCGAACAGCTTTTGCACGGCCACCTTCTGTGAGGCTGGCTTCAATCGCGTGGGCGGCGTGGATGCCCACATCAAGATCGACCAGAACTGGCAGGTGAACGCCCAGGCGATTACGAGCGAGACGAAATTGAACGATGGCACGCACGAAGCCGGTCCCGCTTATCAGATTGCGCTTGAAAGAACCTCACGCAAGATCGAACTTAACACCACATACCAGGACATCTCGCCAGGCTTCAACACAGATACCGGCTTCGTGCCGCGCACCGACTTCCGCCAGGTTGCTAACTCGTTCAACTACAATTTCTTTCCCGAAGGCAAGGTGCTCATCTCCCATGGATTCCACATTTTTGACCAGACGATGTGGGACCATAACGGAACGCGGCTCGACTATGTGGCGAACCCAAACTATTCATTTACCTTGCCCCGACAAACGAACTTGGGGTGGTTCGGGATGCTGGAGCATGAGCGACTGAGGCCGTCGGATTTCTCCGCCTTGGCGCAAAACCGGGACTATGCGCACTATTTGACAGGGCCATTCGTCAACACGCAGTTCCTGAAATGGATCAGCTTGAACGGAGAGCTCGATATGGGAACCGCCACGAACTTCGTTCCACGCACGGGGCCGCCAACGCTTGCCAAGTATATGGCGATCAACGCGAAAGCCACGGTGCGCCCGGTGAGCGGGTTGACCATTGAAAATACGTATCTACTGAACCGGTATCTCGATAATGGAACAGGCATCGGGATTTTTAACAACCACATCGTGCGCTCGAAATGGAACTATCAGTTTACGAAGGAGTTTTCCCTTCGAGTGATCGGGCAGTACACGGCGACTCTCTCCAATCCCGCGCTCACGACACTGCAAAATGCGAAAAACTTCAACGGCGACGTCCTGTTCACTTATCTTGTGAATCCGGGCACGGCCGTTTACGTTGGTTATAACAGCAATCTCCAGAACCTGGATCCCTCACTGGCGCGCATTCCCGATGGCTTGCTGCGGACCCGCAATTCATTTATCAACGATGGCAGACAGTTTTTCGTGAAGCTATCCTATTTGTTCCGCTACTGAAAAATTTTCCAGCAAATTAGGCGAGACCTTTCCACACTATGGACAGCCGCGGTCTTGCGAATGCCGCGGGGCAGCACTCGTGATTTATGATGACCTATCGTTATGAGTGTAGTTGCGCGGTCTTTTGCAAAGATCAATATTGGACTACGAATCGGCGCTCGGCGCGACGATGGATTTCATGAATTGCGCACGCTCTACCAGACCGTGGCGCTCTATGACACGATTCGCGTGGAGACTGGGCGCGGGGTCGGCATCGAAATTTTCAGCAGAGATCCCAAAGTCCCAACCGACGAGAGCAATACCTGTTGGCGGATTGCCGAACGGGTTCTGAAGGCGCTGAAAGTCCGGACCAAAGTTCGCATTACGATTGAAAAGAGCCTGCCTGTACAGGGCGGGCTGGGCGCGGCCTCTTCCAATGCGGTGGTCACCATGCTGGCCATGGAAAAGGCATTGAAACGTAAGCTTACGCCAGAGGACCGGCTGCGCGTGGCAAGCGAAGTGGGATCCGATCTTCCCCTTTTCCTGATTGGCGGAACCGTACTAGGAACCGGCAGGGGCGAACAGGTTTACTCAATGCAAGATTTACCGGCTATTCCGTGCGTGATCGCAACTCCCGACATTGGGGTTTCCACACCGGCGGCATTCGCGGCCTGGGACAGAGCGGCGGCGGGCTTGGAAAGCCGTGCATTCGAAGACCGAGATCTTGAGAATCGAGACTCAGAGAATCCAGAGGTCGAGAAACGGTCAATACCAGCAAAGAAATTGACCGCCGCTGCAACGTCCGCTACAATAAACACGTTCAGCCAATCGCTGTATGGATGGCAGAACGGCTGTTTTTCCCCAACCGGTGTCCCAGACAAGGGCTGGGACCGGGCCGAGACAATGCTTCTCGACCTTGTCCGTGCCGGGATCGAAAACGACTTCGAAAGTGTCGTGTTTCCAATGTATCCCGCAATACGTGAGGTCAAACGTGTTTTGGAACGCAATGGTTCCGGATACGCTTCCCTCTCCGGCTCCGGTTCTACAGTGTATGGGTTTTTCAAGGAGCATGGAGAAGCAGTTAGGGCAGCACGAGCGTTGAATGAGCGGGAAATACCGGCTCGAGCAACGATGACTTTGCCACGGCGACGGTACTGGAAAGAGCTTTTCCAGCGCTAAAGGGATTGGGCGGTCGACTAATGGTAGGTCAAGTGCCTTTGGAGCACTTTGTCTAGGTTCGACTCCTAGCCGCCCAGCCAGATTCAGCAAGCAATCTCAAAGAATGGGAAGGATAGCGGATTTGCGGCCCGGCGGGTTGATTCAACAGCCGTTGCGCAAACGAATACTCGAAGTTTGGTGGACGCCTATGGCAACGACAGCACCAGCAGCCGAGAGAATCGAGAAGAAAAATCAGCAGATGCAGCCTAAGAATGAACAGAAGCCGCAGAAATCGCGCATGGACGAAAAGTTCAAGATTTTCTGCGGAACTGCCAATGAAGCACTGACTGATGAGATTTGCGCGTTCCTGCAACTGGAGCGCGGCAAGGCCACGGTAACGCGTTTCTCCGACGGCGAAGTGTATATCCAGGTGCTCGAAAATGTGCGCGGAGCCGACGTTTTTGTGGTGCAGCCCACGTGCTTTCCGGTGGATGAGCACTTGATGGAGCTGCTGCTACTGGTGGATGCCCTGAAGAGGGCCTCCGCGCGGCGTATTACAACCGTGATCCCTTATTACGGCTATGCCCGCCAAGACAGGAAGGACAAGCCACGCGTTCCGGTTTCCTCTAAGCTGATTGCCGATTTGCTGACTACCGCAGGCGCGCATCGCGCCCTGGTCGTTGACCTGCACGCACCGCAAATCCAGGGCTTCTTCAATATTCCTGTCGATCACCTGTTTGCCTCCCCCGTTCTGGTGGATTTTTTCAAGAAGATGTCGCTGCCCAATCTGACCGTGGTTTCCCCGGATGCCGGGGGTGTGGAGAGGGCCAGATTCTTTGCCAAGAAGATTGATGCGGCGCTGGCGATCGTCGACAAACGCCGCACCGATATGAACGTAGCCGAGGTGATGCACGTGATCGGCGATGTGAAGGGCCGTACCTGCCTTATTATCGACGACATTATCGATACGGCGGGAACTCTGGTGAAGACGGCCGAGGCGCTGCTGAACGCGGGGGCCTCGAAAGTATACGCTTGCGCTTCCCATCCGGTGCTTTCAGGCCCGGCGATTGAGCGCATCTCCAAATCCAGATTGGAGCAAGTCGTGGTGACCAACACGATTCCATTGACCGAGGCGGGAAAGGCAGAGCCGAAGATCAAAGTTTTGTCGATTGCAGGGCTGCTGGGCAGGGCTATCCAGTCGATTCATGAAGAGACTTCTGTCAGTACGCTGTTTGCCTAAGAACGAAGAAGCGAGACGAAGAGGCGAACGGCAAATCAAGTTAATCCGGCCCGCGGGCCGTAGAAGAAGGAACAGACAATGAGTTCAAAGGAAGTAGTTTTAGCAGAAGCACGGCAGGACAGCTCACGCGGGAAAAACGAGGCACGGCGTCTGCGCACGAAGGGGCGCATTCCGGCGGTTGTCTATGGAGCAAGAAAAAGCTCGGTGGCGGTAAGCGTCGATCCCAAGCAGATCTCGAAGATTCTGCATTCGGCCTCCGGCCACAACTCGATCTTCGACCTGGACATGGGTAGCGAACAGACCAAGGCGATGATCGTCGATTGGCAGTACGAACCGTTGAAGGGCCACCTGCTGCACATCGACCTGAAGCGCATTGCCATGGACGAGAAGATCAGGGTCAAGGTACCGATCCATCTTGCCGGCGAATCTGCGGGCGTAAAGCAACAGGGCGGAATCCTGGATCAGGTACTACGCGAGGTCGAAATCGAGTGCCTGCCCGGCGACATTCCGAGCCACATCGAGGCCGATGTTTCCCAACTGGTTTTCGGACAGGTGCTGCGTGTGGCAGACCTGCATCACGGCGACAAGCTCAAGTTCCTGACTGATGCGAACCAGGCGGTTGCTCACGTTACATCCGTGAAGGAAGAGGCAGCCGCGACGGTTGAAGCGACAGCGGAAGGCGCGGCGGCGGGAACCGAGCCAGAGGTCATCAAGAAGGGCAAGCAGGAAACCGAGGAGGCTTCCGCGACGCCGAAGAAGGCTGAAGGCAAGAAGTAGCCGGCGTGAAGCTGATTGTCGGACTAGGCAATCCGGGAATCGAGTATCAGTTTACGCCGCACAATATCGGTTTTCTTGCGGTCGACCGGATCGCCGAGCAGTGCGGCGTTACGGTGGACAACCGGCATTGCAAGGCACTTACAGCTCGAACCAGGATCGGCAATGAAGAGGTTCTTCTAGCCAAGCCTGAGACGTTCATGAACCTGAGCGGCCAATCGGTGCGGGAGTTGGTAGACAGATACGAACGTGACCCGGAGAAAGACCTGATCGTGATTTACGACGAACTGGACTTGCCACTAGGGGCGATTCGCGTACGGGAGCGAGGGTCTTCCGCCGGGCATAACGGCATGCAGTCGATCATCAATTCGCTGCAAACGCAAGAAGTCCAGCGTATCAGGCTCGGCGTGGCGCCCGATCATCCGGTGAAAGAGGGAGCACGGTACCTTCTTTCGCAGATCAAGAAATCGCAGCTAGTTGCGGTGGATGAGCTGCTGGATCGCGCAGCCGAGGCGGTTACAGCGATCGTGAACGAAGGCATTGCAACAAGCATGAACCGGTTTAACCGCAAGAACAAACCGGAGATGGACAAAGATTAGACAGCTCGTCTCTGTATTGCTCACGCAAAGCAAGGACGAAGATGGAGAAAAGAATGCAACGTACCTACGAGGTAATGTTTATTGTGCGGCCGGACCTGCAGGAAGAGGAGACAGACAAGCTCCTCGCCACGCTCCAGACGCACGCAACCAACGCCGGGGCCCAGGTGCAGAGCCTTGATAAATGGGGCAAACGACGGCTGGCTTATGACGTGAAGAAGTTCCAGGAAGGGCTCTACGTGCTGCTCACGCTGCAAGCCGATGGCAAGGCCATTCATGAGCTGGAACGGCGTATGAGGGTCGCGGAACAGATTCTGAAGTTCATCACGGTCCGCATGGATGAGGAGCAGCAGAGGCTGGAGAAGATCCGCAAGATCCGCGCGTCGCGCGTGAAGCGTCCTCCGGTTGAAGCCACGCCTGCCGCCGAAGCGGAAAACCCGCCGGTGACTGCATAGAAATAAAACAACGGATTTCAGGAAGGCCGAAATATCGAGCCGGAGACATTGAGGAGAACTATGGCTGACGAAACAAACCAAGGAAGCACACCGAGCGGTCCTCGCCCACCAGCACGGAGCGGCGATCGCGGCGACAGACCGGACCGTGGGCCGGGAGGGCGCGGCGACGCTGGAGGCCGGAAGTTTTTCCGGCGCAAGAAGGTATGCAAATTTTGCGTCGAGAAGATTGACGATATCAATTACAAGGACGTGCGCCTGCTGCAGGGATTCGTTGCGGAGCGCGGCAAAATCGTACCCCGCCGGCTGACGGGCGTGTGCACTCCGCATCAGCGCCGCCTGTCCGCGGCCATTAAACGGGCGCGCAACATTGCTCTGCTGCCCTTTGCGGCAAGATAGAAATTCCTATTGGAGACTGGAAATGGAAGTTATTCTCAAAGAAGATGTTGTGAACCTGGGCCACCGGGGAGAAGTAGTGAAGGTAGCAGAGGGCTACGGCCGCAACTACCTGCTCCCGAAGAAGCTGGCCATTGAAGCCACACGGGGCAACAAGGCAGTCATTGAACAAATGAAACAGGCTGCGGTGCGCCGCAGCGCAGTGGAAAAAGCCGATGCCGAAGCCCTGGCGCGGCAGGTGGAAGCCGTGACTCTCACGTTTCTGCGGAAAGCCGGTGAAAAGGACCACCTTTTCGGCTCGGTCACATCGGTGGATATCGCCGAGGGCCTGGAAAAGAAGGGCTTCAATATTGAGCGCCGCAAGATCCAGCTTTCGGATCCGCTCAAGAGCCTGGGCAGCTTTGATGTGGCGATCAAGCTGCATCGCGACGTGACCAGCCATATCAAAGTGGTGGTAGAAAAAGAAGGCGAGGAAGCTTAAGCAGGTGCGGCGTGATTCGCGCGGGGAGCGCGGCCGGTTTTGAAGGCCCGCCCCCATGAGGACATGCATCTTCTCGCACTTATTCGGAACTGTTGCAGGTGCGCGGTCACTTGCTATTGTTCGGTATTTTCCATTCAACAATTCAATTTTTCAGGACTTTCTGCGGACTTACCGTCCCCGAGTCCGATTTTTCCTTCTTTAGGGGGAAGCGCATTCCTTATCGCATGCCGCGTCAGCCTCAGTAGAATTTGCCTTGAAGAATCAGTGGCATCCAGGCTTTTTATTTCCCCGCAAAACCGTTAATCTGGGCTTACGTTTTGCAGCTTGTTCCGTCCAAAGTAATACCGGTAGAGAGGGTTACGAGGAGCGGAACAGATGCCAGCCGAACTCGCATTGGTTCAAAATTTGGTTGGCTCCAAGGGTGCAAGAACGAACTCCCAGAACTCGGGAGCCATGGTGAGCCAAGCCCTAGGCCGAGTGAACGACAGCGAACTGATCCGAGCCGCACAGCGCGGCGACCGCGCCGCGTTTGAAGCGCTGGTACGGCAATACGACCAGGCGGTCTTGCGCTTGGCGCTGCATCTTACTGGCTCCGACTCCGACGCACGCGATATCTACCAGGAAGCGTTTCTTAAAGCCTACCGCCATATCGGCAACTTCCGTTTTGAATGCTCGTTCTATACGTGGATCTACCGAATCGTGACGAATCTGTGCCTCGATCATCTGCGCAAGCGACAGACGCGCAAGGAGGATTCGCCGGTCATGATCGATTCAAGCGGACAGGAAATCGATCTTCTCGATCGGGTATCGGACGACCGGGCGGGAGCTAATCCGGAAAAAGATTTGATGCGGCGGGAACTGGGCGCAAAGATTGCCCAGGCGCTCAAGCGGCTGACACCAAGGGAAAGAATGGTCTTTGAACTGAAGCACTACCAGGGGCTGCGCCTGCGCACCATTGGAGAGATGCTGAATACCACCGAAGAGACCGCCAAGAATACGTTGTTCCGCGCAACGCAAAAGCTGCGCGGCGTGCTTGCGACCATGCGTTAAAAAGGCGGAAGAGACTGCAACCATGAACTGCGACTGGACCAAAGAAAACATCGTTCTGTACATCTACGACGAACTGGCGGACGACGCCAAACATGGGATGGAGCAACACATACGCCAATGCCCGGCGTGCGATCAAGAACTACGCTCCGCCATGGCGTTCAAGGGCACGATGTCCGTGCTGCCGGCGCATGAGGTACCCCCCAATCTGCTCGCGGCGAGCCGCATGAAGTTGCAGGAGGCCCTGGAGGAAGCGGAGCAGTCCCGTGGATGGAGCCGGTTTGCTTTCGATATCACCGGCTGGATGCACCAGATCAAGCTTGCCCCGGCGCTGAGCCTAGCTCTTTTGATCACCGGCTTTTTCGGCGGGACTCTTACCACCTATCGAATTGTAGGCTCTCACCAGGCTGCGCCAGCGCCGATCAAGCCCGCCGCTGCAGAAGCCAATATTGCCGCAGTTGAATCCATTGTGCAAGATGCAAGCACCAACCGGGTTTCAATCAAATACGACACTTTACATCCACAGGTGGCTGAAGGCTCAGCCAACGATCCTTTGATCCAGCGGCTTTTGTTGGTGGCGGCGCGCAATAACCGCGATTCCGGCCTGCGACTGGATTCGATCGACCTTCTGGCCAAAGCGCCCGAAGATAATGGCGTGCGCGAGGCCCTGATTTATGCACTGCGCTACGACAAGAATCCAGGAGTGCGCTTGAAGACCCTGGATGCCCTCAAGGGTTATGTGAAGGACGATGTGCATGTACGCGATGCGGTCTTGGAGTCGCTGATGCACGATACCAATCCGGGAGTGCGGGAGCGGGCCATGGTGCTTCTCGGTCCGGTGCGCGCCGACATGAGCGTGCGCGAGGCCCTCCAGGTACTGGCAGAGCACGATAAAAGCAAATTTATACGTTCGGAATCGCAGCGGCTTCTGGCAAGCACTCCCGATCTCGATTAGCTCAGGAGTCCCCTAAAAAAGGCGCACAGTTCGACCGTGGGCCGCTGCCCTGAAAGAATAGAATCTTGGCTCCCGAATTTTCCGGCGTGAAAGCCGGTGATGAAAGGTTTTTTCGGTAAGTTTGCCGATGACGAAGCAAGCACAAATTGCCGCTCTGGTTTTAGCGGTTGGCCTTGTGGCCGCCGCCCAGGATTCGTCGTCGCGCATCTACCGCTCGGGAAGCGCATGGATTGAGGAAACAACTGGTACCCTGCCCGCCACCAGGATGTTGAAGATCAAGACCGTTGTGGGGGCCATTCACGTTGCGGGCGGCCAGCAGGGTTCCATCACATACACGATTCGCAGGCAGGTCCATGCTTCTTCCGAAGATGGAGCACGCCGGGAGTTTGCAAGGATACGTGTCTCCACCTCGTCGTCGGGAGACACCAGCACCATTCGCGGCGAAGAAAGCTCGGGACGAGGTTCCCTTGATATCGATGTTCACGTGTCGAGTCAAGTCTCCGTGGTAAGAGCGGAGACCGGCTGCGGGCAGATTGGCGTAAAAGGCATTTCAGGGACAGTCGAGGTCAGCACCGGCGGGGATACGATTCGCCTGGACGATATCAGTGGAGATGTTAGGGCCTCCAGCGGTGGCGGCTCGATTGAAGTCGGCAAAATCGGTGGCAACGTTCATGTCAACACTGGAGGCGGCGACATCCGTGTTCAGTCTTCGGGCGGCCAAGTGGTTGCGATCTCGGGAGGAGGCTCGCTTTTTGTGGGTACCGCTAACTCGATGACCCTCGAAACCGCCGGAGGGTCGATCAAGGTTGACCGGTGCAGCGGCGATGTAAAAGCCTCTACTGGTGGCGGAACCGTCGAACTCACCGAGGTGGGTCAGGCGCAGGTAGAAAGTGGAGGGGGCTCCATACGGATCGCTTCGGTTCATGGCAGCTTGCGCGCCGAGACCAGCAGCGGCCCCATCGTTGCCTATTTGACCCCTAATTCAGGGGCATTCGCAGATTCACGCCTGGAAACTTCGATGGGAGACATTGTGGTCTATATTCCAGAGAACCTGGGCATCAATATCCGAGCCGCTGTGGAAGCCGCCGGCAAAGCAGGTATCAGCAGCGATTTTCCGCTCAAGGTCGTGTTTGGCGATCAGAGGTGGGGTCCACGGGAGGCATACGCTGAGGGAAGCGTGAATGGAGGCGGCCCGCTGCTGCATGTACACACATCGACGGGGAGTATTGAATTTAAGCGCAAAGACAAAGAGCGCAATTGAGAGATTCGAGAGGAGGGAGTATGAAGATCGTTCAGAGAATCGCTGCCGCAGGGTTGATGCTATGTCCGTTGGTAGGGATTGCCGTTCCGGGAACATACGCCCTGGCATTGGAAGACCCGGGGCGTACAGGCACGAATTCGGAGGCGGGAGTGCTCTATCCCGTGGGACGCTCCTATATGGGCGTTGAAATTCAGGACATCACCTCGGACCGCGTAAGCGCACTCAAGCTCAAGGAAGAGCGCGGCGTTGAGGTCACCATGGTGGACCAGGACGCGCCTGCTGGCAAAGCAGGAGTGAAGGAACACGACGTGATCCTGGAGTACAACGGCGTGAAGATCGAGAGCGAGGAGCAGATTCGGCGGATGATTCGCGAGACGCCTCCGGGTCGGACAGTGGCGCTCGGCATCAGCCGCGACGGCAGCCATATGACGGTCAATGTTCAATTGGGAGACCGGGCGCAGGTGGCTGCGGACAATATCCATAAGCTGAACCACGACCGCTTTGCGGTGGTCATCCCTGGCGAGACGATCGAGTTGCCCGACTTCAATTTACCGGCATTCGATTTTCAGGTGGGCAGCTATGCTCCGGTGCTCGGCGTGCAGGTAGAAACGATCGGGCATCAGCTTGCTGATTTCTTTGGCGTCAAGAACGGTGAGGGGCTGCTGGTGAAGTCGGTGGAAAAAGGAAGCTCTGCTGAAAAAGCGGGCATCAAGGCCGGAGACGTGATTACAAGAGTAGGCAATGAAAACATAACCGACCGTTCCGATTTGCGGCGGGTATTGCGCGCACATTCCAAGGATGGAAAGGTGGAGGTAGGGATTGTCCGCGATAAGCATGAGCAGACCGTCACGGTGGAGGTAGCCAATCCTAAGACAAAACAGTCCTCAAGCTGGAAAGATTATTACCAGAACAGCCAAGAGACGATGGAGCACATGAGAGCGCAGTGGGAAAAGGCAGCCGAGGCAAGCAAGGCAGAGTGGGAGAAGCAGGCGGCTAAGTGGCAAGGCTACGGCAAGGAATGGGAACGCTATGGCAAAGAAATGGAGCGCTCCATGAGCCGATGGAAGGCCAATTTCAGTAGCCAGTGGATCTAGTTACTAGTTAGCCCCCGATTCTTCGCATTCATGGAGCGTAGTTTGTAGTTGAGATTGGTTTTGAGATTTTTCCTGTGTCGGTTAATTTGTAGTCGTGGCATCGGAGGTACAGTAGTGGACCGTGCCGCCGCCCAGAAGTCGTAACCGATGGAGCGCCCTTCTGGGTTATGTTCAACAGCTTGCTAACTTGGCCGGTATTTCATTTGCTACGAATAGATCTGGCCTGTGTCCGCAATTCCAAAAGTAATTGTTTGCGACTATTCATTAATTGTTGGATGAGCAAACCCCTCCGCTTCAGGGAAAAGGCCTTCAGTGGAGACCAATTGTTGAATGCGAGTCTCTTCGGGTTCTAATCGCCTAAGCATTCGTCGTAGATATGCGATCCTCACATTTTTCATTTGCATATGATTACTCCGCTTTGATCTAGCATCATTGAAGGCCCTCCTTGAAATAACAAATCGGGTGCTTGAAACCCAACAAAGAACGAGCACAGGCAATCGTCTAGCCGTAGGACATCGGGACTCGGTGGGTCCACTTTCCTTGGACACCCCAGCCTCAGCTCTCGTTCCTGTGTTCCTGATGATTGTTATTGATGTTCGCTGTATAGTGCGTGCGGATTTCGGAACGTTACAGGAAAAATCGAAAAATTTGTTTAGAGAACAAAAATCGGGGATATAGGATCGCCGGAAGACCCTTAGTACATCAAGAGTGGTGCATCATTGCTACAGTTTCTTTGCTCTTTTTTTTATAGCTCTCGGGATGCACATGTATGGAGATATGGATAAACGCCTACCGATTTTGAGCAGAAGCAAAAAAATCCTAACGACGCCGGACGCGAATTACTCCGCCCAGCGCCGAAAGATAAGAGAGCCGTTGGTTCCGCCGAAGCCGAATGAATTGGAAAGGGCGATATTGACAGGGGCTTTGCGGGCCACGTTGGGCACGTAGTCCAGGTCGCACTCGGGATCTTGATTTTCCAGATTGATGGTTGGAGGCAGAATCTGGTCGCGCAGTGTAAGGATCGTGATGCCAGCTTCGAGTCCACCCGCTCCGCCGAGGAGATGGCCGGTCATCGACTTGGTAGAGCTAACCGCTACTTTGGTCCCATCACCAAAAGTCCGTTTGATGGCCTTGGTTTCCAGCAGATCGCCAATCGGGGTGGAGGTGCCATGAGCATTCACGTAGTCGATATCCGCAGGAGATATTTTGGCATCGCGGATGGCATTCGTCATAACCTGGTAACCGCCTTCTCCTTCTTCAGCGGGCTGGGTGATGTGGTAAGCATCGGCGCTCATGCCGTAGCCTATGATTTCCGCCAGAATGGGCGCGCCACGACGGCGGGCATGCTCCAACTCTTCCAGAATCAGGATGCCCGCGCCCTCGCCGATCACAAAACCATCGCGACCCGCATCCCAAGGACGGCTGGCTTTTTCCGGTTCATCATTGCGAGTGGAAAGGGCGCGCATGGCAGCGAAGCCGCCAACGCCCATGGGCGTAATGGCTGCTTCCGTGCCGCCGGCGATCATTACATCGGCATCACAGCGTTGAATGATTTTGTAGGCGTCGCCAACCGCGTGGGCGCTGGTAGTACAGGCTGTGGAAGTGGCCTCATTGGGACCTTTGGCGCCGTAGCGAATACTGACCTGTCCGGCGGCGAGATTGATAATGACGGCAGGAATAAAAAAAGGCGAAATCTTGCGTGGGCCGCCCGACAGAAGAGCCTCGTGCTCGCGCTCGATCACATCGAAACCGCCAATCCCCGAACCAATGTGAACTCCCACACGAGCGGCGTTTTCGGGAGTGACCTGAATACCCGACATCTTCATGGCTTCATCCGATGCGGCAATGGCCAGGTGGATGAAGCGGCCCATTTTCTTGAGTTCTTTCTTCTCAATGAAATTAAGTGGGTCAAAGCCTTTGACCTCGGCGGCGATCTGGCAGGCAAACTTGCTGGAATCAAAATGGGTGATTTTCGCCACCCCGCTTTTACCCGCAAGGATGTTCTTCCAGACCGTTCCGGAGTCGTTACCGACACTGCAAATCAGGCCAAGGCCTGTGACCACTACTCTTCGCGACAAAACTACTTTCCACCTTTCGCATGCTTATCGATGTATTCGACGGCATCTTTGACGGTGCGAATCTTCTCGGCGTCTTCGTCCGGAATTTCGATCTCAAAGGCTTCTTCGAACGCCATGACCAGTTCCACAGTGTCGAGCGAATCGGCTCCCAAATCGTCTACGAAAGAGGCGTTGCTGGTGACCTCTCCCTCATCCACACCAAGCTGCTCCACGATAATCGACTTTACTTTTTCTTCCACTGCTGTTGCGGCCATATAATTACGTCTCCTTCTCTCTTGATTCGATTTTTATCCGTAAATCATTTCCGACTCATCGCACCCGCGCGAATAAGTCCGCATGCGGCAAGTTCCCCGCAACGATCCGTTCCCGCCCCGCCGGTTCCGCTCAGCACCCAACTTATGACCGGCAGCTTACATAAAGACGGTAAACCGCTTAGTGTAATTGCTGCAAAAAAGATGTGTAAAGTGCTGTCATGTTCAGTCTATGACATTTTCGCGGATTACGTGCCGCAAGAGCCTCTCGCCGCTATTGCAGGGTCACGGTTTGGGCAGCTTCCAGGAAGTCGCATACAATGGCGGATTGTCCCTTAAAAACAAAATTCTGCTCCGATACGGCGCCCTGGTCGGCGCTTTGAAAGCCTTGGGCGCGTGGGGTGTCCTGATTATTGCCATGCTGGATGCCGCGGCCTTCGGCATCCCAATGGACCCTGTTATCGCGGGTTACGTCTACGCCAACCCTCATCGCACCATTCTGTATTGCATTGCCGCGTCGCTGGGATCGGCGGTGGGCAGCTTGATTCCATTCGCGCTGGGCCGGGCGGGAGGCGAGCTTTTCCTGCTCAAAAGAATCGACCAAGACCGGATGAAGCGCATCCGAGAGCGTTTTGAGAAGCGCGAGTTCCTCGCCATGATGGTTCCGGCAATGCTGCCCCCGCCAACACCTTTTAAACTGCTGGTTTTTTCCGCCGGCGTGTTCGAGATGAAAACCTTGAAATTTCTGCTGGCGGTGCTCAGCGGACGCCTACTGCGATTTGGAATTCTCTCGATCCTGATTTTGGTTTTCGGGCCGCAGATTGTTGCAACCACCAAAGATATGGTCAAGCATCACCCCTGGATGGTGGTGGCAATCGCGGGAATACTGATTGCAGTGGTGCTCCTCGGCTACGGGATAAGAAAGGCAGCACGCAGGAACAACTTGGCCACAAGCACAATGTGCCATACCAAGGGAGATACCGCGTAGGACGGCGTGTATTTGGTAAGTGACAGATGTTTGTACGAAACCTGCCCTTTGCTCCGAGCGCAAAGACCAAGAAAGCGCTTTCCATAAAGGATGGGAGCACCCTCATTTTCCGTGAGAACTAGGTTCATGTTGCAGGTTGTGACCGCCGCACGGGTCCCTGATCGCAACCCGTTGTGGTTCCGACAGACGATTTCGAGGTTCTCAAGCACACTCTGAAGGGCCGCTCTCCTACTATTCAGTTGCGTATTGCTACAGTTGCGCCAGCTTCATCTCCAACCTGAGAGATAATCCAGTCGATTCATTTCTCACTTCTCCGACGCGGAATCCCTTCCCATCCCCATACGGATGGGGTGCAACTGTGGGTCGAGAACCACGTACCCACTCAGAACCTGATCGCGAGCGGGCAGGGATGGATCGGCAAAGCGCAAGTCTATGAAACGGACTTTATAGCCCTCATTCCGGGCCAATTGGTCCACCTCTACCAAGGGATATTTCGCCCAATCCAAGAAGACGCGTCCTAACTGTGATTTCTTGGCTGCCAGGGTCACAGGTGTTTCTTGAGGCTTGTAACGGATGGTTGCAGAGCCCTGAACGTCGATGTCATTTTCAAGCGGGTTTACCGCCGAAACTTCAAAGAGGTCTTGAGTTTCTACAACGCCTTTCCATAAAAAGGGATTCAGCGGCATGGGATAAGCAGAGACGCGAAGCGGATCTTCGCCGTGATGGAGTACGGCCTTCAGCGCGTTCACCGTTTTGCGATGCTCGAAATCCCGAACCAAGATCACGACAACAATGCATACAAGGGCGAGGGCCGCTCCGGCCCGGCCACGAAAAGCGGGTTTGCGACCGCCGACTTCTTCCGAAACCAGAGCCAGCAATGCCGGCATGACCAATCCCAGACACAAAAGGCTCAAAATCACAGGATCGACGATATAAACGATGTCCCATGAGTACCATTTCGGGTGGAACGGAGCAAAAGGCCGCACGCCATAGTCGTTCAGAAAATCAAGGAAAATGTGGACCAATCCTCCAAGCAGAGCATAGAGATATAGCAGCCGCCAATTCACCGGAATCTTCGGCCTACGTCCTCGATGGCGCATAAGCCGATCGATTCCGTAGACCACTAAAAGAGTGGCCGCGGCAACCACCGGAACGCCCAATAAAGTGTGAGTAAACCCTCGATGGTGCTGGAACCCGGACACCGATCCTCCGAAATAGGACACCACATCGATATCCGCTGCTTCGGTGGCCAGGACAAGGGTGAGGGTGGCCAGGCCGGTCTTGCGATTCAATCCCGCTCTGCCGATGCAGGCCCCGGTAAGAAGATGAGTAACAGGTTCCAATTGATTCGCCCCTGGCCAGAGATTTCCTTGCCCGCGGGAAGACTGCCGAAAATCAGCATTCTAACCCCACCTTGCAGACTAGTTTATTTCCTGGTGTAACATTGGCGCTCGGAGAGAAAAATATCGTGAAAACCCGGTTTTGGCGCTTTCCCGCTTCGGTGGCCTATCTGGCAAGCCTATTTTTTGTCCTAAGCCCCTCGTTCTGCAAAGCTCAGGCAGCCGGCGCTGGAGCCCACGACGCGCTGGTAGATCGAGTGGACAACACGGCCTTTATTCAACTGGAGGCTGATAGCTTCAAAGACCTGACCCCGCAGCAGAAGAAGGTGGCTTACTGGCTGGAGCAGGCATCGATCGCCGTGGACCCCATTATCTACGATCAGCTTTCCAAGTATGGACTGCGGCAAAAGCGGCTCCTGGAAGGGATCGTGGCTCACGGCCACGGAGCCGATCCAGCGACGAGCAAGATCCAGGCCTTTGCCAAGCTGTTTTGGGCAAGCCGGGGCAATCACAATGAAGTAACCGCACGGAAATTTCTTCCATCGTTCACGCCAGAAGAGCTGCAGGCAGCAGCAAAGAGCGCCTTTCAACATGGAGCCTTCCGCACGCGCTATGCAGATGTGCCGCCACTCCCTACGCAGGCCGCTTTGGACCGGGAGCTTGAGGAGCTAAAGCCCTCGTTCTTCGATCCGGAGTTTGAACCGACGATTACGGCAAAGAGTCCCCAGGGAGGGAAGGACATCTTGCAGGCAAGCGCGAACTCCTTTTACCCGGGCCTGGGGCTCAACGACCTCAAAGGGTTTTCAGAAAAGTATCCGCTCAATTCACGGGTGGTGAAGCGGAGCAACGGCGAGCTCGCTGAGCAAGTCTATCGCGCCGGAACGCCGAATGGCTCCATCAAGCCGGGGGTTTATAGCGTCTTCCTCAAGAAGGCTAATCAATACCTGGAAAAGGCCGCACAGGCGGCCGATCCACAGCAGGCAAAGGTAATCCGGGCGCTAGTGCGCTATTACCAGACTGGCGATCCTAAGGATTGGATCGCCTTTGGAATCGCCTGGGTGCAAAACAACGCCACCGTGGATTTTGCAAATGGGTTTATCGAGGTCTATCGAGATGCCAGGGGAGCCAAAGGCAGCTCACAGAGCTTTGTTTCAGTCACCGACCAGCGTGTGGATGCGCTCATGCAAAAGCTGGCGACCAACGCTCAATACTTTGAAGACCACGCGCCATGGGATGCGCAATACAAGAACCTGGGGGTAAAGCCGCCGGTTGCCAAAGCCGTTGAAACGGTTATTGAGACAGGCGACTTCCATGTAACCACCGTAGGCGACAACCTGCCCAACGAAAACGAGATTCACGAGAAATACGGTTCCAAGAGCTTTCTCTTCACGGGAAGCAGCCGCGCCCTCTATTCCGCAGGGGGGACTTCTGTGCTGGAGGAATTTGCCGGCTCGCAAGAAGAGATCGAGCTTGGGAAGAAATACGGAGAAGAGGCTTCCACTCTGTCGACGGGATTGCACGAAGTGATTGGGCACGGCTCCGGAAAGCTAAACCCGAAGCTTACGCACGAGCCTGCCTATTACCTGAAGGAATATTTCTCCACTCTGGAAGAGGGCCGCGCCGACCTGATGGCGCTGTGGAACGCTTTCGATCCCAAGTTGCGGGAACTGGGACTCATTTCGAGTCCCGATGCAGCCAAGGCCATGTATTACGCAGCCGTGCGCGCACCCTTGACGCAGCTACGCAGCATTCCCAAAGGCGACACCATCGAAGAAGACCACCAGCGCGACCGCCAGCTTATTGTGAACTACATCATGGATAAGACAGGCGCCATTGAACAGATCAAGCGCGACGGCAAGTACTACATGACGATCAAGGATTTCGACAAGATGCGCGAAGGCGTTGGTATGCTGCTGAAAGAGATCATGCGCATCAAAGCCGAAGGCGACTATGCCGCGATCAAGAGCCTGGTGGACAAATATGGCACTCATTTCGATACCGCAGTCCGGGATCAGGTGTTGTCCCGCTACAAGGCCCTGAAGCTGCCAACCTATTGGGCGGGAATCAACGCAGAGCTTTCCAGCACGACTGGCAAGGACGGACAAATCGGCACCATTGAAATCAGCTATCCCCGCGATGCCATCCAGCAGTATTTGCGCTACGGAGCAATGTACGACGAGGGCCTCAAACCGACCAAGGCTGAAGCAGCAGGGGGAAAACATCGCTGAAATTGAAGTTGCTTTGGGGGCCTAGGCCTGGCGCAAATCGGCTTGGAAGACGACCTTCAGCTATTTTCGGGCATGAGCAATTTGAAGGTTCTTTGGTCCATGCCGACCTCCACAGGAAGAGTCCCCAGGATTTCGCCATCGGCTTCCGAATGGATGCTCTCCGGAGCCTGCGCCTCGAGCGGCGTGCAGCGGAACCAAGTGGAAAAGGGGAGGCCAACCTGCGGAACAGTCCAGTTAAGCCCACTGGCCACGCTGAGAAAGAAGTTGAGGAAGTGGCGGACCTTGTCCGTACGAAACACCATGAGCCGATAGTCGTTCCTCGCCAACTCGGAGCCTAAGCGCACGCGCTTCAGCAGGCCTGGAAATCGCTTAGCTCGAATCGCCATCACCAACGTGGCTTTGTCGTGGTGCCGAACACCGTTTTCATCGAGCCACTCCACCCGGAACATCGAGAATTTACCGTTCAGAGCCATGCGATACATCTCCAAGAAGTACGCATAAATCCCATAGCGCTCTTTGGAACCCTTGGCTGTCTGATACATCAGTTCCGCATCTGAACCGACGCCGGCGGCGACAATGAAAAAACGTTCCCGCTGGCCCTTTCTATCCTGGTATCTGATTACGCCCGGAGACAAACGTCGCGGCTGGTAACGCAACAGAGCCTTTACCGCAGCCTCGGGATTCGAGGGTAGAAGCAAATCAGTCGCGAGAAGATTGCCGCTGCCGAGAGGGATGACGCCCAGGGTGGCGTCGGCGGAGGTACGCATGAGACCGTTCAGCACCTCGTTTACGGTGCCATCGCCGCCACAGGCGATGATCGTGTCGTATCCGGCTTCGGCAGCCTGGCGGGCCTGATCGACGGCGCTCCCAGCATGAGTTGTAGCGCAAGATTCGGCCTGGATTCCAGAAGAGCGCAGTATCGACACGGCGGTAGAGACCTTAGCCTCCCTTTGCCCCCGTTGGCGACCGGAGGCCGGATTGTAGATCAGCATGGCTCTCTTCAAGACGATTGCACTCTTGTTCTCTGAAAATAGCCTAATTCGGACCCTGCCTCTTCCGAAACCAAGTTGCAGCCATCGGCGTTCGAGAGCCGGTTATATGCTTCACGCCTCATCCTTTGGCAACGACCGTTCGACCCGGACACAAAAATGGCTCTGAACGCGATCCATTACACGGCAAAAGTAGAGGCCGTGGATAGGGATTCTCGTGAGCGTTCGGTGGCCCGTAACAGGCAATCTCTAAAGGTCTCGACGATAGGCTCCTCCAAAATATAATTTGCTCATGTCTAATCGTCCTACTGATTTACGGGGCCAGCTAGAGGAGCTTCGCGAGCAAATTCGCCGGCACGAACATCTCTACTACGTGCTGGATGCACCGGAAATCGAGGACGCCGAGTTCGATGGCCTCATGCAACAGCTGAAGCAGGTGGAGGCGAAGCATCCGGAGTGGATCACGCCCGATTCTCCCAGCCAGCGCGTGGGCGGCAAGCCCCGCGCGGGCTTTGTCAAAGTGCCGCATTCGCGCCAGATGCTGTCGCTCGACAATGCTTATAACGAACAGGAGCTACGCGACTGGGAGCGCCGCGTGCAGGAATTAGCCGGTTCCGACAAGATTGAGTACGTGTGCGAGTTCAAGCTGGATGGAATGTCGATGGCGCTGGTCTACGCCGAGGGCAGTCTTCGCAAAGGCGTAACCCGCGGCGATGGATCGGTCGGTGAGGATGTAACTTCGAACGTACGAACCATGCGCTCGGTGCCACTTTCGGTTCCTGCCAAAGTGCTTCAGGAGGCGGGTATGCCCGCCGATTTTGAGGTCCGGGGCGAGGTCATTATGCCTCTGGCCGGTTTTGAACGGATGAACGAAGACCGGGAGCAGCAGGGGCTGAGCAAGTTTGCCAATCCCAGAAATGCAGCTGCAGGCACGATTCGCGTGCTGGAGCCAAACATAGTAGCGCAACGCCGCCTGGATTTTTATGCGTATTTCCTCCTGGTAAACGGACAAACCCACTTTGAGAAACATTCGGAAACCCTGCAAGCGCTCGTCCGGGCGGGATTCAAGGTAAATCCGAACCATACTGTGGCCCACAACGTCGAACAGATTCTGGAATTTATCGCTAAGGGCGAGAAGATGCGGGAGAAGCTGCCTTATGAGATCGACGGAATCGTCATCAAGGTCAATTCGACCCGATTGCAGGACAGGCTGGGATTTACTGGAAAAGCACCTCGATGGGCCATTGCCTATAAGTATGCCGCGCGTTCCGGCCTCACCAGGATTGAAGACATCCTGGTGCAGGTGGGCCGCACAGGGAAGCTAACGCCCGTAGCTGCGCTCAAGCCGGTGGCTATCGGCGGCACTACGGTAACCCGGGCTACGCTTCACAACCAGGATGAGATCGACCGTCTGGAGGTGAAGATCGGCGATTGGGTGCTGGTGGAGCGCGGTGGGGACGTGATTCCCAAGGTGGTGAAGGTGATTTCCGATGCCGAGCACTCGCGCGGGGAAACGACATTCCACATGCCAGAACATTGCCCGGAGTGCGGAGGGCATATCGTGCGGGAGGAGGGCGAGGCGGACCATCGATGTGTGAACGTGAACTGTCCGGCGAAGCTGCGCGAGAGCATCCTGCACTTTGCGGCGCGCTCGGTGATGAACATCGAAGGGATGGGCGAATCACTGGTGAACCAGTTATGTGAGCGCGGGCTGGTGAAGGACGTTGCGGACATTTACAAGCTCAAGAAGGACGATTTGCTTTCTCTGGATAGATTCGCCGATAAATCGGCGGAGAACCTGCTGGCAGAGATCGAGCAGTCGCGGAAGCTCCCTCTGGAGCGGGTCATTTTCGGACTCGGCATTCGGTTTGTGGGGGAGCGAACGGCACAATTCCTGGCGGAGCATTTTGGCAACCTTGACGACCTGATGACGGCCTCAATCGAACAACTGCAGGAAGTAAATGAGGTAGGACCGCGAGTGGCTACTGCAATTCGGGAGTTCTTTGACGAACCCGGCAATCTCGAGTTAGTGGAGCGCCTGCGCCCTTACCTGAACTTTACCGGCGAAAAGAAGAAACGTGGAACCACTCTCGCGGGAAAGACCTTTGTGCTCACGGGAACCCTGCAGAACTACTCCCGCGACAAAGCCAAGCAGATGATCGAGGACGCAGGGGGCAAGGTTTCCGGATCGGTGAGCAAGAAAACCGACTACGTGGTGGCGGGCGAAGATGCCGGCTCCAAGCTGGAGAAGGCGCGCGAGCTTAAGCTGCGCGTGATTGATGAGAAAGAGATGGAAGCGCTGATTCAGTCCGGCAGCGAATGAGCAACTTCCAAGCGTGCAACTCCTTAGAACAAGCATTGAACGAAGCAGGTGGGTTCAGGCGCCGGAACTGGCTGTAAACTTCTGCTGGATGCGGTCGCGGGTTGATTCTAGATCCTCGGGCAGGATGCGAGCCTCCCCGATCGCACTCATGAAATTGGTGTCCCCGACCCAGCGCGGCAGAATGTGCATGTGAATGTGTGAAGCCACACCGGCTCCGGCGGCCCTGCCTAGATTCATTCCGAGATTGAGGCCGTCGGGACTATAGAGCTCGCGCAGGATTCCTTCACATCTTTGAGTCAAGGCGATCATTTCCGCCGCGGCGGGCGCGGGTAGCTGACGCAGTTGGTCGGTATGCTGGTAGGGCACAATCATTACGTGGCCGGATGTGTACGGGAAGGCATTCAGGACCACAAAACAATGCTCCGCCCGGTGGACAATCAGGGCCCTGGCATCGTCCTGCATCGCCAGCAAATTGCAGAAAAGGCATCCCGGAATCTTGTCCATGCCGGTGATATAGGCATAGCGCCAAGGGGTAAAAAGGTGGTCCATGCCGAGAACAATACCAGATGGAGTACCTTAGGACAGGCCGCGCCATTGTCCTATTTTTGGAAATTTTTGACGGGCAAGAGCGTTTGACAGTGACATGGGCGGTTGCTATAGTCGGAAGAGTCTTATGGTGGCTAAGAATCGGCCAACCTTAAGATCTGCCACTGGTTTTTCCAGCCTTTTGCTTAAGCAAAGCAGGGGCCAATCACACCAGTCAGACTCCCAGTCACGAGTCACGCTTTTGAGACCACCTCGGTTCCCTTTGGGATGATGAGGGTGCTTGAAGCTCCATATATGAAACAGGAAATGCTAGAAGAAAACACAGCCCGTATCCTTGAAAATGCGTCCGAAGACGACCGTGGCAACGCAAGCGAAAGCGCACAGCCTCGTGAAAATTTGGTAACTATGCCTGGCAAGAATCCCGAAATCAAATCCACTGAGCAGCCCAACGCGGGCATCGCTCAAAAAGAAGACAATCACATGGAAGATTTTGCAGCCGCGCTTGAGTCCTACACTCTTGAAACCGAACCGGCGCCCAGTGAAGACAACGTTTTTAAGGGCTCCGTCGTTAAGATCACCGCAACCCATGTCGTCGTAGACATCGGCTTTAAGTCGGAAGGCTTGGTGCCGATCGCCGAAGTCGTGGATGCCAACGGCCAGGTCAAGTTCCAGCCAGGGGACGAGATCGAGGTCATGGTGCAGCGCGGTGAGAATGAGGAAGGCGCTGTCCTGCTTTCCCATGAGCGGGCTCAACGGGTGCGTGTGTGGGAAGACATCGACAAAGCGTTCCATTCGAAAGAGTCGGTAAAAGGACGCATCGTCGAGCGCGTGAAGGGCGGAGTCTCCGTGGATATCGGCGTGAAGGCATTCATGCCCGGCTCTCAGGTGGACGTTCATCCGGTGCGCAACCTTGAGACGCTGAAGGGACAGGAAGTCGAAGTCCGCGTCATTAAGCTGAACAAGAAGCGCGGCAACATTGTCGTCTCCCGTAAGGCGATTTTGGAAGAAGAAATTACCAGCAAGCGGGGCAAGACGCTTGAGACCTTGCAGGAAGGGTCGTCCCTGACGGGAACTGTCAAAAACCTGACCGACTACGGCGCGTTTGTCGATCTGGGAGGCATTGACGGCCTGCTTCATATTACGGACATGTCCTGGGGTCGCCTGACGCATCCTCGCGATCTGGTGCACGTGGGCGATCAGATCCAGGTCAAGGTGTTGAAGTTCGATCCGGATAAACTGCGCGTTTCGCTAGGATTCAAGCAGCTTACCCCCGATCCGTGGCTGGACGCCGCCGAGCGCTATCCTATCGGAGCAAGAGTACGTGGACGAATCCTGAGCGTGACCGACTACGGCGCGTTCGTCGAGTTGGAGCAGGGCATTGAAGGCTTGGTACACGTAAGCGAGATGTCGTGGTCCAAGCGGATGAAGCATCCCTCGAAGCTGGTGAACATTGGAGACGAGATCGAGTGCGTAGTGCTCAATGTGAACCCTACCGAGCGCCGGATTTCGCTCGGCCTGAAACAGCTTGAATCAAACCCTTGGGAGCGCCTGCACGAGAAGTATCCGATCGGCTCTTCGGTTGAAGGCAGGGTAAGAAACCTGACCGACTTTGGAGCATTCATCGAGATCGAAGATGGCATCGACGGTCTGGTGCATGTGAGCAACCTGAGCTGGACGAAGCGCGTGAAGCATCCTTCGGAAGTCCTGAAGAAGGGCGAAAAGGTGAAGGCTATCGTGCTCGGAATCGAGCCTGAACAACGCCGCCTCTCCCTGGGCGTAAAGCAGCTTGAACCGGATGCCTGGGAGACCTTCTTCAATACCCATCGCATCGGAGACGTGGTGCATGGAAAGGTGCTGCGGTTGGCCCAGTTCGGTGCATTTGTTGAGATTGCGGAAGGAGTCGAGGGGCTTTGCCACAATTCGGAAGCCGCCGAGAGCGATGGCACTCCCGTTAAGTTAGAAGGGGGCCAGGAGCACGACTTCAAGATCATCAAGATGAATGCAGAGGAAAAGAAGGTTGGGCTCAGCCTGCGCGCTGTGGGCGAAGAGGCCAGCAGGGCGGATGTGGAAGCCTATAAGCATCCCGCTTCAAGCGCCACGACAACTCTTGGAGACATCATCAACTGGAAACGCGCAGGAAACGATCAAGACTAAGTTTCAAGAGCCTTCCTGCAGAAATGCTCAAAATGGCCATCGAAAGATGGCCATTTTTATTTGCTCTGGGGGTGCCAGGGAGTGCGCGAACTGCCTGGAGAAGGCAGGGTGATAGCGGACTTTGGCTTATTTGGCTAAGCGTATTCTGAGCGTGACCGTCAACTGCTTGCGGTTGTCGAAGGCGCTAAGAGTCTTGGTATCGCTGCGAGTACCCTGAAATTCAGCGTAGACTTCATAATCGTCGTTGGAAGACAACGCCGGAAAGCGATAGCTTCCATCGGCATCCGTAATGTACGTTTTGATAACAAGTGTCTTCGTATTCTTCAGGTACACCACTGCCTTGGGCAACGGCTCGTCATTGCCGGTACGGACGTGGCCGGTAAGAACCCTGGGCTCGCTTACTCCCCCGAACCAAGCAGGTTCAAACGAAACGCTACGAGCTTGTACAACTGGCGTCGGATTGAGGATGGCACAGGAGAGCAGTGTGACGGAGATCGCAATCAGATTCCTCAGCTTGTTTGGCTTTTTTTCCATGTCGACACCTCGGCTCCGCACTTTTTGCAGAAGCTTCACTCGATGAAATGCAGGCTTATATCCTGCCGTTCCTCGCCATTTATATGAACCTTGGCTTCGGCTCTAAGTTTCTTTTTTTTACTCTTATTCGGGTGTTCGGAGGTCTTTTCGGCATTCACAATCTCAAATTCTCCGGTCACAACATAATCGGCAGGCCCGGGTGGGACACGAAGGGCAAACTCACCCTGCCGGTCAGAGAAAAGCTCCCACTTGGGGCGATTCTTGCCAGCAGGGTGAATTTCCACTTTAGCTCCATAGACTGTGAGATCTCCTGGACCGTAAGCGGTGCCAAAGATGAGTCCGTAATGCTTCCGGAGATCTTTATCATCTCCGGCGAATAAAAAATGTGAACAGGTAAGCTGTAATAGGAGCAGGAGAACAGCAGCCCGGAACAGGCTGGAGCTAGTAGTCACTTTCCTCTTCTTCCTCGTCTTCGGCGGCTTCCTCTTCGTCTTCATCGGGGTCTTCAACCAGGTTTAACTCCAAGGGATGCGTGGTCACGATTTCAAAATCAGTACCACATTCCGGACAGGAGACGATTTCACCTTCTTCAAGCTCTTCGACGTCCAAATCCATAGCGGTTTCACATTCAGGGCAATACGCCATCTCTTTCTCCTAGATGCTTCTAGAAAAATCCTTTATCTCCGGTAACAAAAAAACGCAACCGACTTAGACGAAAGAGGAGCAGGAGAGCAGGGGGCCGGAACAGGGATTGGCCCTACTCACCTTCCTCTTCTTCGTCCTCATCTTCATCTTCGTCTTCGTCTTCGTCGAGTTCTTCAACCGGGTTTAACTCCAAGGGATGAGTGGTAACGACTTCAAAGTCAGTACCACATTCCGGACAGGAGACAACGTCGCCTTCTTCAAGCTCTTCGCTGTCCAGATCCAGATCTGTTTCACATTCGGGGCATTGCGCCATCTATTCCTCCTAACAATAAGGGCCGCCTGTACTGGCAGATGCCTTTGACTATATTTAGAATCTCCCGGTGCAGCAGTCAAGTTTCTCAACCGAGGTTTCAATGAACTTAAACCGGTTTGCGCTGAAGAGATTCCCGAAATTTTTGATCGCCGTCCTTGCGATCCAGCCCCTCGTGGCAGCGGCGCAGCAGCAAATAAAAAAGCCCCACGCCCACAATTCAGCCGCCGATGAAAAGAATATCGTACAGCCGAAGCTGGAGCGTGATCCTGAGATTACGCAGGTAATCCGGGATGTTTCGCCACAGCGCGTTCAGCAAACCATCGAGAAGCTGGTAAGTTTTTACACACGCAGCACACTTTCCGTCAATAACCCGGATGCAGCGACTTCGGAGAAAGGCGCTGTGGCCGCACGGAATTGGATCAAATCGGAATACGAGCGATATTCCGCCGATTGTGGCGGATGCCTGGAAGTGAAGACGGACACGTTCGTGGAGGAGCCTAGAGCAAGGATACCCGCCGCCACAGAGCTGCAAAACGTATATGCGATCTTGCGAGGTACAGATCCAGCCCAGGCGAAACGGATCTACCTGGTGACGGGGCATTATGACTCCCGCAACAGCGTGCCCGCCAATGCAACGGACCAAGCTCCGGGCGCAAACGACGATGCGAGCGGAACGGCCGTTTCTCTGGAGTGCGCGCGCGTGTTGAGCAAACGCAAGTTTCCAGCAACCATCGTTTTCCTTGCGGTGGCTGGAGAGGAGCAGGGACTTAGGGGCAGCGGACACTTCGCCAAGATGGCCAAAGCCGAGGGCTGGCAACTGGAAGCGGTTCTGAACAACGACATTGTAGGCGGCAACCTGACTCCCGGAGATACGCAGCAAAACAACAATTGGGTGAGGGTATTTTCGGAGGGAATCCCGGCGGCGGCCACCGAGGACCAGTTGCGACGCCTGCGGCTGACTGGCGGAGAAAACGATTCGACCTCACGGCAACTTGCCCGCTACATCCATGAGGTCTCGGGAATCTATGATTTTGGGCAGTTTACGCCGAAATTGATCTTTCGCCAGGACCGCTATTTGCGGGGCGGAGACCATAGGTCATTCAATGAGCAGGGGTTTGCGGCCGTGCGATTCACCGAATACCGTGAGGATTATCACCACCAGCACCAGAACGTGAGGACTGAAAACGGCATCGAATATGGTGATTTGCCGAAATTCGTCGATTTCAACTATGTGGGCAATGTTGCCCGGCTGAACGCAGCGACTCTGGGCTCCTTGGCCTCCGCTCCCGGTGCGCCAGGAAAGGTCCATCTTGGCACCCGTCAGCTCGAAAATGACTCTAAAATAGAGTGGGAGCCGGTTCCGGGCGCGGTTGCCTACGAGGTGCTGTGGCGCAAGACGACCGATGGAGAATTTCCAGAAGAGAATGCCACGAGAACGACTGAAACCAAGATTGATCTCGATCAATCCAAAGACAACGTGGTCTTTGCGGTCCGGTCAGTCGATGCCAAGGGGCACAGAAGCCTGTTGGTGGTTCCAGAACCGGAGCAACTTGGAGCACGCGACCTAGAGAGATAATCTAGAGAGATAGTCGATGCGCAGGGATTCGTCGGTTCAATTCGGTTTTCCAAGATTTACCGGAAATGTGCGCAACCTCATTCTGGCAAATACGGCCGTATTTGTCGTTTTGTTGCTTGCCAGAGCGTTCGGACAAGGCCACGTCAGCGATTGGATTTTTAGCAGAGGTATATTCAATCCCGAAGCGGTCAAGCAGGCGGGTTGGATCTGGCAGTTTCTGACTTACGGGTTCATTCACGTAGATCCCTTAAATTTCCTCTTCTCGATGCTGGCACTTTTTTTTCTCGGCTCGGCCGTAGAGTCAAGAATCGGCAAGAAGCTCTTCCTCGAATTTTATTTATTTGCGCTGATCGGAGCAGGGCTCGCGGGGTTTCTGCTGTCGTTTATCCATATAACTCCTCAGTTCGCACAAGGGGCGGTCTATGGATCGGGCCCGGCGGCAAATGCGATCCTGATGATGTTTTTCCTGTTATTTCGGGATGCGCCGATTATGGTGTTTCCCATCCCAATTCCCATCCCGGTGAAATACATTGTTATTTTCACTGCGGCGGTTGAAGGCGCTTATCTGCTCCTGAGCCAGTTTTCGCTGTTCTTTATGGTGCAATTGTTAGGCCTAGGGGCGGGATATGCATGGTATAAGTTCGCCTGGCGAAGAGCCAAGACTTCGGGAGCGATCGAGAGCCGCATCGCCGCGATACGAAACGCTTACTACCGTTGGAAGCGCCGTCGGGCAGCACGAAAATTCAAAGTCTACATGAGCATGCACCAACACGATCCCAAACAGTATTTCGACGAATACGGCAACTTCCGTCCGCCGGATGAAGACGATAAGAAGGGCCGCGGCGGCTGGGTGAATTAGATCGCCCCGTGAGTTTTATTGACCGTAAGGTTGATACGCTTCTGTCTCAGTTAGGAATTTAGGCCGACTTAGGCCCTTCCAACCCCGTCTCGCCACTCTCTCCAGAAGCGTTGTCTGAAGGAAGTATCTCGCGCAAAGTCCATTCGATGCGCGCTACCGATTGTTCAATAATCTCAATCTGCTGCTTGCTGTCCTCAATGTAATGCGCGTATTTGATCGTCTGTAGGGCGTTGCGCACATGATGATTGACGAGCCGGATCATGCGCAGGCGCTCTGAAAGATACGCGGCCCAGCGCCGCTCCGCCCAATAGACAAGAAGGCCCGCAACAACTCCGCCAAGAAGGTCGTCAACAATGCGCTGTCGCTCGGAAAGCCCGAACTCGATGGAAAGCCAATAGATAATAGCGAGCAGCACAAAGACAAGGGTACCGACCAGGACGGGGAGCAGCAGCTTCCGGTTGCGCCCAAAAGGCGGCATTCCCGTCATCGGTCCTCCTTACCGCGAGAGCTGGATCGGAAGTTCTCCCCAATCCACCCCTAAAGCCCAGGCAGCCTAGCATGGCCTTAGGTTGGGATGCAGCAAACATCTCTCGCGACTCCCGGTGCAGGGCCTAGGGCGCTACCGATTTTCCGAAAGCTCGGTGCCTGGGTTTCCCGTGCGGCTTGTCTTTGGGCGCAGCTTGCCTTTGGGGCTAGGGACCAAGCCTGCGAAGACTAGACTGGCAAGACTTGGCCTAAAGCCGCGCGGCGATTCGAACTTCCCGGAGGCATCTTGAGTTGAGCCGAAACAAAGTTAGCGGCGACCCAGGGTAGCTCGCTTCCTGGGACGTTCAAGCCGGGCCATAGGTTTCATGCGAGGCGCCTTGCGGCGCTCTTCTGAATCCGCGGGACGAACCCCATTCCCGGAGCCGATCACATGCAGGCGCATGAAGTTGGTAGAACCGGTCGTTGTACGGGTTCCGGCAACAATGGCCACAACGTCGCCTTCCCGCACCACTTGCCGGCCCAAGAGCATTCTTTCAGCCTGAAGGACCATCGCTTCCGTTTCATGGTCGGCACCGCATGATACCGGCTGCACGCCCCAGAGCAAATTGAGACGGGCACAGACAGAGGGGCTGGACGAAAAGCCATACGTGCCGCATTGCGGCCGATACTTGGAAATTAGTCTTGCGGTTGTGCCGGTCTCCGTGTAAACCGCGATGGCACGCATGTCCAGGTCTTGTGCGGCATGGGCCACCGATTCGCAGATCGTCTCAGAGATAGAAAGCTGGCGCGACTGCCGGCGCCGATGCAGCACCGAATCCTGCATGTGGGACTCGGCCTCCAGTGTTATCCGCGCCATAAAGCTGACTGCTTCCCGGGGATATTTCCCGTTCGCGGTCTCGGCAGAGAGCATCACGGCATCGGTGCCGTCGAAGATGGCGTTGGCAACGTCACTGGCCTCGGCGCGAGTAGGCCGGGGATTTTCGATCATGGATTCCAGCATCTGGGTAGCGGTGATGACGGGCTTCCGCCATTCATAGGCACGGCGGATAATGTGCTTCTGAATAATCGGCACTTTCTCCGGCGGCATCTCCACGCCCAAGTCGCCACGCGCAACCATCACGCTATCGGCAACGTCCAGAATTTCTTCGAGATGTTCGATGGCCTGGGGTTTTTCCAGCTTGGCCACGACCCAAGCATCGGAACCATGAGCGGTGATAAGCCGCTTCACGGCGCGCACATCGTCAGCCGTACGAATAAATGAAACGGCAATCATATCGACGCCATGCTGGAGGCCGAACTCCAAATCCTTTTCGTCCTTCTCCGTAAGGGAGGGAACGCGCACTACGGTGCCAGGAAGATTGATCCCTTTGTGCTCTCCCAGCATGCCGCCGTTGATGATTTCGCATTCAACATCTTCGCCTCGAATGTTGCGTACCCGCAGCTCAATCAGGCCGTCAGACAATAAAATGCGCGCGCCAGGCTCCACTTCCTGAGCCAAGGTTTTGAAGGTGGTCGATATCAGGGTTGAGGTTCCTGGAATGTCCCTGGAGGTGATGGTCACCATGGAGCCGGCCTTAAGGGCAACAGGGGTACGAAACTTAAGGCGCCCAGTGCGGATCTTGGGGCCCTGGAGATCCTGCAGAATGCAGATCGTCCGTCCCTCTCGCTCCGCTACCTTGCGGAGGCGTTCAATGACGCGTGCATGGTCTTCATGCGTGCCATGGGAGAAATTGAGGCGTGCCACATCCATACCGAGCCGCATAAGATCACGCAGCACAGGTTCAGAATTGCTGGACGGGCCAATGGTACAGACGATCTTCGCTTTGCGAGGCGAAGCTGAAACTCGTGCTTCGAGTCCCTTGGCTTCACCGGTGAACTGCTCTTCGTTCAGTTCCATATACCTTTTGCCTTTGGGCGCGCCTGTATCGGGCCTGCCAGTTCGTGGACTGAGATTATTCTCAGAACGATTTGGCAGGTGCCGACGCTTCACGCCTCGATTTTTGGATAGTACTGGGCATTCAACTCCGAGCCCAGTAGGACGATCACCGAAACAATATAAAGCCATACCAGGAGAGCGATAGCCGCCCCCATCGATCCGTAGACAACGCTATAAGTCGCATAGTTGGTTACGTACCAGCCGAAAAGCATGGTTGAGGGAAACCAGAGCGCGGTGGCCAGCACGGACCCAGGCAGAACCCTTCGCCAAGACTGGGTTTTGGGCATGCCATGGTGATAAATGAGGGCGATAAACGCGATGCTGGTGCCAATCGCGATCCCCAAACGAACCAGCTTCCACAGAAGCAAGACGAGCGGTCGGAAGATATGAAATATCTCCTGCTGCACCCAAGCTTCAATCTGGTTGCCGAATACCACCAGCATTGTGGCAAAGGCCAGGGGAATCAGGGCGAGAAAAACGAGATAAAAGGCCACTACCCGCTCTTTGATGAAACCCCAGGTATCCGGCATGCCATAGGCCTTGCGGAAGCCCTCCATCCAGCTGACCATTACGCCGGTGGCAGCCAGCAGCGTAACACTAGAGGCGGACACAAGCACCCTGACCGGATGATGCTGCCGGGTTTGAAAAAAAGACAAGGCCACGGAGTTCGATCCTGGTGGAAGAGCCCATCCAACGACTGACGCGATTTGACGAACAAAGCCCTCGGTTTCATTGGAAGCCTCCAAGATGGAGGTGATCACAAGGAACCCAGGAAAAAGCGTCAAGATAGACGAATAGGCCGCTCCTTTGGCAATGGAATACTGCCCGTGTTGAAACGCCTGCCAAAAGGCGCGGCGCAGCCGCCCCATAAAATACATGTAAAGACTAGGGTAAAGCGAGTTGCCGGAGGGCGCAACCCGTGGAGAATCGATTTAATACAGGCTTAATGCTCTGCCTGGAAAAAGTACGACCCGTAAAAACACGGGATGGTTCTCCTCTTTTTGACGTGAGATGGTACAAAACCCGTACACCCGACATGGGGAAACATAGTTTTCCTCTCATATTCGGGCTGGTCGGGGGCATGGGTGGCGCTCCTGCGTTTGTGCAGAAAACGTCTCGATTTTACCCTTCCAAGGCCATACTTGAAGGATTTTTTAAATGATGACGCGCCCAAAAAAAAATTGCGGACTGACAGCGCAGTCCGCAATTTGAGATGCAAAAGGATTGTTGGTGTTACTCCGCTGCCATCTCCTCCGCTTCGCCTTCCTGCCGGAGAAGTTCCAGAGCGCGCTCCGCTTCAGCGTAAGCCTGAGAGACCTCTTCCTGCACTTTGGCAGCCGCCTGCTCGAGCTCCGGTGACAGACGCACGCTGCGGTAGTACTCCATACCGGTACCGGCAGGGATGAGCCTTCCGACAATCACATTCTCTTTCAAGCCCCGCAGGTGGTCGACCATGCCCTGGATAGAAGCTTCGGTAAGCACACGCGTGGTCTCCTGGAAGGACGCCGCCGAGATGAACGATTCGGTTGAGAGCGAAGCCTTGGTGATACCCAGCATGAGCGGGCGTCCGGTAGCGGGACGACCACCTTCGCTGATGACCCTCTCATTTTCTTCACGGAAGCGGAACTTATCGATCTGCTGCTCCAGAAGGAACGTGGTATCGCCGACATCTTCGACTTTCACCCAGCGCATCATCTGACGAACGATTACTTCGATGTGCTTGTCACTGATGGTTACGCCCTGGAGACGATAGACTTCCTGAATTTCATTGACCAGGTAAGCCTGTAGCTCTTTCTCTCCTAGGACGGCCAGAATGTCATGCGGATTGAGTGGACCATCCATGAGAGGCTCGCCAGCACGAAGCCGCTCGCCTTCCTGGACGTTCACATGCACGCCCTTCGGCACAGAGTATTCTTTCTCCGTGCCGTTATCGGCAACGACGTAGACCTTACGCTGACCTTTGGTGACCTCGCCAAACTTCACCACACCATCGATTTCGCTGATGATGGCGGTCTCGCGGGGCTTGCGCGCCTCGAACAACTCGACCACGCGCGGCAGACCTCCAGTAATGTCCTTGGTCTTGGTGGTTTCGCGCGGAATCTTCGCCAGGACATCGCCGGGGTGAACCTCATCTCCGTCCTGCACCATAAGGTGCGAACGCGATGGCATGAGGTAGCGCCGCGTCGATTTGCCCTTGATGACGATCGCCGGTTGGCGCTTTTCGTCGGAAGACTCTCCAACGACGTGCCGCGACAATCCAGTAACTTCGTCCACTTCCTCGTGCAGCGTCATGCCTTCCTGCAGATCTTTGAATTGGACGGTTCCGCCGATTTCGGTAAGGATTGCGAAGGTGTACGGATCCCACTCAACGAGCACCAAGCCAAGAGTTGCCTGCTGTCCCTCCGCAACCTTCAGTTTGGCGCCGTAAACCACAGAGTAGCGCTCTTTTTCGCGGCCTTTGTCGTCCACGATCGCGATTGAGCCGGCGCGATTCATCACCACCAGATCGCCGGTTTTCGAGCGAACGGTCTGCAAGTTAAGGAAGCGAACCGTACCGTTGTTCCTTGCCTCCAGGCGGGACTGTTCAGAGACTCGCGACGCAGTACCACCGATGTGGAAGGTACGCATGGTGAGCTGCGTTCCCGGTTCACCGATGGACTGCGCGGCAATCACACCCACAGCCTCACCCAACTCGACCAAGCGGCCAGAAGCGAGGTTGCGGCCGTAGCACATCACACAAACGCCGCGCTTGGACTCGCAGGTCAATACCGAACGGATTTTTACCCGCTCGATACCGGCAGCCTGGATGGAGCTTGCCAACTCTTCTGAAATGTCCTGGTTGACATCAACGATCACGTTGCCTTCGTAGTCTTTGATCTTTTCCAGCGAAACGCGTCCCACGATACGGTCACGCAGAGGCTCGATGATGTCTCCAGCCTCAACGATGGAGCCTACATAGATGCCGTCGACGGTTCCGCAATCCTGTTCGCTGACGATTACATCCTGAGCCACGTCAACGAGGCGGCGGGTCAGGTAACCGGAATCGGCGGTCTTGAGCGCGGTATCCGCCAAACCTTTACGAGCACCGTGGGTGGAGATGAAGTATTCCAACACGGTAAGACCTTCGCGGAAATTGGCCGTGATGGGCGTCTCGATGATTTCGCCGGATGGCTTAGCCATCAAGCCGCGCATACCGGAGAGCTGACGAATCTGCTGCTTCGAGCCGCGAGCGCCGGAGTCGGCCATGACGTAGATCGGGTTTAACTGACCGGCCTTATCAAGCTCTTGCATGTTCGCGAACATTTCGTCGGCTACTTTTTCGGTTACGTTCGACCAGATTTCGATGACCTTGTTGTACCGTTCACCGTTGGTGATGGCTCCATCCAGATATTGCTGCTGGACGTTGCTTTGCTGCTTTTCAGCTTCTTTCACCAGGCTCTTCTTGTGGTCGGGAATGACCATGTCGTCGATACCGATGGAAAGACCGGCTCTGGTGGCAAAGCGAAATCCGAGAGCTTTGACCTCATCCAACATTTTGACCGTGGTTTCAAGGCCAAAACGCAGGTAGGTGTAGTTTACCAATTGCCCAATGCCCTTCTTCTTGAGCAGACCGTTGATAAACGGCATGCCTTCAGGCAGGTGATCGTTCAAGATGGCGCGGCCCACCGTGGTATTGATGAACTGGCGCTCAAACTGAACTGGGTCGGTGTGAACGATGTCCTGGTCGTCATAGGCCTGAGTCAGATCGATGACCTCTCCGCTATGACGAAGGCGGATGGGAGAGAGCGTTTCGACCTCTCCAGCATCGAGCGCTAAAAGGACCTCCTCAATATTGGCAAAGGCTCGGCCTTCGCCCTTGGCTCCCGGCTTGCCTTTGGTCAGATAGTAGAGTCCCAGAACCATGTCCTGTGTGGGCACGGTGATCGGTTGGCCGGATGCCGGTGAAAGAATATTGTGGGAGGCGAGCATTAAAACGCTGGCTTCCACCTGGGCTTCCGGGGAGAGCGGAATGTGGACGGCCATCTGATCGCCGTCGAAATCTGCGTTGAATGCGGTGCAGACCAGCGGGTGAATCTTGATGGCTTTACCTTCCACCAGCACCGGCTCAAACGCCTGAATGCCGAGGCGATGTAGCGTTGGGGCGCGGTTGAGCAGCACCGGGTGGTCTTTAATCACCTCTTCCAGGATGTCCCAAACGATCGATTCCTGCTGCTCCACCATTTCCTTGGCTTGCTTGATGGTGGTGCAGTGTCCCGTCTGCTCCAGCCGGTGATAGATAAATGGCTTGAACAATTCCAGGGCCATCTTCTTCGGCAGACCGCATTGGTGCAGCTTGAGTTCCGGACCTACAACGATCACGGAACGGCCTGAATAATCGACGCGCTTACCGAGCAGGTTCTGACGGAAACGGCCCTGCTTTCCTTTCAACGTATCGGAGAGCGACTTCAGCGGACGATTGTTGGCGCCACGCAGAACGCGTCCACGGCGGCCGTTGTCGAACAAGGCGTCGACGGCTTCCTGCAACATGCGCTTTTCGTTCCGGACGATCACCTCAGGCGCATGAAGGTCCATGAGCTTCTTGAGACGGTTGTTCCGGTTGATGACACGGCGATACAGGTCGTTGAGATCGGATGTGGCGAAGCGGCCGCCATCCAGAGGAACCAGGGGACGCAGCTCCGGCGGAATGACCGGGATTACATCGAGAATCATCCACTGGGGCTTGTTGCCGCTCTTGCGGAACGCCTCTACGACCTTCAGACGCTTGGCATACTTGAGCCTCTTTTGAAGAGATGTCTCGTTCTTCATCTTCTCGCGAAGTTCGACGGACAGCTCATTTACATCGGCGCGCTTCAGCAATTCCTTGATGGCTTCCGCGCCCATCATGGCTTTGAAACCGGCGGCACGGTATTGCTGATCGAGTTCACGGAATCGGGTCTCTTCCTTGATGACCTCACGCTCTTTGACTGGAGCCTCACCCGGCTCAACGACTACATAGGACTCGAAGTAGAGCACGGACTCAAGGTCACGCAAAGAGATATCGAGGAGGTGGCCGATACGCGAAGGCAAGCCCTTGAAGAACCACACATGGGAACAGGGAGAAGCCAGTTCAATATGCCCAAGGCGCTCGCGGCGAACTTTGGACAAAGTAACCTCAACACCGCATTTGTCGCAGATGACGCCGCGGTGCTTCATGCGCTTGTACTTACCGCACAAACACTCCCAATCGGTGACAGGACCGAAGATGCGCGCGCAGAAAAGACCGTCGCGCTCCGGCTTAAAGGTGCGGTAGTTGATGGTTTCCGGCTTGGTCACTTCTCCATGCGACCAACTGCGGATTTTTTCCGGTGATGCCAGGCTAATGCGAATGGAATCAAAATCGTTGATAGCAGCGCTCTGGTCAAACGGACTTGAACGGTACAAAGTGCCCTCCTGCGCCTTTTTACGCCAGCCGCGGGCGGCCTCCGATTTCTTAGGAACGATTTTCTTCCCAAGTCTCAACTCCCTGGGAGGCGGTGGGAGCTGAGACGAGCGGCTTGACTGGTCTGCGCGCTGCTTGTTTTGCCGTCCGTTCAAAGATTTCGGACGGCAAAACCGGCGCTACTGCCTAGTCAGCCGCCGCTGCAACCTGCTTGCGGGGGTCGAGTAGCTTCACGAGCTCGACATCGAGACAGAGCGACTGCAATTCGCGAATTAGAACGTTGAAAGACTCGGGAACGCCAGGTTCAATGGCGGCCTCACCCTTCACGATGGCCTCGTAAATCTTAGTGCGGCCAAATACGTCGTCCGATTTCGCGGTCAGCAACTCTTGCAGGATGTAAGCTGCGCCATAAGCTTCGAGCGCCCAGACTTCCATTTCTCCGAATCGCTGTCCGCCGAACTGCGCCTTTCCGCCCAGAGGTTGCTGGGTGATCAGCGAGTAGGGCCCGATGGACCGGGCGTGGATCTTGTCGTCCACCAGGTGGGACAGCTTCAGCATGTAGATATAGCCCACGGTTACCGGCTGTTCGAATTTGTCGCCAGTCATTCCGTCATAAAGCTCGGTCTTGCCGGAAGTCGGCAATCCCGCTTCGCTGAGCATGGCCTTGATTTCCACTTCGCGAGAACCATCAAACACGGGGGAAGCGAAATAAACACCCTTGGTCATGCTCTGTGCCACATTTACCAACTCATCGTCGTCAAGTGCATTGATCTTGTCGCCGAAAGGCGTGTCCTTGAAGATCGCCTTGAGTTCGCGGCGAATCACCTCGGAGCGTGAATTCTCCTGGAGAAATTCGGTAATACGGGTACCAAGCTGATAGCCAGCCCAGCCGAGGTGGGTTTCGAGAATCTGTCCCACGTTCATACGACTCGGCACACCCAGCGGGTTCAGCACGATTTCAACCGGCGTGCCGTCCGCCAAGTAGGGCATGTCTTCTTCCGGCAGAATGCGGGCAATAACGCCTTTGTTACCGTGCCGTCCGGCCATCTTGTCGCCAACGCTGAGCTTGCGCTTCATGGCGATGTAAACCTTGACCAGCTTGATGACGCCCGGTGGCAGTTCGTCGCCTTTCTGCAGTTTGGCTATTTTTTCGTTGGTGATCTTGCGCAGTACGTCAATCTGGCGCGAGGTCATCTCTTCAATTTCGTCGATCTGCTCGTTGACGCGGGGATCCTTGTCCGCATACTTGATGCGCTTGAGGTTTCGAGTCGAGATGCGCTCGATGGTCTCGCGATCCAGCAGTGCTCCCTTGGTCAACAGACGCTTGTTCGTGCGCTCGTCATGCAGGTCGGCCTGAACTTCCTTGCTGCCTAAGATTGCTTCCAAGCGCTTCAGGCGTTCATCAGTCAGGATTCGGATTTCGTCGGCGAGGTTCTTTTCCAACCGCTCGATCTGAGCGACTTCAATCGCCTTCGCCCGCTCGTCCTTCTCCTGTCCCTTGCGGGAGAAGATCTTGACATCGACTACGGTACCTTCAATTCCCGGAGGACACGTCAGAGAGGCGTCGCGGACATCTCCGGCTTTTTCACCGAAGATGGCGCGCAGCAGCTTTTCTTCCGGCGTGAGCTGGGTTTCACCCTTCGGCGTAACCTTGCCTACCAGGATGTCGCCCTGCTTGATGGTGGCGCCGATGCGGATGACACCACTTTCGTCCAGATCGCGCAACGCGGACTCGCTCACGTTGGGAATATCCCTGGTGATTTCTTCCGGCCCGAGCTTCGTGTCGCGGGACTCGATTTCAAACTCCTCAATGTGGACGGAGGTGTAGTAATCCTCTTTCACCATCTTTTCGGAAACCAGGATGGCGTCCTCAAAGTTGTAACCGCGCCAGGGCATGAAGGCCACCAGCACGTTACGGCCGAGAGCCAGTTCGCCTTTGTCGGTGCAGGGACCATCGGCGATGACCGCGCCCTTCGCTACGCGATCGCCCTTCTTTACGATGGGCTTCTGATTGATACAGGTGTTCTGGTTGGAGCGCTTGAACTTGGTCAACTGGTAGATGTCGCTACCAACTTCGCGCGAAAGCTGTGTGGGGTGATGCTCGCCTTCTACGCGAATGATGATGCGCTCGGAGTCGACCGAGTCCACGATGCCATTGCGTCGGGCCAGCACAACCGCACCGGAGTCACGAGCGGTCACGCCCTCCATACCGGTTCCAACGATTGGCGCGGCGGCGCGAAGCAGGGGCACGGATTGCCGTTGCATGTTCGCACCCATGAGAGCGCGGTTGGCGTCGTCATGCTCCAGGAAGGGCACGAGGGATGCGGCAACGGATACCAACTGCTTCGGACTCACGTCGATGTAGTCGACTTCGTCGCGAGGAACGAGAACGAAGTTGCCGGATTTGCGCGCATTTACAAGTTCGGAGACAATGCGCCCTTTTTCATCCAACTCGATATTGGCTTGAGCGATAACGTGCCGGTCTTCCTCCCATGCGGAAAGATAAAACGAGAAGGGCTCGTATTCGATCGGCTTCTTGCGGCGCTCCTTCAAGTCCGCATTTTGCTTCTCAGCTTCTTTGAGTTCGATGTGATCGCCGACGCGATGGCCACTGTCTCCGGCATTCACGATGGTGACAAAATCGATAATGCGGGAGTCCTTAATGCGACGGTAGGGCGATTCAATGAAACCGTAGTCATTGATGCGCGCATAGCAACTCAGAGAGCTGATGAGACCGATGTTCGGACCTTCCGGCGTCTCAATGGGGCAGATACGCCCGTAGTGCGTCGGATGCACGTCGCGAACCTCGAAACCAGCGCGCTCACGGGAGAGACCGCCCGGCCCAAGGGCGGAGAGTCGCCGCTTGTGCGTGATCTCGGAGAGCGGGTTGGTCTGGTCCATGAACTGCGAAAGCTGCGAGGAGCCGAAGAACTCGCGGATGGCCGCCATGACCGGCTTGGCATTTACGAGATCGTGCGGCATGGCCGTCGACATCTCCTGGTAGACGCTCATCTTTTCCTTGATGGCGCGCTCCATGCGGACCAAGCCGATGCGGAACTGATTTTCCATCAGTTCGCCAACAGCTCGAACGCGGCGGTTGCCAAGGTGATCGATGTCGTCGACGGAGCCGATGTTTTTACGCAACTTCAGCGAATAGCGGATGGTGGCGTAGAAATCTTCGGGATCGAGAGTTCTCTTGTCCAGGCTCGTTGCGTCATTTTTCTCATAGAGCTTGATATTGAACTTCAAGCGGCCTACGCGGCTGAAATCGTATTTCCTCGGATCGAAGAACATGCCATGGAACAAGGCGGTAGCCGTATCCAAGGTCGGCGGGTCACCGGGACGGAGCTTACGGTAGATCTCGATCAACGCTTCCTGCGGCGTTTTGACGGAATCGCGGCGCAGGGTGGCGCTGATCACATTGCTCACGTCGTCGCGCTCGGGGAAGAAGACGTGAATCTCTTCTACTCCGGCATCCATGAATTTGGCGAGCTTGTCGGCAGTGATCTCTCCGTTGGCCTCCAGCAGAACTTCGCCGCTGCTGGTATCCACCACATCGGCGGCGCTAAAGGCGCCTTCGAGGTCGGTGGTATCGATGTCGATTTCAGTAATCTTGGCTTTCTGGATTTCCTTCAGGACAGCCGGGCTGATCTTGCGACCCGAGTGCGCGACTTCATGGCCACTCTTGTCCTTGATGCTGTGGGCAAGCTTAAGTCCCACGAGATTCGTGGGCTGTTCGCCGGTCGGGTCCAGAATCCAGCGGATCGTTTTGTCTTTCAAGCTAATTTTGTCGACGGTGTAGAACGTCCGGAGGATATCTTCATCCGCGCGCAGACCGAGCGCGCGCAGGAAGATGGTTCCGAGGAATTTGCGCTTGCGGTCGATGCGGACATACAAAATATTCTTCTGGTCGTACTCGAACTCGACCCACGATCCACGATAAGGAATGATCTTGCCCAGGAAATAGGTGCGATTGTTGGCCGTCTCAAAGAAGACACCTGGGGACCGGTGAAGCTGGCTCACGATCACGCGCTCGGTGCCGTTGATGATGAACGTGCCGTTCTGCGTCATCAGCGGAATGTCGCCGAAGAAGACTTCCTGTTCTTTGATGTCGCGAATGCTCTTGTTGCCGGTTTCAGCGTCTTTGTCGTAAATGGTAAGGCGGATTGTCACCTTCAGCGGGGCGGAGTAGGACATACCACGCTCTTCGCACTCGGCAACGTCATATTTCAATTGCAGGCCGACAGGGTCGCCGCACTTGTTACAGAAATCCGGGGTGTTGGCGTTGTACGTGCCGCACTTGCCGCAGAGAACATCCCCTGGGTGGAACGGATCGGTGATGACGGTGTTGCCGCAATTACGGCAGGTGGTGCGCAGGTGGTGGAGTCCCTTCAGGTGACCGCACTTACATTCCCAGTTACCGATCGAGAAGTCCACAAACGCCAACTCGGAGACGTTACGAAAATCGTTAATCGGAAAGACGGATTGGAATACGGACTGGAGACCGCTATCGTCGCGCTCGCTCGGCAGCTTATCCATTTGCAGGAAACGGTCATACGAACGCTTCTGCACTTCGATCAAATTAGGAATTTGCAGCGTTGCCGGAATTTTTGAGAAGTCGAGACGATGGCGGGCGGCGCCATTCTTATTGGCCATGAGACACTCCTGAATCTTGTTTTGTTCGGGTTTGCGCTCGCGGGGCGAGTAAGGCCGAGTGCTTTCGAAAGTCCTTGCATTCGAACCGCAAACCTGTTAACTAATGCAGCTTCGGGCTGCGCTTGAGGCCTTCAGACAGCGACGAAAAACAGACAGCCAACGAGGACAAAGATCCCCGTTGGCGCAAAAGGCGCTAACTGCGATAAATGAATTGTGTTTGTCCGCCCCGTCTGATAGACCGTTCTTGATCCGCCTTAAGCGGCAGACCTGTTTATAAAGACAAAACGACAGGCCAAGGCCGAAGCCCCTGCTTTCACTATCTTACTCCGACTGGGACGTCGCACCAAACCTGCACCGCAAATAAAGTTGTGGGTAGCTACTAATTAGATAACAGAAGCACCCTTCACGATTCAAATCGGCTTCGCCCCAGGCTTTCTTAATGATTTTGGGGCAAAGACGACCCAAGAACCAAGCCTCTCAACCCCCCGGAAAGGCCTGGCTCCTGAGTGTAAGTCCAATGGATACCGTTACTTAATCTCGACGGTAGCCCCGGCTTCCGTAAATTTCTTCTTGATGGTCTCCGCCTCTTCCTTAGAGACATTTTCTTTGACCGGCTTGGGAGCGCCGTCAACCAGATCTTTTGCTTCCTTAAGACCAAGGCTGGTGACTTCGCGAACGGCCTTAATGACGTTGATCTTGTTTGCGCCGGCGCCGGTCAGGATAACGGTAAACTCAGTCTTCTCTTCCACCGGAGCAGCACCCGCTGCCGCTGCGCCGCCACCAGCAACCACCACTGGAGCAGCCGCCGCTGCGGAGACCCCGAGACGCTCTTCAAGCTTCTTGACGAGTTGAGCCGCATCGAGCAGGCTCAAGCCAACGATCTGATCTTCTAATTGCTGCAAATCTGCCATTGTGTTTCTCCACGTTTCGAATCGGTTTTTGTGCTGATCCGCCGCCCGTTCCCTTCATCGCGTTCCATTGCGCCCAGACCGCGCCACGTAAAGTATTTTGACAGCGAGAAATTCTTTCCCGGCAGCGCCGCACGAAGCGCCACAGGTCGAGACAGGCTAGCTGGAAGCAGCGTCGCCCGACTCCTGAAATTTTTTCTTTTCGACGCCCTGATTGATCACCACGGCGAGATCTCTGCCCGCAGCGTTCATCACTGTAACCAATCGCTGCGCCGGAGCGTTGATGAGGAAGAGCAGCTTGGACAGAATCTCTTCCTTGGCCGGCATGGTTGCGAGGGCCTTGATCTCCTGCTTCGTGATCACTCTGCCTTCGAGAACACCCGATTTAAGAGAGAACTCCGGGTTATCCTCGACATACTTGCTCAGAGCCTTGGCCAACGCCACCGGATCACCGCTCGTATAGGCGATTGAGCTTACGCCCTCCAGTGCCTTGAGGGCCTCTGCGACACTGGTACCTTCGGACGCCAACCGCGCAAGAGTATTCTTGACCACCTGATAGTGCGCTCCAGCCGAACGAACCGTCTTACGCAACTCGTAGTCCTTGGCCACGGTGAGCTTAGAAAACGTTCCCACAATCAGACTACTGGCTTTTTCCAACTCAATCTTGAGTTTCTGAACCTGCTCGTTTTTTCTCTCTTTTGTAACCGCCATTTTGCGATCCTTTTCCGCTAATTTTTTTCGCCTTCGGCTTAAACCTTGGCTGCCGTCTCAACGGCGCTGGTATCGACCGCAATTCCCGGTCCCATTGTGGATGAGATATACGCCGCCTTTACATATTTACCCTTGGCGGCCGCGGGCTTGGCTCTGATGACACTAGTGATTACCGCCGAAGCATTCTCCACAAGCTTGTCGGGCGTGAAGGATATTTTGCCGACAGGAACGTGCACCAAGGCGGTTTTATCGGTACGAAATTCGACTTTACCGGCTTTAATTTCTTTTACCGCGGCGGCGACATCGAAGGTCACCGTACCGGTCTTCGGATTGGGCATGAGGCCCCGGGGTCCGAGAACCTTACCAAGCTTACCGACGGACTTCATCATGTCCGGGGTCGAGATTACCGCATCAAAATCGGTCCAGTTTTCTTTCTGGATCTTCTCGACCATTTCCTCGCCGCCGAAAATGTCGGCACCGGCGCCCTCCGCTTCGCGGAGCTTCTCGCCGGTCGCGATGACCAGAACCTTTTTGGATTTACCCAGACCGTGGGGCAGAACAACGGTTCCACGCACCATCTGATCGGCATGTTTGGGATCGACACCGAGACGTAAAGTCACTTCCACCGTCTCGTCGAACTTCGCATACTTTACTTTTTGAAGGAGGGGTACTGCTTCGTTGAGCTCATATTGGCGCTTTTCAATCGCAGTCCGCGCCTTGGCAATATTCTTTCCCGTTTTTCGACTCATGATTACTTCCTTGTCTCCCACCGCTTTCGGCATACATCGCCGGGCCGTGGTGTTTTCAAACACTGACTTAAAACACGAACAAAATCTAGGCGACGATCTCGATTCCCATGCTGCGGGCTGTTCCTTTTACACTCTTGATCGCGGCGTCCAGCGAAGCGGCGTTCAGATCGGGCATTTTCTGCTTGGCGATATCCTGAACCTGCTTTTCAGTGACCTTGCCGACCTTGTCCTTATTCGGAGCGCCGGAGCCCTTGGCAATGCCGGCGGCCCGCTTCAGCAGAATGGAGGCCGGCGGGGTCTTGGTAATGAACGTGAAGGACCGGTCATTGTAGACGGTGATGACGGCTGGAATAATGAGGCCCGCCATCTCTTTATCCGCCGTGCGAGCATTGAACTGCTTGCAAAATTCCATGATGTTGATCTGAGCCTGACCGAGGGCAGGACCAACCGGAGGAGCGGGCGTCGCTTTCCCCGCTTCAATCTGCAACTTTACCTGAGTTTGAACTTTTTTCGGCGCCATATCTCTTTGACGTTACTTTCTTTTTGCTCCTGCAAGAATTCTTCAAACAATTGCCTGTGCCGCAATGACTTTGGTTTATGCGTTCATCAGGCGACTTTTTCCACTTGCCCAAATTCAAGCTCGACCGGCGTCGCACGACCAAAAATCGTGACCATCACTTTCAAGGTTTCACGATCTTCATTCACCTCATCCACGGTGCCGTTGAAGTTGGCAAAAGGCCCGTCGATAATCCGGACGGTTTCACTTCTTTCGAACTTGACTCGAATCTTCGGCTTATCCCTGCCGGTATCAACCCGGTAGACAATCTGATTTACTTCATCCGGAGAAAGAGGAGTCGGCTGCTGGCCGGTACCCACGAATCCGGTCACACGGGGAGTCGATTTGACCACATGCCATACATGGTCATCCATGTCCATCTGCACCAGGACATAGCCGGGATAGAACATCCGCTCGACAGTGTACTTTTTGCCGCCGCGAATTTCCGTAACCGGCTCGGTGGGAATAAGCACCTTTCCGATTTTCTCCTCCAGGCCGAACGCCTGGACACGTGACTCCAACGACTCTTTGACTTTTTTCTCAAACCCAGAATAGGTGTGGATGATATACCACCGCATATTCGGGTTTGATTCTTCAACGGGTTGAGCCGGTGTGTTCTGCTCGTCCATAACTTCTAAGCAACTTTCCAGTGATGTGTGATCTGTCTCGTCCCTTTTAATTGCTTTCTTATTTCGCAAGGCGGTTTAACACCCAATTGATTCCATTACCGATCAGCAAATCGATAAGCCAAAAATAAAGGGCAAACAAGAAAACCGTCACGATAACCACGATGGTCGTCGCCCGAACTTCTTTTCTGCTGGGGAAGGTGACCTTCCGCATTTCATTGCGAACGTCAGAGAAAAAGCCCTTCGTGCGGGCGGGCCACGCTTTCAGCTTTCCACCAAGGCTCTGTTCGTCGCGCGTCATAGCTACTGCCTTCGCCATTGTAAAAATCCTGCTTTCTCTATTTCCACCGGCTACGCTTCCTCGCCGCTCACAGCCTGCGTCATTCCAAATCCTGACAAAATCTGGCAGGGGCGGAGGGATTCGAACCCCCAAGTCCGGTTTTGGAGACCGGCAGTTTAACCGTTGAGCTTACGCCCCTGAAGAAACAAAGAAATTTGAATGTTTTTGTAATTTGAAGAAATTATTCAGGCTACTTCTATTTTCCGCTGAATTCCCCAATTACGCAATTTCCGGCCACTCAATTCTTATTTCACTTCTTTATGCGGCGTATGCTTACGACAACTCTTGCAAAATTTCTTGAATTCCAGACGACCAGTGGTTGTCTTCTTATTCTTGGTCGTCGAATAGTTCCGCTCTTTGCAATCGCCGCACTGCAGTGTCACAATTTCTCTCATAACAAATCCTTACGGCCTATATTCCGTGGCCGATATTTTGATTCCAGCCAAATGCCTGTACGCCCACCCTCATTGGGCGGGGCGCTACTGAATAATTTCCGAGATAGTGCCCGCACCTACAGTGCGTCCACCTTCGCGGATGGCGAAGCGTAATCCTTTGTCCATGGCTACAGGCGTGATCAGCTCAATCGCCAAGGCCACGTTGTCGCCGGGCATCACCATTTCCGCTCCCGCTGGCAATTCCGCCACGCCCGTTACGTCTGTCGTACGGAAATAGAACTGTGGACGATATCCCTTGAAGAACGGTGTGTGTCTTCCTCCCTCTTCCTTCGTCAGGATATACACTTCCGCTTTGAACTTGGTGTGCGGCGTAATCGATCCACCTTTCGCCAACACCATCCCACGCTCGACGTCGTCCTTGCCAATGCCTCTCAACAGCAATCCGGCATTGTCTCCCGCCAGCCCCTCGTCCAACTGCTTCTTGAACATTTCCACGCCTGTTACTACCGTCTTGCGCGTCTCGCGGAATCCTACGATTTCCACTTCCTCGCCCACCTTCACCTTGCCGCGCTCGATCCTGCCTGTCACCACTGTGCCGCGTCCAGAGATCGAGAAGATGTCTTCGATCGGCATCAGGAACGGCTTGTCAATATCGCGTCCCGGCAACGGAACATACTTATCGACCGCTTCCATCAACTCGTCAATCTTCTTTTCCCACTGCGCTTCCCCGTTCAATGCACCCAGGGCGCTCAACCGCACCACCGGCACATCGTCTCCAGGGAACTTATACATCTTCAGCAACTCGCGTACTTCCAACTCCACCAGGTCGAGCAATTCGGCATCGTCAACCGCATCGCACTTGTTCAGCGCCACCACCACATAGGGCACGCCTACCTGACGCGCCAGAAGAACGTGCTCGCGCGTTTGCGGCATCGGGCCGTCGGTGGCTGCTACCACCAGGATCGCTCCGTCCATCTGCGCCGCTCCGGTGATCATATTCTTGATGTAGTCGGCGTGACCAGGGCAATCCACGTGCGCATAGTGACGGTTGGCCGTCTCATATTCCACGTGCGCGGTGGCAATGGTGATACCGCGCTCCCGCTCTTCCGGAGCGTTGTCGATCGAGTCAAAAGACCGGAACTGGATCTTCGGATTGTGTTTGCTCAACACCTTCGTGATCGCCGCCGTCAACGTCGTCTTCCCGTGATCGATATGCCCGATCGTCCCTACGTTCACATGCGGCTTACTGCGATCAAATTTTTCCTTTGCCATGGCTTCTCCGCCTCTAACTTTCGGCTCTTCGCTCCGTTTTCAAATGTTGAACCAAAACCGAACCGCGCTGGTTCGGGCAAATCGAACAAAATTCGCACATCGCAGCAGGCCATTGCGACTCGCACAGCCGGCCACTCTCAAGCATGCAGCCTCAAATTGTTTCCCAGGCGTCAGCCACTCACACGAGAGATCGACCAAATTGCGGCGTCTCCCGGCAACCTCGAAACCGTAACCTTCAAATCTGCAAACGAAGCCCGGACCCAACCTCCATTGAGCCCGTACTACCGGAACAAACTCTAAGGAATCCGGACTTCGGTTTTTTCAAGAGAAGCCCGGATCACCCTCTAAGTAACAAGCCTTGGCGACAGCTACCCAGCGCTACTTCGCGGAGGCCTTGCCTTGCACCTTGGCCACAATCTCTTCCGTCACAGAGCGCGGCGCTTCATCGTAGTGCGCAAAGTGCATGGAGTACGTTGCACGGCCTTGCGTATTGGAGCGCATCTGCGTCGCATAGCCAAACATTTCCGCCAACGGCACCAACGATTTGATCACCTGCGAACCGGCGCGATGCTCGATGCCCTCAATGCGGCCACGGCGAGAGTTCAAATCGCCGATGATCACACCCATAAACTCTTCAGGCACCACTACCTCGACCGACATAATCGGCTCCAGCAATACCGGCGAGGCCTTGCGCGCCGCTTCCTTGAAGCCGATGGACGCCGCGATCTTAAACGCCATTTCGTTGGAATCGACTTCGTGATAGCTTCCGTCGTAGAGAGTGGTCTTTAGATCGACCATCTCGTAGCCGGCAAGAATTCCGCCTTCCATCGCCTGACGAATGCCCTGCTCGATAGGCTTGAAGTATTCCCTTGGCACGGAGCCGCCGGTGATTTCGTTGATAAACTCGAAACCCTTGCCTTTTTCGTTCGGCTCCACGCGCAACTTAACGTGTCCGTATTGACCGGAACCACCCGTCTGCCGGATGTATTTACCCTCGGCTTCCGAGTTCTTCCGGATCGTTTCACGATAGGCTACCTGCGGCTTACCCACATTGGCTTCAACCTTATATTCATGCATCATGCGATCGATGATGATCTCCAAGTGGAGCTCACCCATACCGCTGATGATCGTTTGCCCCGAGTCAGGATCGGTATGAACCTTAAACGTGGGATCTTCCTGAGCCAGCTTCGAGAGCGCGACACCCATTTTTTCCTGGTCGGCCTTGGTCTTGGGCTCAACGGCAACGTGAATTACCGGCTGTGCAAATTCGATCGACTCAAGCAAAATCGGCGCCTTGTCCGCGCAAATCGTATCGCCCGTAGTGACGTTCTTCAGTCCCACGCAGGCGCAAATGTCACCCGCAAAGATCTCGCTGATTTCTTCGCGCTTGTTGGCATGCATTTTCAGCAGCCGGCCAATGCGCTCGCTCTTGCCCTTGGTCGTATTGACCACGCTATCACCGGTCTTCAAATGTCCGGAGTAAACGCGGATAAACGTCAACTGCCCGACAAAAGAATCGGCCATGATCTTGAACGCAAGCGCCGAAAAGGGCTCCGCGTCGGAAGCCTTACGCGTCAGCTTCTTTTCACGATCATCGGGATCGGATCCCTCCGCCGCAGGAATATCCAGCGGAGAAGGCAGGTAATCCACAACCCCATCCAGAAGCGTCTGCACACCTTTGTTCTTGAATGCAGTTCCGCACAGCACCGGGAACAATTTGAGTCCAATCACGCTCTTGCGGAGCGAAGCCCGCAGCTCATCAGCTCCAATCACTTCGCCTTCCAGGAACTTATGCAGCATATCGTCGTCGTTTTCGGCGACGCTCTCCACCAACTGCGCACGGAACGCCTCAGCCTTCTTGAGCAGGTCGGCAGGAATTTCCTCGACTTCGTACTGCGCCCCCATGGTCTCGTCTTTCCACAGGATCGCCTTCATCGAAATGAGGTCGACAACACCCTTAAACGCTGCCTCCTGGCCAATCGGAATCTGGATGGCTACAGGCCGCGCATTGAGCCGCTTGCGGATGGTATCCACCGCATGCTCAAAATCGGCGCCCATCTTGTCCATCTTATTAATGAAGCAAATGCGAGGAACGCCATACTTATCAGCCTGACGCCAAACGGTCTCCGATTGCGGCTCAACGCCATGCACCGCATCAAAACAAGCGACTGCACCGTCGAGAACGCGCAACGAACGCTCCACCTCAGCCGTAAAGTCCACGTGGCCGGGAGTATCGATAATGTTGATGCGGATGTCTTTCCAGAAACAAGTGGTGGCGGCGGAAGTAATGGTAATGCCGCGCTCCTGCTCCTGCTTCATCCAGTCCATCGTGGCGGTGCCTTCATGGACTTCACCAATACGATGCGTGATTCCCGTATAGAACAGGATGCGCTCAGTCGTAGTAGTCTTACCGGCATCGATGTGAGCCATGATGCCGATATTTCGACAACGTTCTAATGGCACTTGTCTTGGCATTGCTAAATCTTCAATTCTGCGAAAGTCGCTGTTCGCGGCGAAACCTCGCCGCCTCAATTTTTGATCTTTTAATCTTTGGTCTCTGTTCAGGGCCCGCAACTGCAGACCGCCCGCCGAAAGACCGAAGTCTCCGGCTACCAGCGATAGTGAGCAAAGGCCTTATTCGCTTCGGCCATGCGATGAACATCTTCTTTCTTCTTGATGGCTGCGCCACGGCTATTGGCGGCATCCAGCAACTCATTCGTGAGCTTGTCGATCATGCCCTTTTCGCCGCGCCCGCGGGAGTAACTCACAAGCCAGCGGATCGCCAAAGAGGTACGCCTGTCGGGATTCACCTCGACCGGCACCTGGTAGTTCGCGCCGCCCACACGACGGGTCTTGACCTCAAGCAAAGGCTTGGCATTTTCGACGGCCTTTTTGAACAACTTAAGCGCCTCGTCTCCACCCTTGGCCTGCAAATTGGTCATGGCCTTATAGAAAATGTTTTGCGCTGTGGAACGCTTTCCACCCCACATCATCGTGTTGATAAATTTCGTGACGAGAGTGGAGCTATAGATCGGGTCAGCGATCACTTCCCTCTTGCCAATATGTCCTTTTCTCGGCATAGCCTCTAATCCTTCAAGATCTTTTAGGTTCCGCTACCTGAGCACTACTTGGGCCGCTTGGCTCCGTATTTGGAGCGCCCCTGCTTGCGGTTCGCCACGCCAGTGGCATCCAGGGTTCCGCGCACCACGTGATAACGCACACCGGGAAGATCCTTCACGCGGCCTCCGCGGATGAGCACAATCGAGTGCTCCTGCAGGTTGTGGCCTACACCTGGAATATAGGTAGTAACCTCAATGCCATTGGTGAGGCGGACGCGGGCAACCTTGCGCAACGCTGAATTCGGCTTCTTGGGCGTTTGCGTGTAAACGCGGGTACAGACACCGCGCCGTTGAGGGCACGCTTGCAACGCCGGGCTGGCCGTCTTGTATTTCGGCGCTTTTCGACCTTTTCGCACTAACTGATTGAATGTCGGCATATTTCCTTAATATTCAGCCTTTACTCGCTCTTTGCTCACTACTTATGCAAGGACACAATGCGAGATACGCACACGCGCCCTCTAATAACCCAATTTAGGGCTGGCGGCACGGATGCAGCCATGATCCGCCTAAACGCGGAAAATGATGAAGTAGCCTATCGGTGATGAGAAGACGACGGTGACGCCGAGCCTAAAACAGGAGGTGCTCCGTTTCGTCTCTCTGGCCTACATACCCTTTCTGGTGTTGAAAGGTCGCGCAGGCCGTTTCAGCGAGATGATGCCCTTTTTTGACCGATTTACAACTCTGGGCTCAATGCTTTCGAAAGCTCACAACAAACAGGCAAGCCAACTCTTACTCGCAGAACTTGACTACTATAGCAACACAACGTTTGCCTCGTCAAATTGGCATCCAAGGAGACGGTGTGGCGTCGATCGCAGCCGACCGTGGCATTTTACCAGCCAGAGAAAAAAAAGAACGCACAAATTCAGGGTCTCGGGCGTTCTCTGGTTGAACGCGGAGGGGATTCGTGTGTCCTAAAGTGGGCCGACACCTGCTCCTTGATGAAATCTGCGCTCGAAACTACACTGAGACATTTAGCTCTGCTTCGGAAAACCGCCAGGGAGGTCCTATCCTGGCGGGGAGGATACATGAGTCGGCTTGCGCTTGTACTAGGATTTACGCTCGTGATTACCGCCGTACTGACGGGGTGCTACGGGCACGGAACTGTTACTACCCCAAAACCTACCATTACGGTATCGCCGTCTTTTGTCTCCCTTAGTCCCGGCGACGTAATACAGGTCTCGGCGAACCCGGCAGCGGTCACATGGACCTCCTCGAATCCCTCTCTTGTCACCGTTTCGCCAGCCGGACTTGTATGCGGCGGCATCTGGGACTCTCTCTTTATTGTGTGCTCTCCCGGTAAAGTGCTCACGACGGCGGGAACTCCGGTCAACATCTTTGCCAGCGACCAGGGCGTAACCAGCAATCCGGTCGCAGTTACCCTACATCCGAAGGTAACATCGGTGAGCGAAGCAGACCTGGGAGCGGGACCTTGCACATCGACCACACTCACCCGCCAATTCCAAGCGCATGCATTCGACAATGGAGTCGAAATTCCATCGGATGAAGTAGGCTCTTTTAGCTGGGTGTCCGACCTGGCGCAGGTGGCCAGCGTGGATGTGAACGGCTTGGCTACGGCGCATAGCCCCGGAACAACGGGACTCTCGGCTTCGATTTCAGCCTCGGGCGCGACTATCTTCGGTCCCGCGATCGGGTTCCGGACCTGCATGCCGATCGAGATCCGGCTACACGTTCCCGGGGATACGCCGGGGAACCTGACGACCAGCACAACCTTTGCCGACCCTCGCATTTCGCCCACTCCCACTCCTCTGACCGTAACCGTCCAAGCCGATCTCTCCGATGAGAACGGTTTTGCCAGCGGGTCCGATCCTTCGCTGACAATCATCAGCACGAATCCCGCAGTAGCCACCATCGTGGGAACGACGATTACGGCGATTTCTCCGGGTGGAACGTCCTTCGTGGCGACGTGCACGCCCCCGGCATGCGGCGGGGGACTGAACCTACCGGTTTATGGCAATCTATTTCGGGTCACGGTCACAGGAACGAGCCCAGCCACCACAGTGTTCGCGACCAGCTCTTTTGCACCGCCGAGCGGGACTACTCCAACGTTGATACCAATCGATACGAGCAAGACTCCGCCAGTTGCCGGAACTGTGATCAATCTTCCGGGTGTCCCTAATTCCCTGGTGCTCTCGGCAGACGGCCTTACAGGTTTTATGGGGACAAACAACGGGCTTACCCTTTTCGATCCGGTGAACCTTAATGCAACCGTGGTTCAACCCACAGTGCTAGGGAAGGTTTTAGCAGTCTCCCGCGACGGCGCCACTGCCATTGTTTCCAACGTAAACATTCAAACCGACCCAACCAAGCAAGAGTTTTTCGTTTACCACAAAGGCACCAATACATTCCAAACATTTGTGGTTCCGGGCGCGGTGGCGGCGACTTTCGACACCGATGGTTTCCGCGCTTACATTGTCGCCAACAACGGAAACGTCTACGTCTTTTCGGACAACCTCAGCTTGGCCACCTTCAATACCGGGGGCAGTTCAACCAGCGTGGCCGGCCTGTCGTCCGATCCGTTCGTCTACGTGGCAAATTCAGGCGGCCTGCAGGCGCTCTCAACCTGCAATAACCAATTGCAAACCGGAGCGAACGTGCCACTTCCGGCTTCGTCAGGAGCGATTCAGCTTGTGGGTGGCTTCGCGGGAGCGGATGTGATGGTTGCGGTTGGCCAGACCGGCGTGAATATCGATACGGTAAAAGCCGGTTCGATCTTAAGCACCAATCCGACCCTGCCATTTAACTTGACGACTACGAACTGCACTCCTCCGGTCACCTATTCAAACCAGTTCGTCGATTTTGGATTGGGCACGTTCACCGCCAGGCAGCTATTGGTTTCTTCGGTTGATCCTGCGAGCGGTGCAGGCGCCACCAATCCTTCTCACATTGTCGTGATACCGGCGGGACTCAACAAAATCCTGACGGCCCTTCCCGGGGCAGCCAATGGCGGCGTCATCCCTTTGGCTGGAGCCGGAACCGAGGCGCTCGGCGGCGGTATGACGCTCGACGGAAACGTGATATGGGTCGGAGTGGCTGGAACGAATACAGTCGACGAAATCAACCTCAATGGTTCGTCGGATGTTGCGCAGGTGACGACATCCTTCAAAAAGGCCGATGGTACAGCGGCGCCGCCCGACATCGTGGTTGTCCGGCCGCAATGAGTTATTGCAGGCTGTTTAGGGTTACAGACTCAATGGGGACTCGCCGGTGAGAAGAACAGCCGGCGGGTTCCATTGACGATGCCCCAGCAACTTACTCGTTAGGACCGTCACAAGAATCCTTTGCAGCTTTGGATCTTTGGGCCCTGCGACCATGCATTCTTTTCGCCGCTTTCTTCCACAACTGCATTCGTAATTTAGATGGCTTCTCCGGCAACAACCTATCGAGGACGCATTGCGCCCTCGCCAACCGGATACCTTCATCTCGGACACGCCCGCACCTTTTGGGTCGCCTTTCAACGGTCGCGGCGCGCCAACGGCCAACTGATCTTCCGCAACGAGGATCTGGATTTTTTGCGGTGCAAGCCGGAGTTTGCGCAAGCCATGATCGAAGATCTTCGCTGGCTGGGCCTGGATTGGGAAGAGGGGCCCGATGTCGGTGGCCCGCATGCTCCCTATATCCAAAGCCAGCGCAGGACATTCTTTTTACGGGCCTGGAGGACGTTGCGCAATGAAGGATGGATCTATCCATGCTCATGTTCCCGCAAGGATCTGGAGCGGACACGCTCTGCGGACGCTGCCGACGATGACGATGAAATTCCCTATCGCGGCACTTGCCGGAATGAGATCAACCGCGCAAGAGATTGGGAGTCACCCGCTGGAGTGAGTTGGAGATTTCGAGTACCGGATGGGGAAGCGATCTCATTCGCTGACCTTGGCGCCGGGGCACAACGGTTCGTTGCGGGCAAGGACTTCACCGACTTTCTGGTTTGGCGCAGGGACGATATTCCGTCGTACCAGTTGGCCGTGGTAGCCGATGATGCCGAGATGCTCATTACGGAAGTGGTGAGGGGGGCGGACCTGCTCAAGAGCACCGCCAGGCAACTGCTTCTTCTTCGCGCCCTGAACCTTTCGGCACCGCGCTATTTTCATTGTCCTCTGGTGCGCGACGAGCACCATGTGCGCTTGGCCAAGCGCTACGATTCGCTCAGTTTGCGGGCCTTGAGAGCACAGGGAAACAAGCCTGAGCAATTGTTGAACAAGTTTGCTGCGGAGATTGACTGGGCGGCGGGCCTCGAATGAATGATTGGTTTTCCTGTTTCTGAAATGGGACTTCGTTGCGTCCCCATGTTCCTTTCGCTTCAAACGTAGCGTCTCTATCCGGCACCCTCTGTTCCGAAAGCTTGACAGAAGGCTATGGGTGCGGGTTTCATCTTTATGATCTTCGGATCTTTGGATCATCCCGGATCGAGAAATCGAGGAGCGAGCTCAAAGATCGAAAAGATCTTAGAATTGAGAAGACCTTGGAATCGAGAAGATCGAGGTAAGTGACGCACCCCACTATGATTTTACGAACCTTCCTGTTATCGCTACTTGTCGCATTAAGTACAGCCAATAACCCAGTCCCACCCGCTCCCAAGGCTCACCTCGTGGATATCACGCCCACGCCGGGCTATTTCAATGAGCCTTCGATTGCTGTAAATTCAGCCAATCCTCAGCAATTGGTAGTTGCCTGGCAAGTCAATGCCAGCGCCGCCTATTCCGTGGATGGCGGGCAAAGCTGGACGAAAAGCGAGGGCACCGCTCCCAAGAACTATCGGGTTTCAGGCGATGTCTCCGTCGCCTTCGATGCGAAGGGCCACGCGCTTCTGTGCTATATCGCCTTTGACAAGCTGGGCATGACCAACTATTGGGCGCAGGGCGCAACTCGCAATGGAATTTTTGTGCGCCGGTCTCCGGATGGAGGAAAGACGTGGGAGGCGAACCCCTCGACCGTGGCATCGCACGAGTCGACCCCAGGCATTCCTTTTGAAGATAAACCCTGGATCGTAGCCGACACTGGGGGACCACACGCAGGCAATCTCTATGTAGGTTGGACGCAGTTTACACTGGCGACCACGGAGCTTCTATTTGTGCGCTCTACGGATGGCGCCCTAACGTGGTCGAAGCCGATCAAGCTCAATACCACTTCCGGCCTGCCTCGTGACGACAATGGCGCACTCGAAGGCTTTCACGGCGTGGTCGGCCCAGACGGGACACTGTATGTGGTGTGGGACGACCGGGACGGCGTCATGATGGCGGTGTCGCATGATGGAGGCGTATCGTTTAGTCCCGAGAGGCGAGCTCTTCTCACCGGACCTGGATTTTTTGGGATTACAGGCGTTTCCCGGTCCAACGGCTTTCCCCAAATCGGCATTGACCCCAAGACATCAAGACTTTATCTGGCATGGAGCGACTACACCAATGGCGATCTGGATGTGTTTGTTGCTTCTTCCGCCGATCACGGCCAAAGCTGGGGCGCTCCGGTGCGGGTAAACGACGACCCTTTGCACAACGGCAACGATCAGTTCTTCCAGTGGATGGCCGTGGATGCCGCCAGCGGCGCAGTCAACCTGATCTTCTATGATCGCCGCACCGACAACCGGGCAACGACTGTTACGTTGGCGCGCTCGACGGATGGAGGGAAATCGTTTGCCAATTACACCTTCGATCCACAATCGTTCGAAGCCGATGGAGATTTTTTAGGGGACTATCTGGCCGTGGCCGCCCATGCCGGAAAGGTCTTTGGCGCATGGGCACACCAGACCACGGAAGAAGGAAAACTAGAGCGCGGAAGAAAAACCAGGACGACGCTCAGGGTAGGGGTTGCGGACTTCAATCCTTAAAAGTGCAAAGAAAGTAGAAATGAAAGCCTTGTACTCGGCCAAGTGTGCATCCAATCTGTCTTGAGGTGTGCAGACTACCGGACGCGATCCTCTTCATCGACAGCCTACTCGCGTGTTACCGCACCAAAAGTAGATGAAGTTGAATTTCGGCATGGACAGATTGGCCCGTTAAAATACTCTGCAGGTAAAATACGCTCTGCAAGCAGCCTGTGTGGGAATACAAGAAGTTGATGCTTGACAAAATCCACACAGCCTCCCGATACTCACTCCCGTTTTAGCGAAACGCCGGCGCAAACGCGCTAAATATCAACGTGTACAACGGCTCACGCTGTTGTGGGGTGAAACACTAGAGAACTCTCTTTCCCGCCACGAGCCCTTACCCTTTCCGATTCCCCAACTTTACGAAACGCTCGAAGGAGACCGACATGAAGTTAAAGTTTGTTTGCATCATTGTCAGTTACTTAGCCATCTCCCTGGGTTCCTCGCCAGCCTTCGGAACACAAATCAACGTCCTGATGATCCATGGCCGGTTGCACAATACCAGTGAGCAATTTGGCCATTTCACCACAGACCAAGCCGGGGCGTGGGGCGGGCTTAAACCCACCACCGCCGGAAATGTGTGGTTCGTGCAATGGGATGCGTGGAACCGCCACTTTGACGACAATACCTTCCCCGGCGGACAGGCCGTAATCAACGATGCCATCAATGCTCTCTGCGACAACAGCAAAGGCCAGGAGTGCTGGATCATTTGCCATAGTGCCGGCTGCGCGGCATTTGAAAATTACCTCTCGAAATCCAACTATGCGAATAACTCCATTCTCATTGCACACGTGATGGCTGCCGAAAGCGCCGCTGGAGGATCGGAGTTGGCGGACAACGGCCTGCTGCGCCTGATCGGTGGAATCAGCGGGGAGAGCGGAGCGATCGACGATTCGCTCAAAACCAGTTTTGCGAGAAGCGCCTACAACCATAACAACATGCAGGGGGTGGTCGTGCGTGGTTTTGGCGGCGCAACGGACAGTTACCCGCTGCACGCTCTGATTGCGTGCAATTTCTTTCCCCGACAGGGTGGAAGCAACTTGAACCCGGACTGCACTCCGTGCGGCCTGATTTCTACCACCTCCCGAGAGTGCTCCGATGGAACCGTGGCCCTGCACAGCACGTGCGGCCATAACCGAGTTGCGTCTTTCCAGGATTGCAACAGCACAATTACTCCTCACAATGATGTCGCAGGCACATACTCCTTTCATGGCTGGTGGATCAACGACAATGTCTGCAATGGCGATTTCACGCAGAACTGCAGTTGGAACGGCCCTTTTTCTAGTTTCGCGATATCAAGGCACAACGCGAACTTCAAGACCTACAGGGTAGACCACTCTGACGGCAAGACGGCGGCTGTGAATGAATACAGCAGCGCCCCGGCCGCCTTATGTCCCTAAGAGAAACGCCCGTTAAAAAACGACCGAAACTAAAAATGGAGGAAACCATCATGAGATTGCATCAGAATAAATTTGTAGTTGTCCTCGCGGCGTTTGCTTTCATATGCGCGACTGCCGGTCGGCTGTGGAGCCAGGTCGAACCATCGTCCCTGTCGGACGCTTCAGGAAAAGGCAGCCTCGCTCTTTTCCAGGATTTTGCCAAATATCCCCCGGAGTCAAGACCATTGAACAGCTCCAACTGGGACTTGCTGCATCCCTGGTTGACCGAAAGTTCTCCCATGCCCCTGGTTCCTTCACAATTCATGCGGCAACTGAAATCGCTCTCGGACGCCGGACTTTCCGAACGGGAAATATCCCAAACCATGAGCCTACCCACCTCGCTGCCCAGCTATCAGTTTGTAATGAACAAGACGATTCTGGCCGGCACCCGCGATGAGGTCGTTGCCCGACTCACCGTGACACCGCCGGAAGGCTCGACTGTTCCTGTGCGTATCCACGTCTCCAAGGTGGAATTGATTGGGGATAGCTACTTTGGATCGCCCTCCCTGGGGAGCGTTCCCTTTTCCTGTGAAGCCGCCAGCCCGGTATGCACCTTCCGCTGGAGAGCTCCCTCCACCGATAAGAAATATTGGGGAGCCCTGGAGCTCAACGTTACAGTTGCCGTAGAAGGCATTCAAGATCAGTTCCTTGCGCGACAATCGTTCTTTTCATCACCCATGGTCGCGGGCCGGTTCAACGGCAGCTTTCAGGAAAAAATTGAGAACGGATCACTGATCATCGATGCGGGCGTGCACGTGGAGAAGCACATGGCTTGTTTTGTGACCGCCAATCTCTTTTCCACAGATAAAGAAGTGCCAACCCACTTTGTCCAGCGCCGCATGATCCTGGACCCATCCATGAAGACCGTGCCGCTTACGTTTTTCGGCAAGATATTCCGGGATAACGGACATGCAGGCGTGTTTCGGCTCCAGGACCTGAAAGCCCAATGCGAGAACCTGCCCTATCCCGCGGAATGGTTTATGGATAGCGTGGCTCATCAGGCTGAGTTGCATGCGCTACGAGAGAATCCTCCAGCAACCAGGGAGCCGGCCCGGATCTATTTTGAATACAACAACCTCACCTACACCACCCGCAAATACGCAAGCAACGACTTTTCCGATCAGGAGTGGCAGGCTCCGGAAAAGACACGCAAAATCGAAGCCCTCAAGAAGGCGGCTGCAGAGTTGAGTGATCCAGCCCTGGAGCAGCGTAAGAAGCCGTAGGGTTATCGCTTACGTTTTAGGGATACAGGTTTGTCGAAGAGGAGAATCAAAAACGGGCGTGACTGAAATCGCGCCCGCTACTTTTTCAGTACAATGTGCGCAGAGTCTTTTCGTCCACTTACGCTTTGGACTTGCCCGCAAGCTCCAGACGTGCATTCGCCTTTTCCAGAGCGGCTGTTGCATGCGCGTCGCCTTCCGGTCCGGCTTTGCGTAGTGTTTCTTCCGCACGCTGTTTAGCAGCTTGCGCTCGGGCAACATCAATATCTTCACTACGTTCTGCAGTTTCAGCAAGGATCGTGACCTTGGCGGGGAGAACCTCGGCGAACCCTCCCGCTACAACCAAGCGTTTGGTCTGGCCGGAGGCGCGGTAGGAGATTTCTCCAACAGCCACCTCGGTGATGAGCGGAGCGTGACCGGGAAGCACGCCGATGTATCCGCCCTTGGCCGGAACGTAGACATCCTCGGCGCTTGCTTTCACCACCAGCTTCTCTGGAGTGACGATTTCGAGTTGGATGGTCTCTGCCATGTGTCCTTATGCAGCGGCCCCGGATTTCATCTTCGCGGCCTGTTCCAGCACTTCCTCGATGGAGCCCTTCATGTGGAAAGCCTGCTCGGGGACATCGTCGTGCTTGCCCTGGATGATCTCCTTAAAGCTGCGCACTGTTTCCTGCACTTTGACGTAGCGGCCTTCGAATCCGGTAAACGGCGTGGCCACGTGGAAAGGCTGCGAGAGGAATTTCTGAACTTTTCGCGCACGGGAGACGGTCTGGCGGTCGTCTTCACTTAATTCTTCGATACCCAGAATCGCGATGATATCCTGCAGGTCTTTGTAGCGCTGCAGAATTCGCTTTACGCCCTGCGCCACTTCATAGTGCTCCTGGCCCACGATACGTGGGTCAAGAATGCGCGAGGTGGAAGCGAGCGGATCAACCGCCGGATAGATTCCAATCTCGGTCAGTGCACGGGAAAGCACCGTGGTCGCATCGAGGTGGGCGAAGGTTGTCGCAGGGGCCGGATCGGTCAAATCGTCGGCAGGCACATAGATAGCCTGCACGGAAGTTACGGAGCCACGCTTGGTTGAGGTGATTCGCTCCTGCAATTCACCCATTTCGGTAGCCAAGTTCGGCTGGTATCCCACGGCTGAGGGCATGCGGCCCAGTAGCGCCGAAACCTCGGAACCAGCCTGGGTAAAGCGGAAGATATTGTCGACGAACAAAAGAGTATCCGCGCCTTCTTCATCGCGGAAGTACTCGGCAACCGTAAGCGCGGAGAGCGCCACGCGCAATCTTGCTCCGGGCGGCTCGGTCATCTGGCCATAAATCAGCGCCGCTTTGGACTCGGCGGGCTTGCCGGGCTTGATAACACCCGACTCGGTCATTTCCAGCCAGAGGTCGTTTCCTTCACGGGTGCGCTCGCCCACACCGGCAAACACGGAGTATCCACCGTGCTGCTTCGCGACGTTGTTGATGAGTTCCATGATGACGACAGTCTTGCCTACACCGGCGCCGCCGAACAGCCCGATCTTTCCACCTTTCACGAACGGCTGGATCAGATCGATGACTTTCACGCCGGTCTCGAACATTTCGGCTTTGGTGGACTGTTCTTCAAAGCTGGGCGCGGTGCGATGAATCGGCATGGTCCGCGCCGCATTGATGGGCCCTAGCTTATCCACCGGCTGGCCGATCACGTTCATCACGCGCCCAAGCGTCTCTTTGCCGACTGGCACTGAGATAGGTCCGCCGAGATCGATCACTTTCATACCCCGGACCATTCCTTCCGTGGCTTCCATGGCAACGCAGCGGACGCGGCCCTCTCCGAGGTGCTGCTGCACTTCAAGGACGACGCTGATTGGCTCGGGGACATTGAACCCTTCGCTGACGACGCGCAATGCCTGATAAATGGGAGGCAGGTTAGCCTCCGAAAAGCGAACGTCTACCGCAGGGCCAGCGATCTGAACGATTTTTCCGATGTTTTCCGGCATAGATAAATACCTATCAATGATTAGTTTCTCAACGATTGAGAACGCCTGATCCTATCCGGCTTCGGCTTCCTCAAGGCGCGGAGGCTACTGCTCCGCAACATCCATTTCTTTACAGCGCCGCTTTTTAGAGAGCAGCGGCGCCGCTTACAATTTCGATGATCTCGCGTGTAATCTTGGCCTGGCGAGCACGGTTCAGGGCCAGAGTCAGCGAATCAATCATGTCTGCAGCGTTGCTTGTCGCAGCGTCCATAGCGGTCATTCGAGCGGCGTGTTCGGCCGCTTCCGATTCGAGCATGGCCCGGTAGAGCTGCACGGACACATATCTCGGCAAAAGCCCGGTAAACAACTCCTTCGGCTCTTGCTCGTAGATGTAGTCTCCCTCAGCGCCAACCGCCGCAGCCTTTTGATCGATCTCCTTGGTTTCCGCCGCACGCACGCCAACACCCGCATGCTTCGCCGCTTCAATATTCTTTTTGCGCGTTTCCTCGGATATCTCTTCGGCAACCTCGTGGACCACTTCGCCGATCTGGACAACCGGCAACACATCGTCAACCACCAACCGCTGCGCAATTACCGACTTAAACTCGTTGTAGACGAGGTAGACGGCATCGGTCTTGGCTTCGCTGTATTGGCGAACGACAAGTTCCCCAATCTCCGCCGCACTGGCAAACTGCGCCCGGTTGAGCAGCCCGACATAATCGGCAATCATCTGAATGCGGCCCTGCCGCGCGTCGCCTTCGGCGGTCGCTGATGGGTAGCGGCGACGGAAGTATTCGCGCGACTTCCGGCCCACGGCAATGATGTCGATGTTCCGGTCCCCTTTGGAGGCAATGAAGTTTGACGCAGCCTTCAAAATATTGGAGTTGAAGGCGCCCGCCAACCCTCTTTCGCCCGAGACAACGATCAGCGTAAGCGTCTGTTCCGGACGGCGCACCAGCAGCGGATGCTGCGGTTCGCCGGTGACCGGATCATAAATCTCCGCCCGCGAAACCAGCGACTTCAGCAGGCTGGTCAGCATCTGGGCGTAGGGACGAGCCGCCAAGGCGCGCTCTTGCGCGCGGCGAAGACGGGCCGCCGAAACCATCTGCATGGCCTTGGTGATCTGCCGCGTGTTGCGCACGCTGCGGATTCGCCGACGGATGTCTAAAAGGTTCGCCATATTTCGCTGTTATGCCTTGGCTACCGCGCCCGCAGATTGGCGCTGGCTCACAAAACGCTGTTTAAATTCTTTCAGGATCTTGTCCATCTGAGCCTTGAGGGCATCGTCGAGCACTTTCTTTTCCATGATCGATTCGAGCAGCTTGGGATCCATGGATTCAACGTATTTATAGAGCTCAGCCTCAAATTCGCGAATCTGTTCGACCTCAAGATCGTCGAGGAATCCGCCGGTACCCGCATAGATAATCAGGATCTGTTTGCCAAATGGCAGCGGCACATATTGATCCTGCTTCAGGATTTCCACGAGGCGCTTGCCGCGATTAAGCTGCGCCTGCGTCGCCTTATCGAGGTCGGAGCCGAACTGGGCGAAAGCAGCCATCTCGCGGTACTGAGCCAGTTCCAGCTTCAAAGAGCCGGCTACCTGCCGCATCGCTTTGATCTGCGCGGAGCCGCCGACGCGGCTCACCGAGATGCCGACGTTCACCGCCGGACGAATGCCGGAGTTAAACAGGTCGGTCTCAAGGAAGATCTGGCCATCGGTAATGGAGATGACGTTCGTAGGGATATAGGCCGAAACGTCGTTGGCCTGCGTCTCAATAATCGGCAGGGACGTCAACGAACCGCCGCCCAAGGCGTTGGACATTCTGGCGGCACGCTCCAACAACCGGGAGTGGAGATAGAAAACATCTCCGGGGTAAGCTTCACGGCCGGGCGGACGGCGCAGCAGCAATGAGATTTCACGGTAGGCTGCCGCGTGCTTGGTGAGATCGTCATAGATCACCAGGGCGTGGCCGCCGGTGTCGCGGAAGAACT
>Ga0070734_10000691_pt1 | contig 63298 bp, 58 predicted proteins | sample Coa_R1_8_FD_66444 | JGI IMG/M metagenome (GOLD analysis project Ga0070734, IMG submission 66444) | Surface soil microbial communities from Centralia Pennsylvania, which are recovering from an underground coalmine fire - Coalmine... | ecosystem: Environmental > Terrestrial > Soil > Unclassified ...
TGAGCACGCCGTTTTCGATGACCACAGTCCGGCGCGTGGGTACGCCTTCGCCGTCAAACGGTTCAGTGCCAAATCCGCCAGGCATCGTGCCGTCGTCAACAACTGTAATGTTGCTGGCCGCAACTCGCTCTCCCAGTTTGCCGGCCAGGAACGACGATTGCCGGTAAACCGCCGAGCCATCAACCGCGTCAAAAATGTTATCCAGAACCGATTCCGCAACCATGGGATCAAGCACGATTGGGACCTGCGTGGACGCGATCTTGCGCGAGCCCAGCCGGCGCAAAGTGCGGCGTGCCGCTTCACGTCCTACGGCTTCCGGCGACTCCAGCTTTGAGATGGTTCGAGCAAGGGCGTACCAGGAGTCGCGCTGCATGTTGCCGTTCTCGTCCTGCGCAATGGGCGCGGCAGAAACAGAGCAATACGAGCGGCGGAATTCGCCGACAAATCCATGTGAGTTGGCCAGTACCTTCTGGCCGATGGCCGCGTCGAACGAGCCGCCATCGGAATTTTTCATCCGCGGATCAGCTTCCAGCGCAGCGCGTTCGGCCCGGCGCGCATAATCAATGCGCTCCTCCGGCGGAAGAGAGTATACGTCATCGTAATAAAGTTTTAGATCGCCCAAAGAGCCAAGCTGGTCTGGCTCTGGAATGCCGGCGTAAACATCTTCAGAAGTCACGCGCGCCAGCTCAAGCGCTCCGCTGATCAGCCGCTGGATTCCGTCTTTAGAGAAATCGCTGGAATACGTGCTGGCCGTGCGATGGCCAATAAACGTCCGCAGGCCAATGGCGCGCGATCCTGATTCTTTCAACGTCTCAATGTCGCCCATGCGGACCACGGTGGAAAACTCTGAGCCTTCGCGCACCACGGCTTCAGCCGCGGTTGCTCCGGCTTTCATCGCGCGTGAAACCACGCTTGCCGCAAGGTCGCGCAGCTCTGTATCAACCTCGGGTGCTGTTTGGATATTTGTTGCCATTATCTTGCGGTGCCGCCCACGGTCATGCTGTCCAGCTTCAGCGTGGGAATGCCAACACCCACGGGCACGGACTGTCCATCCTTGCCGCAGGTGCCAACGCCTTCGTCAAGCTCAAGATCGTTGCCGACCATTGAGACTTTCGTCAGCGCGTCCGGACCGTTGCCAATCAGCGTGCAGTTTTTCAGCGGCGCGGTCACGTGACCATTCTCAATCATGTAAGCTTCAGACGCGGAGAAGACAAACTTGCCGTTGGTAATGTCCACCTGGCCGCCGCCAAAGTTCACCGCGTAAACACCGCGCTTTACAGATCGAATAATATCTTCAGGTGAATCGTCGCCCGCCAGCATGTAAGTGTTGGTCATGCGCGGCATGGGGATATGCGCGTAACTTTCACGGCGTCCATTGCCGGTATCAGGCATGCCCATCAATTTTGCGGAAAGCTTGTCACTCAGGTAGCCCTTGAGAATTCCTTTTTCAATCAACACCGTATTCTGCGTCGGCGACCCTTCGTCATCCACGTTGATCGATCCGCGACGCGAAGGCAGCGTGCCGTTATCGACGACCGTGCATTTGTCTGACGCCACGCGCTTGCCCACCATGCCGGAAAAAGCTGATGTCCCTTTGCGATTGAAGTCCGCTTCCAGCCCGTGGCCAATGGCTTCGTGCAGCAGGATCCCCGGCCAGCCGGGGCCGAGTACAACTTCCATCTCGCCCGCTGGAGCTTCAACCGCGCCCAGCTGAATAATGGCCTGCCGTGCCGCATCCTGGGCAAAATGTTCCGGAGTTTTGTCCGTCAGAAAGAAATCCATACCAACGCGTCCGCCGCCGCCTGCGGCGCCTTTGGCGGAATTCTCGCCTGCCTTGGCAATCGTACTCACGGTGAACCGCGCCATCGGCTGGACATCAGTCGCAAATGTCCCGTCTGAGCCAATCACCAGGATCTGGCGCATTTCATCAAAATAACCGGCGCGCACTTGTACCACACGCGGATCATAAGCCCGCGCAGCGCGGTCCGCTCGCATCACCAGCTCCAGCTTCGCTGCAATGTCCGCATCCGCGGAAGGTGACGCGACAGGGTACAGTTGGTGATTCAAATTTTCCTTAAACCCTTGAATGGGACTCTTCGCTGGTCCGCGCGCAATCAGCGCAGCAGTCCGCGCAGCACGCAGGATTTTTTCCGGAGCCAGATCGTCGGTATAGGCATAGCCCGTGCGCTCACCCGCCAATACGCGCACACCACAGCCGGCAGAGATCCCCTGCGACGCGGATTTCACAATCGACTCTTCCACGCTGATTGAGGTGGACGTGAGGTATTCAAAGTACAAATCGGCATAATCGCCGCCCGCGGAAAGTGCCTCACCTAGGTAGCGCTGAAGATCATTAGGACTAATGCCAAACTTCTGAAAGAAAAGGTTTTGATTTTGTGTCATTCGGTTCTTTAAATTAGATGTCCCGGAAGCCTGAAAAGCACCATCCATTGCTTCCCTTATTGTCGCACCTTTCCCCTCTATCGATTAAGAGTAAAGGTACTGCCCAAAATGGCCCAAAGTTCAAAAAACACGGATTTTTAACTTATCTGACTCGTAATTGGTACTTAGTCCTCACTCTGGCTCTCGTGGTACGATTTTTTGGGCAGGAGCTGCCTTTAATTCCCGGCTTCGCAGGTTTTTTCGCCGTCTAACCGGCTGGCTTCCCCGACGCGCTCGTAAGGAACCTGATCCGCCGCCCGTCGACCCTTACGCTTACGTCACTGCTCCAAAAAAACCCCGGCCATCCAATCGCAGCGGCGCCGCCGTGGCTGAGCTACCGGAAGACTGAGCTGCTACGTCCAATGATTGCCGGACAAGCGGCGCAAGCTTTTATATTTTTATTACGATTTACTGTGTCCCACCGGTGGGTGGAACAGGTCTTTAGACTGCCGGAAAAGCTGATCAAGCTATTGGCTTTAGCCGCTGGGAATATCGCGTCCCGGATACACCGTCATTTAAAAAGCTTGGCCTTAAGCCGGCTTAGTCAGGATTTCTCAAGATGAAAAACTTCCTTCTTCTCTTCCCGATATTTGCTGCGCTCGCCCACTCCCAGACCACTGCGGCTCCGTCGTCTGAAGCGGCAAAGCCCACTCGCTACACGTTTATTCTTTCGGGCAACAAAGCCGGGTATGAAAGTTCCACGCGCAATCCTGCCGGCAGCCTGCAAATCCATTTTGAATTCAACGATCGCGGACGCGGGCCCAACGTTAATGAAAAGATTCGCGTCGGTAAAGACGGTATCCCCACAGAAATTGAAATTACCGGCGTTGACTACCTCAAAAACCCAGTCGACGAGCGTTTCTCTTTTAAGCAAGGCGTCGCAAGCTGGAAGAACCGGTCGGAAGAAGGACAAAAGAATACAAACGCAAAAGCGTTTTATGCCAGCATCTCTGGCGCCACTGAAGAGACAGGCCTCTTGGCGCAGGCGCTGCTGGCGGCTCCGGGACACAAACTGCCGCTGCTTCCTGAGGGCGAAGCTTCCATTGAGAAACGTGGCGACCTCAAGATCAATGCCAATGGCCAGTCGCGCACCATCGCTCAATACGCCATCAGCGGCCTTGGGTTCTCCCCCGTCCCTCTCTGGTTGCAACAGGACGGAAAGTTTTTCGCTTTTGTCTCAACGTGGAATTCGGTAATTCCAGAAGGCTGGGAAAGCTCCGCTGCCGAGTTGCTCAAAGAGCAGGATAAGTTTGACAATGAGCGCTCAAAGCAGCTTGCGCAGACTCTTGCTCACAAACCAACAAGCCCGTTGATTTTCGTGCACGCCAACCTGTTCGATTCCGAATCAGCGCAAATGCTGCCGAATCGCACAGTGATCATCACCGGCAACAAGATCACTGCCGTAGGCGCTGATGGGCAGACGCCGCTCCCTAAAAACGCTGAAACGATTGATGCCACCGGCAAAACGCTGATGCCCGGCCTTTGGGACATGCATGTTCACGTCACGCCCGGTGATGGTCTTTTGCACATGGCCTGCGGCGTAACTTCTGTCCGCGATCTGGCCAATGACACTGATTTCCTCATGCAGACGCGCAGCCGCTTTGACGCCGGGACCGAGATCGGCCCGCGCGTGGTGATGGCCGGATTTATTGACGGCCGCGGCCCTTACCAGGGGCCCACAAAAGTTTTTGCCGATACTGAAGAAGAAGCCAAAGCTGCAATCGATAACTACGCCAAACTTGGCTACGTTCAGATCAAAGTTTATAGCTCGCTCAAACCTGAGCTTCTGCCCAAAATTGTTGAAATGGCCCACGCACACGGCATGCGTGTGAGCGGCCACGTTCCTTCAGGAATAAATGCCGAACAATTTGTTCGCGACGGCGTGGATGAAATCCAGCACATGAATTTCATCTTCCTGGATTTCATGCCTCAGGTAAAAGACACGCGCACACCGGCCCGATTTACTGAAGTCGCAGCTCACGGCGCTGAAATCGATCCCAAATCCGAGCAGGTGCAGGCCTTCATTCAGCTCCTGAAAGAGCACAAGATTGTTCTCGATCCCACGCTCAGCATCTTTGAAGGCATGTTTGACGATCGCCCCGGCAAGATGGCGCAGGGCTTTGCTCCAGTTGCCGATAACATGCCCGCGCAGGTCCGCCGCGGCTTTCTCTATGGTGGACTGCAAGTACCCCCGGGCCAGGACCAGCGTTATCAAGATTCCTTCCAACGCATGCTCGACATGGCCAAGGCCTTTTATGACTCAGGCGTGCCCATCGTTGCCGGTACTGATTCCTTGGCCGGATTCACGCTGCATCGCGAACTTGAGTTGTACGTAAAAGCAGGAATTCCGGCGCCCAAGGTCTTGCAACTGGCGACACTTGGAGCTGCGCGAGTCGTAAAGCGTGACAGTGAACTCGGCTCCATCGCTCCGGGCAAACTCGCAGACGTGATTCTCATCGACGGCGATCCCGCAACCCACATCAGCGACATCCGTCGCGTAAAAACCGTGGTGAAAGATGGAATCGTGTTTCAGGTTGCGGATATGGACCGCGCTTTGGGTGTGATTCCGGCGAAATAAGCTTTGGAGCCAATGCTCGCAAGGATTTTGCTCAATCGCACGCCGGCAATAAATCCATCTCAGCCTCTGTCACGGCAACCGCCTGCTCCGCCGCATTTCCGCTCAGCAGCTCTTCAAAGAACCGCTCCACGCTGGCCAGGATGGCCGGGCCCGTGTGCGCGTCATAGCATGCGCGGCGCAGCGCGCTTCCGCCTGGGATTCCGTGCGTGAACCATGCGACAAATTGCTTCATCTTGCCCGGCGAGCCGTGCATGGTTTCATCTACGAGCATTTTGAAATACGTGCGGATCATCTGGTAGCGATCAGCTTCCGTAGGCTGATCATAGCGTCCCGTTTCGGCATGCTGCCGAATCTGGCGGAAGATCCACGGGTTCGAGGCAGCCGTGCGGCCAATCATCACGCCGTCACAGCCTGTCTGCGCCACCATGGCGATGGCGTCTTCCGGCGTGCGAATATCGCCGTTCCCGACCACGGGAATTTTCACCCCATCTTTTACCGCCGCTATCCATTCCCAGCGCGCATTACCGCTGTAACCCTGCTCGCGCGTGCGTGCATGCAGCGCCACGCCATTCAGGCCGCAGTCTTCAGCCATCTTGGCCAGCGGAACGCAGACGATGTTCTCTTCGTCCCAGCCCAGCCGGAATTTCACGGTAAAAGGAATCTTCACCGCGGCGCGCACCGCTTCAAAAATCGTGCCGATTACCGGCAGGTCCTTCAGCAATCCTGAACCGCCATTGCACTTCACAACTCGCTTGGCCGGACAGCCAAGGTTGAGATCCACCAAGTCAAAGCCCGCATCTTCTACGATCTTTGCCGACTCGGCCAGCGTGTACGGATCGCTGCCAAAAAGCTGCGCGGAAATCGGATGCTCGTCTTCGTAAAACGTCAGATAGCGCTTGCGCTTCGATTCACGCGTACGGAAAAGCCCGTCGGCGGAGGTGAACTCGGTCATCAGCAGCCCGCAGCCGGAAATTTCGTTTGTTTTGGAAACCGCTTGAGTGTTTTGCTGTGCACCGGCGATCTGCGCCTGATGCAGTTGGGCGTGCGACAATTTGCTTTCGCGCTCTTCCGGCGCGGACATGATTTCGCCCGGCGGCCGCACAAAGCTGGCATTACGAATAAACCGACGAAAGACTGTGTCCGTCACCCCTGCCATGGGAGCAAGAATCGTTGCCGGAGCAATGCGCACGTTGCCGATCTGAAGAGAGTCCGGCACCCGCGCCCCCTGCGGTGCGACCGTGGCATTAGCCGGATTTTCCCAGAATTTACGCATTTTTCTGTAATCCCGAGCGGAGCGAGGAAACCCTACCCAATCGATATTGCCTTAGTATGGCCGAGTAATCAACGTATCTATGAATGCTGGCCTAAAGCGCATGGATGACCATAGAGACCTCTCGCTGCGCTCGAGGCTAAAACAACAAAGCCTCCGCCGTGGCGGAGGCCTCAATCAAAACTTGCGGCCTTATTGCTTGGCCTCTGCGGTCTTTGCTGCCTGGGCCTTGCCGGCATCGGACTTAGCATACTTCCGGCGGAAGCGCTCCACGCGTCCGGCGGTGTCCACCAGCTTCTGCTTGCCGGTAAAGAAGGGATGGCAATTCGAGCAGATTTCCAGGTTAATGGCGCCCTTGTGGGTGGACCGGGTTGTAAATGTGTTTCCGCATGCGCAGTGCACGCGCACTTCTTCATATTTGGGATGGATCGCTGCCTTCATTGCCTCTGATACCTTTCGCGGTAAAGTCTTATTTTACCTGAAATTAGCTGACTTTGGCTAGAATATGCCAGCGCGATTAGATGGCGGAGCCTGTTGAAAGATTCACGCTCGCGGAATGGCATAAATACCAATTCTGGTCAATCTATGATTATTACTCGTTTGTCGCGCCCGTCGAACGTGATGGTCCAATTGCGAAGAATATCTCTGCCCAGTAAACATGCATAGTTGCGTTCCTTCGCGAAAACAGCAGAAACGATGCGAACGGGATCGAATGCACGAAGGCTAGTACCAGGAAAGCTTATTGACCCCGCGTGCTCCCCACAAATGTGGGTGGCACCGATTGCTGTTATCTCGACTCCCGCGCTGGTCTGAAAGAGCTTGCAATAATTAGCAAAGGCTTTGCTAATGACCGTCACAGATGCACCCGTATCCAAAAGTGCCTTCATTGTCCGAGGCTCAGGAACCTCCAGACCAACAGCACTCTTCTCTGCAAGGACATCATGCGAATTCATCACAGTTACATCAATGCAGGGGCCTGGGTCGGTAAGATCGAAAGGATTCCAGCTGAGTTCAGCGCGCCCCATGCTAAGAGATGGAATATACGGGCTCAGTCGCCCAAATCTGCTTTACCAGAAAACCCCGGCGAGCGCCAAAGTTCTTTAAACCAGCTTTTAATGCCTCGCCATACGTGCCGAAAAACCCTTCCACGATGACATCGTCTTGAATGACTACGTACTCGCCGGGATGGGAGCGTGACCAGTTCTTACGATGTTTTTCGAACACCGTAAGTTCCCTCGAAAAGAGCTCGGCAGTCGCCATCTTCGCTCCAAAAATTTTATTACAACTATATGTAGCCGTCTGCTGATACTACGTACAACATCTAGACAATAACGGTAAACAGCGGCAATGTCAAGGATGAAAATTAGAAATAAGTCTTTTTATTACAACGTATAATTGCGTTATTACTAAAACGGTAAAAGACGGCATATCAGATAGAAAAGCGCACATTTTGAGTGTCGACGAGTCTTACCGTATAACTCTTCCCCCGCCCCTTGCAGCGCGAGTGTCATGGATGACGGGTGTCTACGCCCTCGATGGCTGGCTGCTCGTGGGGAGCGCGGACAGATGCCGAATACTCTCAAACATTGAATTGGACAGTGATCCTGAATTGCAAAAACTTCAGGCGAACATAACAAATGAAATCAACACATCGAGTGATAGTGTGTTGGATTTTCGCGCTGCAAGGCTTGCGGCACTATCTCTCAGGTTGGTTCCTATCGAGATTAAGCGGTATGGGCCCAGGTGGCGCTTTGTGATTCCTCAAATCGTCGCAGTTGCCATGAAAATTCATCCTACGGAAAGCGATGTCGCAGCTCTATTTCTAGACGGGCACATTGAACTCTGGACGATTGAGATGCTGCGAGTTGCATTCGATCATCCCCTGTCTCAACTCCTCTAGGCGCTCGCCTCGAAATACGACGGTATTCTTGGGGATGATGGCGTAAAATTGATTATTTAGCTTAGTCATTCAGCCCAGCCTAGGAGCCCTTGCCCTATGATTCGCAGTGACATCCTTCAGAAGTTCCCTGACCTCTTCGGCGCCAAAAAAGTAAACAACCGCGATGTCAACGTCCAGGAGACCATCACCACGCTCACCCGTGAACTGCGCCCTGAGATCGCCGCCGCGTTGACCGCTCGCCGCCACATTCTTGAATCGCCCGCGCCAGTGCGTGAAAAATATGGCTGGCCAAAGTGGGAAGAGAAGTTTGAAGATCCAATCAAGGGCGGCACGTGGACGTATCGTCAGATCGTGCAGGGCATGATCGATAACTTCCTGGGACGTGAAACCGAATGGCGCTGGCGGCTCAACGACGAAGTGCCGATCCCCAAAGACGCGCATCCGCTCAAGAATCCCGGCCTGGAGCTCACTGGCCCGTGGCATCCGCTGGATATGGCTTTCAACGCGCTCAACAGCCCCGCGCCCATGAACATGCCGGACTTTGAAGACGCGTCACCCACGCACTTCCTGCCCGACGGCACACCCAGCAATGTGCCCGTGGGCGTTTTTGCCGCGTTGCACAATGCGAAAGAGATTTTTGCCGGCGGCTGGACCGGCAAACCTTACGAAGTGGTGAAAAAAGGCAAAACGCGCGCTTACAACATCACCAAGCCTCCAGCACAATGGCCCACGCGCTTTGGCCGTCCCCCAGGACTCCATATCAATTACGACCATGTCACAGTCGATGGCCGACCCGCGCCAGCAACCATCGTGGTCGCCACTCTTTGGGCGTTCAACAATTACGATTCACTCAAGAACGCAGGCAGTGGTGTTTACTTCTACATCCCCAAACTGCAAACGCCCAAAGAAGCTTTGATCGTTGAAAAGATTCTTTCGCGTCTTGAAGGCATGATTGGCATTCCCGCTGGCTCCATCAAGATCAAGATGCTGTATGAAGAAGGCAACGCTGGGCGCACGCTGCCCGCCATCGCGTGGACGCTGCGCCGCCGCCTGCTGGGCACCAACGTGGGCCGCTGGGACTACCTGGGCAGCCTGATTGAAATGTGGAAGGACGATCCCAAAGGCGTCTATCCCGATCCGCAATCCATCGGCATGGCCTCGCCCAACATGATTGCCTATCAACGCTTCAACGCGCTCATGATGCTGATGGGCGGCATGAAGAATGGCGAACTGGAGAACGCCGCGCCTATCGGCGGCATGGCTGCCGTAATGATTTACCAGGCTGGCGATCCCTATGGCCGCTCGCGTTATAACCCGCTTGCGCTGCGCGCCATGGTGATCGACAAGCTCCGCGAACGCATGCTCGGCCTCATCTTTGTCCCTGACGAGCCTCTTGCACCCAACCAGCAGCCCACGCTCGACGACATTCTGGCTAAACGCGTCAAAGGCCATCTCTATGACGTGTACCGCCAGAGCTGGGTCGCCAGTCCGGAAAAAGATTACGTTGCAGCGGGCAATGCGCCTTTGCAGGCCAAGATCGAACAGCTACAGTCAATCATTGACGCGCCCAAAGAAACTACCAAAGTGAAAGATCAGGCAGTGCCCACAGCCACCAGCGGCCTGAGCGATGCAGAGCGCAGCGTGCTTGAGTCGCGCGGCCTGCTGAATCTCCAGGGCAAGATCACGCCGCAGGTCATCACCAAAGAATCTCTCGACACGCCGGAAAAACTTCTCTCGCCTGAACGCTGGGAAGCCATCTACGGTATTCCCAAAGGCGACATCACCATTGAGCGCATACAGCACGCGTTCTATATGGCTGCAAATTACGGCTTCCAGATCCTCAATGGCAACTTTGCCGCCGCTATTGACGATTACGAGCTCAAGCTGCGCTTCATGAACGATCTTGCCACTTATCGAATTGACGTCTCCTGGCTCTGGACTCTGCTGCGTCATCAGGCCGTCATCACCAAAGACGGTTACCTCAAGCGCCCGGCGATGACCGAAGATGGCGTTGAACCGGCGGAGAATGCCGATCACGTAAAAGCCGGCACGCGCTTCACCAAAGACCTGTTCGACAAACTATGGAAATATCACAATGAGTGGACGCAGGCTTTCTTTGCCGAACAGGACCGCCGCAATGAACGTGGCCGCTTTGACCGCGAGAAAGCCACGCTGATCATGGAAATGCTGATGAAGCAGCTGCCTTCTCCGCGTTACATTCAGCACAGCGCACGCGTTCTTTTCGTTGTCGGCCAGGCCAACAAGCAGGAAGGCAAGCAAATGCTGGAAGCAATCTTCGACCTCACGCGAGAAGAGGCCGTTAAACGCGTCCAGGCTGGCGCCTTGAGCCCCGCGGCTCTCGCGGCACATGATTATGTGTTCGATATCTTCCCTGAAGGCGGAAAACAGATTGCGCCGTCCAAGGGAACGGCGGCGGACTAGCGCTCGAACGCGAGTAAATCACGGCGGCTTGCATCGAACTCATTTGCGGCCGCCGTTTAGATGTTCACGAACAGGTGCATCTTCTGTGTAAATCCTGTGAACAACTGCCTCGAAATGCCACGGCACTAAATACACTACTGTCGGAGCTCGCATCGGTGTATGTTTTTCCTATATTTCTCTGAAGAGTGAGGATTTTGATGGAGTTAACACGTTCTGAATCAGAGTGCCCCATTTGTGAAGGCACAGGTTGGAAAACAGTCGCAGTTCCCGGCAAAGCTGCCCGCGCTACACGCTGTGAGTGCCGTATCAAGAATCGAACAGAACGACTTTTGGAGATTGCTAATATTCCTCCGCGATATAAGTACTGTACACTCGCCGATTTCGACACCGATTTTCCCAGTGCTCACCGATCGCTCGCTTCTGCACGGCTGATAGCTGGAAGATTTGTAGAGGAATATCACCCGTCAGAAAGCGCCGGTCTGCTTTTTACCGGTCCCATTGGCATCGGTAAGACCCATTTGGCAGTGGGTATCATTCTGGAATTAATTCGCACTAAGAGCACCCATTGCCTTTTTTGTGATTATCGTGATCTGCTCAAAAAAATCATCGACTCTTACAATCCGACGGTAGAAACCACCGAGCTTGAAGTTTTACGTCCAATTGTTGAAACCGAGGTACTTGTCTTGGACGAGCTGGGCGCTGTAAAGACGACGCAGTGGGTGTGGGAAACCGTCAGCTACATCATCAACGAGCGCTATAACGCCAAACGGACGACAATCATCACAACAAATTTTGCGAATCTCCCGGCGGGCTATTTGGAAGGCCCTTCGAAGGGATTTTCACAGGCGGAACGAGCGAAAGCAGCGGCCCGAACTGAAACATTGGGGGATCGTATTACAGAAAGAATGCGGTCTCGCCTCAATGAGATGTGCCTAGTCGTTTCACTTGACGGGATCGATTTTAGGACAGGGCCTAGGAAACGACACGGATGACATCTGAAATGCTAGTACTTAAGTCTTCTTATATATATATATCTATTATAGAGATATAGATAAGAAGCAGTAGTCGTTGCCTGTGGAAGATTCGGATATCGTGGAAACAGCTATGGATACAGGCGATTCATGGTGCACAGGCTGTGAAGAAACGGACTCAGTATCTGATGAAGGTGTGAGAAAGATGACTGACCGAACGAGAGAGGCTTTGCTTTCCAACCAAATCCACATTGCGAACTGGCACCGTTAAAGGAAGCGGTGGAAATCACGACTAACATCTCATCTCAGCCTGTAAAGACGGGGCAGATAACAGATGCGCGTTTTCCGCAGTCGGCGGAACCCTGTTCTGGAAAACGGGAAACAAAGCCTCCGCGCGATTTACATTCCTGATGCGCATCAGCATTGCCCTGTGCCAGACTGAACAGGTCAATGTAGTTTTGTGAGCAGGTCTTGAAACGTTGCTGACCCATTCCATCCCGTTCTCGACTGATCATCCGGCGGACTTCTTTGCTCAATTCCCCGCGGCGCCAGCGGTGTTTGCCTTGCGCGGAACGGACGAAGCTGCTGAACCTTACGTCAGCAAGACCACCAACCTCAGAAAACGCCTGCAGCGGCTGCTGGCGCCACCGGAATCACAGTCCAAGCGCCTGAACCTGCGGGAGCGCACCGCCACAATCGAATTTTCGCTTACTGGATCAGACTTTGAATCTGTCCTGCTGCTCTATCAAACGTTGCGGCAGGAGTTTCCGGACACATACCAGAAGCGCCTGCGGCTTCGACCCGCCCCGGTCATCCGCTTGAATCTGGAAAATGAATATCCACGAGCCTATGTCACCACGCGCATCGGCAAGCTTGGCGGACGTTCGCTCTACTATGGGCCGTTCCGCTCCCGCGCCGTGGCGGACAAGTTTCTCAACGATTCGCTTGATCTGTTCAAGATGCGCCGCTGCACCTTTGATCTGAACCCCGATCCCACTTTTCCCGGCTGCGTCTACTCAGAGATGAAGATGTGCCTGGCGCCGTGCTTCAAGGGCTGTACAGACGAGGCCTACGCCGCTGAAGTCGCGCGAGTGCAGGAGTATTTTGATTCCGGCGGCCAGTCTCTGCTGAGCGAGCTGGAGTCTGAGCGCGAGCGCCTTTCGGCTGAGCTCGATTTTGAGGCCGCCGCAGCCCAGCATGCCAAACTGGCCAAGATCAAAGCCATTCTTTCCGCGTGTGACGATATCTGCGGACGTCTTGACCGCTTAGACGCGGTGATTATTCAGCCTTCAGCCGAAGCGAAATCTGTTGCGCTGTTCCGCTTTCATGGTGGCGAACTTATTGGTCCGCAACCGGTCGCAATGGAATCAGATGCGACGGGATCAGAAGGCATCGAATCAGAAAAGAAAGAATCACAAAACCATGAACCAGAGCCGCAGACGACAACGATCCAGGATCCCGATCAGGCCGCGCAACCAGAGCCCCTGTCCGCCCAGGCACTTGATAGCCGCATTCGTGCCGCGCTGGAATCGCTCGTGACCGAAGGCAACTCGTCGGCTCAGCGTTTCAGCCAGGAGCTGGCCATGCTCAAACGCTGGTACTATCGCACCCATAAAGTGGGAGAGATATTTTTTGCCAATGATCGCGGCGAGCCGCCTCTGCGCAGGATTGTGCGTGGAGCAATGCGGGTATATCGCGGGGAGAAAGAAGCTCCCTCAACTCCGGCCAAAGAGAGCCAACCAACATAAATCAAGGAATCACAATGAGCGAGGTAGACAAATGCGAACGCAATTGAGTGCTCCGGTTTCCTTGATCGTGGTTGTCATCGGATTCGCGCTGGTCTACTACGCTTTCCACAGCAATGGCTGGACCTGGAATGGCGATGTGGCACCGGGATACGTTTATCGAAGCATGCTCTACCAGTCACGGATCCTGGTGATCGGAGGATTTGTTTTGAGCGCCTGGGGTCTGGGAAGTTTTATCAATGCACTTTTAGCTGGAAGACGAAACGATCAGCCTCCGCCTTCAGCTTAAAGGCAGTCACGCGTGTTCTTCACGCACACGTCGCCCTAGCTGAACTCTTCCTGTAAATCACCTTGATTCCCTCCCGCCATCGTTCATCCACGCCGATCAACGACCATTCGATAGCCGGGGAGAAATAACGCAACACCGTATCCGTCGCCGGATGCACGCGCAATGACGGCGCGATCAGCATCAACAATGGCGGCCGAGGCGAGAGTTGAAGGCCGGGAAAGTATCCATACTGTTGGAACTCACTGCGGCTGTGGTGCCAGTGCACGCGTGCCCAATAATCCAGGCCCTGCAGCGGCAAGTGCATGTCTTCATCTGCTTTCAATTCCAGGACTGCAAGCCGAGCATCGCGCGTGCAGGTCAGCACGTCAATCATTGCGCGGTCTGAAGCGGAAAAGGCCGGTACCTGTGAATACACATGAGCGGGATCCAAGCTGGAATCCACGGCGGAAACATTCTTGAAGACTAGTGACTCCAGCCAACGCTCCGGATACATACGCCACAGCGGATCACGGCGATCGCCATTCGGGCCGCGAGCTTCCACCGCGATTCTTATGAACTCTTCGAAAGCAGGCGACGTCTGGTCGTCCAGCCGCGTTTCATATCCCGGCGGACCGAAGATCACTTCTTCTGAAACCTGAAATGTTCCGGGCGCATTGGCCAGCCTCACGCGCGCAAGTTCCAATCCGTGAAGACGAAATGCCAGCTCAGTCGCAGAGATCACTGTGACCTCCGCCTGCGGCGCCAGCGCCATGATCTTGTTTACCGTTGCGGCAAAACGTGAGCGGACCTGGGATACGTCCGGCAGCCGCACAAGGCGCGTCTGTATATTGCCATGATCCGCAAGATCGATCTGGGTAGAAGATTCGTCGCGCTCATCAAACTCAAACAACTGAAACTTTGCCGCGGCGTGATTGAGATGAGCCAGCCGAATCTGCAGTGTCGATGAAGTTTTTGGCGGGACATACAGTCTCAAGCCTTCCACAACAGAGCGACCAGCTTCGCGTTCACGGCACGCGTCCAGCCAGAGAAGGCCGAAGGTAAGGGCCGCGTCAATCGAACCCTGCGTCTCCTCTTGGTTTACGCCCATCACGGCGAATGCGCTGCGGCCTTTGCGAACAAGACCTCGCGCATATACAGGAGAAAAGCTGCGCTCCAAATCCATGGAAGTAGAAAGCCTGGCTTTATCCAGCGCCCAGCCCGGCATATCGCGACGCAAGGCGCGCTCCAGCAATCGCGCATAGCGGCCGCGTGCAGCTTTCTGAACGGTCGGTGGACGCCGATCACGGTCGCGGCAAATCTCCATCTTGATTGGACGCGCCTGCCCAAAGCGCCGGACGGTCAACGTCAACGTGCCGTTTTTCGACTCGGCATCAAGCACGTGGCGCACGGTGTTGCGCTCCGGCGACCACAGATGAAGCAGGCAACGGCCTTTTTCCGATGACAGAGAATATTGCGCGGTTTCAAGATCAAAGAGCACCTGACCGTCTTCCAGAACCACGGCGCTGCGCGAAGCAGCCAGAAATTCCTGAAGTGAACGTGCGAGCAAGTGAGGCGTCATGGAGAGCAGCAAGGCAGCAGTTCTTAGCTGCTGCCTGTTGAAATCAGATTAGTTCACGATAAGCACCATCATAATCTTGCTGGTTGCTCCGTTGGAGGATGTTGCCGTGACCGCCAGCCCGTAGGTCCCCGCAGGCGTCCCGACAAACTGATTGGTGATGGTTTGCGGAGAGCCGCCGCCGCCGCATCCGGCCAAAATTCCTGCCAGCAGAAGCGCACACGTCCCGAAAACCGGAACAAGCTTTCTTGTGCGAGGTCTGATGCGGAGCATAAGCAACAGCGCTGCCGCGGCCGTTAACGAAAGAAGACCGGCGGGCAACCAGGGATTCCTGTTCCCAGGACGCGGGAGGCCCACAACGGCCCCTCTCGCCGTGGTAGTAACTGTCATGGTGACGTTGCCGGAGCTCGAGAGCGATGTTGGGCTGAGGGCGCAGGTTGCACCGGTTGGCAAGCCGCTGCAGCTGAAGTTGACCGTTCCCGCTGACGGGCTCAGATTCACTGCCATCACGTATTGTGCGGAGCCTCCAGCCACAATGGTCTTCGTCGCAGGCGTGGTTAAGGCAATGGTGATGGGTAAGACAAGGTTCACTGCTCCGTTCGCGGTATTGTTGGAAAGGTCGGTATCGCCGCCACCCGAGACTCTGGATGTGATATGAGAAGTGACAGGCAACTCGATGGGACGGACGTCAAACGTCATCGTAATGTCAGGATAGTTGGCCCCTGAAGCCAAGGAGTCGCTTCGCGTGCATGACAGTAAAGCCACTTCGCAACTCCATCCAGTTCCCGCGAGGGCGGTGACCGATAAGAGGCTATCTACGGTTTCGACCACTGTGACGACTCCGGTGGAAGCAGTGCCGCCATTGTTCCGCACCGTGGTGGTGAAGGTGAGTCCTGTGGCGCCAGGAGCCACTGAAATCGCAGCTGGAGAGCCGGATGCCGCCAAGTCGGTGGCGGTGCTTACGTTGATGGTGGCTGAACCCGTGAACCCGGCGGCGCGAGTGTCGACGACTGAAATTGTCTGGCTTCCCAATGTATTGAGAGTGAATTGGAATGTATGCGCGCCGGCATCGCCGGAGAGAAAAGTGTAATTGGCTGGAAGCGTAGCAGTGCCATCGGAACTGGTGAAATGGACTGTTCCCCTGTAGTTGCTGAGCGGATTCAGGGTGTTGCTGTTCTGAACAGTCAGCGTCAGGTTGAAGGGAACGCCCGGGGCTGCGCCGCTATCCGGCATCTGCATGAATGGCGGTCCAGCGACGCAGTCATTTTGCACATTGGAAAACAGGAACTCAACGCTATATAAGTTGCCGCCTGCGAGTACAGCGCCCTGCGGCGCCGCAGGCGGATCGCAGATATCGGCAATCTCGCCTGGATCTGTTCCCGGTGACGGAACGTGATCGTACCATCCCAGAGGAGGTCCGAAGACCGATGCTGTTCCTACATCGGCATCGGTGATCGCCTCCGCCATCTCATGGCTGGAAACGGTGGTTGCAATCTGAAACGTGGTCCCCGTTCCGCAGGCGCCTTGCTGTGAGCAGCCCCCGCTGGAATAGTCCGGCATAACTCCGTAGGGAATGGTGCCTGTGTTTGTGTCGCTGTGATAGGCGCAAAAACCCCCGTTCACGCAGCTGCTGGTCTTGGGATCGAGCTGGATTGAGACGTTCGGCGGAAAATAGATTGCGTAGTACGTATTTACGATTCCAGCGACCGACTGCGGTGCTGGAAGATTCTTCGCGGTGATCTGATTCGTAAGTTCAGTCTGAATATCGCTGTCTAAAAGGATGCATGCTGTAGCACTGCCTCCTGCGCATTTAGAAGGCGTAATAGTAACCGTCCCGCCGGAACTGCCATGGGTGATGGTCTGATTGCTGGTGCTTACTCCATCATTGCCGACGATGCCTGCCGTGGTGTATTCCGTAAGCAGGTCATAGTACCGGCTGCTGATGATGTCCGTGTAAAACTGAGCAAGGGTTGCTGTTCCATCGGCAGGGCTGGTGGTAACTACGTGAGTTCCCCAGAGCACGACGATTACCTGCACGTTCGAAATCACTGGACCGCCCCAATACGTCAAATGTGCCCCGGCAACCGGCGCGGTTCTCGTCAAGGAAGCCTGGCTCGCCAGCCCCTTCCCGAACGGGATGATCCTGACCGGCAGGTAGTTCGCGTTTGGGTTCTGGGCAACAGATTCTGACTGCGCCATCTCCGTGGTTATTTGTTTGACCGCGGCGCTAATATCACTTGCTCCCGATCGTTCTTTAAGATCGCTTTGCGCGAGCGCGCTAAGCTGGCAGACAAGCACAAAACAAGCCAAAGCGATAAACCAGCGGTAGCATAGGCTGGCGACTGAGACAAAATGACATTCTGTTGATTGACGGGACGAGTTTAACAAGGCGGTACTCCTCTGGGCTTTGCTCAAGGGGGCACAATGAACAGGGTAAGCAGTGTACGAAGGTAAGTAGGTGTTCGTCAATAGAAGATCGATAGTTTCCTAGTTTTCTATTGAAAAGGAATAGCTTCAGTGCCCAAAAAGGTTATAAGTCTTTAAGCATAAATAATTAGAAATGAAGAAGGCTCCTGACGATAGTTAATCTTAAGTTGAGTCAAGAAAGCCGGACTAATATTCGATCTTGTCCGACTTGGCCCTCCATGCTTCAAACGGCGCCAGGGCCTTCGCATGGATCAGGCGCTCGATTGGCAGCTCTTGTTGCGCGAATGGCAAACACACTTGCGTCTTGATGAATGAATCGTCAAAGCCTGCGTCCGCGGCAGCGCCGGCGGTGGCGGCAAAGAACACGTGCGCGGGCCGCGACCAGTAGATTGCTCCCAGGCACATGGGACACGGCTCACAACTGCAGTAAATCTCGCAGCCGGTCAGCTCAAAATGATTTAACACGCGGCAGGCAGCGCGTATTGCTACAACTTCAGCATGGGCCGTGGGATCAAGCGTCGCGGTAACCTGATTCACTCCTGTGGAGATGATTTCGCCATTCTTCACCACTATCGCGGCAAAAGGGCCACCGCCACGGTCTACGTTATCAATCGCGAGCTGAATCGTTTTATGAATGAGTTCGCTTCGATTCATCCTGCTCCCTGTACGGCGTTTATCGCCAGAAAAATCATCCGTAAGGATAGAAAATAAAAAACAACAGACAAAGACCGGTAAGCACATAAAGACCGGGCCGCACCTGGCGAATCTTCCCGGCAACAAGCTTACACAGCGGATAAAGAACAAAGCCGGCGCAGATGCCGACGGCAATATTAAAGGTAAAGCACATCAATGCCACTACGGCGAATGCGGGAATCGATTCAGAATAGTCAGTGAAGTCAATGCGTGTGATCGGCTCCAGCATGAACAAGCCCACGATGATCAGCGCCGGCCCATATGCCTGCGGAGGGATGGACGTGACGAACGTTGCAAAGAACAGCGTCAATGCAAAGCAGCCCGCGACGACCAATGCAGTTAATCCGGTGCGTCCGCCTGCTTCAATTCCGGTGGCCGATTCCACATAAGCGCCTGCCGTTGTTGTGCCCACGGCAGGAGCCAGGCAGGTAGAAAGCGCGTCCACAAGCATAGGGCGCTCAATCTGCGGCAGGTTGCCGTCTTTATCCAGAAAGCCGGCGCGCGCGGAAAGCCCAATCAGTGTTCCCATGGTATCCACAAAAGCCATGATGAAGATGGTAAGCACCACGGGAAAAGCGCTCCATGAAAAGGCTCCGCGAAAGTCGAGCTGCCACAGGATCGGCCCCAATCCCGGTGGCAGGCTGACCAGATGCGCTGGCGGAGCAACGATCCTGGCTGCAAAGGCAATCGCGGCGGTCGCAATAATGCCGAGCAGAATGGCGCCGCGCACTTTGCGGATCACCAGGATTGAAAGCAATAGAAAGCCGCTGATCGCCACCAGTACCGGAGCGCTGGTGATATGTCCGGCGCGGACCGGAGCACCGGTGACTCCAAGCGTGACAATCCCAGTCTGGTTCAAGCCGATGAAAGTCAGGAACAATCCGATCCCAACGGCAAAACTGTAGCGCAGAGACAATGGCACGGCTTCAACCACCCATTGCCGCAAGCGGAACACGGTAAGCAGAACAAAGAGCACGCCGGCAACAAAGATTGCCGCCAGCGCGGTCTGCCATTTATAGCCCAACTGTCCGCAAACTGTGAACGCAATGAACGCGTTTTCACCCATATACGGCGCAATGGCAAATGGACGGTTGGCATAGAGGCCCATAAGCGCGCAGCCAAATACCGCCGCCACCACCGTGGCCACAAAGCTTGGCCCTGCAGGAATACCGGCATTGCTCAGGATGGCCGGATTCACCACCACTATGTATGACATTGTGGTAAATGTGGTCAGCCCGGCGATGAGCTCACGCGATAGAGTGGTGCCGTGCTGATCAAATTTAAAGAACCGTTCCAGTGCGTTCATTCCGAGTGCTGCCTTGGCTTCAGCGTCTGGTCCAGATAAGCCAGATAACCACATAGCAGCCGATACGTGTCGTAATAATTATTGGGGCGGAATTGCGTGGTTGCGCCAGTGGTGACGTTTTGCTGCGTCAGCGAATGGATTGTTATCTGCGGGATGTGGTGCGCCGCAAACGGATCAGAATCCGTGGTGCCTGCCGCCGCCATATCAATCTGGCTGGCGGAAAGTTTCAAGGCATAGACCATTACGATCAGCGAATGGACCAAGTCCTTATCGGAATGCGCGCTCCAGATCTTTGTTGGGGAAAGGCCAAGCGCATCCACATTGATCATGGCCACAGCCCGCTCCAGTTGCGTGCGGCCCAGGTGGTTTACAAAAAATTGAGCGCCCAGGGGATTTGCGCCGCTGTCCGCAAATGCCACGAATAGAAAACTGTGGCTGCGCTTTCTGTTGCGCAGGCTCTGGTAGAGCGCTGGAAGAATTGCGGCCCCGCTCCAGTTGTCCAGCGGGCGCTGCGCGGATGAATTGCGGTCATAGTGCGCCCCCACTATCACCGTATCTTCATTCTCAGTGCCGAGTCGGCAGATAATGTTGGGCGTATCAACGCCATCCACCTTTTGCTCCACCAGAGACCTTCCGTTGCAGCCGGCGTTGCTGAAGAGTTCCTTCAATTTTGCCGCCCGGTCTGCATTGGTCTCCGGAATGGTCTTCATGCGTTCCAGGACCGCGGGCTTTTCAGCAGGGGTAAATTGGACCTTCTGCGCCGGAGAGGCCCCGCACAACATAAGGATCAGGACTTGGTGAATCAGAGCCTTCCCGCGCATGGTCAAGCTATCTTACACGTCAAGTGGAAAGGTCTTGAAATCAGAAGACAAGCGACTGGCTGCCGATGGCCTAAAAGCTGGAGATGATTGCTCTTTTTCACTGCATAACAAGCGGGAACGCTGAGCCTTCAATCGTGACACTTGATTACGCAGCTTCGAAGGTCATTTTACCTTCGATCTTATCCACATAGCCCCACGGCACGTTGGGATCATGGGTAAACATGGTCAACCATTTTTCAGGAATGGCGCGGGAGTAATATCGCTTGCGATTGTCCAGCACCTCCATGGGAAACAGGTCATAAGCCATAGCCCACACGGGATCCAGGTGCCATGTGGTTGGGATGAGATCAGAGATATAGCAAGCGGTCTTGCCGCCACTGCGAAGGAACACGGCCCACATGTTGCGCGTGTGACCGGGCCAGACTTCCACGGAAATTCCCGGGGTAATTTCTGCATTGCCGTCAATGAGCTGCATCTGGCCGCTTTGGATTAAAGGATCATAGTTCGGGCTGAGATAGCTTACGCGGTCGCGCTCCGTTTGCAGCTTGCCATGTTCCCACTCGCCTTTGGGAGCAAAATATCTGGCCTTGGGAAACGTGGCTACCGCCACTCCATCTCTGTAAACCGTATTCCAGCCGCAATGATCAAAGTGCAGGTGAGAGTTAATGACAATATTGATTTCTTCCGGAGCAACACCGGTGGCGCGCAGATTTTCCAACAGCTTTTCCTGCGGTTCAAAAATCTTCTTCCTCTTTTCCTCCAGTTTATTGCCGATACCGGTTTCAATCAGGATGTTCTGCTTGCCCGTGCGGACAAGCACAGAATTGCAGCTCACGGTGATGCGGTTGAGTTCGTCCGCTGGAACTTTCTTCTGCCACATGACCTTGGGAATGATGCCGAAAAAAGCGCCGCCATCGGCTACATACGTTCCATCGGAGATCGCCGTAAGTTCAAAGTCACCAAGTGTGATGGTCTGGTTGCTCAAAGCTGCTACTCCGTGCCCAAAAGCTCGCGGTGGAAAAATGATCGTATGTGGGTAAACAGATGGGCGCGCGTTCCCGGCCCGGAGATGCTATGCGTCTTGCGCGGATAAAGCTGCAGATCAAACTGCTTGCCCGCGTTGATGAAGGCATTGATCATCTGCATGGTGTTCTGCATGTGCACATTGTCGTCACTGGTGCCGTGGACTTCCAGCAGATGGCCTTTCAGGTTGGCCGCGTAAGTAATAGGCGTGCCTCTCTTGTATCCTTCCTCGTATTGCGGTACCAGACCCGCGTAACGCTCCGTATAGATGGAATCGTAATCTCTCCAGTCTGTCACAGGCGCTACGGCAACGCCGGCTTTAAAGCGATCAGAGTGCGTCATGGCCTCAAGCGTCATGTAACCGCCATAACTCCAGCCCCACCAGCCCATGCGCGAGCCGTCGAGCTGCGGGAATTTTTGCAATGCCTGGTCGATCGAGGCGAGCTGGTCCTTCAATTCAACCTCGCCAAAGTTATGCATCAGTGCGGCGGCAAACGTCTTGCCGCGCGCGCCCATGCCGCGATTATCAACGATCAGGACGGCGATGCCGTCTCGCATCAGGATCTGGTTAAAAAGAAATCCCGCGCCGCCCCATTTGTCTTGTACGCTTTGCCCGTGCGGGCCTCCGTAAGGATTATTGAGTAGCGGGACTTTTTTGCCCGCGCTATCCGGCGGCAGATAGATAATGCCGCGAAGCACGGTGCCGTCTTCAGCCTTGAAGTCAACAAACTGCGGCGCAATCAAATTGAGCGAATCAACGCTCTTTGACCGCCAGAACACATCGCAACTTCCTCCGACATGGCAGAAGGAAAGTTGCGGCGGCGTCATCAGCGACGAATAGTGATCGACAAAATACTGCCCGTTGGGAGCTACCTTGGCCTCATGCGTGCCGCCTTTGGTCAGGCACTGGAAATCGCTGCCATCCAGCTTGACGCTGCAAAGATGCCGCTGGCGATCGTCACCGGCGTTTGTGGTAACGAACAGCGTATTTTCCACTGCACCTTCAACGTCGAAAACTTCGAAGTCGCCCTTGGTAATCTGGTTGTCCAGTTTGGCGTCCGCAGCCAGAGGATTCGCTTTGTCGAATGAGTAAAGATAAAGATGCGTGTGGCCATCGCGCCAGCTTGGCCAGGTAAACTTGTCGCCGGATTTAAGGAATTGCAGATTGTTGTCGGTCTCAATCCATGTGTCGCTCTTTTCCGTCAGCACCCGCCGGGACTTGCCGCTGGCTGCGTCAACAAAATAGAGGTCCAACTGGTTCTGCGCGCGGTTCAGCACCGTGGCCCAGATCACGTTATCGTTGACCCAGCCGAAACGCGGCATGTACATATCTTTGTCGTCTGTCAGGTGAAACCATTTCACCGCTCCGCCGCCGGCGCTCACCACGCCAAGCTGGACCTGCGGATTGGGATCGCCCACCTTGGGATACTTTTCGTTGTAAACCGTGGGATGCTGTGGAATGAAATCTGTAATGGGATAAGTCGGCACCTTGGTCTGGTCCATTTGCAGTAGCGCAATCTTTTTCGAATCCGGCGACCAGAAATAATTGCTGCGGACTTCCAGTTCTTCGCTATAGACCCAGTCCACTTCGCCGTTGAGCAGATTGTCGTCGCCGTTGGTGGTGAGCGCTTTTTCCGCGCCGCCATCTATATGCTTCACCACCAGATTGTGCTTGCGGATATAAGAAACGCTCTTGCCGTCGGTTGAGAATTTTGGATCGCTTGCCGCTTCACCTTGCGCGCTCAAAGCAACATATTTGCCAGAGGACAGCGTGTAATACCAAAGCTGGCCGTTGGCGTCGAACAAAATATGCTCGGAGTCCGGTGCCCAGTGGTAGCCCGCAACGTGATAGCGCTCCCGGTTATCTTTCTCGCGATCATCTTTAGAGCCGGTGACAGGCGGCTTCATAGCGGCAATCTTCTCTGAAGCCACCAGCACCGCCGCCTTGCCTGAGGTCACGTCAATGTAATAAAGGTCGGCCTTATCGCCTTGCTCCTGATGCAGAAAGTAGGAAACCTTCTTGCCGTCAGGGCTCCACTCAATTGTGTCCGGCACGCGCCCGGTCAGGCCAGCAGGGGCATAAATGGATTGGATGGTCAGCTCTTGCGCAGTGGCGACGGCAAAAGCGCACGTCATCAGAAAAACAGAAAGGAAAAGCTTCTTCACGGGTGGTCTCCAGGCAGTGCGGTGAACCAAGAAGTTTAACATTTAGCATTCAACAGTCAGGCAAACATTCCACCGCGAAGGTCGCAAAGGTCGCGAAGAGAAGGCCGCAAAGATAAGTACTGAACGTTTGCGTCCTTTGCGCTCTTTGCGGTAAGTCGGTTCTAACGATTGTCAACTACGTCTACTCTTCCATCCGCCTTCTGAGCCTGCGTGATTCATTCAGCAATCCCATGCTGTGCATCAGGTGCTGGAGCGTCACAATTCCCACCAGACGTTCCTGATCGACTACAGGGATTAAGCTAAGGCCGCGTGAGGTGAGTTTGCGAAAGGCCGACCCGAGCGATTCCGTGCGTGAAGCGATCTCAAAGGCCTTGCTCATGGCGCTCTGGACGTAGCCATTTCCTTCCGCGCGGAGACGGTCCACAATCGTCTGGCGCGTGATCACGCCCACAAGATCGCCGCCGCTGACCACGGGAAAATCGTCCTGCAGGCAGTGGACAGCTTTATTGAGCGCGTCTTCCAGCGTGTCTGCCGGTGAGAGGATGGAGAACTCCGTGAGCATGATGTCTTCCATCTGCACCGCTTCCACCACGGTCTGGAACATGACGGTGCGCTCTTCCATCTGGGCCGCAATAAAAATAAAGAAGCCAATCAGCATCAATCCCTGGATATTGAGCGCGGCCCCGGCCAGCATAAAAAGCCCGGCAAAGATCTGGCCCAGGCTGACCGCCCTTCGCGTAGCCAGACGGAAATCCATGCGCTGAGCCAGAACGGCGCGCAGGATTCGGCCACCATCGACAGGGAAGGCCGGCAGCAGGTTCACGGCGACAAGGCAGGCGTTGATCCAGAAGAAACTGCTGACGAGGTTTAGCGGCGTAACCAGCGGCGTGAGGCGAAGCATCTGGGCTTTGCCCATCGCCAGCATGGCCAGAGCAGTTGCGCCCGCCAGAACTGCGTTCACAAGCGGCCCAGCGAGTGCGATGGATATCTCTTTGCGCAGATTGCGGGCGCTTTCTTCCTGGGCGCTGGGATCGCCCATGGTGAGCCCGCCGATAGGCAACAGCACGAAGCCTTTGATGGGAAATCCCTGGCGCGCGGAAACCCATACATGACCGAACTCATGCAACAGGGCCGAGAGCAAAATCAATCCGGTAACAATGAATACGCGCGTAATCACCCGTGGGCCGCTGCGGTTCACCTCCACCAGCAGTAGAAAGAGCAGCAGGACCACAAAAGTCAGGTGAATGCGAACTTCTCTTCCGCCGAATCGCACCGTGAATATTGACCAATTTCGCATTAGTTTTTGTCGCTTCGCTCCACACCGCTAAGCTGCAAACTGTGGCCCACCAATCCCTCTGCGCTTGTTGCAGGCAGCTCGCCGCGCAAGCCGGGCCCGCTGATGGGATCATTCATCCGGCGCAAATCGGACAGCCAGCCAACCTGTGATTCTATACGGTAGATTAGATGTCAGGTAGCGGAGTACTGGCCATGCGCGTGATCGCGGGAAAATTTAAAAGCCGAAGACTGGAAGCGCCTGCCGGCGTGCAGACGCGCCCAACCTCTGACCGGCTGCGGGAAACTCTGTTCAACGTCGTAGCGCCCACGGTCGCTGATTCCGTGTGGCTCGACCTTTTTGCCGGGAGCGGCGCGGTCGGCATTGAAGCGCTCAGCCGGGGCGCCCGCAGCGTCTATTTTGTCGAGTCAGCCAGCACCGCGGCCCGGACAATCCGCAAGAATTTGCATACTCTGGCGATCAATGAAGGCGCAGAGGTGATCGAGCGCGATGCCGCCGTGGCGCTGCGCATGCTGGATTCGCAGGCGGTGGCGTGTGACTTTGTTTTCCTTGATCCGCCATACCGCAAGATGGGCGACTATGAGCAGGTGCTTGGATTTCTGTCCCAATCGCAACTGCTGGCCCCGGAGAGCCAGGTGATTGCCGAGCACGACAAGCACTTTGATCCCGGCAATGAATTTGGTTCACTGCGGCGGCATCGGACGCTGCGGCAAGGTGACGCCGTCCTGAGTTTCTATAGGCGCTAGACCTGTGCAATCGATTATCACCGCTGTTCATGCCTGTTTTCCACAGAGGCCCTAGAAAAAGCCGCATAAAATCAGGTGAAAATGCTTGCGCCGGCCCTTTGCTGATGTAATATACCCAATGAGTGCAACAAAACGTGCTCATATTCCGACGCAAGTGTTAATTTTCAAGGAGGAAAGATGGCAGCAGGCATGACCAAGACCCAACTCGTCCGCCACATGGCGGAGAAACTGGAAACGAACAACAAGACCGCAGCAACGTTCCTGGAAACGCTGGCGGAGACCGCGATCAAGGAAACAAAAAAGAACGGTGTGTTCGTGATTCCTGGCCTGGGACGCCTGGTAAAGTCCAACCGGAAAGCGCGCATGGGACGCAATCCGCAGACCGGAGAACCCATTAAAATCGCAGCCAAGACCGTGGTAAAGTTCCGCGTTGCCAAGGCCGTGAAAGACGTAATCGCTCCCAAGAAGTAACCTTCTTCACACAGTAAACATCAACATCCAAAGGTCAGCCGATATGAGCTGGCCTTTTTCTTTTATTTTTGTTGCTTCGCTCCACATTGATTGAAAGAGACTCTTGATCAGAAATAATCAGCGCTCGAGTCTTGCAGTACACCAATTCACTCCGCCACGATCGCTTCTGCTTCAATCTCCACGAGCATCTCCGGCGAAATCAGCTTTGAAACTTCCACCATGCTGGTTGCCGGACGAATCTCGCTAAAGAACTCGCCATGGGCGCGACCAACTTTCTCCCAGTCAGAGGAAATGTTGGTGACGTACATGCGCGTCCGCACTACATCTTTCATGCTGGCGCCGGCGCGCTCCAATGCCGATTGAATGTTCTTGAGCGTTTGCACCGCCTGCGCGTAGGCATCGCCCACGCCGACGATGTTCCCGCTTGCATCCGTGGCAGTCGTGCCGGAGACATGAATCGTATTTCCTACGCGCACTGCCCGGGAGTAGCCAACCACTGGCTCCCATTTTGTTCCGCTCGCAAAGTTCTGTCGCGTGATTGCCATCAGCGTGCTCCTCTCCCCCGGCTATCCAGCACCTGATTGACCAGAGCGTCGGCATCTTTGTTGTATTGCCGCAAAACATGGTCGATAGAAAAGTGTTCAAGCTTGCGCACCAATGCTCGCGCACGATCATAAAGGTCAATCAGGCCCGGACTCTTTACCTTGTAGCGGCCCTGCATTTGCCGGACCAGCAGCTCAGAGTCGCTCAGCACCTTTAATGACAAATGTTTTTCCCGCACAGCAAACTCCAGCGCGGCCAGCAGTCCGGAGTATTCGGCGTAATTGTTCGTCTGTATGCCCAGATAATCGGATAGCTCGGCAATGATCTCGCCTTTGGCGTCACGCACGATTACACCGTAAGCCGCAGGGCCGGGATTGCCGCGCGCGCCGCCATCGATGTTTGCTTTGATCGCGTGCAAGGCGCTGCGGGGCGATGGCTTGGGCGCTGGCTCATCGAAAAGAGATTTCTGGGTCAATGGCCTTCCTCCAGCCGAATGGCGAGCCGTTCCGGCAATCCGGCGGCAAATATTTTTTCTTGTGCGCGTTGAATGTTGTACGGTACGCGGTAAAACGTAATCAAAGCAGCGTCCGTGTCATAAACCAGAAACGCTGCGCGCGGATCGCCATCGCGCGGCTGGCCCACCGATCCGGGATTTACCATGTACGTCGTCTTCGGTTTTATCTCCAGCCTGGCAGTCTGCTTGCCTTTAGGAGACTTGTAGTCCGGGGCAAAGGATTTACCTTGTCCGCTATCTTCTAATAAAAGGCAGCGCTGGACATGGGTATGACCAAAAAACGTCAGCGGCACCGCCGCGTGCTGCAGGATCGCATAACCGTCGTTGGCCATAAGGACATACTCATCTTCATCGCGCGGCGAACCATGCACCAGTTGCACATTCTCTATCGGCGAAATCGGACCGTGTGGCAGCTCGCGCAGAAACTGCAGATGGTCCTGCGTTAACTTCTCTCTCGTCCACATCGCCGCCAGGCCCGCTATGGGATTGAAGTCGTTCAAATCGCTCACGCCGGAGCAAGCTTTGTCATGGTTCCCGCGGACGAAAATCGATCCCAGCTCACGCGAGCGTGTCGTCACCTCATTGGGATTTGCTCCGTAGCCAACAATATCGCCCAGGTTATAGACCTGGTCGTATTCGGGAGCGGCGTCCAGGCAAGCCTCCAGCGCTTCAAGGTTGGCATGGATGTCAGACAGAATCAGTACGCGCAAGGTGCTTTGCAGTCCTCAATGAGATGAACAATGAGTGTATCAATATTTATAACGACATCGGTCTTACGGTGACACGCGCGCCCAATGCCCCGGCGCAACTTCTAGTAACGGCACGGGGCCTGCCGGACGCGCATCCTTTTCCACCATTGCCAGCGGCCGCGCGCGATCAGTCTTCAACGTAGGGATAGCGCTGATCAGTCCGCGCGTGTAAGAGTGCCGAGCAGAAGAAAAAATCTCGTCTACGGGACCCATCTCGACAATTTCTCCCGCATACATTACGGCCACCTGTTCCGCCACGCGTGAAACCACGCCCAGATCATGCGAGATAAACAGCACAGCAAGCCGGTGCTTCTCTCGCAATGCCGCAAGCAGTTCAAGGATCTGTGCTTGAATGGTAACGTCAAGCGCCGTCGTCGGCTCGTCTGCAATGAGCAGTTGCGGATTGTTCACCAGCGCCATAGCGATCATCACGCGCTGGCGCTGTCCTCCGGAAAGCTGGTGCGGATAATCACGTGCCCGCTTATCCGGATCAGGAATCGCAACTTCGCGCAAGGCTTCTACCGTGCGAGTCCATGCTTCAGCTTTGCTCACGCGATGGTGTGCCAGGACGGCTTCACCCACCTGATCGCCCACGCGCATTACCGGATTCAGGGCAGTCATGGGCTCCTGAAAAATCATGCTGATGCGCGCTCCGCGGACGCGCTGCATTTCGTCGTCGGGCAGTGCCAGCAGATCCGCTCCGGCAAAAGTGATCTTGCCGGTGGTGCGCGCCTGCGGCGGCAGAAGACGCATGATGGCCAGCGATGTCGCTGATTTCCCCGAGCCTGATTCGCCCACCAGCCCCAGCGTGCCTGATTCAGGGATGGAGAAGCTCACGTCGCGCACCGCGGCTACTTCACCTGTTTGTGTGGCAAAGTTTACGTTCAGGTGCTCGACTTGGAGAAGGGCAGACACACAAAGCTCGTTTGATTTACTAAAAGAAAAAGCTGTGATGAGTATTCTTACGCGCTGACCTTGTTCGCCGCGATCCCTGCTTCAACACCTTTGTGCATCGCCGCGATAAATGCCGCTTCTTCTTTCAGCAGCGCGGGAGTTGCTGTGGCAAACTCACCCTCCAGGTTTAGCAGTCCTTCGGCGGCAAGCTGCTTCGCCAGCCCCAGCATTTTTTCCCGCGAGAAATTTACGTACTGGCAATCATACGGATGCGCCACGCTCACGGGTGCGCCCTTGCCTGTCTTGGCGCTCAGCCAGAAGATGCGGCGTTTCAGCATCTCTTTCACGTCCTGTTCCTGCTGTCTGGGGAACTCGATCCTCTTCTCTCTGAAGCTATAAAACCGGCTGGTCACGTGCACTGGCTGCAGTTTGCCGGACTTCACAAACGCAAGCTGCCCATTGTCGATCGTCTTACGGATTGAGTTCACCACCAGGCTTTCCGCGTGTTCCGGCTCCAGCGACCCCAGCGCGTCTTTCATCGTTTGCGTCATTCCCACGGCCACTTCCACATGCAAGCCATCTTCGTTGCCCAGCAGCTCTGCGCGGCCATGCAGCACATGCCAGTCAGCGCCAGAGGTCGAAGGATGAAAAGGCCATTTCAATTCAGAGATGTGGATCGGCACGCCGGATAAAGTAACAAAATCTAAAGGACGATTTCCCATGTATCAAAACTCGCATCAAGAAGTTAATAAATAAATTCTAAATGAAGCACCAAGCTGGAGCGACGCCAGAAATGCCGGACCGAACGCCGCTCATTCTTTCCAATACCCCCGTATTTCACAATCCTAAAAATGCGAAAGCGAGGAGCTTTGAATTTCCTCCCCGCTTTGCACAAACACTTCGCATCAAGCCCAGCAGCTTACGCCGACTTCATCATAAAGAACGTCTCCACGTCTGCGTCCACAGTTGGCAAGTTCGCGGCTTCCTCTTTCAGGTTCTGGAACAGGATCGTGCTCAGGTAGCGCTCTCCAAAGTCCGGGACCACCACCACAATCAGCTTGCCGGCATTTTCGTCGCGTTGGGCCAGCTTCACTGCCTGTGAGACCGCGGCCCCGCCGGAAATGCCGATAAAAATGCCTTCTTCCTTCGCCATCCGGCGCGCCGTCTCCAGTGACTCATCCAGCGTTGCCGTCATCACTTCATTGATCAGGTCAGTCTTCAGCACGTCCGGCACAAATCCGCCGCCAATGCCCTGGATCTTATGCGGCCCCGGCTTGCCACCGGAAAGCACCGGCGAATCAACCGGCTCCACGGCCACAATCTTGAAGTCAGGCTTCTTGGGCTTGATGTATTCGCCCACGCCGGTCAGCGTGCCGCCCGTGCCAACGCCGGAAACAAAGATATCGATTTTGCCGTCCGTATCATTCCAAATCTCCGGCCCGGTCGTCTCGCGATGGATCTTCGGGTTTGCCGGATTCGCAAACTGCTGCAGGATCACCCCATTCGGAGTCTGCTTCAGCAGCTCATTGGCCTTGGCAATCGCGCCTTTCATGCCCTTCGCGCCCGGCGTAAGGATAATCTCCGCGCCCAGCGCCAGCAGCACCACGCGGCGCTCCTGGCTCATCGTATCCGGCATGACCAGGATCAGCCGGTAGCCTTTGGCCGCTGCGGCAAACGCCAGCCCAATGCCGGTGTTTCCGCTGGTCGGTTCAACCAGCACGGTCTTGCCTGGCTGTATGCGCCCGGCCTTCTCCGCTTCATCAATCATGCTCACGCCAATGCGGTCTTTCACGCTGTGGCATGGATTAAAGCCTTCCAGTTTCACTGCCACTGTTGCCTTGGCCCCCTGGGTAAGCTTGTTGAGTTGAACCAGCGGTGTCCGCCCGATGGTCTGCGTAATATTCTTATAAATGTTCATCTCTCCACCTTTCATCGCTGTACTGACGTACGAAATCAGGCGTCCCGCGAGAGGTGTATTAGATTAAATGACCCGCCCCAAGGAAGCAAAGTCTTGGATTAATGCTCTGACGCCGTCGCGATCTCTCTCTGATCAATCCTCCTTTGGGGCACTCCAAGGTTCCCGATCTCGGCGATCACCAGATTCCCCGATCACCCGATCTTCGGCCCCCTCCCCCCTCCCCTACCATCCCAGATTGGCGTAGGGTTGAGAGGGGTCATCCCAAGTCATCCCTGATTGGCGTAGACTTCAGCGATCAGGCCTTAATTGGCGTGGAGTTGAAGAGACATTAGCGATGGCTTTCTCCTTCGTGTTCCTTCGTGCCCTTTGTGGTTAAAAGATTTTGGTCGGGGGTCAGCGTATAGTAACGCCGATATCTCGCTCAGTCACGCGCGAACTAGTTCACCAGCACAGGACATGTCTTTTGCGACCCTCTGCTTAACATAGGGACACGTCCAATTGGCCTATGAGAATAGCCACCCTATTTTGATCGGATAGATCGCCCTTCCAGAGATCCGAGTCTCAAGTCTTACGACAAAATGGTAGGAAATACTCTAGGGATGTAATAATCGCTTTATGAGCGACTCCCCGAAGGGTCAATTCCCTATTGATTCTCTAGAGGAAAAATTTAACAAGAAATGGTCCCACATTAGAGCGGCAAGAGAGGCCGCGATTAGCAAACGCGAGGAGATCGGAAGAGTTCTTGGCTCAACGGGAATCAAATTTCTTTCAAATGACTTCAGCTTGGTTGTTTTTGGTTCCCTCGCACGCAATGAATGGACGGGAAATAGCGACCTCGATTGGGGTCTATTGGTGGACAGCCAGGCTCATCCAGAGCATCTCCCAGTGGCTCTCCAAATTGCTAAACTTTTTAGGGACCACGAGTTGGGAAGAGAGCCGGGGCGGACCGGGATTTTCGGTAATCTGGTTTTTAGCCACGAACTGGTGCATCAAATCGGTGGCAAGAACGATCCGAACTCCAATATCACGCGCCGTCTATTGTTGCTGCTGGAATCTCGAACCATAGGGTCGGCGGACGCATACAACCGGGTTATTCGTGTGATTTTGGAGCGCTACTTCGACCAAGACTCAAATCTTTTCGACGCAGACAAGAAGCACTTTCGGGTGCCAAGGTTCTTGCTGAATGACATCGTTCGGTTTTGGCGGACAATGGCCGTGGATTTTGCCGGCAAACAGCGTGAACGCGCTGGCGAGGGCTGGGCACTTCGCAACATCAAGTTGCGAATGTCACGAAAGCTCATATTCGCAACGGGCGTGCTGATGTGTTTCAGTTGTTACACCAGGCTACCTGCGGTAACTGATGGATCTGAGAAGTCAACCGACATCTTTATTAAACATGTTAGTGCATTTGTTGAGCGCCCTCCTCTTGAAATTCTCGCAGACGCGTTGTTGCAATACTCCATTCCGGCTGAGACTGTTTTCGAACTGCTAGATTCATACGATTTGTTCCTTGAATGTCTTAACGATGTAAAGCGCCGCCCACATCTCGAAAAACTGTCGTACGAAGACTCAATCAGTGATACAGTTTTCCAACAAATGCGAAAAGTCGGGCAGCGGTTTCAACATGGTCTTGATCATCTGTTCTTTCAAAACAACGATGAGCTAAAACAACTCATCAGACACTACGGAATATTTTAATGCCGCACATTGGTTTCTCTACTGGCGCGCTCGCTTTGGCCGACTTCCGTTTGGCGCTAGAAATGCTCCGTGACAAGCCGTGCGACGCGGTTGAATTATCAGCTTTGCGCCTTGGAGAGCTACGACCACTTGTCGAAGCTCTTAACACGCTCAACCTTGCTCAATTTGCCGTTGTTTCCTTCCATGCACCGAGCAAGATTGAACCGCAGTTTGAGCGTGAAACTGTGGCGCTGCTAGTCCAAGTTGCCCAAAATGGATGGACAATAGTTGTCCACCCTGATGCAATAACAGACTTTGGTCTGTGGCGACAGTTGGGCGCTTCACTTGCTCTTGAAAACATGGACAAACGGAAACCCATCGGTCGCTATGCTCACGAATTGGCGCTGCTGTTTGAACGGCTTCCCGAAGCGGCCTTCTGCTTTGACATTGGACACGCACGCCAGGTCGATCCATCTATGGCTGAAGCGGGGGCCATTCTTCGCCAGTTTCGGGACCGCTTGCGTTTGGTTCATATCAGCGAAGTCAACAGTCAAAGCAAGCATGATCCGCTAAGTTTGAGTGCCGTCCTGGCCTTCCGCAGGGTCTCACACCTGGTCCCAGGCAATGCTTCAGTGATTATCGAGTCCAGAGTCACAGAAGACCAGATCGCGCGTGAGGTCGAAACCGTCGCGGAATTGCTGCTGGCGGATGATCGGGTGGCGATGGCAGGCGACTAGTTCTAAAACCCAGAAAGGCCAATACAACAAGTTTCGTTTGGCTCCTTTTCTGTCGGCGGCCCGTCGATAGGTCGTATGAAAAGGAAGGATCAACAATGATCGCTATAACCCCGAACTTCGTTCTCACTCGATTCGGCGCCTGCTCGAATCGCGCTTGCGGTTAATCGCCAAAGCGCCCACGTCACATAGCAGCAGACGCCGCAGCTTCGTTCTACCGTGTCGGAGACAGGGTTCTCCCCAACAACGGCCCCCAGATCCCTAAACGCCCTACGGAGGTCTGCTTAAGCGGTCCTACAAGATGTCAATCGATACCCGAATCCCCGGATGAGCCGGGCTGCACATGTAGTAGCCGTCATTGACGTAGTCAACGTAAACCGTGTCAGTGTAGCGCCAGCCGGGCGGCAACGGCCGGGCCACAACAAACCAATATCCGTCATACTCAAAGCGCGGATGTCCTGCGACAACCACCGGATGGCCAATGCGGAACCAGTGTTCCCGTCCAAAATGTGCGCGGAAGTGGTCTTCTGGGATGCGTCTGTGATGATGGCCTTCATGCTCTTCATAGCGGACAAAACGTGCGTCATGTTCGCGACGGTGGTCACCGTGGTCCCAGCCTTCATGGCGGCCGTTGTCGTGTCTCGAATCGTCGTCCCTGTCCCGGTCATGCTTTTCCAGCGCCGTTGCGCTCACGGCAAAAACAAGGAATCCAACCAGCACCACTCGAATCAGCTTCATGAAGTTATCTCCGTTCATCAGGGGGAAAATCTAAAACCAAGGCAGATTATGCGTTGATCTAACGCCACGTCCAAGACACGTTGGGACATGTACGGGAATGCCTTGCGCATGCAAGGGCCAGGATTGATGAGTTCTGATTTCAGCTGCGGTCCGATCAATTTCTGCTGTACTGGTTTTTCTTTTTTTCCTTGTATCGCTCCAGCGCCAGTTGAATCAGCCTGTCGATCAGCTTCGGATATTCAAGTCCTGAAGCCGCCCACATCTTGGGATACATGCTTATGGACGTAAACCCCGGCATGGTATTGACCTCATTCAAGTACAACTTGCCATTTTTAGGGTCCATCAAAAAGTCCACCCGTGCCAGTCCGGAGCAATCCACTGACTGGAACGCCTTGATGGCCATTTCTTGCACTGCCTTCATTTGTTTCTTGCTGATTTTTGCCGGAATCACCGGCTGTGATCCTTCGTCAATGTACTTGGCGTTGTAATCGTAAAATTCTGCCGCCGGCACAATCTCGCCCACCACGGATGCCTGCGGCTCATCGTTGCCCAGAACGGCACATTCAAGTTCGCGCGCCTTATGCTTTTTCCCGCCCACGCCTTGCTCGATCACGATCTTGCGATCGTATTTGGCCGCCTCTTCAATCGCCGGTCCCAGCTCTTTGCGATCATGCGCCTTGGAAATTCCTACTGACGATCCCAGGTTCGCCGGTTTCACAAACACCGGGTACTTCAACTTGCTTTCGACCAGTTTCGTAACTTTCTTTGGATCGCCTTCCCACCGGGTGCGCAGGATGGTAACGTGCTTCACGATCTCCAGCCCGGCAAAGGCAAAGAGCTGCTTCATAATGTCCTTGTCCATGCCTGCGGCAGAGCCAAGCACGCCCGCTCCGACGTAAGGAATGTCCGCCAACTCCAGCAGCCCCTGGATCGTGCCATCCTCGCCAAACGTGCCGTGCAGCACGGGAAAGATTACATCCACGTCAATGCCTTTTTGCGTGGCGACCGCCGCGCTTTCAAAAGGAACCAGTCCATGCGCCTGCGGCACCGGCGGCACGATCACCGCTTCACCCTTGGCCAAGACGACTGCGCCCGGAGTGGCTTCAGGATCGCCCGCACGTAGGTGGCGCCCGCTTTCATGCGAAGCTTTTTCTCCACGCAGCAACTGCTCCGCATGGCTGTCCGTCAGCCAGCGACCTTCTTTAGTAATGCCAATCGGCACCACTTCATATTTTTGCTTGTCAATGGCGTTGAGGACTGACGCTGCGGAAAGCAGAGAAACTTCATGCTCGCCGCTGCGTCCGCCGAAGAGTATTCCCACCCTGAGTTTCTTCATCACAAATACTGTAAAGCAGCACTTGAGCGGCCAGCAATCAGGCGTTCTCCGCAGTCCCGAGTTTGTCTACAGTCCCGAAGCGGATCGAGGGATCGCCATAGACATAACTATCTCTTAAGGGAAAGTGCAATGCGGAGTGGCAAGTTCGATATCTTCAGAAAAGCGAAGTACGCGATTAATCCGGCCGAATTCGTGTTCTTTCGCGAAATTCGCGGCTAATCTTTTACGGTTCGCTGTTACGTTCCTTCTTTCTTGTCTTCACAACTCTTGCTGGCCGACCGTACAAACTCCGCCAGCTTGCCCTGCTTCTGCTTTTCCAGCAGTGAATCCAATGACTTGGATTTAGCATCCGGATCGTTCTTCACGATTGCGCTATAAGACTTGAGCGCGCTCTCTACCCCGGCAATAAACTGTGAGTCGGTATCGCCGGCTTTGTCCGGATGTTCGATGATGTAAGCCGCGCTGCCGAACGTCGCCTGGTAGGAAAGTTGAGGCGTGTACTTGTTCTGCTCCGTCACAAAATCCATTCCGAACAGGATGGGCGCGCAGATATTCACGTTGATGTCCGGAATGTCCTCAAGCCATTTCTTGGCCCAGGTTTTTTCCGCGTAAAGAGATTTATCCAGCGGGTTCTGCTCCAGCTTGCGCGTCAACGCCAAAAAGCGCTGGCGTTCCGCAGCCGTGGAAGGAGGATGCTTGGGTTCATCTTTGGATGCATCCTGGGCGAAGGACAAGACAGCCAAAAACAATATGAGAGAAATCAGGCCCGCTTTACGCATTCTTCCTCCAAACTACCGGGAAAATGATCACAGATGATTATAAAGATTTTGCGGCGCGAGCAGAAAAACCCTTGAAACACGGAGGAAACGAAGAGGCGCGAAGTAGCCGATTTCTGCCTCCAATTACCGTGTCTTGTCGAAAATGCCGCTACCTGAGAGTTGCCATCCCGACAGATCCGTCCGCGAGCAAGCGCATTCTTCAGCTTGCGAGCAGGATCGGAGGGATCGGCTCCGCTGCTGCTGCGGGACCTGAAATACAGATTAGGACCGCCGGCCGCTCGTGACGATTCCGTATTCTAAAGATTGGCTTACGCTAGAGAATCTTCTTCCCAAATGCTGAAAGCGCCAGTTCCACGGCCAGATCGGCGGTCCGGTTATGCTCGTCGATCACCGGGTTGACCTCAACGATCTCAAAGCTGGTCATGCGGCCGTGGTCGGAAATGATTTCCATAGCTAGATGGGCTTCGCGATAGCTGGCTCCGCCGCGAACGGGAGTTCCCACGCCTGGCGCGTCTTCCGGGTCGATCCAATCCATGTCGAGCGAAACGTGATAGCCGGCGGTGTTGCGTCCGGCGATGCGCAACGCTTCTTCAATCACGGTGCGCATACCGCGCTCGTCGATGTCGCGCATGGTATAGACCTCAATTCCGGTCTCCTTGATATTTTCTTTTTCGCGCGCGTCCACATCACGCACTCCCACCAGCACGCAGTTTTCCGGCTGCACTTTGGGAGAGAACCCATAGATATCTGCCAGGTCAGACGGGCCCAGCCCCATGATGGCCGCCAGGGGCATGCCGTGCACGTTGCCGCTGGGAGAGGTGTCCGGCGTGTTGATATCGGCATGAGCATCAATCCAGATCAAGCCGACTTTCTGCTCTTGTACGCGCCGTTGCTGCCGGAAGAACTCAGCCACTCCGGCCATTGTGCCCGCGGCAACGGAATGATCGCCGCCCAGGACTAGCGGAAATTTTCCCGATTCCAGTGTCTTAAATACCTGCTCTGCGTGCTTGGTGCAGGTAGCGGTAATTTCTTTCAGGTACTTGGCGTGCGGATCGCCCGATTTTTTCTGCTCGGCAATCGCCACCGCAATATTGCCGCCATCTTCCACAATGTGCCCGAGTTGCTCCAGCCGTGCTTCAAGTCCGGCGACTCGAACCGCGGAAGGTCCCATGTCGACGCCGCGGCGAGAAGCGCCAAGGTCCAGCGGCACGCCCAGAATCCTTATCTTCTTGGGAACAATATTGTCCGCCACCACGGGCGGATTGGCCGGTTCGGTCTTGATGGCTACTGGCGCGGCTGTTGTAGTTTCCGGAGTCATAGGTTTTCCAGTCTTCGATCTTCAACGCAACTAGCCAAAAAAATTAGCCGCGAATCAACGCGAAGTTACGCGAATCGGATTAAGCATAATTCTATGTTCCCGTTTCGCGGTCTCGCTTCCAAAATACTCAAATTACCCCAATCCGTCTGAATTCGTGTTCATTCGCGAAATTCGCGGCCACGTTTTCTATCTGCACCCATCAGCGGAAATCTGCGGTGATGCTTTTCCTGAGCGCTGAATGCTGATTGCTCCATCCTATGGATAGATGCGGGTCAATGTTCGGGCAAACGGAATAGTTTCACGCACGTGCTCCAGGCCGCATACCCACGCCACAGCGCGCTCAATGCCCATGCCAAACCCGGAATGTGGCACGCCGCCAAACTTGCGTAGATCCAGATACCACTTGAACGCCTCTTCCGGCAAATCATGTTCTCGTATACGCTTCAACAAAAGCTGGTAGTCGCCAATGCGCTGCGAACCACCAATGATTTCGCCGTAACCTTCCGGGGCCAGCACGTCCACACAAAGCGCCAGCTCAGGACGCTGCGGATCAGGCTCCATATAAAACGCTTTCACCTTGGCCGGATACCGATGCACCATCACCGGCTTATCAAATTGTGACGAGATATAAGTTTCGTCGGGCGAGCCAAAATCGCCGCCATACTCGAACTTCGCTTCAACCTGGCCCTTGGCATGGCCTTCCAGCAACATTTTTACCGCTTCGTCATAACTGATGCGCGGGAACGGCGGCTTGATGTTGGCCAGCTTGGTTACATCGCGGCCAATCGTTTCGAGATCCGCCTTGCGGTTCGTTAACGCGCTTTGCACCAGATGGCTGATGAATTCTTCCGCCAGTTGCATGATGTCATCAAGCTCGGCATAAGCAACTTCTGGCTCGACCATCCAGAATTCCGTCAGGTGGCGGCGCGTCTTGGATTTTTCCGCGCGGAACGTAGGGCCAAAAGAATAAACCTTGCCCAGCGCCATGGCCATGGCTTCAATATAAAGCTGGCCGGACTGCGTGAGGAAAGCCTGTTCGTCAAAGTAGTCGACTTCAAACAGCGTTGATGTTCCTTCACAGGCCGCTGGCGTCAGTATGGGCGGATCAGTGAGCGTGAAACCGCGCTCATCAAAAAAGTTACGCGCCGCACGGATAATCTCCGCACGCACGCGCAGGACAGCGGTCTGCCTTGGCGTACGCACCCAGAGATGGCGGTTCTCCATTAGGAAATCAATGCCATGCTCCTTCTTGGCGATGGGAAATGGATCATCTTCCGGCACGCGCTGCAGGACTTTTACATCGACAACATCCATTTCATAGCCGCCCGGCGCACGTTTGTCCGCGCGAATTTTTCCGGTCACAATCACGCTTGATTCGTCAGTAAGGCTTTTGAGCGACTCAAACACTTCCGGCGTCACCTGGTTTTTGGGCACAACGCCCTGGATCACGCCAGTACCGTCGCGGAAGATGGGAAAGATCAGCTTACCGCTTTCGCGCTTGTTATAGAGCCAGCCCCGAATGGTAACGGCCTGGCCGTCATGCCGGCCAACTTCTGCAATGGTGGTTATGGGTGCCTGTGTTGTTGTTTCCATAGTAAAAATCAATTCAACTTTAATACTCGTTAAGAAGGACGTTTAAAATCCAAAATCTTTGAAACACGGAGGAAAGGAGGGAACAGAGGAATCAAATTTTCTTTAGAAATCACTCCAATTTCTAATAAAGTCGTATTCCTTGATTTCCCAGCCTCTTCCGATTTCTCTCCGCGCCTCCGTGTCTCCGTGGTGAGATTTTGGTGTTCCGATCACCCGATTCCTTCAGCTACGCCTGCGCTCTCCAGCTTTTCGTAGCACTCCGCCATTTTTCCCGAAACGTCCATGTCTTCTGCGCCTTCAATTTCCAGCAGCATTGCCGGTTGGCCCGTAGCAGTGCGCAGTGATTGCATTGTCTGCTCCCAGTCAATGGTGCCTTCACCTGGCCATAAATGCGAATCCTTGTCGCGCTTGTTGTCATGAATATGTGTGGACCGGATGCGGTCTTCCAGCACGCTGAACGCCTGATGCACTGAACTCATCATGTGCGCATGACCCACATCAAAGCAGATGCCCAAATCTTCATAACGCAGTAGCCGTATCAACTCTTTCAGCTTTTCCGGCGTCGCTAGATCGTTCGGGGTATTTTCCAGCAGCAGGCTCACGCCCAGCGGTCGCGCAAAAGCCCGCAGATGTTCAATGCCGCTCAGCGCATTCTCAAACTTGCGTGGATCGTCATATTCATCGGTCTTGCCAATGTGCTGGATCAGGTAGCGGAACGGCACGTACTCCGCTACTTCAATCGCGCGCTTGATCTCGTCCATGGCATCAATGCGGTTCCGCTTGTCCGGATCAACAATGTTCACGGGCTGTCCGCCGGAATGGAAATTGTTGTCCATATAAATCGGCGCGTGGACGGAATGAAACTCAATCTTCTCTGACTTGAACCAGTTGCCGATTTCCTTCACATGATCTTTATCGTGATAGTTAAAGTGGCCGCGGGCGGCAAAAATTTCCAGCGCCTGAGCTCCGCCGCGGACCATGGCGTCCAGCAGGCCCGGATGCAGCCGCCGCTTGATATACACGTGACTCGACATTGCGGGCAGCATCAGTAGCCCACCGCCTTTCCACCATTGCGACCGTCGGGAGCGCCCAGCAGCTCACCGGTCTTTGGATCCTCGGCAATGCACTCGCCGTCACTCCAATACGTTTCCATTTTGATCTTGTGGCCGCGCGCCTGTAACAGCTTGATTGTGTCTGGCGAGATTCCGTTTTTCTCAATGTCAATTTCATCCGGCTCCCACTGGTGATGGAAACGCGGCGCGTTCACTGCCTGCTGAATGTCCAATCCGTAATCGATCACGCCCATCAGGATATTGGCCACCGTGCTGATAATTCGCGGCCCACCAGGAGAGCCCAGCACCATAAACAGCTTGCCATCTTTCAGCACGATCGTCGGCGCCATGGCGCTGAGCGGACGCTTTCCCGGCACGATGGCGTTGGCTTCGCCCTGGATCAGTCCATAGCCATTCGGCACTCCGGGCTTGGAAGTGAAGTCATCCATCTCGTCATTGAGAACAAAACCGAGTTTGCCGGCAGTCACTCCGGCGCCAAAGCTATCATTGAGTGTGGTCGTCACGGCAACAGCGTTTCCCTGCGCGTCAACCACGGAATAGTGCGTCGTATTGTTCGACTCGCGGCCAGTGAAAGGCTGATGCAGCGCAGCGGGCCGGTCAAGCTCGCCAAAGCCCGAGGGGCGATGCACGTCTTTGCTGTCTGTAGCGCGCATTGTGTCCAGTGACTGCCGCCAGCCGTCGGCATATTTCTTGTCGATCAATTGGGCCACGGGAATCTGGCTGAAATCGGAATCCCCCAGCAGCTCCGCCCGATCAAAAAATGCCCGGCGAAAAGCTTCAACCGTCACGTGCATTGAATCGGCAGAGCGATTGCCCATCTTGCCCAGATTGTAGCCTTCCAGAATGTTCAGCGTCTCCATGAGTGTGATGCCGCCGGAACTGGGCGGCGGCGCACTGATGACTTCATAACCACGATAGGTGCCCCGGATTGGCCGCCGCTCTTTTACCTCATACTCAGCCAGATCTTCTGCCGTAATGAGTCCGCCGCCGCGCTTGATTTCCGCGGCCAGTTCCTGCGCCATTGCACCTTTATAAAACTCATTGGCTTTAGGATTGGCGGCAATCCGCTCCAGCGTTCTAGCCAGTTCGGGTTGACGGAAAATTTCTCCCGGCTCATAAAACTTGCCGTTACGCTGGAATATCCGGCGCGCATCGCCCAGGAACACGCGATCTTCTTCCATGTGGGTCGTGGAATTTTCTTCATAGCGCATGGAATGCGCTTCCTGATACGTCAGCCGGACGCCTTCACGCGCCAGCTTGATGGCAGGGGCCATTACGGCTCGAAGCGGAAGTTTGCCCCAATGTTGTTCCGCGTAGAGCAATCCTGCCACCGATCCCGGCACGCCAATCGCTTTGTATCCAATGAGACTGGCATTGGGAATCACATTTCCCTGCGCATCAAGATACATGTCACGGCTGGCTGCTTTGGGCGCTTTTTCGCGGTAGTCAAGAAAGTGCAGCTCTCCATTGGCTTTGCGCAGCAGCATGAAACCGCCGCCGCCAATATTTCCTGCCGCAGGATGGACTACAGCGAGAGCAAAACCAGTGGCCACGGCTGCATCAACCGCGTTGCCGCCCTGGCGCAGGATGTCCACGCCAACCTGTGAGGCCTCCGGGTGGATGCTGACCACCATGGCCTTGCGGGCATGGACTGGGCGCAGCCCTTGGGCGTGACCCAGCTCAGCCGCCGCCATGCAGCAGACAACTAGCTTACAAATCAGAAGTTTACGCAGAACTGTCATCTGAAAATTGCGGACTCCGGTGAGCTGGTGCAAGCTGGCCTTGCTCGCTGCCAACTCTTGCCGCCAAGAGCAGGGCCTGTATCGCCACAATTGAGTCTACAGGCCAGCTAATGAGGCTAGCTTACCCATTGCAGGACAGTCAAATCAGTGATCGCCACCAGGGTAACGTCTCTCAGGACAAAACGCGCGCCCGCTCTCTCAATCTTTCGGTACGCTTTCTGATGTTTCTTCTGACTTGCTGCTTTCATTGCCGCGCAGATCAATGGCCGTGACAGAGTAAAAATACTTCATTCCCTGCTGAATTCCCGGATCGGCAAAGCGCGGCGTTTTGACCAGATCTGAATTAATCTTCACCGGCGATTCATTTTCGCCGTGACGATAGACGTTGTAGCCGGCCAGGTCAGGTTCAGTATTGGCGGTCCATGTAATGTCGATGAAAGAATTCTGTGCCGCAGGGCTATAGACGGCCTCCAAGCCTGTGGGAACGGCTGGCGGGAATGAATCGTGCGCCAGCACATCAACAACCGGTGAGTCCTCGCCTTCGATTTCGCCTTTGCGATTTTCATCCTGCCAGACCGTGACGGAAACAATCCAATACTGGTAACTCTTTTCCCATTCAATGCCCGTGTCGATAAAACTTGCGGGGTGATCGCTGACGTGGAGTTGGGTCACCAACACAGGATCTTTTGCGCCCTGCAATCGCCGCATCAGCTTATAGACATACTGCGTTTGCGCATTCGGGGATGGTTGGGCGGAGCCGGATTCCTCCCAACTGATCATCACCCCGGTAGGAACCGCCCTTGCCGCTACTTTCTGGGGCGGCGGCAGATTGGGAACCAGTGGTACGGAAACGCGATTGGGCAGACCAAACGATTTTCCGTTGTGGCCCTCCGCCAGCACCGTGTAAACCGCGAAGTCAGCGCCGCCGGAATGCAAAATATTCGCCAACGTGTCTTTGGCGGTCGCCTGGTCACCGCGACCCTCTTTCAAAGTAGGCTGCAAAGGCAGCTCGGAAATAGTCTGGAACACAAGGTCTGAATTCGGTCCCGACCGCAGTGCGCGTTGCACCAGCATCTTGCCCGGCTTGCGAATCAGCTCGCCATCGCTGGTTTCAGTCGGCGTGGTCCACGTCAGCGTGACCGTGTCTCCCTTGCGGACGGCCTTGAGATCGCCCACAAAGCGGGGAATATCCGCCGACGGAGGCAGCGGAGCGCCGGGAATGCCGCAACCGAGCAGGGCTGCGGCGAGCAATACAAGTACGACGATGGCGCTTTCTCTGAAATCCGGAGCGCAGCGAGGGAACCCTATTGTCACCAAGAGTTTCAAGTTAGAGATATTACCGCAGAGATAGCGTTACAGCAGCGGATATACGCAAAGGAAGTCGCGCCCCTGTGATCTTCGTAGTCATAGAGATCCCTCGCTACGCTTCGGGATGGAATCAAAGAATGTACCGCGACAAATCCTGGTCCTTCACAATATCGGCCAGCATCTTCTTCACGTAATCGGCATCCACGTTCACGGCTTTTTCTTCCATGTCCGGAGCATTGAAGCTGATTTCGTCTAGAACGCGCTCCATGATGGTATGCAGGCGGCGCGCGCCAATGTTTTCCGTGGCCTCATTCACCTGGAAGGCGAAACGGGCAACTTCATCAAGCGCTTCGCGGGTAAACGTCAGCTTGAGTCCCTCTGTTTCAAGAAGCGCGGTGTATTGCTTCACCAGTGATGACTTGGGCTCGGTGAGAATGAGAATGAAATCAGACATGGTCAGCGATTTCAGCTCCACGCGGATAGGAAATCGTCCCTGCAGTTCAGGGATAAGATCGCTGGGCTTGGAGACGTGGAACGCGCCCGCCGCGACGAAAAGAATATGGTCGGTGCGCACCATGCCATAACGAGTGTTGACGGTTGTGCCTTCAACGATGGGCAGAATGTCACGCTGCACGCCTTCACGCGAGACGTCTGGCCCATGGCCGCTTTCGCGTCCGGCGATCTTGTCAATCTCGTCAAGGAAGATGATTCCGGATTGCTCCACGCGCTCCACTGCCGTGCGCGTTACCTGGTCCATATCGATAAGGCGCGACTCTTCTTCCTGCACCAGGTATTCGAACGCTTCGCTGACTTTCATTTTGCGCTTCTTGGTGCGCTGGCCAAAAATATTCGGCAGCATGTCCTTGATGTTGATGTCCATCTCTTCAACGCCCTGGTTGGAGATGATTTCAAACGCAGGAGTGGACCGCTCGCGCACTTCCAGTTCCACCATATTTTCGTCGAGCTTGCCTTCACGCAGCTGGTTGCGCAGTTTTTCCCGCGTGCGGGAAGTTGAGCTGCCTTCTTCCGTCACTAGGGCAAAGCCTGCCGTGGAATTCGTTGCTGCAGGCGTCGACGGCAGCAGCAGATCGAGCAGGCGCTCTTCTGCCTGCGCCTCGGCTTTTTCAGTAACTTCTTCCAGCTTCTCTTCGCGCACCATGTCGATGGCGATCTCAACCAAGTCGCGGATCATCGATTCCACATCGCGGCCCACGTAGCCTACTTCAGTGAACTTGGAAGCCTCGACTTTCAGGAACGGAGAATTGGCGAGCCGCGCCAGGCGACGCGCGATTTCTGTCTTGCCCACGCCTGTGGGGCCGATCATGATGATGTTTTTGGGCATGATCTCTTCCGCAATGTCAGGCGGAAGTTTCTGCCGGCGCATGCGGTTGCGCAGCGCAATGGCCACAGCCCGCTTGGCGTCATGCTGGCCGACGACATATTTATCCAACTCAGAAACTATTTCTTTGGGGGTAAGATCGTCCAGCAGGACGTCACTTTCTTCGGCCACGCTGGGTAGGTAGATTGCCATCTTGTACTCCTGTTGCTCTTAAAAACCTTTAGCAATTGGCAATTAGCTTTTTCTAAAATCCCGAGCGGAGCGAGGGATCGCTACCGAAATAAATACATTTCAGGTCTGTGTGCCCTAAGCGAGCTTGTAGCCATAGGGCCCCCTCGCTTCGCTTCGGGGTTGCAGAAAAAGCTAATTGCTATTTGCTCCTGTCTTTCACTCGAATCACAAACTTCAATCCTGACCACGTCTCGTCGATGGCGCATACCTTCACATCCACCAGTCCGCATTCAAGCCCGACGCGGCGCACGATATCTTCCGTCAGATCGGTTGGGCGTCCGCTGGCTTTTTTGGGCCAGCCGATCCACAGCATGCCGTCGGGAACCAAAGCTGCGGAGAGTCGTGCGAAATCTTTTTGCAACTCCGCCAACCGGTCAGTGAAATAAACAATAACGTTTGCGCTGCCGGAAAGCCTGTCCGCGCTTTGCGCTCCTTCAGGAAGCTTGCCCAGGTCCTTAACAAAGCTCGCCGGATAGTTGCGCAGGATGATCCGGTGACCGGGCTTGATCCCGATCTTCTGGATGAGCGGCGTTCCTGAATAGCCTGCCATTGGACTCAACGCGCGGGGGCCGATGTGCCCGCCTTTTCCGGGACCGACGAGAGCTCCTCAACGGTGACATTGTCATTGGTGAAAATGCAAATTTTCCCTGCGATCTTCATGGCCTCCTCGGCGATCTTGCGCGCCGGAAGATCAGTGTTCTCAATCAAGGCGCGGGCCGCAGCCAGCGCGTAAGAGCCTCCGCTGCCGATGGCGGCCACACCGCCGTCCGGCTCAATCACGTCTCCGGCGCCGCTGATGAGGAAAGTTAAAGTGTTATCGGCGACGAGCAGCAGCGCTTCAAGGTGGCGCAGCATCTTGTCGGTACGCCATTCTTTAGCCAATTCGACTGCAGCGCGGCCCAGGTTGCCGTGATATTGCTCCAGTTTGGCTTCAAATCGGGCAAATAGTGAGAAGGCGTCTGCCGTGGAACCGGCAAAGCCGGCCAGAATCTTATCGTTGTAAAGCCGACGAATCTTGCGCGCCGTATGTTTGATTACGCCTTCGCCCAGGGTGACCTGGCCGTCGGCGGCCATGACAACACTGTCCCCACGGCGCACGCACACTACCGTGGTGGAGCGGATTTTTACCTTGTTCTCTGCAAGCTGTTTTGTTGCGGAATTTACTGATCGCTTTGATGACATGAGGGCAATTCTTAATTATACCGCTATATAGATTGCATCGCCCGCATCATGGACTCATGCCTCTTTCAGTCGGGCGGCGTGGCTGGGCGGCGCATCCAAGAGTAGGATGTACAAGCAAGTCGAGGAGGAAGCATGTTCAAGAGAGCCAAGACACTCATTGCGGCGTTTGTGATTTTGTCGTTCCTGAGCGGAGCGGTTCCCGCGCGGGCGCTGGATCGCGATCACGATGATGACAGACGGTGCGAACAGCAGATCCGCAATGCCGAACGAAAATTGCACGATGCGGAACGGAAGCACGGTGAACACAGCCGCCAGGCGCAAAGCCGCCGTCGCGATCTGGAAAACGTGCGGGCGCGGTGCCATCGCGGGGACCGTGATCACGATCATGACCACGACCACGACCACCGCTAAATTCCGCTAAGTGAAGAAGTGATTGATGCTGTGCGATCTTTACATTGGGCCAGGCTCCTGCCGTCTGGCCTTTCTTTTTTCCAGCGACGTTTTTCCCGCGAACAGCGATTTGATAAATTCTCTGCATGGCAAAAAAGGTCCCTCTGGGCATTCGCGGGCAGGCGGAAGAAACCGTCGAGCACAAGCACACGCTCAACCATCACCATGAGAAGCTGCCGCCCATTTATTCCACGCCCAACATGATTGGGCTGATGGAGTGGGCTGCGGCAAACGCCATGCTGCCTTTTCTGGATGAAGGCGAGATCAGCGTGGGCACGGCTATCAACATTGAGCATCGCGCGCCTACCACGATTGGCGACTTGGTAAAGACCGAGGCGGTGCTGGAATCGCACAATGAGCGGTTCTATATTTTTCGCGTCACGGCACACAACGGCAAGGCGGAGATCGGGCGTGGGACGGTGACGCGGGCCATTGTGAATCCGGCGAAGGTAGCCGAGCGGCACGCCAAGCGGCACAGCAAGTAGCGATACGGCACAACTGGAAGTCTGGTCTCGTCAGGAAAAGTTCCTCTGGGTGGTCTTGGGTTTCAATTAAGGAAAATTCTTGTTTACAGGACATTACAGCTTTAGCTTCGCCGGTAAATCTCTCGCCGATAAATCTGGCGATCAGAACAACGAAAGGCGCATTCCGCTCTGGCTGCTGTTCCTTGCTGTGCAGTGGATCGACGTGATGTGGAGCATCTTCGTTTTGCTGGGGATTGAAAAGGTGCGCATCGTTCCCGGCATCACTGCTTCCAACGCGCTCGACCTGTATTACATGCCTTACACGCACAGTCTTCTGGGCGTCCTGTGCTGGTCGGCGCTGGCATATGTGGTTTGCCAGTTGGTTCCAGGCCTTCGCGGCAAACGCGCTGGATTGATTGTCGCTGGTGCGGTTTTCTCGCACTGGATTCTCGACTTGATCGTGCATCGTCCTGACCTTGCGCTTTATGACAGCGTGGGCAAGATGGGATTTGGGTTGTGGAACTATCGCGGTGCCGCGTTTGCGTTGGAGATGGCTGTGCTGTTCTGCGGCGCGGCGATGCTGTATCGATCTGCTGCACACCGAGGCCGGCTCATTGGATTTACGATTTTTCTCGCCGTTTTTCAGGTCTTTGGGACATTCTTCTTTCCACCGCCTCCGAGCGATCATGCGGCGGCCATGACTGCGCTGGGGTCTTATGTTCTGTTGGCGCTGGCGGCGTGGTGGGTGGATCGTGGTTCGATGACCAAAGAGCCAGCCTAAGCCCCTTTACGGACGCATTAGAAAATTATGACGAACGATTGAAACTCATAGCCGCCGTCCAAGACATGAGTTATAGTAAGCCGCAAATAGGCGAAAGATATTGGCAATGGCTGACGTACCCGGCAACCCGAATCTAAGAGTTTTTTATTCCTATTCTCACAAAGACGAGAAGTTAAGGGATCGACTAGAAATTCATCTTTCTATTCTGAAGCGAGAGGGCGCAATCTCCCAATGGCATGATCGACGAATCAGTGCCGGCCTTGACTGGAAAAACAATATCGATGACCGGCTGAATGGTGCACAAATCATTCTTCTTTTGGTTAGCGCTGACTTCTTGGCGTCTGACTATTGCTATGACGTCGAAATGAAACGCGCCATGGAAAGGCATGCTTCGGGAGAGGCTCGTGTTATTCCGATCATACTGAGGCCTTGCGATTGGGACCTAACACCATTTTCGAAAGTGCAAGCCCTTCCAAAAGATGGTAGACCAGTAATCAAATGGCGGGATCAAGATACGGCTTTTAATGAGATCACACGTGGGATACGCGATGTTGTAAATTCTCTCCATATTAAAAACCTCGAATCAAAAATTGAAAAACTGAAAAAAGTTGTTGTGGTTGATGACGAACGAGTCATTGCGGATACGTTGGCAATACTTCTGAACCACAATGGTTTTAAGGCAGTTAGCGCCTATAGTGGCAGAGGAGCAGTAGAAAGGGCGCAGGCGGAGCAACCCTGGCTGATTGTAAGCGATGTAATAATGCCTGATATGAATGGGATCGAAGCTTGCATTCGCATCCGCAAACTACTACCGAATTGTCACATACTGCTATTTTCAGGTCAGGCAGCAACAGCCGATCTTTTGGAAAAGGCCCGGGCTCAGGGACACGAGTTTGACGTTCTTCCTAAGCCAGTGCACCCCCAAGATCTATTTGACAGAATTCGTGGGCTTGATGAATCGCAAGAACCAGGTCAAAAATCAGCTGCTCATTCGTAATGGTGGAAGATCAACAAATGCAACTTCTTGATCCGCCATTTTGATGTCGAGCAGCTCATGGATTGTTCGGTACCATATTCTCTGTGACACTCCCCTTCACTATTCAAGCCCAGGCTGGCCCCGCCCGTCAGGCGCGCATCCACACCGCACATGGCGATGTTGAAACGCCTGCGTTCATGCCCGTCGGCACGGCGGGGACTGTGAAAGCTGTCCCGCAGGACATTCTGGAGGATTTGGGCGCGCAGATCATTTTGGGCAATACCTATCACCTGTATCTTCGGCCGGGCCATGAGCTGGTGCGCAAGATGGGCGGACTGCACAAATTCATGAGCTGGGAGCGGGCGCTGCTTACCGATTCCGGCGGCTTCCAGGTCTTCAGCCTGAGCGAGCTGCGCAAGGTGAAAGAGGAAGGCGTAAGCTTTCGTTCGCACCTGGACGGCACCTCACACCTGTTCACCGCGGAGCGGTCGATGGAAATCCAGATCGCGCTGGGCGCGGACATTGTGATGGCCTTTGACGAATGCACCGAGCATCCGGCGGAGCGGGAACGGGCGCGGGCGTCTATGGAGATGACGCTGCGTTGGGCGAAGCGGTCGAAAGACTATTTTGAAGCGCACAAGCAGGAAGTGCCATGGGGAGATCGGGACATCAGGGGATCGGGACATCGGGAAATCGGGTCATCGGACCATCGGAAAAGCGGTGGCACACCGGCTACGCAGCCGAGGGTGGCTGCGGTCCACGATTTAATTACCAAACCCACTACACCTGCCCTGTTCGGCATCGTCCAGGGGGGCATGTACGCGGATTTGCGGCGCGAGTCGGCCGAACGGACAGTAGAGCTGGATTTTCCCGGTTACGCCATAGGCGGGTTGAGTGTGGGCGAATCGCGGGCCAAGACCATGGAAATGATTGCAGCCGTGCTGGAGCTGCTACCAAAGGACAAGCCGCGCTACGTTATGGGTGTGGGGTATCCGGAGGAAATCGTACAATACGCAGCCATGGGAGTGGACATGATGGACTGCGTGCTGCCCACACGGGCGGCGCGCCATGGGCTGCTGTTCACGTCAGAGGGAAGAATCAACATCAAGAACGCGCGTTATGCTGCGGACCAAGGACCGCCCGACCCGAAATGCGCCTGTCGAGTGTGCAATCGATATACCCGCGCGTACCTGCGGCATCTTTTTGTTTCAGCAGAGCCGCTGGCCGGAGTGCTCAACACGGTGCATAATCTGGCGTTCTACCTTGACACTATGCGGTCAGTGCGTCATGCTATAACGCTTGGGGACCTCTCAGGAATACTGTCAGGAAGTGTGTCCTTGACCTGAGCTCCCTGATTCAAGCGTCAAGAAGAGCAAACCTCCGAAATACTCCGGCACCGGCGTGCCATGCGCGGAGTCCCGGGCGGGATTTGATCAGCGGTCACAAATCAGGGTATAGGCTCTCACACTCCTGAGAGGCGAGTGTGCGTGCGGCTGTGAAGGCAATCTTTCTAGAATGATGAATAACGCGATAAGTATGTTTCTGTTTCAGGGCGCCGCTGGCGGCGGCCTGGGCATCTTCCTGCTGCTTCCCCTGCTTTTTATTTTTGCCACATTTTATTTCCAGCAGCGCAAAACCAAAAAATGGCAGGAAGTACTGAACAGCGTGAAGAATGGGGATCGCGTGACCACCAGCGGCGGAATCCGCGGACTGGTTATCGCGCTCAAGGATGATGCCGTGCATCTGCGAGTTCCACCCGACAATTTGCGGCTGGAAGTGGCAAAAGCGTCAATTACTTCCATCAATCGTGAAGAAGAAGAAAAGAAACCATCGTAAAGAAGCACTTAGGACATGCAGAAAAACTTACTTTTAAAAACCGGAATCATAGTCGCCATCCTTCTGATTTTTGTTTACGGCATGCTGGGCCCCAAGCTGTTCAGCGGAGCTGGGCTCAAGGCGTCGCTTTTGGATCGCATCCATCTGGGCCTGGATTTGAAGGGCGGAACACACCTGATTCTTCAGGTGATGGTGAATGACGCTGTTGGCGCGCAATCTGACCACGCCACTGAAATCCTGAAAGACGAGTTGCAAAAAGCCAAGGTCAACTATGCCGATGTGGGCAAGCTGGATAACCAGCCGGAAAAAGTCGTCATTAAGGGCGTTCCGCTGGATGCGTCCTCCACGGTGCGCGGCATTGTAAGCGACCGCCTGCCGGAATATGACGTGACCGCCGGCGCGGACAACAGCTGGATCCTGACCATGAAGCCGCAGCAGTTGGCCGATTTGAAAGATCGCACGCTGGAGCAGTCAATTGAGGCGATCCGTACGCGCGTGGACAGCCTAGGCGTAAGCGAGCCGCTGATCCAGAAAAACGGCCTGGGTGACAACCAGATTCTGGTTCAGCTTCCTGGTGTGGACGATCCGGGACGCGTGAAAGAAATTATTCAGTCAACGGCGCGGCTGGAACTGCGCGAGGCGCTTGATCACGGCCAAAGCTATCCGACCGAAGCAGCGGCGCTCCAGGCCCATAATGGCATTCTGCCTCCGAACACGGTAGTTATGCCGAGCAAACCGCGCAGAGGCGAGCAAGAAGGCGGCTTTATTATTGTGAGCCGTGTGCCGGTCGTGAGCGGAACCGACATTCGCAGCGCCGATCCGGGCAATAAATCCGATACGAACGAGCCAATTGTTAACTTCTACCTGACGGCCGCGGCGGGAAAAAAGTTTGGCGTGTTTACCGCTGCGCACAGCAAAGACAGCGCCGATCCCAGCAATCTTGCTATCGTGCTGGATAACCGCGTTATTACCGCTCCTTCCATCAACGGTCAAATTAACGATAGCGGCATTATTGAAGGCGGCTTCACGGAAGAAAGCGCAAAAGATCTGGCCATGCTGCTGCGCTCCGGCGCGCTGCCCGCCAGCTTGCATTATCTGACTGAACGCACCGTTGGCCCCTCGCTTGGCGCCGATTCTATCCGCGCAGGCGTAAAAGCTGCGATTGCCGGAATGACCGCCGTCCTCATCTTCATGCTCATCTACTACCGTGGTGCGGGCGTAAATGCCGATCTGGCGTTGATTCTGAACCTGGTAATCCTGCTGGGCTTTATGGGGTTCTTTGGGGCGGTGCTTACACTTCCCGGAATTGCGGGCGTGATTCTCACTGTAGGTATGGGCGTGGACTCCAATGTGCTGATTTTTGAGCGTATTCGGGAAGAATTGCGCAGCGGCAAGGCTTCTGCCGCCGCGGTTGACCAGGGCTTTGATCGCGCCTGGACAACGATTCTGGATACCCACGTTACAACCATTGTTTCCGCATTGATTCTGTTTTTTGTGGGCACGGGGCCGGTGAGCGGTTTCGGTCTTACGCTGATTTTTGGCCTTCTGGCCAATCTGTTTACCGCGGTTTTTGTTTCCCGCGTCATTTTCGATGCTGTCCTCAGCCGCAAGGGGCGAGGCGAAGCTTTAAGCATTTAGTTCAAAAGGTCAAAACAAAGTGGAATTTTTTCGCAATACAAATATCGATTTCCTGGGTAAAAAGTGGTATTTCCTCAGCTTCTCGCTGATATTCAGCATAGCTGGCATCCTTTCCATGTTGTTCTGGCACGGCATTCCGCTGGGCGTAGACTTCCGCGGCGGCACGCTGGTGTATGTGAAGTTTGTGAATACGCCAAATGTGCCAACGATCCGTGCCGCCCTGGATAAGGCCGGACTGCATAACGCGACGATCCAGCGCTATGGCAATCCCGTCGACAACGAAGTGGTGATCAAGCTGGATTTGAAGGAAACCAGCGAAGCCGATCTTTCCAAGGGCAAGAACCAGATTATTAACGCGCTGGAAACCAATCCCGTCCCGGGCAAAGAGAACATCAATAACAGTGACAGGATTGGCTTTACCGCCGTCCGTGACGCCTTATTGGCGGCCGATCCTCTACATGCCGAGCCGGCGGAATACGACCGGCAGGCACGTCGGGTGCTGGATTTCCGCGATAAAGATCATGGCGGCGTAATTAAGTCCATGGACGACCTGAAGGGCGTGGTTCCGGACGCAGTTCTGAACGCCCTGAAACAGGCCTTTTATACCAGCGACTTCGGCGTTCGCAGCGCTGATATCGTCGGACCTCAAGTGGGCAGCCAGTTAAAGAAACAAGCCACATTGGCCGTGCTGTTTTCTTTGGTCGCCATGCTGGTGTATCTGTGGTTCCGGTTTGAGATGATCTACGGCGTGGCCGCGGTGGTAGCGGTTTTTCACGATACTTTAATCACGGTGGGAGCGTTCTCCTTGACGAATCAGGAGATAACCCTTACTGTTATCGCCGCGATTCTAACCCTTGTTGGTTACTCCATGAACGACACCATCGTGGTGTTTGATCGCATTCGAGAGAACGTAAAGATGATGCGGCGGGAGAGTCTGGCGGAAATTGTAAATAAGAGCATCAACCAGACGCTGAGCCGGACGATTCTGACTTCAGGACTTACATTCCTGACGGTGCTCTCACTGTATCTTTTTGGTGGCGAAGTACTTCACGGGTTTTCCTTTGCCCTGGTAGTCGGCATCATAATAGGTACGTATTCGTCGATTGCCGTAGCAGCTCCCATGCTCGTGGCTTATACGGAATGGCGTTCAAAAAGCTCAGGAAGAGGAGCAATTCCCCTTCCTACCCAAGGCGCGAAGGGCAAAGTTCGCGTAAAAGTATAGGGGCCGGAAAAAGTATAGGGGGCCGGAAAATTTTCCGGCTTTTGGGAGCAAAACTAGCAGTCCCGGTGTCCAATATGTTAATCGCTTAGTCCCCCTAGGATTGGAGATATCGGCATGTTTGAAGACAGCCTGATGGAATCCGGAGGCAGAATCAAGACCAACCAGAAGTGGACGGGGTTGATTTCTACTCTGGTGCAGCTCGGATTGGTGGGTTTCCTGGTACTGCTGCCGCTTATTTTTACTGAGGCGCTGCCCAAAGGACAGCTGACGACCTGGCTCGTCGCTCCTCCACCGCCGCCCCCGCCACCGCCGCCGGCCGCCCCACAAATTCAGCAGCACGTGCAGAAAGTCAGCGAAATCGTAGACGGCGCGCTCCGTACTCCCAGCAAGATTCCCAAAAAAGTTCAGATGATCGAGCATGAAGAGGCCCCGCAACAAAACGCGGGCGTAGTGGGTGGAGTGGTTGGAGGCGTACCCGGCGGCTCGTCCGGAGGGGTCATTGGCGGAATTATCGGATCAGCCGCGCCACCTCCAAAAGTGGCCACACCGCAGAAGTTACGTGTCTCATCGGGCGTCGCTGACGGCCTTAAGATCCATGACGTACAGCCTGCATACCCCCAGATGGCCCGGATTGCGCACATTCAAGGTGACGTGACGCTGCAAGCAACCATAAGTAAGACTGGAGTGATCGAAAACCTTCATGCCACCTCGGGGCATCCAATTCTCATCCAGGCTGCGATGGATGCCGTGAAACAGTGGAAGTACAAACCTTACATCTTGAACGGCGAACCAGTGGAAGTGGAAACAACGATTAAAGTCCAGTTCCACATGTAAAAGCAGTTTGTTCAACCGAATACTGATGGCTGGTCAATGCCAGCCATCCGGCCCCGAGAATGAAGAAGGTTCATCGCGTCCTGTAGCCGCGCGCTGTTCTCCGTTCTGTCCCGCCCCGCGAAGGGGCAACACTCTCGGAAAATAAATTGATTAAAAGTTCTGAGGAGGAAAACTTAACCCATGCTTGTCGCAAATCTTGCAACTCTTACGATTGTCAAAGCGCATATGGTGGCCTTCTGGCTGCTCCAGGCAGCAGGCGCCGATGATGCCGGCACTATCGGATGGGACCCCATCCACTTGTGGAAACAGATGAGCTGGGTTGCCCAGGTCGTCGTGGTCGTTCTCTTTATTATGTCGGCGTGGTCCATTGGCGTCATGATTGACCGCTGGATCGCATTCAGCGCCGCCCGCAAACAATCCCGCCAGTTCGCTCCCGTGGTTGCCGGCGCACTGCGTGAAGGCAAACTGGACGAAGCCATCCGAGTGGCGGAACGCAACAAGAAGAGCCATCTGGCCAAAGTGGTGACCGCGGGCCTGCAGGAATTTAAGGCCCATGGTGAATCCACCGAAATCCCGGGCGAGCAGATAGAAGCCAGCAAGCGCGCATTGGAACGGGCAGAAGCCATTGTCCACGCTGAACTGAAGCGCGGCCTGGGCGGTCTGGCCACCATCGGATCAACAGCGCCGTTCGTCGGCCTGTTCGGAACGGTAATCGGAATTCTGAACGCGTTTAAGAAGATCTCTGAGCAGAAGGCCACAGGTCTGGGCGCGGTCGCCGGCGGTATTTCTGAAGCGCTGGTAACCACGGCTCTGGGACTGTTCGTCGCCATCCCCGCCGTGATGATGTTCAACTATTTCACCGGCAAAGTGGAAGCCTTTGACGTGGAAATGGACAACTCATCCAGCGAGCTGGTGGATTACTTCCTGAAGCGGAGCAGCGCTACCACGGTGCGGCGGTAAGCCGGGAGTTGAGCAATGGCCATAAGCGTTCGTAATGAAGGCGCAAAAGTAAACTCCAACATCAACGTCACACCCATGGTGGACGTGATGCTGGTGCTGCTGATCATTTTCATGGTGATCACGCCAATGCTGCAAAAAGGCCAGTCGGTCGATTTGGCCAAGGCCACCAACCCCATGCCCATGCCGGATGCGGACAAGGAAGACGCCGTGATCGTCGCCGTGATGAGAGACGGTCAGGTGTTTCTGGATACGCAGAAGGTGACGCCGGAAGAGTTAACGCAAAAAGTAAAAGACCGCGTTTCCAGCCGTACCAACAAGCAGGTGTTTGTGAAGGCTGACGCGCGGGCCAAATACAAAGGAGTGGTCGAAGTCGTTGACGACGTTCGCTCCGCCGGCGTTGACCAGGTGGGCCTGTTGACTGAACAGAAGCGCGACGCAAACAAGCCACCGCAGTAATGGACCAGAACCAGACAGAAGAGGATTAATTCTATGGCAATGACAACTGGCGGAGGAGGCGGGCAGACCGCTGATATCAACGTCACGCCCTTGATCGACGTTTTGCTGGTGCTGCTGATCATTTTCATGGTCATCACGCCGCTGACGCCGAAAGGGCTTGAGGCGCTGGTACCGCAACCGCCGCCGCCGCATCAGCCGGAAACCCAGACAGACCGCACCGTGGTGGTGCAGGTGCTGCTGGATAACGGCAAGGTAAAGTTGAAGATCAACCAGGAAGACGTGACGCAGGAAAATCTGCAGACCCGGCTGACTGACATCTTCAAGACGCGCGCGGAACGGGTAATGTTCGTAAAAGGCGATCCTGACGTTGAATTTCAGAATGTGGCCCAGGTGATCGATACAGCCCGGGGCACGAACGTCATCGACAGAATCGGTCTCATCACGGCAAAGATCGAAGCAGGGCAGTAATACGGTTTAACTCCTCAGAATGGGGATGATCGGTGGGCCGGTCATCCCTGCGAGTTTTACCCACCTCAGGGCGCAAAAAATTTTCTCCACTCCGATTAAGGGAGCAGCAAAGATGAATAGGACCGCACGACTCGTGACGGTAATAGCCGTCGCAGCCGCGCTGCTGAGCACGGCGGGTTGCAACAAACTAAAGGCTCGCGATCAACTTAACAAGGGCGTTCAATCCTTTCGCGGCGCCAATTATGAGGAAGCGATTGGGCATTTCCAGAATGCCGTCAGCCTCGATAGCGACCTCAAGGTCGCCAAAATGTATCTGGCCACTGCTTATGCGCAGCAATATGTGCCTGGGGTAGAAACGCCGGAAAACCTGCGTAATGCGCAGCTCGCCATTGACCAGTACAAGCAAGTGCTGGCGACCGACGCGAATAACGTGACCAGCCTCAAGGGCATCGCATTTCTTTACATGCAGCAGAAGAAGTTTGACGAGGCGAGGGAATATTACAAAAAGGCCATCACCGCCGATCCCAACGATCCGGAAACTTATTATTCCGTGGGCGTAATTGACTGGTCCCAGACCTATAAGGACGCGGCAGACGTAAAAAGTAAGGAAGGGCTGAAGGTTGAAGACGAACTGAAGGGCAAAGGCAGCCAGAAGCTCTGCGACCAGTTGAAAAGCAAAGATGGCGAGGTTGTGGATGAAGGCATGAAGATGCTCCAGACCGCCATCGACAAACGCCAGGACTATGACGACGCAATGGCCTATATGAACCTGCTCTACCGCCGCAAAGCGAACGACATGACCTGCGACGACGCTGAAACCCGGGCAGAGTATGTAAAGACTGCCAACGAGTGGAGTGACAAGGCCATGGCTGCGCGCAAGAAGAAAGCAGAAGAAGCTTCAAAGAAAACCAGCGGCGGAATCGTGCTGGACCAGCCCAAATCGAAATAAGCGGGCTATTCATTGGTTAACAACCCCTCCTGCGGGAGGGGTTTTTTATTGAGCAGCTCGTTTGCTCGGCCATTGGACTCTTGTCTGCTGAGCGAGACACGATTAAATCAAACCTGAGTATTCGCCCATGTGGGAAGACGGGTCTACCCCTTCAGCTCCCCCACATCCTCGCAGGGGGGCGCTCCGAATCAGGCTAAGGGCCGGTGGCTAGCAGCTAGTAGCTGTTCTACAATCAAAGTTTCCGCTATGTTCACCAAGGTCCTCATTGCTAATCGTGGCGAAATCGCAGTTCGCGTGATGCGCGCCCTCCGCGAAATGGGCATCACGTCTGTGGCTGTATTTTCTGACGTTGATCGCGGCTCCTTGCACGTATCCAAAGCCGACGAAGCCTATCTGCTTGGGCCTGCCCCTGCCCGCGAATCATATCTCAATGTCGCCAAAATTCTTGAAGTAGCCCACAAATGCGGGGCTGAAGCCATCCATCCCGGCTACGGATTCCTGTCTGAGAACGCCAAGTTTGCGCGCGCATGCGCTGAAGCAGGAATCAAATTCATTGGCCCGCCGCCATCCGCGATGGAGTTGATGGGATCCAAGACGCGCGCCCGTACCGCCATGCAGGCCGCAGGCGTACCCATGGTTCCCGGCTCTGCGCGAGGCCTGAGCGTTGCGGAAGCAGAAGCCATGGCTGCCCAGATCGGATACCCCGTGATGATTAAGGCGGCGGCGGGCGGCGGCGGTAAGGGAATGCGCCTGGTAAGCAAACCTGCCGATCTCAAATCCAGTTTTGAAACCGCACAAAGTGAAGCGTTGCGGTCCTTCAACGATGGCGAAATCTATATTGAAAAATTTATTGAGAACCCACGCCACATTGAGATACAGGTGCTTGGCGACGAGCATGGCAACGTAGTTTATCTGGGCGAGCGCGAGTGCTCCGTGCAGCGGCGTCATCAGAAGGTGATTGAGGAAGCGCCCTCGGCCATTGTCGATGAAGAAATGCGGCGGCGCATGGGCGCAGTGGCTGTGCAGGCCGCAAAATCGGCTGGATACGCCAACGCCGGCACGGTGGAGTTTCTGGTTGATGGCAAACGCAACTTTTACTTCCTGGAAATGAACACCCGGCTCCAGGTGGAGCATCCTGTCACGGAACTGGTCACCGGACTGGACCTTGTGCACCTGCAACTGCGGATCGCCAGCGGAGAAAAGCTGCCTTTCCGCCAGGAAGATGTCCAACTTCGAGGACATGCCATTGAATGCAGGATTTACGCTGAAGATCCCGATAATAATTTCTTCCCTTCCCCGGGAAAAATCACAAAGCTTTTGCGCCCTTCAGGTCCCGGCGTACGTGAAGACAGCGGCGTTTATGAGGGCTGGACGGTGCCGCTGGATTATGACCCCATGTTGTCCAAGCTGATTGCCTACGCTCCTGACCGCCAAACGGCAATTGCGCGCATGAGGCGCGCCCTGGACGAATACTTTGTTGGCGGCATTAAGACCAATCTGCCGCTGTTTCGGCGCATTCTGGAGCACCCGGACTTCGTTAGTGCGCGCATCGATACCGGCTTCCTGGACCGGCTTTTATCTACCAGCGCTGCTCCTGCAGGGGCTAAAAATGGGATGGCTGAGATTGCGGCTATTTCCGCGGCGCTGTTTGCCGCCACGGCGCAACCGAAGAATGGGCAAAACGGAATGTCGAAATCCGGCGGCGAAAAGCAATCCGCCACGTCCATGTGGAAGCGCACAGCGCGCAGTGAAGGAGTGGGCGGCGAATGATTTATGAGGTCACGCTCGCGGACAAAGTCTATCGCGTTGAGCTCACGCAGGCCGGTGAGCGCTGGAAATGCATGCTCGACGGGCACGAACTGCCAGTGGATGTCGTTTACGGCCAGAACGGTGTTCTTTCTCTCCTGCTGGGCGGCAAATCGTATGAAGTGAAGCAGGAAATTGTGGGAACAGATACGAACATTGTTGTGGGGCACGAGCGCTTCACCGCTTCTGTGCGTGATCCACGGTCGTTTCGATCTCGCAGCCGGTCCGGCGCCAGCGAGCAGGGTGTAATGAAGATCAAGGCGCCCATGCCGGGAAAGGTAGTACGTGTGCTTGCAGGAGTGGGGACGCCGGTGGAATTGGGTCAAAGCGTCCTGGTGATTGAAGCCATGAAGATGCAGAATGAGTTGAAGGCCCCTAAGACCGGGGTGGTGAAAAAGATCAACGTTGCGGAAGGGGCCGCTGTGGAAGCGGGCCAATCGCTGGCGGAAGTGGAATAGCTACGAGCGGGCGCTTTTGGCGCTTCGCTCATCCAGAGCTTGGGTATGACTTGGGTGACGAAGCCCGTCATTGAAATATGGAGACACATATCGTCCCACTGTTGCACCATAATCAAAACAAAGCAGTCCCTATTGGATCCGAATCCAACCCAGGTTTTTCGCAAAGGTGACCTCGCCTCGTTTAAGCGGGACGGATCGTAATTGATGAAGAAGAAAATTCGCGTCTCCGCTCAGCGCGAAAGAAGAACGTGGTGTTGCTTAACGCGGGCAATTTCCGACTGGCTCACGTTAGCGCGCTTTGCGAAATCTGGCCAGGATGAAACGGCATCACTGACGTCTTTGACCACCTTGGCAGCCGTTCCGACCCCGAACTGATCAGCGACAACCATAAGATCGTCCCATGTGATGCCGGCGAACTTGCCGTTCACAGACATCAGGTGCTGGTAGGTCCATTCTCCCTTCGGGTTGTAGGCGTGAGTGACATCGTAGGCTGGAGCGAGTTCCCATCTTCCACGCTCACGAAGCAGAAATGAGACGTTCTTTGTGTGGTCATCACAATTGGCGGCAATGATGTTGAATGCGACTCGCCGGAACGCTTGCTCCATACCCGAATATCCGATCCCCAAGCGGTTGATCGTCATGAACAGCTGACTGGCATCGTGAGTGGCCTTTTGTCGATAGTCAAGATGAGCCAAGCCACATAGGGTTTGGAGGTGATGCTTCTTATTTCCGTCGCGATCAAATCGCTTCGTCATGAAGTGGGCTCGATCATGTTCCTCTAACAATCGGGATTCAGACATCTCGATCCCCGCAGCCCTCGCCATTAAGAAATACGCATACTCGATCCGTCCATAGTCTTGGCTGACACCGAGACGTTCATCCGTTCCCACGCCATCAAGCTTGATGAGCCAATGCTCGAATCCAGGCTCAACATCGAATTGGCCTGCGCGAATCCCGTGTGTCTTTGGATTCCACGAAATTACAGCCTTCGCTCTGGCGCCTCCAGCCGAAGTTCCGACTTGAATGATTTGCGCGAGTGCGGCCTTGGCATGTTCGTCGGTATCAATCTCTCCTTGGACAGCACGTCTAGCACTCTCGACGAGTGTTGACAACTTGATCGCGGTCGTTGACTTCGAACGAGGACCGCGTGCTGGTTTGAACTCCAACGCACCGATTCCTCTTCTTGCCATGTACGCCAGACGGCCAAGTGGAGTTATTTGCGGCTTGTTCACGCCCTGCCGCGCCATCCATGCATCGATCAGGGCGTTTCCAAAGTCGTCAGGCAATGCATCCGCGAGCATTCCCGGCAACCGTCGATAAGTAAGTTCCGCTAGATCCGGAAAAATAAAAGGTTCTATAGCAGATGCAATAGGCATTGTGATTGGCGCTAGGTCGATGCCGGACTCGCGAAAGGCTGGTAGATATTCGAAAGCGTAGTAGCCAAGCTTCGGATCGAGCGCTACTGCCCCGACGGCCTTGCCCCAGATGAAAACCTCGACAACATGAACAGGTTTGTACACTATCTGCTCCGTCAGTCCTTCTTGGTTTTCATCCGCCGTGGTGAAGCTCGCTGTCGTGGCGTCTTTGTCTTGAGCATTTGCACCGGGCTGATCGAAACGGTAGGTGCGAGTGTTCTGAGCCAATCCGTCCTGTTTAGGATCCGGAGGACTTGAATGAGAGAACGTAGGGAAGTGCCTTTTCCAGTTTCCAGGTTCTTGACCGCGTTAAGGGCAATTCCGGCCCGTTCTGCCATCTGCTTCTGATCGAGATCCAGTCTGAGTCGGAGGGTGCGGATTTGCTTTCCGAGTTCCGCCTCCAACTCCCTCGTCATGGCTGCAATCATCCATTAAGTAATATCCCTTTTTAAGGCTATAGTCAACAAAATTAACTATTTTAGCCTTATTTAGGTCTACTAAGAGATGTGATCGATATATCTCGGCCATAGATGGCCAGATGGCAAACAAAATCACACAGATTCGAAGAACGTGCTTTTACTTGGTCCCAGAGCTCTTCAAAATCTGCTCAGCGTAATAATTGTGGATTTCAGCATTGTCACGCAACACTTCATCGTAAGCGGCGCGCAGAATCTGCTCTCGCTGGCTGCGCAGCTGATTGCGGATGAACTGTTGCACCTGCGGATCATTCAGGTCGCGCTGCCCCGCGGTTTCTTTTCCAATCAATTTGATGATGCGATAACCGAATTGCTGATGGGTTGTTGGATTGATCACCGGAATTACTTCACTGAACTGGCCGGGCTTCAATTTTAGGATCGCATCACGGGTGGCCGCATCAGTATTCTTCAGCTGTGATTCCGGCATAGGCCCCAGTTCGCCGCCATTGCGTGCTGTATCAGGATCTTCTGAAAACTTTGCTGCAACGCTGGCAAAATCCTCACCGCTTGCCAGCCGATTCTCGGCTTCATTGATCTTTTTGTGCGCTTCCGCGTCATTCTGCGCTTTGCCCGGGCTTTCACTCGGTTGGCCCATGGGTTGGCCTGTGACAAGGATGTGGGCAACAACATAGCGCGGTTCAATCAGGTTGAAATCGGCCTTGTGCTGGTTGTAATAATTCTGCAGGTCAGCATCGGAGATGGTGACTTTTGAGCCGATTTCCTTGTTCAGCAGCTTGTCAATCGTCAGGTTCCGGCGTATCTCCTGCTTGGAGTCTTCCTCCGTCATCCCCAGGTCTTTCAGCCGCTTCTGAAACTCTTCTTGTGTATAAGGGGCTTTGGCCTGACTGAATTTGCTTTCCACCTCGTCATCGGTGGCAAGGATTCCGAGCTTTTCCGCTTTCTGGAGATGCAGTTGGATATCGATGATCTGGCTGAGAATATTCAGCCGCAGCGCTTCTTCTTCCGCGGCGGTGGGCTTTTGCGGCGACCCGGCGACCCGGCTGTTGTAGTTCTTGTCCAGTTCGGAACGAAAGATTTTGTAGCTGTTCACCTTGGCCACTACTTCCTTGTCCGTGCCGCGGCCTGTGCAACCGGCCAGCATAAGTGGCAAAGCGATCAGCAACAACAGAAAAGACAGACTGCGCCGAAATTTACGCGCCTGGATCAACAGTCGCCTCCATGGGCAATTCAGATACGGTACGATACGATAACCGACTTCAACGTGCCAGACTAGTTTTTTGCATTGGCCGGGGCCTGTTGTGCACTATCGGCCAGAGCACGATCCAGGGCAGAGCGCAATTCCTGTTCCGGCACCGCGCCGGTGTACCTTTCTCCATTGATAAACAGAGTTGGCGTGGAATCAACCCCGAGCTTATCACCTTCAGCCATCGACGCGCGCACGGCACTCTCATCCTGCTTTTGCATGCAGGCCTGTAATTTGTCCGCGTCAAGCTGATGTTTCTGCGCCTGTTCCTTGGCTAGATTATCAATGTTCTGGAATGCGTCTGTCCGCGATTTGCCTGTCATCTGCTTCTGGTTGGCATGGATGTAATCGGCAAAGTCCCAGTATGCCGGAGCGTTCTGCTCGCCCAGGCAATTGCCGTCAATGGCGGCATGCATGGCCCACGGGTGGATCTCAACCAGTGGATAATCCTTGTAAATCACTTTGATCTTGTCAGCGTAGTCCTTGAACACATTCTCAAAAAGCGTTGAGTGCATACGGGAGCAGAAAGGACACTGAAAATCATCGAAATTCACGATGGTGACCGTGGCGCTGGGATTGCCCTTCACTGGCCGGCCCTTCACGTCAATCTTGGACATCAGGTCCTGGGAAATATCGATCTTTTCCACATGGGCCAGGGTCTTACGGTCTGTAGAAACCAGGAACTCGTGTTGCGTTGTTTTGGTTCCGCCGGTGAAAGAGACAACCACTTCGTCATAGCCTGCCGTCGTGCTTGGCTTGGGATCCGACAGGGAAATTGTGACCTGGGCAGGGACATTGTAGTGGGAGCGAATCTCTGTGGTTATCCGGTGGGTGATATCCGGAGTCAGGGGAACTGGCTTTGCGACTGCCGTGGCTGCGGGCTTCTTCCGTGCAACTTTCTTATTTGCAGTCTTAGCACCACTTTTCCCAGTTGCAGCACTCCCGGCTTTTTTGGCGGTAGGAGTCGCGCTGGCTGCGGCTTTCTTTGGGGCGGCGGTACCCGCGTTTTGAGACACTCCCGGCTCAGCAACCAGAAGCACAAGCAGGAAAGTATTTAAAAAAATGCCTATAAATCTAGCCAAAAAGGTCACCTCGTCG
>Ga0070734_10000692_pt1 | contig 63287 bp, 61 predicted proteins | sample Coa_R1_8_FD_66444 | JGI IMG/M metagenome (GOLD analysis project Ga0070734, IMG submission 66444) | Surface soil microbial communities from Centralia Pennsylvania, which are recovering from an underground coalmine fire - Coalmine... | ecosystem: Environmental > Terrestrial > Soil > Unclassified ...
AATCATTAATATCAACGGTTGGATTCTTCGCCCGCGCGTTTCGCGCCATGCCGAGCGCAGCAAGGTAAAAACGATGATGGCGATCAGGACGTAGGAGTAGTAGAAGTAGATCCAATACCACAAGCCCTGTGTGCGTTCCAAGATTGTGAGAGACCCATACTTCTTCAGGTATACGGAGTACCGGATCAAATTATGGTAGTAGCTTGTCCATACCACAGCCAGAGTAAGCGCCGGCATGAAGGCGTGTCCCAATAAGGCGCGCCGCGAGAGTTGAGTCCGGTTGGCAAATTGTAAGGCCATGACCAGGCATGCCGGTGCTTCAAGGGCCGCTCCCGTCCAGGAAACGTTGGCGAAAAATAAAATGGAAGAGAGGTCGGAGCGGGAAATCAGGACCGCATATCCGGCGGCCCACAATGCGGCCCCCGATTGCATGACCGCAAACGCTGCGGAACCGGCGACGCTCCTTTGCCGCCACGCATAAATTGCCATTCCGCCGGCGATAATCGCGCTCGCCAGATAGATCCAGACGATAGGAGCATATTGCCAGTGCATCGTGCACGCTCACAAGGACCTATAATTCCTAAAAAATGTCCTTGTAGTGAATGGATAGATGTTACTCGCGAATCATGTATTTTATGTGAAAGTATTCATTTCCCCAAAGGTATCTGGGAGTACCCTGAAAGATCCGCTCCCCAGTGCGTTCCGGTGTTCGCCCCGAAGCTCGTCCCGACGCTCGTTTCAACGTCTGTTTCAAACTTACCTGGAGAACGGATTCTCCAGGGATGCGCTCTGCGGAGTGAACAATTCTGCTCCGTTCTCTGTGATGTGCATATCGTCTTCCAGGCGGATTCCGAATTCGCCGCGAATGTAAATTCCCGGTTCGTTGCTGGTCGTCATGTTCGCCTGCAATCTCGTCGCATTTCCGCGCACAAGATATGGCCATTCATGCATGTCCATGCCTAACCCATGCCCCAGGCGGTGCGTGAAGTATTTGTAGTCAGGACCGTACCCGGCATCGCCGATCACTTTCCGAGCGGCTACATCGATGGCACCGCATTCGACCCCGGTACGTGCCGCCGCCAGCGCCGCCACTTGTGCGCGGTGCACGATGTCGAATACTTTTTTCATCTTGTCACCGGCTGGTTGTGGAGCTTTGCCCAGCACGAACGTGCGCGTGATGTCGGATTGGTATCCCTCGACGGTGCAGCCGTCGTCGATCATGACAATCGAGCCTTCGCGGATCAGCTGCGGAGTGGTCGAGCCGTGCGGAAGAGCGGAGTACTCACCGACCTGTACGTTGGCCTCGCCGGGGAAGCCAAGCTGTTCGTAGGCGGCTGCAATCAAACCCTTCGCCTGCTGTTGGGTCATGCCCTCGCCCAGCGCGTGGTAAACCGCTTCGTACGCGGCCAGCGTTACTTGCGCCGCCAGCCGCATCAATGCAATCTCATTCGCGCTCTTGATCATCCGGCAGCCGGCCGTGACCGGAGTTGCGCCGGCGAGTGCGATTTGCGGCGCTGCCTTGGCAATTCCATCGGAGAACACGAAGCGTATGGTCTCTTCAATGCCCAGTTTGCCGCCGGCTATGCCACGTTCTTTCAGGCCCTGGGCCAGGCGCTGGTAGGGGCTTTCGTTCTCTTGCCAGGTGCGCACGTCGGCACGTTGGTCATTGAGCGCGCTGGAGATCTGCTCATGGGCGCGGCCTTCCTCAAATGCCGGACACACACAAAATGCAGCACCCCTCGCCGGCAAAACCAACGCGAACAGGCGTTCGCCGCCCCACCAGCGAATGCCGGTGAAATATCTCAGCGAGGTACCTTCGTCAGTCTCATTTCCGAGCGCCTGTGCGCCACCCATGAGCACGATGGCGTCGAGCGCATTCTCACTCATCAACTTGCGCGCGCGTTCTTGGCGCGCATGGAGCTCTTCGTGGGTGATAGGCGTGGCTTCACTTTTTCGCGACTGCAAGCGGGCCAGCGAAGGAGGAAGGGAAACGTCGGTTGTATTTTCGGCTGTATTTGGTGCTATCAAAGAATCGAATCGAGGTGCGGCAGCCATTCCGACTACCGCGCTGCTGAGTTCGAGAAATCGTCGTCTTAAGATCATGAGCCCTCCAGACCTCACGATTTCAAGATTAGTACGTGAACTGGCTGACCAGAAGAGCCACTTCTTGTATTCTTGAACGGTCCAGTTATTCGCATGCATTTCGCCACAGTCATCGATCGCAAGCTTTCAATCCCCCTCCAGCGACAGCTCTACGAACAATGGCGCGAGGCCATTCTGACTGGGCGCTTTCGTGCGGGCGAACGTGTGCCCTCCACTCGCGAACTCGCCTCCGCTCTCTCAGTCTCCCGCGGCACAGTCTCAGAAGCCTGGGACCAGTTGATGGCGGAGGGCTACCTGGAAACCGCACAGGGCTCAGGAACGTTCGTGTGCCGGGAACTACCGGATAGCCTTGTGCTCTCACGACGAATAAACCCCGCCAAAGCTTCGCGCGAACCTAGAGTGAGGCTATCTCGCTACGGAGCCAGGCTCACGGAAGACTGGGGAAGGGTCTCAAGAGGTCGCGCTGTAATTCGGTTCTGTCCCGCGACTCCTGATCGTGAGCACTTTCCTTTCGCTTTGTGGCGCAGATTGATGGGGCAGCAGATGCGAAAGATGTCGCCCGTGGTTTTCAACTACAGCGAACGATCGGTTGGCGACGAGCGGCTGCGCATGGAAATCGCCAGCTACGTCAGCCGGCTCAGGGCGGTTCGCTGCGCGCCCGAGGAGATCATTATCGTCAACGGATCGCAGCAAGGACTGGATTTGTCCGCCCGGCTTCTGCTCGAGCCTGGCGACGAGGTGGGTTTCGAGAACCCGGGATATCAGGGGGCACAGTGTGTGTTCGCTGCTTATGGCGCACGGTTGCGACCGCTTCCAATCGATGCGAGCGGAGTCGTCGTCCGGGGCCTTGATCGAAAGACGCGGCTTGTTTACGTTACCCCTTCCCATCAATATCCGACTGGCGTCTCGATGTCACTGACACGGCGACTGGAGTTGATTGAATGGGCGAAGCACTCCCGCGCTGTCATCGTCGAAGACGACTACTGTAGCGAATATCGTTATAGCGGTCCGCCGTTGCCATCTTTGCAAGGGACGGCGAGTGGTGCGGCGATCATTTATCTGGGAACATTCTCAAAAGTGATGTTTCCCGGCTTGCGGATTGGTTACATCATTTCACCGCCATCGTTGGTTCCTTTTTTTACACGAGCAAAGTGGCTGGCCGACACGCAGACTCCAATGCTCGAACAAGCTGCGCTCGCGAAGTTCCTGGCCGAAGGCCACATGGAGCGGCATATCAGAAGGATGAGACGACTGTACGGCTTGCGGCGGGAGGCGTTGCTCGATTCTCTGTGGAAGCATTTTGGCGATGGAGCGCAAGTGATGGGGGACGCAGCAGGGATGCACGCGATGGTACGGTTCGACGATAGGAGCGTCATGCGGCGAGCCATGCAAAACCAGGTGGAGTTGGTAAGCGCAGACGGCTATTACCTTACACAACCGCCAGGAAATGAATTCATTTTGGGCTTTTCCGCCCTTCCTGAGCGAGCTATTCGAGAAGGTATAAAGCGCTTGGCGCGGTAGCCAACCCCGTCCGACAGGGATCTGTGGAGAGCACAGAGGGAGCCCGCACTCGCTGGAAGTCTTTGACGGTGAGGGAAATTAGGATGAAAGGGAGGAGCGGATATTGATGACCCAACATCGTGAAACGGTTGTCATTCTTGGCGGAACGTCAGGGATAGGTCTTGCTGCCGCACAGGTTCTCAGCACTGGCGGCTTCCAGGTAGTCGTTGCCGGGCGAGACTCGGCGCGTGCCGCTCAGGCGCATAAGGAAAATCCAGCAATTCGGGCCGAGATAGCCGATGCATCTTCGGCAGAAGCACTCAATCGTCTCTATCGGCTTCTGGGCACTTTCGATCATCTTGTGATCTCTGTGAGCGGGGGGAAAGGAGCGGGGCCATTTGCTTCGCTTGCGCTCCACGATTTGCGGTCGGGATTCGAGATGAAATTCTTTCCTCAAGTTCTTGCTGCGCAGCTTGCGCTCCCTCATCTGAGAAAAGATGGGTCGATCACCTTTGTCTCCGCGATTTCCGCCCGAGCGGCAAATCCAGGAACGGCAGGGTTGGCTGCGATCAATGGCGCCATTGAAGCAATGATAAAACCCCTGGCGCGTGAGTTACGCCCGCTACGAATCAATGCAGTCTCTCCGGGCGTGATTCAGACCCCGTGGTGGGACCGGCTGGAGCCTGAGATCCGCGAGCAACTCCTAAATCAAGCTGCCAGCGCCACGCTGGTAGGCAGGAATGGGCATGCGAAAGAAGTGGGTCAGTCGATTGCGTACATTGTCACGAATGGATTTGTGACGGGAACGGTTTTGGAGGTCGACGGCGGATTGCGCTTAAGCTAACGGATAGCCAAGCCAGTTTAAGCTGAAGATTCCGGGGCATTTTCAAATCGTTTCAACCCGCTCTTGATCTGTTTGAAAACAAAAGATATTAGGTATAACGATTCCATTGCTAAACAAAAGAAGTCGGAGCCGGGAACCGACGTTCGATCAACTTGGATTTCTGTTGACTCCGTGACTCAATTTCCCATTCGTAAATCCGAGCCAATGTTCCAGACGGGCATAGAAAATTTGATCCGACCAATAATAGTTCTCCCAAATTCCTGAAAACGCCTGTAAGCTACCAAAGTTTATTTCTTGCCAGGAAGCACGTATCGATAGATGATGTTGGGGATGCCAGCCCAAAACTGAAAACGTCTTCCCATTTGGGAAAACATTAGCTTGATTCTTGTCCGACAAGGATGGTTCTTGCCTGATCCTAAGCCAAATTTAGAACAGCTTCACGACCAGCTCAAACTGGCCCAGGCGGCGGGCGATCCATGGAAAGAAGGGATCGCGCTGAATAATCTCGGCGGATACCACAAGGACAGAAGGGAAACCGACAAGGCCGTCGAGTATTTTCAAAAGGCGCTTGAATATTTTTCAGTATTGCAGGACCAGGAAAAGAAGGCCACGGTCTTTAACAACCTGGGAGGCGTTTATCACGACGCCAGGCAGTATCAAAAAGCGTTGGAGTATTTTGCCCTCGCCCTTGGAACCTACGGGTTTCTTGGACAGCCCTTTGGCCAAGGCATGGCTCTGAACAATTTGGGTGGTGTTCATCTAGCCCAGAAGCGATATGAAGATGCCAAGAAACAGTTCGGCATGGCGGCTTCATTTTTCCGGGCCGCGCAGGCGCACACATGGGAAGCTCAGGCCATTGAGAACCTTGCAGCCGCCGAGGCGGGGCTAGGGAATCGTAAGGGCGCGGTGGATTCCTATGGCCGCGCACTCGATCTTTGGCAGAAACTGGATCAACTCGACCGGCAAGGCATGATCCTGAACCGTATTGCGGCCATGCATTCGGCGGCGGGCGAAAGTAAAAGGGCCATGGAACTGCATTACCGCGCCCTGGTGTTGGCGCAAAAGTCGCAGAATTTTTCCTTGGAGATCAACACCAACTTCAATATCGGCCGGTTGTTGTTCGAATCAAGGGAGTGGCGAGCCGCGCAGGAACATTTTGAAGACGCGGGCCGGTTATGCGAACAGCATGGTGAAAAAAAAGGTCAGGCGCTGGCATTGCTTAGCCTCGGAAAAATAAGTTTGGCCTCGGGTAAGGATTTACTGCGGGCAGCCGCAGCCATGTTCGCGGAAATCGGCGACAGTGCCGGCGAACAAAATGCCCTTGATCTGATTCCCGCTTCCCCGGACCCACTTCCAGAGGTAGAAGCTTCGCAAAAGCCGGCCTAGTGCCAGTGCCGGGCGCATCCATCCAGTGCATTAGGGCACGGTTGCCCTCAAGACTTCCACACGCGGTCCAACTCGCGGCTAAAGCCTGCAATCAGCCGATCCCTCCAGGAATCCGACCATAAGTTCTTGCGTTTGAGGTAGTTTTCCATGAAGGCCAACGGATCGGTGGCGGCATGGGGAGAGTCGAGCACTTTGCATTCGATGACGGTGGGCCCATGTCCATCACGAGCCCTGCGCACTGCCTCTTGCGACACGCGATAAATTGCCACCGTATCGTTGCCATCAACCAGGATAATGGGTAGGCCTATCTCCGGCGCTTTGCCGCGGAGTTCCTTGCTTAGGAACCGTGGATTCGCTCCTGGACGGACCACGTAAATCACTGGAAGCCTGTGGTCGGCAGAAAGTTTTAGCGCCTCCCAAGTCAGGCTCTGAAGGCCGTCTCCTTCGCTCCAGAACGCCAGCGTAACGTTTCGCTTGTCGAGGGTGCTAAGAGCCAGCGCGGCGCCTGCGGCGATACTTAGTTGAACAGCCGTGCTCTGGATCATGAAAGGTTTACGCGATTCGGAAGGCGCCTGCGAGGTTTTTTTCGATCCTTTCCCAGATACTTTGGAAGGGAAGAGCTTCTTGAGCGGCGCACCCTTGACAAAATTTGCGATGAAATCGCGCTGGCTTGCCAGAACCACGTCCGCCGGTTCCAGATTCATGCAGCATCCCACCTCAGCGGCTTCTTGCTTCGTAGCGCCATTTCCAACAGAGAATGCCGATGGCTTGTGGAAGGATCGCGCTCGTTTCTCCAGCATTCGGCACCGCAAGATGGTTGAATAAATCTCCTTGAGCCGTGCTGCATCGAGAACGCTCGCGTTTCGTATGGGGGCGTCCGCTTTTGTGGAATTTGCTGCGTTCACATCATTTTCCTGATGCACGCCGCTGGTCTTTGCGCCAGGGTGATTCTGGGCGCCAGGGCGATCCTGGCTTTCCGTAGCCATAGTTCTCCTCGGATCGAAAATACTCAAACTGGCCATTTTATCGCACAAGCGAAAAAGCAATCATTGGCTCATAATCTCCGAAGATTTCGAAGCGAAGATTACCCGCGTGCAGTTTAAGCGCATTGGGAAAAGCGGAGAGGGTTCGGGAGGAACCGCTGAAGGTGAATTGGAAGATGTGCAAACTCTTGCGGCTCGGAACATCGAACGATGCAAGTTTATCTCCAAAAATCGTTACTAGTTTTCAACAGTTGAGTGAAAAACGATGTGGAAAATTGCCTTCCGCTTTCCATAAACCACAATAAAAACTGGATCTTTTTGCTCTTTGCACACAAAGGTGTGCTCATTATTAAGATCAAGTAAATTTGTTCACGTATTCTTTACGTGTAGTCGATGCCAGCCGGAAACGATCACGAAAGTGTGCGCAAATTAGAATTTAGAGGGCATTGTTTGGCGAGAGTCCTGATTTTGTACAGCTACCGATGGGTTCCATGAAGGTACGTATCGACAAATTGTTGGTGGAGCGCGGGTATGTTGCTTCACGCGAGCGGGCTCAGGCAATGATCCTGGCCGGCCGCGTTCTTGTTCAAGGCCAAAAGGTTGAAAAAGCCGGTTCGGTGGTGGAAGTAGATTCCGACATACGTCTGCTTGGCTCCGATCTGAAATATGTAAGCAGGGGCGGGTTGAAGCTCGAGGCGGCACTCGATCACTGGCGTATCGATCTCGCCGGCAGGCGGTGCCTGGATGTTGGAGCTTCCACCGGAGGATTTACGGATTGCATGCTGCAGCACGGCGCCCTGGAGGTGCTTGCTGTAGACACGGGGTACGGCCAGATAGCCGCCCGCCTGCGCTCCGATCCGCGTGTGCGGCTTCTGGAAAAAACCAATGCTCGATATTTGACTGAGGAGCAGGTGCGGCAGGCGGCTGGGGGTGTAGAGATAGGATTCGTGGCCCTGGATGTGTCGTTTATCTCTGTTACACTCGTACTTCCGGCGGTTGTAACAGCAGTGTTTTCAGAGCAGACCGCCAAGCCGCGCGAGAGCGTGATCCTGATCAAGCCTCAATTTGAAGTGGGCCGCGATAAAGTCGGCAGCGGCGGAATCGTCAGGGATGAGCAGGCTCGTGAATTTGCCGTCGCGAAGGTTCGCGAATCCGTTGCCAAGCTGGGCGGGAAAAACATCGGCGTCCTCGAATCTCCTATCACCGGCATGGAAGGGAACCACGAATTTCTTCTGCACGCAGAGTTTGAATGAAACGAGTCGCCATTATTTCCAAACCTGGGGGGGCCGAGCTAGAGGGTGTGGTCCGGGAACTCTCCGGGTGGCTGCACGAGCACAATTACTCGGTTGTGGCGGACAAAGTCAGTGAGGCCTTTTGTAGTCCTTGTGAGCGGGCCGAGAGGCAGGATCTGGCAGGTAAGGGGCTGGATTTTGTGATCGTTCTCGGCGGCGATGGTACGCTGCTTTCAACGGCCCGCAGTCTTGCCCGGTCGGGTACGCCTATCTTGGGAGTCAACCTGGGCTCACTGGGATTCCTCACTGAGGTAAAGCGGGAAGAGATGCACGAGGCGCTGGAAGCGATCGATGCGGGAGCTTGCGACGTGAGCGTCCGTTCCATGATTCATTGCCAGTTGCGCCGCGGAGATGATTGTGTGGCTGGTTTTGAAGCCCTCAACGACGTTGTAGTGCATCAAAGCGCTCTGGCGCGCCTCACGGATTTCGATGTTCGGGTGAACGGCGCTTTCGTGGCCAATTACAAAGCTGATGGTCTCATCATCTCCACGCCGACGGGCTCGACGGCGTACTCCCTGGCTGCCGGAGGACCAATCCTCTCCCCCGATGTTCCAGGATTTGTGATTACGCCTGTTGCTCCTCATGCTCTTACGAATCGGCCCCTGGTAGTGCAGGACACGGCGGTCATCGACATCATGGTGGCGAAGGCCGGCGATGCTTCCGCCTCGCTCACGGTCGATGGCCAGCAAGGCTTGCCCATGAAGGACGGCGATATCGTGCAATGCCGGAAATCGGATTGCAGCGTGAAGCTACTTAAATTGGCGGAGCGCTCTTTTTTTGATGTCCTCAGGACAAAATTGAAGTGGGGCGAGAGATAAGGCCCCCCTTTCTTTTCGTCTCGCCAGAGGATCTGTGGGTCACTAATCATTGATACGTCCATGCTGGCGACGACGAACTCCGGGTCGCGTACCGGTAGGCCGATTTCACAATCCAAGGTTTTCCGTCAGGTTGGCTTCAAGCAAACTTCAGAGCACGAATTCTCATTGACCGTTGCCAAAAGAGAGCCACTCAGAAGACTTTCGAATCGTGCATGCCGCGGAGAAAGCGATCCCAGAAATCTGTATCGTCTGCATCGTCAAGAGAACGGCGCTCAGAAGACTTTCGAATCGGCAGCCGGTCGAGAGCCTCACGGAACTCTTCCATCGTCTGGCATTCGACAAGCAGCAGAATGGTTTGCTCGGACATGGCGGCCTGTCGCATCTGCTCGTAAGCTGCGTAAATCGGCTCTGTTTCAGTCAGACCGGGAACGACCGGAGCGAATAACGTTCTGTAGCCTTGGAGAGCGTTCCTGGCATCCTGGATGAGTTCGGGTTCGATTCTGACGATTAACGAGGTCTCGCCCTGCCGTTGCTGTGAAGCGAGCGTATCGAGGATCGCGTTGATGGGATTTTTGGGGATCAATGTAATTTCCTTTTCTGAAGTAATGGGTGGGTGATTTCCGAATTGCAAGCTCAAGATCTTGTGTGATCAAGGAGACGCATTGCGCTTCTCATTCGCAATTCAAATTTTGAAGATTGTTTTAGGTTCGGAAGGAATTATGCCTTGTCGGCAACCGAGACCGTGAGAGGCACAGAAACTAAACTGCATCTCACCTTCAGAGAGTATCTGGCGGACGACATGAATGTCAAGAGGAACTATTCGAGCCCGTGGTACAAGGCGCGAGGGTACGTCTCGCAACCGATCCCGGTGAAGCACGGACAACGAATCGCACACCGAGTAGTTACTTGCGGCTCGCAATCTACTCGGGCGTGTTATTCGTGTGGGCTGATTGCCAGCAAATATGAATCGCCCGAATCATTCTCATTAGCTTTTCGATTGATCCTCTTGGCGCGAATGATGGAGCCGGGAGGAAATTTCCCAGGTCTCTTCCTTCCATGTCTCTTCCGCAGCGTCATATTTTTCCGTCAGCAGAATTTCAAAAAAGCCATTTTTCAAATCCACCGCCTCGGTCGGGCGAGAGACCTCCATACCCTCGTCGAGAAGACGGACATAGATCGTGACTTTGTTTGTGTTGGAAGACATTGGCGAAATGAACCGGTTGAGTTTCGCAGACGGCGGTCGCAGCAAGAATAGCCTGCTTTTATGGTTTTCACGAGATTTATTTTGAAATTTGAAGGCGAGCCAGATTGAGTACAATCCCGAACGTAATCTCAGATCACAGATCCGGAACGGGACACCACCATAGAATGAAATGGGTTGACTTAGCCGGAAAATGCCTCTGCTGCGAAATCAAACGACGATGCGACCGCTCACCGCGGCGGACCCCTTGCAGTTCGAATTTCTGGTTGTCTGTGGCGATGTCTCCGCCTATCGGAGCATCACCGGAAGCCTCCAGGCGATGAATGGAGCGGTGAATTATACTTCGACCGCCGCCACTGCCCGAGCCTACATCCAGCGCCGCAAGATCGACGGCATTTTTCTCGATTTCAACGTAGGTGGCACTTTGGAACTTGTGAGGATGATTCGACAGGGAGGCTCCAACAGGTTTGCGGTCATCTTTGGCTGCGCCGATGAAATGGAAGACTCCAGCCAACTCCTTGCAGCGGGAGTCAATTTCGTTTTGCGAAAGCCGCTCACTGCCATCGTCATCGAGCAGGCTTTGAAAACAGCCACTCGGATCATGGAGTCGGAGAGAAAGCGATATCTGCGTCACCAACTTGTGGTTCCCGTGCTGATTCGGCTTAGAGAAAAAGAGCAGAAGGCAACTACAGCCAATATCAGCAAGGGTGGAATGGCCGTGCGCTGCCGTCATCCCTATGAGCCAGGCGACACAATTAGCTTTACCTTCGATCTGCCGATGGGAGAGATCAGTGGCAGAGGAGCGGTGGCCTGGGCGAACACGGAAGGATTTATGGGAATCAAGTTTTATCTGTTGGGAGACAATGATAAACAAAGGCTTTTTACATGGCTGGAGCGCCACATGCCCTCCACAAGCTGAAGGATGCCTAAGCAGCTCCTGTCCGGCCAGTCCAATCCCCTAAGAGTTCAAATTCACCTCCAGGATCTTTTTTCTCCTGCGCAGGCTGAAATGCGATACGCTCGCCGCGAAAATAAGGGCATACTAGGCTCCAGGTTTCAAAGCCGTATCCGGAAACCGTCACCATGATTGCCTCTTCCGCTTCCTGAGTCAATTCGCCCCATCCTGGGCCTTCCAACTTCACAGACGGTTCTGCATGATCCAGATAGACGTCGTTGACGGTGAGAATCACTGTGGCATTTTTCTTTGTGGCAACATCGACCATCTCCGCGTAAATTTCTTCCCGCTCGTCCTCCGATTCATATTCGAGGTCGAAAATTAGGTTCTCGTTGGTAGCAATGGCTACAGCCGTGGGGGAGAGATGGGCTTCCTCCTGCAACACATGCTGTGCTTCATGGAGCAGTTCATAGGCGAGCGCTTTGAGGTCTGTCATAGACAGCTTTGTTCCAGTCGCAAAAGGTCTTGAAGGTTCTCGCGGCGGCGCACCAGCGATGCTTGATCGCCTTCGACCAGCACTTCGGCGGCCCGTGGCCGTGTATTGTAGTTGGATGCAAGCGACATGCCGTAGGCCCCCGCATCGAGGATACAGAGCAGGCCGCCAGGCAGGACCTCAGGAAGGGCCGCATCGCGGGCCAGGAAGTCCCCGGTTTCGCACACGGGACCGACTATATCGGAGCAAATCTCCTTAGACCCATTCAAGCCCACTGGCACAATCTCGTGCCGTGCTCCATAAAGCGAGGGCCGGATGAGATCGTTCATGGCTGCGTCGACGATGGTGAAATGTTTAGCGCCGTTCCTCTTCGCATAGAGAGTGCGCGCCAGTAGCGCTCCGGCGGGCGCAATAATCGACCGGCCTGGTTCCAGCAGGATGTGAGGCTTACGCTTTCCGAGACGCTGCAAAGGCGTGGTTACGGCCTGGGCATAGGTACGCACCAGGTCCGGAAAGTGAATTGGCTCAGCGCTTTTATACGAGATACCCAAGCCTCCTCCCGCATCGATCAAGCGAATCTGGTGTCCATCCGCAGTGAGTTGCTCGGTGAGTTCAACGGCGCGTTCCATCGCCAATCCGAAGGATGTAACGTCTGTTATCTGGGAGCCGATGTGAAGGCTGACCCCGGCCACTTGGAGATACCGGTTGCCCGCTGCGCGCTTGTACAACTCACGTGCCGAGGCAATCGGCACCCCAAATTTGTGCTCCCGTAATCCGGTAGAGATATAGGGATGGGTCTCGGCTGGGACATCGGGATTGACGCGCAACGCGATGGCAGCGGTCTTGCGTAGCTTGGCTGCGCACTTTCCCAGCAATTCCAATTCCCCTTCACTTTCCACGTTAAAAAGTAGAATTCCAGCGCGTAGCGCCGCTCTTAGCTCTTCGTCCGTTTTCCCCACACCTGAAAACACGATCCGCTGAAGGGCCGCACGGTCCGCGCGGCGTACCCTCTCCAACTCACCTGCCGAGACAATGTCAAAACCCGCGCCCATTCCAGCCAACAATCGCAGGATGCTGAGGTTGGAGTTAGCTTTGACCGCATAGCAAATGGTATGGGGCGTTCCGCGAAACGCGCGGTTGAACACGCGGTATCGCTCCTTAATTGCGGTTGCGGAGTAAACGTATAAAGGTGTGCCGAATCTCTCAGCGAGATGGCTCAAGGGCAGCCGCTCACAGTGCAGCTCTTTCTTTTTGTACTCAAAGGCAGGTGGGCGTGATGGCATTTAGACGCGATTGTAACAAAAGAGTACGCAGGGCTTTCCGCGGTTGTCCGGCGTTTTGGTGCGCGTTTTTCAGGCTTTTGGGAGAGTGAAGAAAAAGGTCGCACCATGGCCAACCACACTTTCCACGCGCACTTTGCCGCCATGGTTCAGCACAATGTGCTTCACGATCGCCAACCCTAATCCTGTTCCTCCGGTCTCACGCGATCGTGCTTTGTCCACCCGGTAGAATCGCTCGAAGATACGCGGAAGATGCTCCGAAGGAATTCCGGGGCCAAAGTCCTTTACCGAAAACTCGATTACATGGGCCTTTTCCGAAGCTCCTAGTACAATTTGTTTCCCGGCTTGTGCATATCGCAGGGCGTTGCTGATGAGATTCCCCAGAACCTGGTGAATCGCGTATGAATCTGCGATCACCGGTGTTTCGGGAACGCCATTCAGGGTGATTTCAATCCCCGTCGTCCTGGCGTTTTCCTGCATGGCTGCCGCCGCCTCTTGAACCAGCAACCGGGAAGAGTGCGGATGCAGATCCAGCTTTTCTTCTCCGGATTCTACGCGGGCCAGCACGAGCAGATCTTCGGTCAGCCGGCTCATCCGTTCCGCATTTCTTTTAATGATGTTGAGAAAGTCGCGCGTGTTTTCGTCAATATTGTCCGCCGAATCCAGGAGCGTTTCCGCATACCCGCGAATCGAAGTCAAAGGCGTTCTTAATTCGTGCGAGACGTTGGCAATGAAATCACGGCGGGTTTTCTCAACGCGCTCAATCTCCGAGATGTCATGCAACACGCTAACAACTCCGCCATCCGGAAGAGGCTCGGCGGTTACAGAGAATGCCTTGGAGCCTAATAGGGCTGGAACGATTGCAATTTCTCGCTGCCTTGAATGGAGGGCGGCATGCAGCGTAGCCAGGAAATCGGGATGGCGTAATAGCTCTGTAATGGCGGTTCCAATGCGGATAGGCTGGTTTACGAGGTCGGCCATCGCCTGGTTTGCCCATAGAGCCTTCAAATCGGGGGAAACAGCGATTACGCCGTCGTTCATGCTATTCAATAGGACTTCCAGTTGAGCGCGGCTCTCACGCAAGGCGGCAAAATTGTCTTCCAGGCTGCGCGCCGTTCGATCCAGCGCAGCCGCTACCTGAGCAATTTCATCTCCGCTGGTCTCGGAAATTCGAGCCGCCAGATCACCTCTGGCCACCTGCTCCGCAAAGCGTACGATTCGCTTGAGCCTCGTGGAGATCGTCTGGGCTACGAATAGAGCGAGCAGCAGGGCAACCAATAAAGCCAAGCCCGAAGCGCGGAGGAGGCTCGCTCGTACCTCATCCATTTGGCTATCGATTGCAGAGAGAGGGAAGGCAAGGCGAACCACCCGGTCTCCGCTTGGAGCCGCCGCATAAAGAAACTCTACGCCCAGCGTTTGGCTCCGGCGGGTTGCCACACCGTTCTGCCCGTGGAGGGCTGCAATTACCTCCGGCCTGTCCGCATGGTTTTCCATCTCTTGTGGATTCGCTCCCGAATCGGCAAGAACCGTTCCGTCATGAGCGATGATTGTGGCCCGTGTGCCTGTGACGCGAGCTTCTTCGGCCGCAATATCCTGCAGAGAGTGCTGGCGATCGTTCAGGACCCGGAGGGCAAAACCCTGGACGTTCTGTGTTACGGACTGTTCGGCGTTGCGGCGAAGTGAATTTTCCCAGGTGCTTCGGATCCTAATATCGAGGGTTACGGTTGCCGTGAGAATCACGAGAGCAAATGCAACCATGACCTTCAAGAAGATGCGGCTTCTCACTTGGGAGCCTCGTACTTATAACCCGAGCCGCGAACCGTACGTAGATACATGGGATTTTCAGGGTCCTGCTCAATCTTCTCGCGCAGGCGGCGCACATACACGTCCACCGATCTTGGAGTTACGAAGGACGTTTCCTTCCAAACGGCATCCAACACCTGATCGCGCGAAAAGACCCGGCTCGGATGGGAGGCAAAGAAATGCAGCAGGCGAAATTCGGTTGCGGTGATGTCAACCGGCTCTCCACGGACCGTGAGTGTTACTGAGTCACAATTCAACTCCCAGTCGGGCGTGCGAATGGTTGTGGTCGGCGGTTGCTCGGAGCGCCGAAGAACCGCCCGGACGCGCGCAATCAGCTCTCGCGGACTGAATGGCTTGGTAATGTAGTCGTCCGCGCCCAATTCCAACCCCTTGATCTTGTCGTCTTCGCTCGATTTCGCTGTAAGGAAGATGATCGGGCACAGTGCCAAGTCCTTATTGGAGCGGATCTTCCGGCAGACCTCCAGGCCATTGACTCCCGGCACCATTATGTCTAGTAGAAAGAGCGCAGGAGAGGTTTCACGAGCCAGTGTCAAAGCCTTGTCGCCGGACTCGCAGGTATTAATGCTGTAGCCGGACTGCTGAAGGTGGTGACGTATGAGGTTCGAGATATCCGGATCATCTTCGAGCACGATGATAGGTTGCTTCACGGAATTGATTCTATATCGAATCCCAGGGCCGGGATTCGACAGGGGCCGTTATTTGATGTGAGTGGTTTACCGCTGCTACCATGGACCGCGTGAACCATCCCAAAGCCGTTTCCACGCTATTCGCAGCCTTTGCTGCATTTTCCTTGATTGTATTGCCGGCCACCGGCCTTCCGCCCGGCAATCTACCTCCGGTGCCGTCGACGGTCGAGAGCATCACCCCCGCGGAATTGCGCATGCACCTTGAGTTCCTGGCTTCCGATGAACTTGGCGGGCGCTATACTCTCGCTCCCAACTTTGCCATTTCGGCGCGCTACCTGGCATCGCATTTGAAGGCTTACGGCTTTCGTGGTGGAGCCGCCAACGGCGGATACTTGCAATCCTTCGATGTGGTGTCGACAAAAACCGATCCGGCAAAAACATCACTTTCCCTGACAATTCACGGGCAGAAGACCACGTTTGGTTTTGATGAAATCTTTGTTCAAGCCCTGGTGGAAGGAACGGCCGATGGGCAGATTGCATTTGCGGGATATGGAATTTCTTCGCCTGCGCAAAAGCATGACGACTATGCCGGACTCGATGTAAAAGGCAAAATCGTCTTGCTAGCTCAGGGCATCCCGGAAGGGATCGATCGTTCAAAACTGGGAGAGAATGAGCAAGATGCGGGCGCCGCCAAAGCTCACGGAGCGGCAGGCATCCTCGTAATTCCTTCCCGCCGGTTCTCGGACTTCCTTCGCGATCCGAATAACCGGGAACGGCTTAGCCGCCGTGAGATCGTGCGGCTTGCCGCTCCCTCGGGGCAGAACCTGCCTGCTGTTGCCCTTGGCCCCGATCTTGCAGAGAAAGCTTTGGCGTCTTTAGGGCTGGATTTAAGTGCTATTCAGGATTCCATGCAAAAGCACGCGCAGCTTACACCCAAAATGCTGGATGCTTCCGCGCACATTGCAATCGCGGTTCAGCAGACTCATACAAATACTCAAAATGTGGTTGGCATTTTGGAGGGAGCGGATTCGCAGCTTAAGGATCAGTATGTGGTGCTAAGCGCGCATTACGACCATTTGCAGACAAGTCCTAAAGGCGAGATTTTTCATGGCGCTGACGATGATGGCTCCGGTACTACCGCGGTACTGTCACTCGCCCATGCTTTTTCCCTGAATCATCCCAAGCGATCGATCATGGTGATCTTCCATGCGGGCGAAGAACTGGGGCTGCTTGGCTCAGAATACAACACCGACGTTGCGCCGGCGGTGCCGCTCGGCAATCTTCTTGTTGATCTCAACATCGACATGATTGGGCGCTCCAAACCCGCGGGCGACACTGCTAAAGAGGATGAGCACCTCACCGATGCCAATACCGTCTATCTGGTCGGTTCAAACCGAATCAGCAAGGAACTGCATAAGCTTAGCGAGGAGACGAACTCCGATTATCAGAAATTAAAGCTCGATTACTACTACAACGATCCCGCCAATCCCGAGAACATTTACTACCGTTCCGACCACTGGAATTACGCGAAGCACAACATTCCCGTAATCTTTTATTTCGACGGGACGCATGTGGATTATCACCGTCCTTCGGATACAGTGGACAAGATCGACTTTGAAAAATTAACGAAGATTACCCGGCTGGTCTTTGAAACCGGATGGCGAATTGCGAACCTGGACCATCGGCTCAGCAAGGATAACTGAGGTGCTTCAGAGTTGCCGCATGCGACAGCTACACAATCGCGGGCGACAACTCTGAAACCCTGAACATGCCGCTACGCATCCCTTGTTTCTATTGGGAGGCGCGAATGACGATCGTCAATGTATGAGTCGACGACCGAGTGTACCCGCTCGAAAAACGATCCGGAAGATGACCCGGAATCCGCTACAGGTTTCTCCCGTGAGAGGGCCCGCAACATCTCCGTGGCCCGTAAAAGGTGGCTGCTTCTTAGGGCAGGCGGAACTGTGCAATTTTGCGCCATATGCTCGATATAGAGCCACAGCGCCTGACGCAGTTCATCCACAGATTCCTTGAAGTCCGTAAAGATCTCGACGCCGCAAGCGTCGTCGAAGAACGGATTATCCTGAAGAACATCCTCCTGAACGTTGAGTTGGCAGGAGAACTCCTGTTTTAGCGCCCTTAGGTCGTCTGTGGTTTGCTTAATTCTTACTAATATATCTTCCATAGCCGATCTCTCTGAGGAATCCACAATCGTTTCTTCTCCTTACACCAGGGCCTGCTAATTAATTTTCTCTAATTTTGCGTCGGAATTGACTTAGAGTCAAAGGTACAAAGGTAATCACGGAATCAATTCGCAATCGGAGAGCAAGGCTGGCTTATTCCCGAGGTCTGGCGAGCACCAGGGTGATATCGTCGGGCTGTTCGGTCGAGCCAATCCAGTCTACGACGGCGGCGAGCACGTTTTCCGTGATCCTTTCCAGAGAAAGATGACGATGGGCAACAATGGTCTCGATCAGGCGCTCTTCTCCGAATTCACCAAACTCATTTTCCGGTTCGGTGATGCCGTCACTGAACGCGACAAAGATATCTCCAGGACTTAGGTCAACAGTGGTTTCATGATATTCGACATTGTCGAAAAGACCCACAACGGTTCCGCCTTCGTGGAGGCGGCGTACTGACCCGTCCTGACCGAGGATAAGCGGAGGGAGATGACCGGCATTTGAGTAAGTAATCCTCCGGCTATTACCGTCGTAGAAGCCGAGAAAGAGCGTGGCGTATTTTTCTGGAGGCGTGGTCTTATAGAGCTGGCGATTCAGCAGCCATAGAACTTGTGAAGGCGATTGAGGCGGCGCGTGCCGAATCGCCAGGCCGAGCGCGCCCGATTGCCGGGCATTCTCCCCAAGCGGAGATCGCGCGCTCACGGTAACAAGTTGCTCCTGCTCATAGGCGCGAACGGCCGAATGGATGGTCGCCATGAGTAAGGCCGCCGAAATTCCTTTGCCGCTGATGTCGCCTACGGCGACTCCGATTTGCTCCGATCCATATGGAAGGAAATCGTAGTAGTCGCCGCTTACCATGCGCGCTGGCCGGCAAATTCCATGCAACTCCAGCGTTCGAGTGCTTGACGCATCCGTAGGGAAGAGCTGGGCTTGCACTTCCTGGGCGATGGAGATCTCGCTTTGCAAGCGCTCCTTTTCCTGGCGCTCAACGATCAGCTTCTCTACCGATTCCGTCATGGAATTAAATGCCACCTGAAGCGTGGAGAGCTGGTCTTTCTCTTTCACTTGAATTCTATGGCTAAAATCACCTCGGTTAATGTGCTGCGTGGCCTCGTAGAGATTCGCCACAGAACGCGTGATGGTCCGCGTAAGACGAATGCCGATGAACCAGGCGACGATCATCATGAGCCCGAAAGTCACGGCCAGGATGGTCAAGATGATGCGGATGGTTCCAGCCCATTCCAGCACGGAGCTGGATAAGTTTGAATAAAGGGTTGAAATGCGGGTGGTGCCCGTCAGCAATATACTTCTGGAGTCACCGTCGTCCCAGTTGGTGAGCTTTACCAGAGAATAGTAAACGAAGCCGTCCCTATTCCAAGGGCCTTGGGTATTCTCGGGAGAGCTGCCCGAGACAGGTTCCACAGGCTTGCCGTTGATTGTGATATTGGTTTTGTTCTTGCCCCCCGAGGAGGACGAAGTCACATTCTCTGCGTCCTCTTTGGGGACATACAAATCCAAAGATCCCACCTTGTCCGCGATCTTTTGGAGAAAAGGCCGGTCAATGGCCACGCTGGAAATCACCGCAACTCGTTTGTCCCTCCAGGAAACGCGCTTGGCCGCTCGCAGAAAAACGTGTCCATCGTCATAGACCAGGCCGCTGAAATCCTTGTTGTCAAGCCATTTTGGTAGACCTGCCCCCTGATTGACTGAAACTACCCGGCCCGGAAATACATTGTCGTCTGGATTGATCCCTTCCTGTGTGACGCTGGAGCCGCTTCGAGCAATGTCTTGGGCGGTTGCCACGTTGGCGGCCTCCAGACGTTGAAGCTGGGACCGAAACTCCGAAAGCGTTAAGAAGGTCGCGAATTGCCCGGTAAGCACATATCCGGAGATGGCCACCATCAATACCAGCAGCGTGATGGGTACACCGCCAATGAAGACGTAGGTGACGATAAGGCGGTTGCGCAGCCGCCACATGGCATGCCTTCGAAACCAGCGCAAGAACAAGAAAGCTGCCAGCAGGCAGAGCACGAAACCCAGAAAACCGGTCCAACCGCTCAGGGCTTCGCCAGCGATGGGAGAGCCAAAGAGTTTCAGTGCATATTCGACCAGCAGGAGCAGAAGCTCCAATCCGGCTAAATATAGCGTAAACCGTGCAACGCGGCTACGGGGCAGCAGACCGTGGTGCGCGAGCTTGCGCAAAACTGTAGAGTAGACAGCCAAACTGTGTTGATTATAGCTACAGACACCGGCCGAAACGCCTGAGCCGCTGGAATTTCAGGTGCGATACGCGCTTACAGCTTCGATGAGAGCTCTTCCTGCCCACCGCAGGCGTGGCCGAGAAATGCGGCAGCTTCCTTCAAGCGAAGGTAGGCGCGAACGGCGTCTATGCCGGCCATTTTTCTCAAAGCCGATATGCTTGGCGCAAGGAAGGGCCAGATCTCCAGGCGCAAGACGATCCATATCTTGAGCTTGGCTAGAGCCAGTAGGGAATAGAGGCGAAACTCCGTTGCGGCCTGGACCAACTCGCGCCCCAATTGCTGGCGTTCGCTGAATTCCGATTCGCTTGGTCCCATCCATTCCATATTGCCCCACTCGATCAGGATGAGAGCGTTGTGCGACATGCGCAGAAGACACTCACGCACCAAATGGATACGCTTTCTCTGCAATTGGCGGAATTCGTGATTGGATAGGTTGAGCCGAAAGTTGACCTCGGCAACGGGATCGAGAATGTCGTCCAATTCTTGCAGTTCGGTGGGCCGGAGATAAGGGCCAACGTCGCTGATGGTGCGGTTAGGAAATTTTCCGAGGAACTGGAGGACGGTATAGACGGCCAAAATAAGGACTAAGCCCACGAGGAAGATGGTTATGAGATCAAAGATCATTGTCTCAAAACTCCTTTCACCGTCTTGGTGTATTGCCTCAGCTCCGCAATCAATCTCTCAGGTTCCAGGGTCTGACCCCAGTCCTGCAGCGGATGAGCAGGTTGAGGTCTTACAAATGACACCAGCCATACCACTACGGCCACACAGTAGGCCACAGGAAAGACAACCTGTAGACAATTAGTTGTTTTTTTTCCAAATTCGGAAAGCAGAAGGAATCCAACGAGGCTGGTTGAAGCGGAGATGCCAAATCCCAGCACGATGCCAAAGGCATACTGCCGCCACCGCATCTTCAAAAAACGCACCAACAAGAAGAACAGTGCGAACACGCCAACTTGTAGAAAACCAACGGCAATCTTCAATGAAACAATGATGGCCACGAAACGGTCCATCTCACTCGCGTCGAGCAGGCGGGAGCGGAGCACCGCAATGAAGATCATGGCAAGGGCCACCGCAGGAAAGAGGAAGCGAAAGCCCATGATTCCATAAAAATTTCTGAAAACCGAATGAAACGCTTCATAAATGGCAAGGAAGGCTAAGACGGAATAGAGACCTTCCGTTGACCAGTAGATGTAGAAATAGGAATCCAGGGACGAAGAGGCAATGCGGATTAGCTCCGTGATCACGGCGTAGGCGGTGTAAACAAAGAAAAAACGAAATTGACGGTGCAGGCCCCGGCGCAGCAAGACGACCAACAAGCAGCTCTGCAGAGCTGGAACTGCGAGGGCCAGGATCAATTGCGGCGTTGTCATCAAATATAAGGCTGGCATTGAGCCAGCCCTTTAACCTCGAAATATGAATTTTCCTGCTATCCCCTTATAGGGCACTGCGTTTGGGGCCGGCACAAGGGAACCGGGGTTCCGCCATCTCGCTTGAGGGACGCAGCGAATGCTCCTATAAGAAGCATCGCAGAAAGGAACAAACTAACCGAAAGCTTACGCATAGCATTTTCTCCTTTTTGCGCGGCCGCTCAAAGCTCCTTGCCTTGTTTTTTACGCAGGGCTGTGCTTTTTCGTAGGAACCCGAAGGGCCGGGATTCAAGGTGGCCAAGGTCAGCCGAAGGGGAAGGGCTATGCTTCGTATGATTACGTCTTAGATAACCTTCTATTCCTGCAAACTGGAATTGTTGGATGCGTTGCTGGGATTCTGCGTGCATTTCCGCACGAGAAAATTTCTACTCTGCGGAGGGCACAAGTTCGCACTCGACCTCTCCTTTCTCCTGAACGGCTTCCTGTCCCCCCGCAAGATACGCCCCCGCGAGGACGAGCAAGCCCGATATAAATGCCCAAAAGATCAGGGTTACCGAGATTTCAAAGGGCCCATAAACTTCCCGGAAGTTCAGCCAGGGTAGCGCCAACAGATATAAATACTTGCCAAGCTCCCAAAAAATTCCCATGGCCACAGCCGCTGGAATTACACTGCGGGCCGCGACCTTGCCATGGGGAAGCAGCCAGTAAAGAAGGAAAAAGATAGCAATGCTCGCACCCAAGGCGAATACCTTCAATATGACGAAGGTCAACGATCGAAAGACGAGGTTTTCACTTCCGCGCAAGATAAACGAAAGCACAAACTCATTCCCGGCTGCCAGGGCTACGGAAATGAGCGCAAGGCTCCCACAAGCAAACGCCAGGAATAGTGAGACAGCCTGGTTGCCAAGGTAAGACCGGTTCTTAGTAAATCCCCAAATCTGATTAAAGGCGACTTCCAGAGGAAGGAATACGCCGCTCGAACTGATAAGGAGCATGATCAGTGAGAACAGCTCCACGCGCTGGCGGGCGTTCACCATTGCGTTCAGGTTTCGCACCAAAAACTCCTGGCCCTTCAGCAATGGCAAATGATCGTTCATCAACTGGATGATCACATTCGACATGGTTTGCGAGCGGAACACGTTGCGGATGAGCCAGGTGAGCAGCACCATGAAGGGAAAAAAAGAAAGAATGGCGTTGGCGGCGACGGAAAAAGCAAACGTGTGCGCCTCCGGCTTGGTCAGGTAGCTAAGAGTCGGCATGCCTTTACGGAATGCCATGTCTTTCCATGCCTGAAGAAGGAGCTCAATCGGGGTGGAATCCTGCCCAGAGGCAGGCACGGCGGTAGGGGAAATAGTATTCGGCTCCATGAGAAATGCAAACCAGTCTCAAAAATATGCCGCCGGATTCTTGGGGAGAGTCCTAACCTACACGAAAGCGGCTGAATTAACAATTATAAAAATTCGTTTAACCAAGCAATAAACCGCTTTACAAAATCGAGAGTCCCCCCATATCATGCGTAGCTTCCCAAGGGAAACCCCTAAGGGAAGTCCCGGCGAAACGCCGGATTTTCAGGGTTGATGTTTTTGTACAGGGCAGTTGAACTTCACGGAAGGGGCGGCCATTAGGCCGCCGTTGGGGAATCATCCCCTCGGCGCCGGGTGTCCATTTTGGTGTAGGAAAGGCTGCACGGCAAAGCAGCAATCTTTCTCTGCATCCGCGTGAGAGCGCGGGAGAGAGTTGTAATACCTACACAAAAGATGCGAAGGCGAAAGGAGTTCTTGTTGTGAGAGAAAAGGGAACAGTCAAGTGGTTTAACGGCGCCAAAGGATATGGATTTATTCAACGATCCACGGGAGAGGATGTGTTTGTGCACTTTTCCGCGATTCAGGAAAACGGCTACCGGACGCTCAACGAAGGTGAAACCGTGGAGTTCGAGCTTCTGAAAGGACCTAAAGGATTTTTAGCAGCGAACGTAATGCGCGGCATCAATTAGTCGGAGAACGGTTCCCAATTCAAGACCCCTTGCTCGCGGCAAGGGGTTTTTTGTGAACTTTGTTTTGGGTTCGACCTTATTGAGATTTCTTCTCGCCGGGCTCGCGCGGCATTAACTCCAAATGACTCCTGGCCGCCGTTGAAATCTGATTGTTGGAGCTGTGCTGCAAATACCTAAAGAGCTCATAGGCCTCCTGCTGCTTGCCCTGAAGAGTGTAAAGCTCAGCCAAATTGATGGCATAAACTTCATTTCCGGGGCTTAAGTGCAGGGCTTCGGCATAGGCTTGGGCGGCTCCGTCGATCTTATGCTGGGACATCAGGGCGAACCCCAGCAAGCCGTGCCCGTCGGCCATCTCGGGATTCAATTGCGTTACCAGGCGGGCCTCGCTTTCCATCTGGGCAATCAGAGAATCATCCTGCTTCTTGGCGATAAAGGTCGCCCAGTAGTAATGGAGGAGCCAATCGTTGGAGTTCTTGCCAACGGTTTTCAGGAAATGAGGGAGTGCGGCATCCAGAGCGCCATCCTGCAGGTAGGTGTAGGCCAGTCCCCGATGGGCAACGCTATTGTCGGGTTCCTGCTGCAGAATCCGCTCAAACTCTTTGATTGCCTGTGCGTGGTATTCGCTTTCATGCGAGTGGAGTTCGGCAAGTACTGCTTCCGCATCGAGGCTTGAAAGGGGTGTCGACGCGAAAGTTACGTTCTCCTTGCCTCCGGGGAGGGGAGCGATGACAACCTTCTTTACAAGGCGATAGTACTCATCGATCTCCCTATCGAGTTCTTCCGGCTTTTTCCCGAATGCTTTTTCGATGGCGGTGGCAACCGGGACCCGCTGGCGCAGCAGGTCAAAATATTCCTGCGCTTTCCCTAGTTGCCGGCTATCGAAGAGGTAATGAACTACAAGCCATGACTCGGCGTAAAACAGCGTACGGTGGCTTTGGTCGTCGTTATAAATGGGAGAGCCCTGTGTGACCCTGAAGAGATTGTTGATCGGCATCAACGGTTCCTTGCTCAGCACTGACGGCGCGTACTTGGGAGTTGCGCCGATTGCAACCTGCTTCTGCTCAACCTGGATGGTGGAGTAATACTCGGCAAATCCTTCTTGGAACCATGCCGGTAAAGCTGGGAAGTTGCTGTTCAGCAGCAGGTGCGCATATTCATGAAAGACGGTTTCCCAGCCGTTCGAAGCCGATACGTCAACCGCTATAAAATCCTTGTCCTGGCTATGCAGGTAAAACCCTGCAATCTTGACGGGCTTGCCCTGAAATGTTGGCGCATACTTGCTCAATTGTTGTTCGCTTTTCAGGACCACAATCTGCAGGGGAATCGATTGATGCACCATGTCTTTGGCGAACAGCTGCGCAAAAACCGATCGCATTTGCTCGAATTGCATCGCTACTTCGCGCGCGCGGCCCTCGCCGGCGTCCGTGACGACGCTGAAGTGAGGAGATTTCACTTCAACCCAACGATCGAGTGCCGGCGCCAGAGTCGCGCCACAGAACAGAAGCAGGCTGGAAGCCAAAGCGCGGAAAACCGAGCGATACATAGCTAAAATCTAACCCATCTCTTGACGCTTCTGAAGCAGAAAAATGGACAACAGAAGGTCTCGAAAGCGCTATATCACCATAGGCAGATTGCGGGTCGCCTGCCGGACCATGGCTCGCTGCCGGTCGCTCGGATTAATGAATCGAAACCCATATTGGAAGCCTTGCCGGTAGCGAACCTCGGCAAAAATCGTAATGGGTGACTCCGTTTCCGGAGGATGAAACTCCACTTCGACGATCTCGCCGATGTTGAGATCGCCAAAGACGGTTGCGCCCATGCCTCCCTCGCCCAAATCCTTGGAGCGTCCGTAGAGCTTCGTAGAAGTCCTTACGACAATGCGAAGATCGATAAGAAAGCGTGTGTACTCGCGAGTGGCGGGCCAATTTCCTGGTGTCGGTCTCTGCATGGACTGCTAAAAACCTTATCACACTGGCGATTTCTTATTTCTTCGTGGCGGAAAGTTTTTCCAGCGCCCAACGGGCGTGTTCTGCGACCGAGGGATCGGGGTCGGCAGCCATTTCGTGAAGCAGCGGCGCGAATTCTTTTTGGGCGCTGTTTCCCATTGCCACTGCGACATTGCGCCGCAATCCTGCATATTTGGTTCTTTTGACAGGTGATCCGCGAAATACCTTGCGATATTCTTCCTGGTCCATCTTTGCCAGCCACTGTAGCGAAGGCTGGATCAGCTCTTCTTGTACATGAAACTCCGGAGCAGAAGCGAATGGGGCATTGCCCGCCTTATTATTCCAGGGACAAACGTCCTGACAGATATCGCAGCCGAAAACATGGTGGCCGATGGAGTCTCGAAATTCCAGCGGAATATCGCCTCGTTTTTCGATGGTGAGATAGGCGATACACCGGCGCGCGTCCATTTTTCCCGGTGCGACAAACGCCTGCGTGGGGCAGGCATCGAGGCAGCGCGTGCAGCTTCCGCATCGATCGGCGGCGGGGAGATCCGGCCGCAAGTCCAGCGACGTAAGGATCACGCCCAGAAAAATCCATGAACCCAGCTTTTGGTTGATAACGCAAGTGTTTTTGCCGATCCATCCGATTCCCGCGTACTTGGCATAGACCCTCTCCACGATTGGGCCGGTGTCGACATAACAGCGGGTTTCAACATCGAGGTTTTCGCCTGCGGCCAGCTCTTTGATTGCGGCCTCTACCAACTTCAGCCTCGCGAGCAGCGAATCATGATAATCCTTGTTACCCCAGGCGTAGCGCGAGATCCAGCCTCGTTCAGGATCGTGAACCTTGGTGGAATACGGGCCTCTTGCGTTGTAGTTGAGCGCACACACAATCACGGACCTTGCCCACGGGGCCGCGTTCTTGAGAGCAGCGCGCCGCAATTGGCCATCTTCCGTCCGCTTCTCCAGATATTTCATCTCCCCCGCATGCCCGGCCTCAACCCATTGAGGGAACGCGCTCAGTTCGGGCATGTCTTCTTCGCGCACGGGTGCGATCCCCGCCAGGTCGAACCCGGCACCTATGGACGCTTGCTTCACCGTGATTGTCATCTTTTCCTGAGAAATCACAGATCTATTATCTAATAGACCCTATTCGATAAGCCCTTTCCGATAAACCCTATCCAATAAACCTATTCGATAAGCCGCCATGGGCCCTGGATGACGCGGAATGCATTGAGGCGCATCTCGTTTGCGTGGTCCAGACAACGCGGCTAGAAAATTCATCATCTCAGCTTCAACGCTGTTCTTCGTCATAGCCCTGCGCCACAAAAATAATTTGGAACGATTCAGTTTTTTTTCGGGGGAATTTGTCCTCATGACTTGTATTTTCTGCAGTACAGAGAACCGGCCGGAAAATAGATTTTGCGGCGCCTGTGGCGTGCTGCTAGAGCGGCGAAGAGCCGCAAGGAAATCAAACCAGGAAGCGGAGACTTTGTGCCCTTTTTGCGGCAACGTCAACGAGCGCGGCTACAAGTTTTGTGGACAATGTGGAGCAAGGATGGAGCGGCGGGCGCAAGAAAACTCCGTTCCCATTGAAAAACTGGAGGACGCGCCGCGTGCGGCGGCCAAAGCAAACGCCCAGCTGCCGGCTCCGGAGTCTTCGCGGGAACAGCCGCGCGGAGTGACTTTTCAGAGCCGGGAAATGCCGGTTCATCCTCCGCTTTTGAACATGCCCAAACCTCCTCCAAAGGTTCCACCGATCAGCGGCCCTTCCTTTCTTGGGCTGAACTCCAGTTCCGAGAACGATAGTACTTATCTCCTTGAGGATGCGGACGAGGAACGCTCGCGGGGCGGTCTCCGCAAATGGATCTTGCTGGCTATTCTAGCCGTGGTGGGGGTGTTGGCTTATCTTCAGTGGCGCTCGAATCAGCAGATGATTTCGAATCTTCTTGCATCTTTCAATCCTTCGCCTCCTCTTGTGCCTGCCCCGCAGCCTACCCATTACTTGCAATCGCTGATGGGTCCAATGCCACAGGTCGAAGATCAGGCAGCCCTCGGGAGAGATGCGGAACAAACAATTGACCTTCCTCAGACCGAAACCAAGGCTGAATCTGGGCCGACGCTCTCAACACCAAAAAACCGGGATGATGATGTGAAGAACCAAGCAGGTGTCGGCGCGTCGAAGCCAGTCTCTTCCAATGGACAAGAAACGGCAAAGCAACACGCGTCGGATGGGAGCGTAGTGGAAGAGGTCTCCCGGACGGCAGAAGCAGACGCTAAGAAGGACAATGGTTCCGCGAGCCATCGCCGAAGCAAAGATGACGCGGAAGACAGAATCGGCGGCAATTCTGAACCGGCGACAGCGGAGCGGCGGAGACCAAGCGCGGCTCTGATCAAAGCCCAGCGTTACTTGCAAGGACGCGGTATGCCACGGAATTGCGAACAGGGTATGGTCTATCTGAAAGCTGCTACCGAGCAAGAGGACCCGAATGCCGCCGTACAGATGGCGGCTCTTTATGCGAGTGGCAGTTGTGTTCGCCAGGATCGGCTCAAGGCTTATCAGTGGTTTACACGGGCACACGCCCTGGAGCCTTCGAACACATGGATTGAGAAGAATATGAACCAGCTATGGGCGCAGATGACGAGTTCCGAACGGCAGCAAATCACCCGGTAAAGACCAGAAGGGTTAACGCTTGGCGAATGCAAGAACAGATAAATGTAGAACCGGGAGAGTGAAGCTCGAGCTTAGATGCCGAGCTTCTTGACTTCCTCGTTGTAGTATTTGCGGTAGAGGATATCCCACTCTTGGGTTCCCTCTGTAATGGTCCGCCTTTGGCTCTCGATCTTCTGACGGGCAGCTACATCAAGCTTTTCTTCTTCCTTTAGCAACTCTTCGAGAAGCCGACGCGCCTCTACCCGGATGCTGTTGCGGTCTTCCAGAAAATCCACCTGATCGAGACCCGCCAACGCTTCCGCCACGGTATGGGCAAGCTTATTCACTTTGTCGCGTGAGAGCCTCACAGCACCGCCTTGTATTTGCGCACGAGTTCGTTCTTCACTTTCTTGAAGAGGTCTTGATAGCTGGCGCCCTCTTTACGCATCTCGTCCTGATACTGCTCCAAAATGAGCCGCACCTCGTCGTTGATGCGATCTTCCAGTTGAAGCTCTTCCAGCATCGCATTTTGCAGCGCTTCGGAGACCGACGAAACATTTTTCGTCTCGATGAAGTCGCCAGCAATCAATTTTTGGGTCACTTGCCGGGCTAAATACCCGACATATTCTTTTGAAAGGAGCATGTCGCGTTCAGTCGTATGTGGTTGAAAAGAATAGTGTAACACAGACACTCATTGGAGACCGATGGGACGTACAAAAGAGCGTGTAAAAGCCGCTCTTTTACAGCGAATTTTTCGATTTGGGACTATTTCACGAAATAGAGCAGCGCAAAAATATAGAGCCAGAGCATGCCCATAAAATGCCAGTACCATGCGGTCACATCCACCGTAATTTGCTGCGATTGATGCCGCAATCGCAGCCAGCTCCCAAGCAGGGCGCACAGCAACACCACCACTCCCCCGGCTAGGTGCACTGCATGAAGACCAGTCAATAGATAGAAGAAGGAGCTGCTGGGGTTAGAGACCAGATACATGCCGCTTTGCCGCAACGTATTCCAAAGCAGGATCTGGCTGGCGAGGAACGCAAGCCCGAGCCCAACTGTGAGCGTCAGCCATGGCAATTCCGTTTGCAGCCTGGGCGGAAGAATGCCAAGCGTGGAGAATTCCATTCTTTTGACGAGGCTCCGCCGGGCCATCTCCAGGGTAATGCTGCTCAGGAGCAGAATGCAGGAATTGATGATCAATTGGCGATAGGGAAGCACGAGCGGTTGCCAGTCGCGTACGCTAGTTTGCGTATCAAGATCCCAGTGTCTTTGTCCCGCCCGGGCGACATAGGCGCTGGTTAAGCCGATGAAGAGGACCGCTACTGAAACCATTCCGATGAGGACGCCGATGCGATAGCGGCGAAGGCGGTCTCTGCGCGAAAGAAAATCGTCAGGCCGATGGTGGTCCCCGCCGTCATCGCCTCCGCCAAACCCATAGCGATGCGGAGTCTTGCCTGGCCCTCCACCACCCAACTTTGGTTTTCGCTCAACTTCAATGTGGTCGGTAATTGGGGACATAACCGAACTCCCAGCTCGCTTGAATAAACTGATGAAAGTTCTTCTTTACGAGGTGGCTGAAGCGTCCTGCATCAAAAAGTCCGTTGTGGCCCCGGAGACACCGTATTCGTACGGCCCGTGATACACCACCGGCGCGCGGTCGCCAAAACCGTTGCCGGGCGGCGGCGAACAGAGTGTCCACTCAAGAGTGGAGCAGCCCCAGGGGTTCACGCCAGCCTTTGCTCCTCTAAACATACTCCAGAAGAGGTTCAGAAGAAAGATGAATTGCGCACCAATGGTGATGATTGCGGCCCATGTGATGAATCGATGCACCGGAGCAAGTGCGGCCACATAGTGCACGGACGTTAAGTCTGAGTAGCGCCGGGGATGGCCCGCTATTCCCAGAAAGTGCATGGGCAAGAAAATCGCATAAGCGCCGATGAACGTGATCCAGAAATGAGCGGCTCCAAGGCGCTCATTCATCATGCGACCGAACATCTTAGGGAACCAGAAGTGGGTGCCCGCAAAAACGGCGAACAAACCCGCCATTGCCATAATGAGGTGGAAGTGGCCCACAACAAAGTAGGTATCGTGGAGATACATATCCAGCGCGGGTTGGGCCAGCAGTGGGCCGCTCAGTCCGCCGGTGATAAAGAGTGAGACAAAGCCAAGAGAGAACAGCATAGGCGTTGTGAACCGTAACTTGCCTCCCCAAATCGTTCCAATCCAATTGAATGTCTTGATCGCCGACGGCACGGCAATGGCTGTAGTGAGTCCGGAAAAAGCAAATGAGGCGTATGGATCCATGCCGCTGACAAACATGTGGTGTCCCCACACGGCAAAGCCCAGGACGCCAATCGCCAGGATTGCTCCGACCATTGCCTTATAGCCGAACACCGGCTTGCGTGAAAAAACGGAAAGAAGATGTGAAGTGATGCCCAAGCCTGGAAGAACGGCGATATACACTTCGGGATGTCCAAAGAACCAGAAAAGGTGCTGCCACAGCAACGCGGAGCCGCCCCCTTGCGGCACCGGCTTACCATTGACGAGCAGCCCCGAGGGAACGAAAAAACCGGTACCTGCCGTCCGGTCCAGCAGCAACATGATGGTTGCGGCGAGAAGCACACTGAAGGCGAGAAGGCTAAGAATCGCGGCAACGAACCACGTCCAGCAAGGAAGCGGCATCCGTAACAGCCGCATACCGACGGTTCGCTTCTTGAGAGTGGTTGTGATGAAGTTGATGGCTCCAAGCACCGAGGCGATGCAGAAAAGCCCGATGCTTACCAGCCATAAAGTTGTGCCTTGTCCCTGGCCGGGGCCGGAACTTGCGATGGCACTCAAAGGAGCGTATTGCGTCCATCCGGCGAGGGAGGCTCCACCTGGAATAAAAAATGCAGAAAGTAAGATAAGAAGAGCGAGGAAGGTTATCCAGAACCCCAGCAGGTTCAGCCGGGGAAAAGCCATCTCTGACGAGCCAAGCTGCAATGGCAAGAAATAATTTCCAAAGCCACTCAGAGGCGCGGTCGAGAGCACAAAAAACACCATCAGGGTGCCGTGCATGGTGAGATAGGCGAGGTAATTCTCCGGCTTGATATGTCCCACAATAGGCAGGGCAGCGTCAGGCCATGTGAGATGAATTCTCATCAGCAACGACAGGAAAGATCCAACCAAGACCGCGGCGAGCGAAAGAAAGAAATACTGCAAGCCGATCATCTTGTGGTCTGTGCTGAAGATGTATCGCCGGAGGGCCTGGAGAGGTTTCGTCTGCGCCGTAGATGGGAAGTCTTCGCTCACGTAAATTATTGTGCCGTGGTTTCCTTCGGTTGTGCCATCGAGTTGAGCCAACGCTTGAAATCTTGCTCAGATACAACTTTGACAGTTGCCCGCATCCTATAGTGCCCAAGACCGCATAGCTGCGAGCACACCATCTCATACGACCCCGCCTCAGTGGGGCGGAAGTGAGCGTGACCTATCATTCCTGGCACTGTGTCCTGCTTAAACCGCATTGCAGGAATAAACATGCTGTGTATTACGTCGAAGGCTTTCAGAGTGAAATCAATGTCGCGTCCTTGCGGAAGCATCAGTGTGGTGGAGACAATATCGTCGCGCCCAGCGTCGTCGTTTGGATCCATTCCGAGTGGATTGCCCTCGTCGGGCTTGGCCCATCGCTGCGGATCGGTGCGGCCAAACGCACCGTCCGCCCCAGGATAGCGAAAGTACCATTGAAACTGCGTTCCCGTAACTTCTATTTCAATCTTCTCGGCATTCAAGTCACGCACCGTGATTTCAGACCAGAGACGCTCGCCGCTAGCATTGAACCAAACAAACAGGCAGGTGATACCGACTGTCCACAAAGCTTCAAGACGCCAATTTCCAGACAAATTAGGTTTGTTGCCGCTTGGTGTCAGGTTCTTTTGAGAACGTTTTTGCCGCGAGCTTAGGAGGCTGGCAGCCAGGAGCAACTGACCGGAGACGAAAAGAATGCCCACGAGCAAGAAGGCGACCTTAAAATGGCCATCAACGGTTGCCGCAATGGACGACGCGCCAGCAGGGAACCACCAGGGATGAGCAAGGAACAGATAAACAACGATAATCGTGATGAAGAGAATCGCCAGCAGGAAGGCAACTGCCATTGCTTACTTCGGATGCCCGTTGGCCGCAAGCTGCAGAAACGCCTCATGCACGCGGGTATCGCGGGAAAGCTCCGGATGAAACGTGGCGGCCATCGTCTGGCCTTGTCTGACCAGCACTGGGTCTCCGCCGCTCATCGCAAGTACCTCAACGTCTTTTCCAGTGCTGACAATCCTTGGCGCGCGGATAAAGACCATTTCCAGCGGCGCCTCACCCAGCTTTGTTGGTTGCTCAGAGATGGAGCTATCAATCTGGCGTCCGAAGGCGTTGCGCCTTATCCGGATATCGAGTGCTCCGAGAGAGATTTGGGAGGGATTCTCCACTTCCTTGGCCAGCAGGATCGCACCCGCGCATGTCCCAAACGACGGTTTTGTCTGTACAAACTCGCGAAGCTTTTCCAGGAAGCTATGTTCTGCCAGAAAATTCAGAAAGGTGCTCGATTCGCCGCCGGGAATCACAATGCCGTCAATTCCATCCAACTGTTCCGGCTTACGCACAAGCGTAACCGTCGCACCCAAGCGTTCAAGCACGGCTTTATGCGCTTCGTAATCCCCTTGAATTGCTAGAACCCCAATCTTCATACGTTATTTCTTGGTCCTAAAAGCGCCCGGAGGTACCCGGGCGCATGTGTTATTCAGCTCTGATTTGTAGGTACTCCGACTCTTACCACCCGCGAGTCTGGAGCATGTCCGCTTCCGCCATGGCTGCGACGGCTAGCCCCTTCATGGCTCCCACCAGATCTTCGCTCACTTCAAGTAAAACTTTAGGATCGTCAAAGTGGGTTGTAGCGCGGACAATCGCTCGAGCGCGCTTTTCCGCCTCAGCCGGCTCGCAGAAGGTTACCGAGTCTTGCATGAAGATTCCGGAGCCTACAAAAACAGCCTCTGCACCTAGCTGACGGACAAGGGCCGCATCTGCGGGAGTTGCGATTCCTCCGGCGGAAAAGTTCGGCACCGGCAACCTTCCGGACTTCGCCACCATCCGGACGATCTCGTACGGAGCCTGCAACTCTTTGGCGCGGGTATAGAGTTCGTCGTCATGCAGAGTGGTTAAGATCCGCATGTCACGGGTAATCGCCCGAAGATGCTTGACCGCGTGAACCACGTCGCCAGTTCCGGCTTCGCCTTTGGTGCGGATCATGGCAGCTCCCTCGGCAATCCGGCGGAGAGCCTCTCCAAGGTCGCGGGCTCCACATACAAACGGCACCGTAAACGCATGTTTGTCTACGTGATGGGCCTCATCGGCCGGGGTCAGCACCTCGGATTCATCAATGTAATCGACGTCCAGCTCCTGGAGAATCTGCGCCTCCGCAAAGTGACCGATACGGCACTTGGCCATCACAGGAATCGACACTACACTCATGATTTCCCGAATTTTCTTGGGGGAAGCCATGCGGGCCACGCCACCCTGGGCGCGAATCTGGGCAGGTACTCGCTCGAGCGCCATGACTGCAGAGGCCCCTGCCTTTTCAGCGATTTCTGCCTGGTGCGCGTCGGTCACGTCCATAATCACGCCGCCCTTGAGCATCTCAGCCAAGCCGGTTTTAAGGCGAAGTCCGGTATTGCCGTTTAATTCAGACATAGACAAACTCCTCAATTATGTTGAACCTACTATTCTACTCGTTCAGGGCCCTTCTGGAGCAACGCGAAAATCTTTCGAGCATTAAACAGCTCAAGAAATCAATCATGAGCGTCCTTATCGGCGAGCCTATTTGCTGTGATATTTGCCAATTCGCCGATTCGCAGGTTTATCCCATGCTCGACAAAGTGTTAGATTTGGGGCTGCGTTGATTCGCTCCGGCGGTGATTGCAAATGAAAAAGATGGAATTTGTTCTCGCAGTGGTGGCGAGCTTCGGAACCGGAGCTTTTCTCTTTCGCGCGAATCTGCACACCGATGATGCGGGTCTTATTTCCGGTTTGATTTTTCTTTCTGCCGCTTTGATTGCCTTTCTCTTCCGAAAACCGGGACTGATTCTCGGTTCCATGATTGGATGGAGCATCCTCGCTTCAGAGGTATGGAATTCGCGCAACGTTTCCGGAAACCAGAAAACGCCCTTTGATTTTGCGGTGCTTCCCCTGGTCGTGACGCTAATCAGCGTGCTTGGTAGTGTTGGGGGCTATGCCCTACGGAAGCGGCTTAGTGGGCAGGCAAACCCGCCGGAAGAACCGCAGGAAAACGCGCCGCAGGAAAACGCGCCGCAGGAAGGTACTATCCTAGAGGCGGAAGACAGCCACGAAGTGAATGGGCCTCGAAGTTAGGCGTTAATGGTCAAATGAAAGATCAATTGGCCGATCAGGATCCGCTAGCAGAGTGTGCGTGCCAGTGTGAAGTCTTGCAGATTCTAAAAGATTAAGGCATTGTTTGTCGGAATATGCTCTCTGTTTGTAATCTGAACTGGAGGCGTTTCCAGTAGGGATCGTCAGAAATCTTCGCTAACCGCATCTAACTCTTCAATGCTCAAAACCTTGTTGTAGAGCACGCTTTTAGGATTGGTGCTTTCCCCAAGGGCGTAATAGAGAACGCCAATATCTTTGCTCACAATCTTCCGCAATCTGATTTTCGGCTCAGCATCTGAAGGTTCATCCGCATAGTGTTGCCAAAAGCGCGAAGTGGAGACGACCGCCATGTTATCGACGCGCCAGCCGAAAACGAAATTCCACCCGACGCTGCGGGCGTACATGTCGTCCTCGGTCAATCCAAGCAGAACGGAATCCGGATTCGCCGCCACCGCCGGGTAGGCTTTCTTGATCGCGCTAATCAGTTCTTCGCCTGCAAATTGTTTTCGTACTGGGTCTTTGCTGATTCCAATAGTGGGCAATCGATCGAGAATTTCGGCTTTCACCCGAAATCGCTTCTCGCAATAGGAGACCAGGTCGTGCATTTGGCTGCCTGGAAAGTCGCCGATCGGCACAAAGTAAAGCTTCTTTTTGCCGCGAGGTCCCGAAATACGGGAGACTGAGACCAGATCGTCTGCCGAAACAGAGTTAGGCGAATGATCGGTTTCAATGCGGTCCACTCGAGATTTGGGCAAATTGAAAATCGAAGAGCCAATTTGGTATTGAACGCGCCCGTTCTCCTCCCAGGCCCGATCCACCTTCATGGTGCGTCCGTTCTTGAGGTGAATCGTATCGGCGAAGGAAGCCGTAACTGTCAACAGCAGCAACCATATTATTGAAGAGACACGCAACCGCATGGCATGACTGTAGCAGAGCGGGGAATTTAGCCGCAAAGAAAAATCTGATGCGATTCGGCTTGAACGGAGATAATTACCGCTCAAAATCACCTAAAAGACTCGTCCCCGGGCCGCCATCCTCTACATTTCACGTTTCGATGTAGAACGAATCGTTCTCGATCTCTGATTGGCATACTTACCGATATGCAACCCAATGAATCGGTGAACGAGCCCATCAGCCGTCGAGAGACGATTCAGGGCATGGCGGCGTTGTGGGCGTTGTTGACTCTTCATCCGGTGAGCCAATCCATAGATTCATATGGAAGATACATGCGGAGCGCACCCATGACGATTACCTGCTTTATCCGATATCAGATTGACCCGTTTCAGCGCGATAGCTTCAAGAAGTATGCCGAGAACTGGGGGCGCATCATCCCTCGCTGCGGCGGCCATCTTGTTGGCTATTTTCTTCCCCACGAAGGCACCAACGATATCGCGTGGGGCCTGATTGCCTTTGACAGCCTTGCAGCCTATGAGGCCTATCGGAAGCGCCTGAAGAGCGATCCAGAGGCGCGAGAGAATTTCATCATGGCGCAGACCAAGAAGCTTATCCTGCGCGAGGAAAGAACGTTTCTGGAAGTCGTCGACGGCACATTCGGTTTGCCATCGAAGTTGACGGCCTAAGGTGATCATGAAAACTCAACTTGAAAAAGGTCATATCTTTCGTGAACTTCATAAGCAAGACCATGCCTTTATCATTCCCAACCCATGGGATGTGGGAACGGCGCGGTTATTAGCATCTTTGGGATTTGAGGCGTTGGCCACGACCAGCGCCGGGTACGCGTTCTCCGCTGGGAGGAAAGACGGCACCTTAGACCGCGGGCGGATGATTGCGCACATTGGAGAAATTGCGGCGGCCACGGATTTGCCGGTCAGCGCGGATCTTGAAAATGGCTACGGAACTTCTCCGACGGCGGTTGAAGAGACCTTTCGGCTTGCGGCGTCTTCCGGTGTAGTAGGCGGCTCGATTGAGGATGCAACGGGAAATACTTCCGATCCAATCTTCGAACTTGAGCGCGCCACGGAGCGGGTGCAGGCGGCATCCGCCGCCATTTCCACCCTGCCTTTCACGTTTACCCTCACCGCGCGTGCCGAGAATTATCTGCACAGTCGGCCCAATCTCAAAGACACCATCACCAGGCTGCAGGCCTATCAGGAGGCGGGTGCGGAAGTGCTGTATGCGCCGGGCTTGGCTCGTGCGGAAGACATCGCCGAGGTGGTCCGGTCTGTGGATCGTCCGGTCAACGTGGTAATGGGGTTACAAGGAGTTCAACTGAGCCTGGCCGAGCTTTCCCTGATGGGTGTTAGGCGAGTCAGTGTGGGTGGTGCGCTCGCCCGTACGGCTTTGGGCGCATTTCTGCGCGCCGGAAGGGAGATGCGTGAGCACGGCACATTTCAGTTTGCCAAAGAAGCAGTGAGCTTCAAGGAGATCTCCGCGATGTTTGAAAGCTAGGCTCCACGGAGGGCACGGGCAAGGGCGCGGCGAAGTCTGAAATGATCTAAAATAGTTGGCCTATGCTCAAGCACATTGCCTGGAATGACGTTGAATTGGAACACCTCAACCCGATATTGGACCGGCAGATGATTACCGGCGAAAACCTAATGATCGCCCGGGTTCTGCTGAAGAAGGGCTGCGTGGTGCCCGAGCACAGTCATCTGAACGAGCAGCTCACTTATATTCTGGAAGGCGCGTTGAAGTTCTGGATTGACGGCAAGGAGATCGTTGTTCGGGCTGGAGAGGTGCTTTGCATTCCGCCCCATATGCCGCATAAGGCAGAGGCACTGGAAGATACCGTAGATTTGGATGTCTTTTATCCGCCGCGGCAAGATTGGCTGAACAAATCGGATTCCTATCTGCGCGCGGAGCCCGCACCAACAAGGTAGTCTCTAGCGGGTTGGTCTTTTATAGGTCGGACTGGAAAGCGCGTCTTGGCATTTCCCGAGCCGGGCATTTCTCGGTTCGATTGAAAGGACCGTGCTGGCCGGATTGAGCCTCTTCTCTAATCCGGCCAGACGGTGAAATCTCGCATCGCCATACGAACAACTTTTCCATTCATACCCACCAGTGCCTCGTTCAATTCAAGAAGATGCGACCGGCCCATCGCCAGTGAATGTTCGTCCGGCTGATAAGCCGTCCCAATCTTGTAGTCCAGATAAGGCGTGCGAGTATTCTCGATATGGTTGCCGAGGATGTACGTCACGATCTTTCCATGAGTGAAATCCACAAGCCGCTGCACGGAACGCACGAACGCAGGGCCGTCTCCTACGTAAAGCCTGCCTGGATAGAGCGTGTCTCCCGTAAATAGAACACCGGTTTGCCGGTCGTAAACCGCAATCGAAGATGGCTCATGGCCGGGAATCGGGATAATGTCGAGGCTCCGCCCGCCGAGATCATAGGTCCCAATCTCTTCCGGCCAGTTGTGCAAGCTAAAGAATGCTTGAACGTCGGCCGGCCGCAGTCCAATCACGGTGGTCTGGGGAAGTGCCTTCAGTTGCTCGTCTCCCGAGATATGGTCCCGGTGCGCGTGCGTGTGGGCCACAATCAGCGGAATGGACTGACGTTTATTCTTGTTGAGCCATCGGTCGATCACGCCCTTGACCACAGCATCTACATCCGTTTTGCCAGCTCCTGTATCGAGCATCAAGACTTTTTCTTTGCCAAAGAGCAGATATAAAAACGGCTTCTCGTAATTTGAGCAACCGGATTCGCGGAGAATATAGAAATCCTCGTTGAATTCATGAACTTGAAATTCCGGCTTTGGCGGGCACTGCGGCCCGCTCGGCTGCCACGTAGCAGGTAGTACACCCAACCGTACGCCGCCGCCATCCGGCTGCGGAGCCTGAGCTTGCACGAGATTGGAAAAGACCGCTAGCAGGAAGAGAATCCAGTGGGCCGGATGGATGCGGACGTAGTAGAAAGAGGATGTCATCGTTTTCCTTGGGTAAACAAAGTCAGTGTCAATCGCCAACCATATTTATTGCGGACAAGCCAGTGACGTGCTATGCGCGCGCTCGTCAATTTGGCTGTCACAACGATTTTTGAATGCTTAACTCTACCAAGAGTTTTTAGGCATCGTCCATGCTCCAACATAAAAGCAGAACGCCGCCAATCAGGAGCCGGTTTCAATGCCGCACTCATGATATGGGCATTTGTCGCTTTGATCTGTCCGGGAGTAAACTGCATGGCCATGAAAAAGATCATTGCTTCAGCCGCTCTTCTGTTGTTCTCAGTCCTGCCCGTCTTGGCTCAAGACTGGGCCAAACAGTCTCTGGAAAAGTCACCCCGGCATTCCGAATGGGTGACGGTAAAGCACGACAACCGCTCGGTCCAGGCCTTTATCGTCTATCCGGAGGTTAAGTCGAAGGCGACCGCCGTGCTCGTGATCCACGAGATTTTCGGTCTTAGTGATTGGGCAAAGAGCATGGCGGATGAGTTGGCCGCGGCCGGATATATCGCAATCGCACCGGACCTTCTTTCCGGATTCGGTTCCAAAGGCGGAGGCACGAGCGACTTTGCAGGCCCGAACGACGCTGTGAAGGCCGTCTCGGGCCTTGATCCTGACACTGTCACGGCCGACCTGAATGCCGTGGCGGATTATGTCAAGAAATTGCCGTCTGCGAATGGCAAGGTTGCTGTTGCGGGTTTCTGCTGGGGTGGCGGACAATCCTTCCGCTTTGCCACCAATCGCAAGGATTTGAGTGCAGCATTTGTGTTTTACGGCCCCGGTCCGAAGGATGTCTCCAGCATCACCGCGCCTGTTTATGGCTTCTATGCAGGGAACGATGCTCGTATTGGCGCTACGGTACCCGGTACTACGGACGCGATGAAGGCCGCCGGTAAAAAATACGATCCTGTCACTTACGATGGCGCCGGCCACGGCTTCATGCGCGCGGGTGAGGATCCGGCTGGCACTGAGCCTAACAAGAAAGCTCGTGCCGACGCGTGGCAAAGATGGATGTCCCTGTTGAAAACCCTTTAAGTTAGTTTGGTCTCCAATTCTGTAGCAAAACATTGAATGATTCAGAAAGGGCAGGCGCCGTGGATGGACCTGCCCTTTCTCATTTCAGATTTACGTACCGCTCAACGTCCAGGAAATCCGCAACTATTCCTTCGTTTTTCCTGTCTCAGTCTTCATCTTTGTCTTGCGCTGAAACAGTCACAGGACCGTGTGGGATGGCGGTCGCAATTTTAAGCTCCGGCAGGTTTGCCTCCCGAAGCTGCTTATTCAATGCGGGCACATCATTGGCCTTCAAGCTCTCCCATTGGCGCACCAGAGGCTCCAATTGCTGCTCCAACTCGTGGGCCGTAGCGACAGCCTGACTGGTTGGCGTCACATCCGCTTCTTGAAATATGCCCATCAGTGCCAGGCTGCGTGTACGCATTCCGGAGAGGGTCGTGTCACTGCCCGGACCGGGCCTCCGCCCCGTGCCCGAACCCTCCAGCGATTGGATTTTTTGATCGGCGGCTTCTATGGCTGCGAGAATGGTTCCCGTTGCATGTTGGCGCGCCTCGCCGAGTTGCTTGTGCCAGATATTGGCCTGATCGATGGCAACTGAGACTGACTGGATTCGGTTGTAGAGCTGCATCGAAAGGTCAAATTGCTGTTGCAAGCCAGCCTTGGGTGTCTTGACTCTCGGGTCCATTTGAAGGGTCAATGGTTCGGTGTATTTCTTGCCATTCACCGTGAGCGTCACTGTGTATTGCCCCGGCATGGCCCAGGGCGAGGTAGGAGCTGGAGCGGTGTTCCGGAACACTGCCGCAATGGGATATTCGGAAGCTACGCCTGGGACTGGGGCATAGTGCATGTCCCATAAGAAGCGATGCATGCCGGCAGCGGCCGATAGTTGTTGCTGAGGACGGATCCAGTAAGAAGGAATGCTGGGCATGGGATCGACAGGCTCAACCGGATCGGCGCTTGAGTAACGACGCACCAAAGCTCCTGCGCTATTGTGAATTTCGAGGGTAACCGGACCCGTGGACGCCGATTGCAGGTAGTAGTCGAGCACTGCTCCGTCTGGAGGATTCTCGCCGGAAGGGAAGTCCGGCGGCAGGGGCGTATCCGTATTCATGTTCCAGCGAACGCGGGTGGTGAGTTGAGGGCGAAAGAGAAATGCCGGAGAGGCAAGGACTTTTTCATCGATCTGCCGTAAGGGTGTGATGTTGTCGAGAATCCAGAAACCACGGCCATGGGTGCCGGCCGCCAAGTCGTCGTCTTTGACGATAATGTCGCGCACCGAGCTGGCCGCCATATTCAATCGTAACGATTGCCAGTGCTCGCCTTCATCGAAAGAAACGTAAACGGCTCGCTCGGTTGAAGCGAAAAGCAGCCCTTTGCGCTTGGTGTCCTCGCGCACGGCATTTACGTTTTCGTTATTGGGGATACCGTTCACAATCTCCGTCCACGTCTTGCCGGAATCGTGGGTCTTGAGAATGTGGGGCCGCAGGTCATCAAGCCGTAGCGTATTAATGGCCGCGAATGCCGTTTGCGCGTCAAAGTGGCTGGCTTCAATGATGGAAACTTTTGTGAATGGGCTGAGTTGCGGGGGCGTGATATTCGCCCAGGTCTTGCCTCCGTCTGTCGTCAGATGCAATAGGCCGTCGTCCGATCCCGCCCAGATACGATTGATGTCAAGAGGCGAGGGAGCAACCGCATAGATCACGCCGCGCCGCGAAGGCTGGGCTGTGGCTTCGGAGCGGAATTTCCCTACGTTTGCCGGTGTCTCAAATGTTTTGCGGGTGAGGTCGGGACTGATTTCGTGCCAGCTATGCCCGCCATCGGAGGTCTTCCATAGCGTGTTCGTGGCGAAATATAGAGTCTTGCGGTCGATCGGCGAAAACACCACCGGCTCCGTGCGTAATACGCGGAAATCCGCCGAGCGAAACGCCTTGGGCATGATGTTCTGGGCTTGTCCGGTGCGGCGGTCATAGCGGGTGAGCTTACCGCCGTAAATTGTGTCTGGATCCAGAGGATCGGGGGCCACATACCCATACTCTTCCGCTGCAACCGGATGCCATTCCCGGATGGTTACTTCTCCATCATTGCCGCGGCTGGAGATGCAAACCGATCCGCTCTCCTGCTGGCCGCTACAAAGGCGGTAAGGAAACGCATTGTCGGCCGTTACGTGATAGACCTGGGCTGTGGGTTGGTTGTACCAGGAGCTCCATGTCTCACCCCCGTTTACGGTGATGATCGCCCCTTGGTCGCTCACCAGCGCAATGATCTCCGGATTGTTGGGGTTGATCCACATGTTCTGGTAGTCGTCGCCTCCGGGCGCACCCCGGAATCCTGTCCACGTTTTTCCTCCATCGGTGGACTTATACGTGACCGTGCTGGTTACGTACATGACATCGGGATTTTTGGGGTCGATCTTGGGTACAGGCAGATCTCCTCCACCAATGCGACCCGCCGGACGAGGGTCCGTGGTTACCGTTTCCCAGCTTGCGCCGCCATCATCGGTGCGATAGAGGTTTACGGCGGTCTTGGTCGCTACCGCCGAAACGATGCGTTTGGGATTGCTGGTCGAAATCGCAAGATTGGCTTGGACAATTCCTTCGGGTAAGCCCTTCGTCAGTGGCTGAAAGGTCTGTCCGCCGTCGGTCGATTTGAAGATGCCACCGCCTGTTCCATTCCATGCGCCGTTTTCCCACGCCCCTTCGCGGGCCTCCCACAAGGTCGCGTAGACAGTTTCAGGGTTCGTGGGATCAATGAGGACGTCGGCCCCGCCTGTATTTTCATCTTTGTACAGCACCTTCTGGAAGGTTTGCCCGCCATCGGTGGAGCGAAAGATGCCGCGCTCCGTGTTCGGCCCGTACGGGTGCCCGGCCACAGCAACCATGATCTTATTGGCGTCGCGCGGGTCCACGGCGATTTGAGGGATCTGTTGTCCATCGCGGAGACCAAGATGAGTCCAGGAGTGGCCGGCATCGGTGGATTTGTAGATGCCATCGCCGACGGAAAGATCAGGCCGGTGGAGTCCTTCACCGCTCGCAGCATAGACAACGTTGGCATCGGAAGGCGCTACCGCAACCGCACCGATGGAGCCCGTAGGCTGGCTGTCAAAAATGGGCGTCCATGTGCGCCCATAGTCGTTGGTCTTCCACACTCCTCCATTGCACACGCCGATGTAGAAAACATTGGGTTGGCCTGGAACGCCGGAGACCGCCTTCGTACGTCCTCCTCGATAGGGGCCGATGCTCCTCCAATGCAACGATTGAAACAAGTCGGGATTGAACTGTTGTGCGTGCGCGAGAATGCCGCTGGGCAGCAAAGATCCAGTGGCGCTGCACGTCAGAAATATAAGGGCGAACGCCAGACGGTGACGAAGATGATCCACGATTTCTCCTTCAAGACGATGGTAAGGAGAATACAGCAGGGTAGGCAATCTTGCGCAACTACGGCGGCGTTTAATGTGCTTGCTGACTACACTCCGGTTGCCGTATAGATCACATGCAGGCAGCATCGAGCAGTGTAGTCAGCCCGGACCGAGACTCGATCTACTTAAGTTCCTACTCGTGCCGCAGCAAGGTGAGCGGGTTGACCCTTGCGCTCTTCCATGCCGCAAGTGCGCTGGAAACAAGGACAATCGCCAAGATCATCGCCGCCATAGAGAAGCAGATAAGAGGACTGAACGCGGCAACGCCATAGAGAAGGCTTTTGAGGGCATTTCCAAGGAGTAGAGAGAGTCCCGCACCAAGTGCGATGCCTGTAAGGCTCGCGAAAAAACTTGGCTTGATCAGCGCCCGGAAGACCTGCATTCGGGTTGCGCCCAAAGCATAGCGCACTCCCGTCTCGCGGGTGCGCGTGGCGGCCAGATAAGAAACCACGCCATAAATTCCCAGCGCCGCCAATAGCACGCCGAGCGCTCCGAAAACAACGATCATGAAGGTGTCGAATCGGCGCTGCGAGAGACTGTGCTGTACAACCTCATCAAATGTTTGGACCTCTGCCACCGGTTGATCCTTATCGATCGACCAGACGGCCTGAAGCATCGAGGGCGCCAGAGCTCCGGCGTCCATGCCGCTAGAAGCCCGGGCCAAAACGGTCATACTCATTGCTTGCTCAGCCGGCCAGATCAACTCAGGGCGTGCCGCGGTTTCCATGTTGAACTGGCGAAAGTCGCCGACAACCCCAATCACCGTGCTCCATGAAAAATTGCCGCCGGGCGTGATCCTCCTCAGATGTTGTCCGATGGGACTCCCTGTAGGCCAAAGCGCACGAGCCAGCGTTTCATTGACCAGCACCACGTCTTTTTCAGTCTTGGTGAAAAGCCGTCCGCTCTTGAGCGGGATCGAAAGGGTATCGAAGAATTCCGGAGTCGCATCGGCAAAGTCCGCTATGGGAGCATCGGCGGGCCTCCTCACTGGCCTCCCTTCAATCTCATAGCGAGTCCAAGTGAGGGAGAGCAGCGGCATACTGTCGATCAACCCGGCGCTCCGCACTCCCGGCTGTGATTGGAGCGTCTGCATGAGACGCCGGAAGAAATCGAGCCGCTTCTCGCTGCTGCCATAGACTTCCTTTGGCAAGGAGAGGTGCGCGGTTAAGACACCCGCTGATCGAAAACCGGCTTCGGCGCTGAGCACATTCTGAAAGCTTCTTGTCAAAAGTGTTGCACCCACCGCGAGAGCCATCGCCAGAGCGACTTCAACACCTATCAATAACTGGCGGGAAAATATCCTGCTAAAGCTTGGGCCGACCGCTTTGCCGCCCTTCAAACAGATCATAAGGTCTGAGCGGCGTGTAGACCATAGGGCAGGAAAGAGCCCGAAACAGGCAACGGCTATCGCAGTGAGCAAAAGCGCATAAGCGATCGACCCGCTATTCACACGGATTTGGTCAATCTGGTTGATCTCGTTAGGATGGATGGCTGTGATCATCCTGGTTCCTAAACGAGCCACGAATATCCCGAGAATGCCTCCCGCTGCGGCGAGCAAAACGCTCTCCATCAACATTCTGGAGACGACCCTAGCGCGGCTTGCCCCTAAGGCAAACATGACTGCGAGTTCTTTCCTCTTATTACTCCAGCGCACCAAAGCGAGGTTCGAGATATTCGCGCAGGACATTGCGAGAACCAAGCCAAGAGTGATCCATTGAAGATAAAGCGAGGTTTGGAATGCAGGCTCTATGTTCTCCACACTAATTGGAAAGACGCTAACGCCCCAGCCATTTAAGGTGGGATCATCCGCCGCCATCCGGCGATTCACAGCCTCCATTTCGAGCTTGGCGCGTTCAGCGGTCATCCCTGGGTTCAGCCGGGTGGCAACCAGGAGTCTTCTTCCATGAATGGCTTCCGGAGGATCGGCTGCTGTTGGGGCTTGGAGCGGGATCCAAATGTCCGGATGGTCGTAGCTCGTACCCTCGAATAGCGCAGGCAGATGAAACGAAGGCGGCAAAACTCCGACAACACTGAATTCCTGTCCATCGAGGCTCAATGCACGCCCTAGAGGATTTTCACCTTGTGGGAAGTGCCTTTGCGCGAATCCCGCGGTGATCAGAGCCACTTGGTTGCCTTCGCGGCTTTCGTCCACGGGCAAGAACACTCTTCCGATCTCAGCCTGAATTCCTAACAAGGGAAAAAGCTCAGGTGTGGCGCGGGCGAGTGAAATCTCTTCGGGCCTATCCAAACGGCTCAAGTTGGAGTGGAGAATCTCAAATGCGGCCATTTCCTCAAAAACATGGTTCTGGGCGCGCCAGTCATGAAATGTCTGCCACGAGACCGAAACGCGCGGCCCTGCTCTCAAATTCGATTGCCAAACCATGGCAACCCGGTCTGGCTCTTTATAAGGAAACGGGTGAAGAAGCACCATGTTGACGACGCTAAAAAACGCGGTGTTTGCTCCAATGCCCGCAGCAAGCGTAAGGATTACGATGGCCGAGTACGCTGGGGTGCGCAATAAGCTGCGTAAAGAATAACGAGCATCTGTCGGCAATCCGATCATAGTTCCGTACGTAGGAAGCGCTACTGGCCGCTCAGTATAAACGGATATAGGCGTTGTTTGCCAGACAGACTTCGAGCGAAACTTGGGCCATGCCCGCTTGTTCCAGTTTTAGAAATCTGTCATGCATTCAACATGCGCTTGCGTTCGTTGCTAAGCGCACGCGGCAGGAAGTTTTGTATCCTTTTGGGACGCGACCGAAACCAACCGATAACGAATATTAAGAGTTTAAAACCCTCAGCTTAGAATAACTACAGACGTGACTGCCTTACACATAATAATCTTCAGGAAAGGTCATTTATTACCGATTGTTGCCGATGTTTGAAGTGTTTCCATGCACGTGTTTATTTTTCCGCCGCGAAACGATGTTCTGTTTCCGGAACAAAAGGCGAGTCGGAATTTAAACTCTCCCCGGCTTGGAATATTTTTGATCTTCGAGCAATTTTAAGCGGGCTGGATAAATATTCCCTTGGCTTTGACTGCCATTTTGGAAATAATCAGCGGCAACCCCGAAATGGAAAGTGAGAAAAACTGTAAGGAGGAAAGGAAACAAGATGAAAAACATCAATCGACAACTATTGCTCATTGGTTTCGTGCTCGGCATCGGCTGCGTAACGGCTCTTTGCGAGGGCGCGGGGCCTCGACCGACGTCCCCTGAGGTGATCGTGAGCCTGGGCGGTGCTGTTGCAATATCCGTACCAGCTATGGGTGGTGGACGTTAGTCGCTCGTGGGGGCAAATTTTTCAAACGCGAGGCTGCTGAGTTGAGCACATGGGAGCGGGTGCGGTAAGCTATCCGCTCCCGTTCCTTGTTGAAAAATGCAAGTGTTGGCTATACTTTCGATGGTTATCCCTATTTTCCTTCAAGGGATGACCTTGGCTCTTCTCACCACAAGAGGGCTATGGACGCGTTTCCGCTGGTTTTCTGTCTATCTTGTCTATGAACTCGTTGAAGAGATTCTGCGGCTCGTAAGTCTAGGGCAGGGACATCTTGCCTATTACGTGATTTATTGGGCCACCTCCGCGCTGGCGGTCTTATTCACGTTTCTCGCGGCACGGGAGAGTTTTTTGAATTCTCTCGGAGTGCTGGGCCGTTATCGATGGTTCCGATGGGCGTTCTGGGGCGCCATTGCTGTGGCGGCCGCCTATTCGGTTGGAAAAGCTCTTTTCTGGCGGGCAGGGCAGCTGCAGTTACTTATTCCGCAGGTGCCCCGTCCAATGGACTTGATCAATTCAGGCGAAGAAACCTTCGAGTATCTGGTGATGGCGGCCGCGCTTGTCTATTTTGTCGCGGTATCAGCCTTGAAGGTTAAGAATCGTCAATGGGAATCAGGCGTTCTCTTTGGCTTTGCCATGGGAGCCGTTCTATCGAATTTCGGCTCTATAACACTTTCCATTTTCGGAACAAAATTTCCTCTCGTCAACAAATGGACGTCACCTATGGCATATATTATCGGGGCCATAATTTGGGTGGTGACTTTCTGCCGGCCTGACCAGGAAAGGCTGGAATCGCCGGTTAACCTTACACCTGAGCAGATGTTGGACGATCTCGTGAGCTACCGAACGTTTGTCGATAGGGTGCGGGTCTTCCTTCGGAGGGAAACGGAAACATGATGTTTTTTGTTTATGCCCTGCCTGCATTGATCTTCATGGCGTTTGTGGTTTTGTACGCCTCGATTCTGCGTAGACCCAAACCGGTGTCCAATGGCATCAGGGCGGTGATTCCCCGGGTGAAAAACGTTCATTATGAGGATCTGACCGCGGAGTTTGCCGAGCTGCGCTGGAATTGGGAGTTGAGCGGCGTGGTGCGTTACTCCGCCGGGAAAGAGGACTCCCGAATTCGGCATGAGCGGCTTCAGTGGCTCATCCGCGAAGTGCGTGCGATGAAGAGCAATGTCAGACTCTATGAAGCGGGTGGCTATTGGGAGCTTGCTCAAATCAAAGACAAGAAGCCGGAAAACTATAATGACCGCGATTGCGTGGTTTGCATGATCCTTAAGACGGCTCCCGAGTGCCTATTGGCGCTCGCGACTCTTGAAGCTCAATTGGTTTTGGTTTCCGCGCTGAGCTACACCTCGATGTTCGCCCGTCCATTGGATAAGCGGCTCATTGGGGCTCTTGAATTTGCGTCCCGGGAATATGCGGAGTTGACTAGCTTGGCATTGACGGTGGCCCATTCTTATGGACGCGTCCACTACGAGAATTTGATCTGTGCTCTTTGATTCAACGGCTTGACGGCCGAAAAAAGGGTGTTGCGCGAAATGTGAGCGTGAATGTCCACAATATTCAGCTTGATTCGTGGATATTTTGCTGTTATGATTGCTTAATTTTTTTTAATGTTCAGTCTAGGGTTCGATTCTCCATTACCTTAAGACGATCAGGGATCAATTCTTCATGAAGCGAAGACCAGCAAGCCTTAAGAAGCCGCAACTTGAGATTTCGGGCCCGAAAAAATCGGCACAAGCGCGCAAGCATCATCTGCTTGCCGAGGTTACGCCGGAAGAGAAGCAGGCGATTCTCGGGTATTGCGAGACCCATGATCTCAGCGTAAGCCGTTTTCTAGCACAGGTGGCTCTTGAGGATGCCACCACGCGGAAAACCGCGATGCGTGAGGAACCACTCACCATCACTCTCAGCTTACCTGCGAACAAGCGGGCGAAGTTGCTGTATATGGCCCGCCTGAAAGAAAAAACGATTGATGCCCTAGTGGAAGAATTTCTAACTCCCACGTTGGACAAGAATCGCCGCGGCCCAGGGAGCCGCTATACCCTCCAGACTGAGGTTTTGCGTTACTACCTCAATGACGAGGAGCATTCCCTTATCAAGAGACACATGGAAAAAGAGCATGTCTCTTCGCGTCATTATCTTGCACAGCTTGCTCTCAAAGTCATTGAGAAAGGCGCCCAAAGGCGAGAAGCCAAAGAAGTAAAAAAGTAGCTCTTCGCCCCAGTCCCGCGCCAAAAAATCGCGAATTACCAGCATCGATCCCGGAAGGCTGTTTCGTTCACAAAAACAGCCTTCCGGGATATTTTGCGCTTGTACATAATTCATGATATATTTCGTGCCCATATCCATGTTACACATTGCGTATTGTGGATATAAGTCGAGACGGGCTTCACTGCGCTGAGGCTTGCGCTCATCCGGAAGGCCGCCGGGACAGCCTTCGATCAGAGTCATCGCTTGGGCTAAACCTCTGGCCTCATTCGACTGGTTCCTTGCATGGGACCCTCGAAAGCGCCGGTCGCATGCTGGAAGCGGAAGGGCAAGCCGCTTCCGGCATCTCCGGCTGGCGGGATGCTCTCGGCTTTTTCGATTCAGATCGCTCGCGATATCGGCGGGACCGAAGGGGATCGGTCCTGGCCGGTTGACGAACGAACCGAAGCGGCGCTCCTCCTAGTCTTCGTTTTGTTCTTAGTTCGGGGATGACTGACGTGAGCGATACTGCGGGGCCATGATACAGGGAAATCATGGCCCCATTTTTTTCTTCACGTGACCAAACGACAGGCTGCACTGGATCTTCGCCGCATACTGATGGAAGCCGGCGGCTGTGCTTGATCCAGGTCCGATCCTTGGGCGGCATGTCATAATCAATCTGTGGAAATAGCGACACAACGTCTTCTTCAGCATGGCTATATCACGCTCTTCCTGGTAGCCCTCACGGAGCGGCTTGGCTTTCCCCTGTTCTTGACGCCATTTGTCATGGTGGCCGGCATGCTGGCCGGAGCCGGGAAACTGAGCCTTGGTTTGATTATCTTGTTTACAGCGGTTCCCGCGATTTTTGTGGATTTTTGCTGGTATTGGGTCGGCAAAAAGAGAGGCGTGGACATGCTGCGGCTAATGTGCCGCCTCTCGCTGGAGCGAGACTCCTGTGTTCGCCGTACACAGGCCTTTACCGCCCGGCATGCCGGTTTGTCCATTGTTTATTCCAAGTTTATTCCTGGAATTAGCCACTTGGCGCCACCGATGGCGGGTGTCGCCAACATCGAAGCCTCACAATTTCTCTTTTGGGAAACTTTCGGCACGCTGTTGTGGACTTTCGTATTCGTCATGGCCGGCTATGCCGCTGGGATTGGCATTCCACGACCGACCTTCAGCCAGATCTTATTTGGGTACGTGCCAGTCGTCGTTCTGGCATTAGTGGTAGGCAACGTTGCATGGAAATTTGGCCGCAAGCAGATCTTTATCAGGTCGCTGAGAGCCGATCGGATTACACCCGAGGCTCTGAAAGAGAAACTTGGCAGTGACGACCTTGTAGTAATCGACCTTCGGCACTCGCTCGACGTGCTCCACGATCCCCGATCGATTCCAGGGGCCGTGCACATCTACCCAGAAGATCTGCAAAAACGCTCGAAGGAAATTCCTTTTGAAAAGCATGTGGTCCTCTACTGCACTTGACCAAGCGAAGCCACCAGCGCCCGTGTGGCGCTAGAAATGAAGAAGCTGGGTTTTGTACGGGTACATCCCCTGGCAGGGGGCCTCAACAGTTGGCTGGAGCTGAAATTTCCGGTGGAAGAGCGGGTTGTGCGTGAAACTCCGGCTGGTGAGTACGTCTAAACCAACATCCTCTTTTCCTATTGCTCCGCCTCTTTTCTCTTGCATGTCGGCTTGGTTTAAGATTGGACCGCATTTTTGCGGGGCGACTTGGCGGATTACGGCCATGTTCAATAGACAATCTTGCCTGGCAATGCGTTAAGGATGCCTTCTGGCAGCCGTCTAGATTATGAATCTGGAGAAAGAATCCCTTGATCGATCATTCATTACGAGGGTTGTGCGGATTGCTATGGTTTGCGGTAGCGACTCTCGCGCTTCCTGGCCAGGCAGTTCCTACGGCGGAGTTCCAAAAACTTGATATTTCTGCCCTTCCGATCGTCAAGAAGATTCCCATTGGAGGCGATCCAGACTGGCTTGGGGTTGGTTTCGGTTCCATCTTCGTATCGGTGCCAAAAACCAATGAGATCGTCCGCATCAATCCTAAGAACAATGCGATTCAAGCGAGAATTCCAACCGACCAGGAACCTTGTTACGGAATTGGTGTAAGCCCTACACATCTATGGGTGCTGAATTGCAAAAGCAAGACCCTTACTCGAATCTCTCCTCGGAGCAATCAGGTTGATTTGAGAGTCCCGGTATCGATCGCCCCGGAGGGTGAGGGCTCAATCGCGGCGGTGCGAAACTCAGTCTGGTTTGTAAGCAATGAAGATGGCCAAGCCCATACGCTGACTGCTGTCGATGCTTCCGATGGACATTTCTTGAAAAAGCTCGAAGTGGGAGCTGACTCCGCGGTTGTAAACGCTGGGTTTGGTTCAATCTGGGTCACGAGCTCCGGTGAAGGCAAGGTCTACCGGGTGGATCCAAGACAATACAAAGTGATTGCCACGATTCCGGTCGCGGCCAAACCACGATTTACTGTCGTAGCCAAGGGAGCTGTTTGGGTGCTCAATCAGTCGGATGGAACCGTTTCCAGGATCGACCCTGCAAGCAACCGGGTGAGTGCGACGATACCTGCCAACGTTCCTGGAGCCGGCGGCGAGATATGTGCCGGAGGGGGCTTGATCTGGGTGACGATGAACGGCACTCCCGTAACCAGGATTGATCCTCGCTCGAACAAAGTGATTGATCAATATGGCAATTACAAAGGTGCGGACGCGATTCGCTACGGATTTGGTTCTGCCTGGGTCTCCGATCACGTCAAGGGGGATTTGTGGAGGATCGACGCGCGCAAAATGATACGCGGCATTGCGAAGCAACAAATGTAACGAGCCAAGCGGGAATTTTTCAGCGGCAACAAACCCCATGCCGAGAGTTCTGTATCTATAGAATTGCCGCCAAAAAGACCGCAGACGCAAAACGTGGTTTTCGGCCCGGTTTGTATTCTTTACAGTTGATTGCTCGTGGGAGATTTCGGGCTTAAGGGCAATATCCCTGGAGTCGTAGTACTTGAATATTATTGCCGCGGTTGGAGGCGTAGTAACATCGAATTATTAAGTCGGGAGAGAACGATTTTGATTTCCAACGGCGAGGACGCAGTCCGAACAGAGTCTCTGGTTCGTCATTACAAGCTTGGGCATTCCATCATTCGAGCCGTCGACGGTGTCTCCCTGGAGATTAAGAAGGGCGATTTTGCCGCTCTCTTGGGCAGTTCGGGTTCAGGCAAGTCTACCCTGATGAATCTGATCGCAGGGCTTGACCGTCCCACTTCCGGTTCCATTTCCGTTGACGGGCAGAATCTGGCCCAATTCAAATCCGCACACCTAGCGCAGTATCGCCGCCATACCGTCGGAATGGTTTTTCAATCCTTTAATTTGGTTCCCACCATGACGTTGATCGAGAACGTGGAGCTGCCGATGCGTTTTGCCGAGGTCGACCGCGGCGAGCGAACCAAAAGGGTGCAGGAGGCGCTCAATCAAGTCGGCTTGAGCGGGCGGGTGGAACACCGGCCCAGCGAAATGTCTGGCGGGGAGCAACAGAGGGCGGCTCTGGCGCGAGCCCTCGTCAATCGTCCCAAAATATTGCTGGCGGATGAGCCAACCGGGAATTTGGACAGCAGAACCGGCTCGGAGATTATGGATCTCATCCAGGATTTGAATCGCACTTTGGGCATGACCGTGATCATGGTGACGCACGAACGCGCTCTTGCAGAACGATATGCGCGGCGAATGATCTATCTTGGAGATGGCAAACTGCTGAGTGAAATGGCGAATGCGCCTGGGGGAGTTCAGTGAAAGCCTACGATCTCTTTGAGCTTGCAGGAAGGAACCTGCGGGAAGCGGTGTTGCGTAACTCGCTTACAACGGCGGGTATAGGCGTGGGGGTGGCGTCTCTTGTAGCAATGTTGTCCCTGGGAGTCGGCCTCCAAAAGCTGGCCGCCCGCCAACTGGGAAGATCGGGGCTGTTTGACTCGATTGTGGTTACGTCGCGCCAGGATTTTCGCGGGAGTCAGCGCCCTCGTGAGGTCGAGAATCCCGGAGACTCCAAGGCATTGGATGACGGGGCGCGGAAAAGATTCGAGACGATTCCGAATGTGGTGGAAGTCTATCCGGATGTCCGCGCTGTGGGTGAATTTCATTTCGGATCGACAGGGCAGCCAGCAGAAACTCACTTTGCAATGGTTGCCGGCCTATCTCCCTCTGTTCGGGGTGACGAAGCTTTCGATGAATTGCAAGGCTCTTTTTTTTCCGGCAGCGATGTGCCGGAAGTAATTGTCCTGAGCGACTTTGGGCGGGAGTTGCTGGGCCTGCCCCCGGCCCCGAGAATCAGCGATCAGAAATTGAGTCCCCAAGAGGTGCATCGGATTCTCGGCCAGGAGATCGTCCTGCGCTATGCGCAGCGGCAGGGAAGCGGTGACGGGAAACCGTTGCCGGTGAGTGCGGACGGTTCCGCCCCCGGAGCCATGACGTTTAGCGTGGTGCAGAAAGAGCAGAAGCTCAAGATCGTTGGCATTATCAATGCCGAGCCTTACGGCGGAATGCGCGGAAATCGCGCTCGAGTATTTTTGCCGATCGAGTTTGTGGAATCCCTGAATATGATGCAGCAGTCCGACCTGCGCAACATGATGCGTTCGGTGGAGGGCCGCAGCTACATCGCATTGGTGGTAAGAGTGAATAAAAGCCGCGACGTAGGCAAAGTTGAGGACTTTATTAAGAAAGAAGGATTCGCAACATTCTCAATCCTCGATGCCTCGAAGGGGCTCACCCGATTTTTTACCTTCCTGGATTTGTTTTTGGGAATTTTCGGCAGCCTGGCATTAGCTGTGGCATCGTTGGGCATTGTGAATACGCTGGTGATGGCGACCATGGAACGGCGCCGTGAGATTGGCATTATGAAGGCCATCGGCGCCAGCGACATTGATGTCAAGCAGATTTTCTTCGTAGAAGCCGGTGCGATGGGCCTTCTTGGCGGAGCGCTGGGCGTGACCGTAGGATGGATGATCGGCCGGATTATCAACTTTGGAACGAACATCTATTTGCAGCGCCAGGATATAAAGCCAGAAAACTTTTGGTACGTGCCGTGGTGGCTCGTTTTGAGCGGTCTGATTTTTTCAGTGATCATGAGTTTGCTCTCAGGACATTATCCGGCCTCGCGCGCCGCCAAACTTGATCCGGTTGAAGCGTTGCGGCACGACTAGGATTGCGGTGAGTCAACTTTGTTTGTGGGGCGCACCATCTTATCTCCAATGATTCGGCAGTCGAAAGCTATTTTCCAATTCTTGATTGTTGTCCTCGTTTTGCTTGGCGCATTGCCCGCGTTAGCGGCGGGCCGCGTGCAATGCGGTGTGCTGAAGAGCCAATATTTGCCCGCGCCCGCGGGTTACTGCGCTCTGCTTCCACCCAGCTACGATTCTCAGCCCAACCGAAAATATCCAGCGCTTTATTTTCTGCACGGCCTGGGCCAGGATCAGGGTTTTCTTGTGGGAAGCGGTGGCTGGAACGTAATATCGGACGCCCAGGAGCGAAACCAGATTGGCGAGTTCGTGGTGATTACGCCGCAGGCGGACACCTCGTTCTATATCAATGCCAAGAATGGCCTGGTGAACTACGAAGATTTCTTTCTACGGGATTTTATTCCGCAGATGGAAAAAACGTTTCGTTTGATCAATACGCGCGCCGGCCGTGCCTTGGCGGGTGTTTCTATGGGTGGCTATGGGGCCACGCGCTTTGCCTTTAAATACCCGCAAATGTTTGTTTCTGTTGCCGTCCACATGCCGGCGCTGCTTGAACAACTGCCTCCCGGCTCCTCGCATGCCGGAGTCTCTGCTTTTATTGGCACAGCTTTTGGAAGCCCTGTGGATGAAGCTTTTTGGAAGGCGAACTCACCTTTTGCTTTTGCCAGAACCGCCAACCTGCATGGCCTGAAGATTTATCTCGATTGTGGAGATCACGACGATTACGGATTCGATGCGGGAACACGCGATCTCGATAAGCTCTTGACCGGACGGCACATTCCGCATACGGCCCATATCTATCCCGGCAGGCATGACTGGGTATTCGTTTCGCAGCACCTCGAACAGTCACTGGCCTTTGATTCCCAAGCGCTGGGCCTCAAGTAATACTTGAAGAAAAAACAAAGTGAGACGTTGTGATGAAACGTCTCACTTGTTAGAACGCCTTCCATTCCAGAGAACGGAACCTAATTGCCGTTTCCTACGATCCGGCGGTGGCAGCGCGCGATGGATTGCCCTTTTCATCCGTTTCCCAGGCCTGCACCTGAAAGGCGATAAACACCGCAACCCAGCTTTGTCCGGGATAGTGGATCAATAATCCGCCATCCTGGTAGATGCCATTGTCTTGTGAATGATCGCCGATTGCATTTCCCTGGTTCATGTGAATATCGTGGATGCCTTTATCGGGGCTGGTATAAGCATCCCCGAAGGCAAAAATGTTTGAATCGTCGTCGTCGACGGCGCGCTTCACGAGGTCTACGACTTCGTTGTGCAAATCGTTGCGGCGGTACCGGCTACGCTGTTGTGCTTGTTCCGGCGGCAAGGGAAGAAGGCTCATTCGATCGCGTGTCAGCATTGCCTCCCCATTTTCCCGGCTGCGTACAAAATCAAGGGCCAACCCTGTTCCGTCCGACTTAAGAGCGGTTAGTCCTTGCGGAAGGGCCAGCAGATCTGCTTCTTTATCCGGAGTAAAACCGTGATCGATGATGTACAGAACCCTGCTATCGGAATTGCCGTGCTTCTTATCTGTGGATTCAATATTGACGGCAACCTCAAATCCGCCGGTCATGGTGATGTGGCAATGTGGCGGATTGCGAGGATTCTGGGAAAAAAGACGGCAGCCTGTAGGACGGCCTCGCAGAACACTGTAGTTTTTTAGTGGCATCTATCGCTCCTGTGTTTCTTCGTTGTGAAGTTGGTTGACCTGGAATTGCTCTCGCTCACTGCATAGGAGCGAGAACAGGCGTCAAAGCTTTTGGATATTACACGATTCTTTGAACGCGCATGTTAGCGGGTGCGGAACCTCATAGCGGTAGATACCTATGTAAATTGGGATTCGAGAAGCCGTATCCCGTTACCACAGGTGCTCTCCGCCAACGCACTGCCGGAATGTGTGTTGCGTCAGTCAAGCAGGTTGTAATATCCTCCGTCACAATAAACGCAATTTGGCAATCATTTCCTAAGACTTCAAGGAGATTTTCCATGGGAAGAATTTGTCTTTGTATTGCATCGCTCACGCTCTTGCTTTCAATTGCGTCGGCCCAGGATTGCAAGAAACTCGACTATGGCTCCGATCTTCAGAAATACATGGAAGGGCAGGTGCAGCAGTTTTCCTCTTGCCATGCAGGTTCGCATGACGCGGCCTGCAGTGCCTATCTGGCGCAGGCGCTTGATCGGCTCTATGGAGTCAAGGATTTTGGCGGCGCAAAGTACATGACGCCGTCCGAAATCGGAAAGAAGGTTGCCTCCGACGCGGCTTGGGAGCACCTGGGCAGCGCCACGGACCAGGAAGCTCTCAAGAAAGCCCAGGGCAATGCCGGCTGCGGCCGCGCTGTGATCGCTGTTATGGCATCCGACACCGGCGGCCATGTCGCCATTATCCTGCCGGGACCGACTTCGCATTCCAACGGGTGGAAACTCGATGTGCCGAATTCCGCAAGCTTTTTTATGCACAATCCAGGAAAGTCCTTCTCCGGGAAGCCCCTGTCATATTCCTTCCCAAAGCCCGATGGAATTGAACTTTACGCCAAGAAGTAACCAAGGAGGCTCGGCAGCGTGCTGCTTGACTTTCCGAAGAGACAGAGAGCAGTGAAGATGGAAATGCGCGGAGATTGAAAGATCCATCTCTATGGCTGAATCTCGTGGCCGGCCCCGCGCAGGGCCTCAAAGGCAATCCCGTAGAACTCCTCTTTGATGAATACGTAGTCTGTATCGTAAGTTGAGACAGCAAAGATTGGAACCCAGGCTTGGGCGAGTGGATCGAGGAAAGAAGCCAGAACGCCTGTTTGCAAAAATGCAAAAGGCCCCGCCAGCTTGAGGCACATCCATGGGCCATCGGCTTTCATTCCATCGGGCACATGTTCCATCGGGCAAATAACAGACAACTCTTCGGGTGTCCGTGTGGCATGCTGGAATGCGCCTGTGAGCGACCATTCCGGAATCGGAGCATCCGACGGAAGCCGGCAAACGGCAAATGCACCTGGAAAGATGGAATATTTTAAAAGGTGCCTATTGGCCGGATTGCCCTTTGCCAGCTCATCACGCATTTTGTGTTAGGTCCTAACCAGGGCCAGGAATTCCGCTTGGACCTTTTTCCAAACTGCCGAACCGGGATCGACAATCTCAAAATGGCCAGTCTTTTCGAGTGTGATCAACTCCACCTTTTCTCCCAATTTCTTTTTTGTTTGGGCGTAGGTGTGGCTCATTTCGTAAGGGACCGAATCGTCGGTAGTGCCATGAATTAATTTTTGGATGGCTTTCGGAATGGGGCGCTCCAGCGGCGAAGCCTCCCGATAATGGTCGGGAACATCGGCCGGGGAGCCCCCTAGAAATTGCGAGACAGCATCGTTACTTAAATGCAAGTCCCAACCTCGCTTTAAATCGAGCACGCCGGCAAGAGATAGAACCCGCTTCACTGTCGGCTCAAAGGCCGCAAGGCACAGGGCGAGTTGTCCGCCGGCGGAGTGGCCCGCGACACATAGGTTTTTAAAGTGGTACTTGGTCAAAGAGTCTTTAGCATGACCGCGGAGGGAGCGGTAAGCGGCCCGGATGTCCTCAAAGGTGCCTGGCCAGCCGCCACCAGGGTCGCCCACGCGGCGATATTCCACATTCCACGTGGAAATACCGACCTTGGCAAGCGCGGAGCAGAGATGCCCGGCGTATGTAAGGTCATACTTGGAGCGCCAGTAGCCGCCATGAATGAAGAAAACGACGGGATGAGGTCCTTTGCCGGGGGGCACTCTTACATCCATAAACTGCAATGGATCGGAGCCATACACCACACGCAGATCGGGATCAGGAGGCTTTTGTTCGAGAATGTCTTCGCTCTTGTGGTCGGGACTCGGCACATCAGGCAGTATAGACGAGATGCGCGCGGTCGGTCGATTCAGTAGTGGCCGTTGCCGCTGTGCGCGGCTACTTTGCCCCGGAACATCCGATATAGAAAAACAAAATAGCCGATAGCCAAGGCCATGCCGAGGCTCCACCAGATCAACCCAATCGTAAGGGCATGCCGTCCGCTGGCGGCATTGTAAACCGTAATGTTCAGGTCGCTGGTGGTGGTGGATACCAGCAGGTTGGGATAGACTGCGGCGGCGGCGCCCAGCATCATAAATATCAAATAGGAGCATGATGCCAGGAACGCCTGCCGATCTTTCCCGGATCGCCGGAAGATCAGGTTTCCTGCAAGGCTGGCAGCCACCGCGAGTGGAATTACGAATAAGACAATATTGCCTTTGTAATTGCCAAGCAGTTCCGGGCGGATCGTCAGCGATGCCCACAGACTGACGAACGTAAGCCCCGCCACCGCTGGCCAAAGCAACGAAGCCATCCGTCTTGCACGAAGTTGTAAATCACCCTCGGTTTTCAGAACGATATAGCTCGCGCCATGAAGACAGAGAGCCGCCAGCGCCAAGATCCCGGCAATCACGGTATACCAATCAAGCACTCCGGGATTGGAGCCAACCCGCCAATTGGTCCATAGTGGCAGGAAAAAATAACCTTCCGCATTCAAGGGCACACCTCGGATCACATTGCCAAGGGCCGCGCCGAAGAAGACTGCCAAAAGAAGACTGGAAAGCGAGAAGCAGCCATCGAAAAAGCCCCGCCAGACTGGCGTGTTCAAGTGCATTCGCAGCTCAATGCCAATGCCTCGAAGGATGAGCAGCCAAAGCACGATCATCAAAGGCAGATAAAAGCCGCTGAAGCCCGAGGCGTACAGCAGCGGGAAAGCGAAGTAGAGAGTCCCTCCGCCGGCAAGGAGCCACACTTCATTGCCGTCCCAAACGGGGCCGATGGTGCGGATCAATGTGCGCCTCTCGGCATCGGTCTTTGCCAGCAATAAATGTAGTGCCCCAACCCCCAGGTCAAAACCATCAAGCACCACATAAGCGGTCAGCATGACGGCTACTAACAAAAACCAGGTTAAGAGCATGGTTCCTCCCGTGGCAGCTTCCACTCTTGGTCGGAGAGATCCTTTCGCAGTCCAGGATTCTCTGGTTCTGCGAATAGGCAGTCCTCGAATACGGTAGTCATGCGTGGGCCATCGGGGTACCGGACTCTATATCGCCAGAGGCATTGGGGCCGTGGTCGATTTCACGATGCACCAAAAACAGGAAGAGAATTGCCAGCAGCGTATAGAGCCCCATAAAGCCCAGGAGGGTAAAAAGGCCATTCCCTGCATGAACGTACTTGGAATATCCCTCGCTGGTGCGCATCAGGTTGTAGACGACCCAGGGTTGCCTCCCAAGTTCGGCGGTGAGCCAGCCTGCAGTGTTTGCGATGTAAGGGAAGGGAAGGCACATCATGACGATCCAAAGCATCCACCGTGATTCAAAGAGCCGCTTGCGCCAGAGGAGAAAGGCTGCAACAGCCATGACTGCCACGAAGATGGTTCCCAGGCCAACCATAATGTGATAGCTGAAGTAGAGGAGGGGTATGTTCGTGGGCCACATGTCCTTTGGATATTCATTCAGCCCCTTGACCTCCGCCGTGGTTGTTCCATAGAGCAGGAAGCTCAGGACGTTATTGACAATCAGAGGATTATCGATCTTCTGGTGCTCTTCATCCGGCTGCCCCATGATCACCATGGGCGCACCGTTTTCGCTCTTGAACAGACCTTCCATGGCGGCGATCGCCACCGGTTGATGGCGCGCCATGTAACGTCCATGCAGATCTCCTGTGGGAAAGACCTGCAGTACGGAAAAGATGAAGCCTGCGGTGACTCCTACACGCAAGAAAATGCGGCCGTAGTCGAGGGATTTCTCCTCCAGCAGGTAATAGGCCCCGACCGCCGACATCACAAACGCTCCCGTAATAACTGCTCCGCTCATATTGTGTGCATACTGGAGCATTGCCCAAGGGTTGAGAAGGAGGCCCCAGAAGCTGGTCACCTGAAACGTGCCGTCGGCCGCGCGCTGGTAGGCCACTGGATGCTGCATCCAGGCATCGGTAACAATGATGAAGAAGCCGGAAAGCCAGGAACCAAGAAAAACCAGGACGGAAGCCCACCAATGGCCGATCGGACCGAGGCGCTTTTCGCCGTAAAGAAACAAACCAAGAAACGCCGATTCCAGGAAAAAGGAGAAAACACCCTCCATTACCAGAGGCTGACCGATAACGCCTCCGGTCACACGGGAAAAGTGCGACCAGTTGGTGCCAAACTGAAATTCCATGGGAATGCCGGTCACGACGCCCATCACGAAATTGATGCCGAAGATTCGAGCCCAGAAGCGGGCTGCCTGGTTATAGCGATCATCTCCCGAGCGGAGTGCCAAGGTCTTGAGCACCACGATCAGCAGCGCCAGCCCCATGGTGAGTTGGGGGAAGAGATAATGAAAAGTGATAGTGAAGGCAAAATGAAGACGATGGATAAGCAGTGCGCTGTCCATACAATAAAGAGTTTACAGCAAATGCATTAGGCCAATATTTGGAAAGGAGAATCCTTGGATCTGCTCAAAGAACAAAAATGTGGATCGTGCAGACCAGGCGCGCCGCGGGTGGCCCGGAATGAAGCGCAGGAACTGCTACGGCAGATTCCGGATTGGGCCTTGGTAGAACGCGAAGGTATAGAGCGACTGGAGCGAGTGTTTCCATATAAGAGTTTTGCCGACGCCCTTTCGTTCACCAACCGGGTTGGGGAACTGGCCGAAGCCGAGGGGCATCATCCTGCAATTCTTACCGAGTGGGGCCGCGTCACGGTTACGCTTTGGACGCACGCGATTCACGCCCTTCATCGTAATGACTTCATCATGGCCGCGAAGATTGATGTTTTGGCAGCGGCTGCCAACTCCTGATCTGGAAGCCACCCTCGTTCAAGCGACGCTTTGAATAGACGAACATCCTAGGCAAAATGCGCTGGTGCTTATGCGTCTAAGATTTCGTGCCCAATATTAAGATTTGCACGTCTATCGCTGAACTGGAACGCCTTCAGCCTTTATGGCAGGCGGTGGCAGCGGAAACCAGAGCTACGATGTTCCAGGACTTCCACTGGAATCTGATGGCAGCGCGAGCCTTTTCAGCTTCAGAAGCGATCTTTGTCGTATCCGCGGAAGCTTCTCATGGTGCGGCGATTGTTCCAACCGCTCGCAGAAGCGATGGCTCACTACGCTTGCTGGGTGAAGAGCTATTTGATTATCGCAATTTTCTTTCATGCGGAGACGATGGGGCGTTATGCGCGGTTTTGGCCTTTTTATCTCAGATGGAAAGCCCTTTGGAAGTGCTCGCTGTGCGGGAGTGCGACCGGCGGCCCATCATGGACCAGTTTTCGCTGGAGAGCTTTAGCTGTGCTCCCGGGGTTGGCGTCCATGAGGTCTCCGCAGAGGCGTTTGCGGCTGCCCACAATCGACTTGGACGTAACCTCCGGCGCCTCAATAAGGCTGGTTTTGAACTGGGCATCTATTCCGGTGAAAATTCGGCGTTGGTCAGCCACATCTATGAGCAAAAGGCCGCGCAAGTAGATCAAAGCCTTTTCCAAGATCGCCGCCGGGTTGGGTTCATGATCGATGTGGCGCGTCTCGATTCGTTTCCCTGTGAGATTTTCACGCTGGAGTGCGGCGTTCGAATGGCCGCGGCGATTGTGACCTTTCTCGATGGCGAGGTTCGCAGGTTCTACACAGGTTGGTTCAGCCGTGAGTTTGAATCGCTGTCCCCGGCAATTACGTTGATTTATGAGGTAACGCGCCAATCCCTGGCATGTGGCCTTAGCTGCGACTACATGACCGGAGAGCAGCCCTATAAGCTCCGTCTAGCGCGTACGAGTGTGCCGCTCTATCGGATGCGAGCGACTCCCAGGCAGCTTGCCGCAGTTGCAGAAGGCGTTGAACCGGCGGCCGAGTCGGCAGCGTAAGTCGCCTTCCGCGCCGGCCTCTGTTTCCGGTCCATACTTTCAGAGCCGCTTCAGATATTCTTTTGCCTCTTCTAACTGAGGGAACAGCTTTTCATCGGCTTGAAATGCAGACGAATGCACGCAGCGTCGCGCGCCCCGCATTCTGACGGGATGCCGAAGATGAAGCATCTCATGATAGACGAGATACTCCACCGCATAGATGGGCACGTCTGGACCATCGAAGATACGGCTGATAACGATGGTGTTATGGGCCGGATCATAGTGGCCTAAACTCTGTCGCGAGCGGCTTTCGCTCCAGGTCATCTGCGGGCGCCCCATGAGGCCATGAAAGAATCGCTGATTCAGATCTTCAAAGATTTGCTCCAAATCGTAGTGCAAACCTTTCGGCCCTTCGATGCGCTTGCGGCCCCGCACCTGGCGAATCAGATGGGTCTTCGCCGCAATCTCGTGGCTTCCAGCAAATTTACGGTAGCGTACCGAATGGAAAGCGTGAATTTCCTTGCGGTAAAGCTTGGCGATCAGAATATGAAGAATGGCGTGGAGCACAGGTTCGGGCGCGCCTTCCAGCAAATCCGAGAGGCGCACAAAAATACGCCCTTCACGAAGACGAATCGTGTGATTGAGGTTGGCGAAAGGGAAGAACCGCACATTAAATTCGGGTAATGGAGCGCGAGGACGCAACTCGCGATAAGCCTTTTCGAAAATACCTGTGATTTTGGGATTCACCGCTTTCCAACTCGCGCGCCTTCAGAGCGCAGATTCCGCCTCAGGGTAAGAAGTTTCAGTGCTTCTTCTTTTCTTGGTCCTTGTCCTTTTTTTCCGGTTCCTTGTCAGCGTCGCTGAGATATTCATTCGTCAGGCTGATGCTGGACTTGAGCGCTTCCTGGGCATCTTGAATCACGAATCGGAAGTCTGCCGCCTCGCTCCGCGATTGTGCATCGTTCTCCGCGGCCACCGACAAGTTCTTCAGCTTCAAATCGAATTGATCGTACGCCTGTATCAATTCTTTCAAACCTTTGTGAAAATCCTTTCGATCGTCTTTCGACAAAGGGCGACCCTGGTATTGGTCCAGATTGTCGTTTAGTTCATCTACCAGTGCAGTAAAGTCCTCCAACAAGTCATGTATCTTGCGACCGCGTCCCTCCGCGGCCTTGGGATCGGCGCGCAGTTGGGTAATCGAATCCAGTCTCGCGCCTGTAAATTTGATCAAGAGCTTGAGCCGCTTATAAGGCTCCTGGGCCACTTCACGCAGTTGATCGGCTTCCGCATCGGTGAGCGGATCGCGCTTGCCAGCCTCCGCCGCTGCCGCAATGGCGAGAATAAATATCAGCGCAACGATCTTCCTAGCCTGCCGCATGCTTGCCTGAGTCATGACTTGCTCTCCTTCTTTTTGCCGGGCGGAGCGAACATCTCGTTCAACAAGTCTTGCTGGAACTTTTCCAACTTCTTGACCACATCTTCAAGGGGAGGGCGATCATCGGCGGCCAAGGTTCGCTTTAGGGCGTCCAGGTGACGTTTGGTTTTGCGGAATGCTATTTCCGTCTCTTTCAAACGATTGTGCGAGCTGATCGATGCGTCATGGGCCTTGGTAGCGCATGCAAGGACGTCCTGCACCGTTGCCTGCGCCTGCGTAACACTACCATTCGTAAACTGCTGGTTGGCAACGTCAACCAGTTGTTCAGCCAGCTCCGCATAAAGCCGGGCCTGCTGGCCACCTTGGGCCTTTTCCGCTTCGGCTTTCATGCCTTCAATGCTCCTCTGTTGGCCAAAAGCAGCCGCTGCCAATAGGAGCATGGCGCAAATAAATTTCAGTCGTTCCATAGTTTCGCTCAGTGTTCAATCGCTTTCAGGCGATGGCGAGCTTGAAATTCCTGGTCCGGGGACTTTCCAGCCGAAGCGGCCAGGAAGAGCTTGTAATTCTCCGCCGCCTGTTTATAAGCTCGGAGACTATCATACGAAATTGCCCGCAGGAAGTAGGTGGCAGGCGTTTCGGGCAAGAAATGCGCTCGGGCATCCAGAGCGCGGATTGCCAACTCGTGATGTTGGTTCTGATGGGCTGCCTCTGCCAGATAACCATAGCCTTCTGGAAGATCGCGTTTTTGCTGAAGCGCTTTGAGCAACTCCGCTTCTGCCTCAGGATATTTGCGCTGGTACAGAAGGGCGTTCCCGAGCCCTAAATGGAGGTCGGCATCCGTGGGATTGGCCGCAGAAAGGCTTTGGAAAAGCTTGGCCGCGGGATCATACTGTTTGGCTTCCAGATAGAGGCCGGCAAGAGCGCGTCCTACTTGGGGTGACGGCGAGGAACCATTTACTTTTTCAAGCGCGGCAATTGCTTCCG